>Ga0310786_10001242_pt1 | contig 40966 bp, 51 predicted proteins | sample AusTroGonzalo_MG_FD_203881 | JGI IMG/M metagenome (GOLD analysis project Ga0310786, IMG submission 203881) | Bovine rumen microbial communities from tropical cattle in Woodstock, Queensland, Australia - Gonzalo_03 (v2) (version 2) | ecosystem: Host-associated > Mammals > Digestive system >... | reverse complement strand
TAACATTTCCTTTACCGCTTTGATAGCCGCCAGCCGTTCTGCTTTATTGTTGGCACGTTCTAACCGGTTCAGCGTTTTCAGCTCTGCTTCTGTCCATCTTGCCTGATACTTTAACTCTTTGATACGCTGTTTAAGACGTTTTACTTCAGCAGAATCCTCTGCAATCTCTTCGCCTATGCCGGTGGCCTCACGTTCAATGTCAGCCAACGCCTGCTCAATTCTACGGCTTAATGTTTCATCTCTGCGTAGTTTTTTCTGAATAAAGTCCTGCTCAAACGCAAGATACATTCCACGGTATTCACTTGTGTTGACGGCCTCTTCTGCGTCCTTCTTGATCTGTTCCAACGGCAGGCCTTCTTCAATTTCTGCCATCGCAACGTCAACCGCTTTCTGTGTGGCCTGGTCAAGTGTTCCTTGTTCAGCAATGGCTTCGGTATATTCTTCATACGTCATGCCAAACTGTTCAGCAGGCCAATTCTCTGCCAATTTAGGATTAGCTGATAAGATAAGCTCTGCCCGGTACAATGGTTTGGAAGATAACTCCGTGCGGATATCTTCTGTCATTTTGTCACGGACAACAGCCAATTCATCAGCTCGTTGTTTGGTAAGGTTCTTGATAGCTTCCTTCAGCACTTTTTCTTTTGCGTATTCTTGTGCATCAGCTTGCCATCTCTTGTACATTTCCAAACTGTCTTTGGCAAGATAATCCAAACCGCCGGCCTTTTCAAAATCCTCTGCCTCACGCAGTTTGAATGCCTGCTCCACTTCTTCTTCCGTGGCTAACATCCTGCCCATAACAGCACGGACATCATCTGACGGCTTACCGCCCAACGATAAGAAATCTCTGTAAATCTTGCACAGCCAATTCTTAAAGTTCTGGAATACTTTACGCAAACCATGTGCCGGTGCTTCGCCGGTACGCAAGTATGCTTCAAACCCTCTCGCAAACTTCTCCTGCTGTGCCGTGGTAAACTTCGTTTGGTTATCCTTGTAACCCAACCATTTCTTAATAGTTTCCCAATCCTTCTTTATCTGTTCCGGAGCATTGGGCATTTCGGCTAATTCTTTCAAGTCTGCCACAAAGACGTGTCCTAATTCGTGAGCTATTGTTGATTCGTTACCGCTGTCAAACACAGTGATAACACGCATACCATTGTCTTTGAATTCTGTTGCGCCTTGGATGGTATCGTTTATTGCTTGTTGACGTTGGAATACGGTTTGCTCTGCCTGCAGCTCCACAGCGTCAGCCTGGACTTTGTTTTTTTGCATCTGCTGGATTGTTTCTGCAACAGTTTCCCGGAATTCCTTTTGTCCTTTTTCATCCCACAAAGCTCTTAACGGCATCTTGACAAACTCATCGTAGGTTAACGGTTTGCCGTCAATCGGATCAAACAGACTACGGATTCCCTTGAATACATCCAAAACCCATTGCTTAATCTGTGCGATTAAACCGTCACCCTTATAAAGTTTGTTTCCGGGGCGCAGCATTTCTTCAATGTACGCTTCATTTTTCTCGCCAACAATGCGGGCTAAAACTTCAGACGCAATTTCATTATTTAGCTGTGCTTGAAGCTCTTTTGCTTTCTTGCGGTTACTTGTGGCATCAATTTCTGTTTGCCGTTCACCAAATCCATACAAATCATCGTTTAAAACATTTTGCCACTCTTGTGTTTTGTTCAGTAATCCAACGCCCTTTAGCCACAGTTTTTGATTCTTTGCTTGAGCAACTTTTGCCCAAACGTGAGTAAACTCATGTGCCGGAGTGTTTGCATTAAAGTAATCCTCGTTAAGATAAATTGCGCCGTCTTTTGCGAAACCATAAACAATGCCGTCACCGTTACGGGATTTCTCAAGCCTGCCTCTTGCTTCCTCTTCAGACGCACCCTCTTCCTTGTATATGTTTTCCAGCAAATCATGGAATTCTTCTTTCCGGAGTGATTGCACATTTTCTTTACCCAGCGCACCCTTTAAACGTGTCACCATTGTTTCACGGATTTCTCCGTCAATACGCTGGTACGCAAGGATTTTTTCTGCCTTGTCAAGCAACTCCTTGTTTTTTCCCATGTCGGCAATTTGTTTTCTTTGCTCTTCACGAACACCTAACGCCTCGTCCAAAACATCTTGCCAATCATCAGTTAACTCTAACTTTACCGGGCCTTGTGCAACGTAGTTTCCGTTATTGTCATACCCACGGAAATCCTCAAGCATCTTGTAATAGCCAGGATTAACCACGCCTGCTTCTTTGTTGCCGTCTTTATACGCAAACATTTCAAATACCGGTGTGCAGCCAAGATCTCTGCAACGGTCAAGATATGTTTGTGCAGCCACCTCTGGATCACCTTTTTCAATTAAAATCCGGCTGTAGTTAAGATACTTGTCCTTTAAAAGTTTCTTTTGTGCTTTAAGATATTTGTTTACCGCCTTTTCGTCACCACTTAAGTTTTTCTCAAAATTGGGATCTACTATCTTGGCGTATTTCCTGGTTACTTCATGTCCATCCGGAATCACCGTGTTTTGATAATTGGTGTAGTCAGTAGCATTTATCAAGCCGGTCTTAATCTGTACGGAGTGAGGCATACCGGATTTGTGATACGGAATAATCATGTCGATTCTTGGATCGGTCATCATTTTTTCGATTTGCGCTTTGGATACGCCTACCGCTATAGTACCAACCCTTCCACCAAATTCAACTCTATCCCGCAGCTTGTAGGCCTCTTCTATGGGGAAACTATCTTCATGCCATGCGTATTCCCATTCTTTTGTTTTCTCATTCCATTGCAGGCCAACGTGGTCAGCGTCAACGCCTTTTACAATTTTGGGAACAAAACTCATGTTAATCATGATTCCCGTTTTGCCAAACAGTTTTACAAAAGCAGGCACCTTTGTGTAAACGTGCATCGGCATATCACGGGCCTCATAATCAGCAATCATCTGCACATAATCTACAAACAGTATAGGATTAAAGTCAGTGAAGCTCTGCGCTCTTCCACCACCAATATCATACAACCATTCAAGATTATTCGCTTGTTTGCTCTTCTTGTTTAGCCGTCCTTCGTTCATGCTTTTCAGCCATGACAATGGATCGTAAACCACAAAACCATTTAACGGTTTTGCCGTAGCACTTCCATACATTCCGGAAATCGTGGTTCTAATATCAGTATGCCCGCCGTACTGATTAAACAGATTGTCTACGGTTCTTGTTGTTAACAATGTTTCCGGACTTAATGTACCGGCAAGTGTGGGATCTTGTTTAAACAGTTTGGCTATTTTTGCCATCTTGTCTGCCGTTGTGCCGGTGTCAAGGTCTGCGCCTTTGTCTCCGTCTTTCTTGGTTCTTTTTCTTGACGCAGGCATATGCTCTTTGTAATACAACTGATATTCTTTTATCGGCTCTCCGTCAACAATCACTTCTTTGGTGCTTGTCATTTTTTCAAGAGCATCTTCTTGTTCTTTAGTAAGAGTACGGTCTTCACCAAGAACATTGCCGTCATCAAGTCCTGCAGCCATTAATGTAGACAGCCAATCATATGCGGTCTTGTTGGCGTCTGCCAGCATTCTTGCACGTTTGGTTTCCACAAAGCATACATCACACGCCGTAAGGAAACCGTGCTGTTTAAGAAGCGTCTTTAATGCCTCTAACTGTGTCGGGCCAAGTTTTTGAGCATATCCTTTTTTAATCAGTATTTGGTTTAAAAAATCAGCGGCCTCACGCTTCATGCACAACGTACCAAGATCAATATTAATTGGATACTCGCCGTTCTTTCTGAATGCACTTGTCAACGGTACCCAATAAGTTTTCTTGCCCTTTTTAATTTGCACACGAATAACGTCATCCTTTTGTAACTGTTCAAGCGTTACTTTCCCTTCGACATTTTTTATCTGTTTGTTTTGCCACGCTTCCATGTCCGGATATTTGTCATAGAATGTTTTGACAATATCCACAATGGCTCTAACTTTATTTAAAAAGTCATCAGCATATTTTTCGGCATCTTTTTTCTTTAAATTGCTCCGCTTTGCAATCTGCTGTTTCATATACTTTTGAGATTCCGGATCTTCAAAAGTCACGGCGTTTAATTCTACTCGGTCAAGTTTGCCAGCAGCGTCTTGTAATTTTTCTGTTTGTTCTAACGGAGTTCCCGTAAAGAATAATTCTTTTAATGCGTTCTCTGCTTCGCTTTCTAACTGATTAACCAAACTTTCCTGCAAATAAGTTTCTGTTCCAGGCTGTTCAAACACACCGCCATACTTCACATTGATTAAATCTCTGTAATAGTCAGCAGCGGTATAGTTAGTTTCTCCTGCGTCACGTTTAGCTTGGGCATATCTATCAGCATGACGTGCCAACAATGCTGCGCCCATCTTGGCAGCACGTTTCACCGCATCGCTTGGAGCATTGGCAATGGCGTTAGAGGATTCACGTTTGTAAATGTCATACGCCTCTTTGCTCATTCCTTCCATCGTCTGCAGCTCGTCAGCGTCAAGATTGGCAATGCGTTCTTCAATGTTATCAAACGCTTCGATATTTCCTAACAGCTCTTCAATCTGTGCGGCATTGGCAGCGTAGTATTCTTCCATTTCCGGTACGTTCTGATAATCAGCTAACTTACTGAAATCTCTTCCGGACAGAATATCAATAGCCATACCTTCCAATTCAAAACGTGTAGGCCAGCGTTTGTTCTCTGCATAAAACTTTCTCGCCCATTCTGCGTCTTGACTTTCCCTTACATACTTTGCGTCACGTTCACTCTCGTCACGGCGAATCTCAACGCCTTGCTTCATGCCCTTTTCCAGCTCACGGATAACCGGATTTAAGATAGCATCCAACTGTTCTTTGTACATATTACGCATATCTTTTAATCCCTCAATAGGATTATCCGGGCGCATGGTCAGCACCGCAGCCGCTGCGTCACGTTCAATACCTTCTGCAAAGTTATCCTGTACAATCATGTCAATGGCAGCCATCTGCTGTTCCATACGCTGGGAATCAACATCCTTCATGATTGCGTCAATCTCTGCCTTGTATTGTTCGGTAAAGTATTTGTTCCGTGCAAAGGACGGAGCTACATTACTAAAGGAAATATAGTCATCATTGATAACAAAGTTTTCATTGTCTGCCCGCATCTGGAAATACACTTCCGTAGGCACAGTTAAATCCGCACCGGTTTCAATGGCGGTCTGTATTTCCTCTGCGCTCATTCCGGCACGTTCTCCAATATCACGCAAGGCAACTAAACCATTCTCCTGCTTAGCTACCATTTCCGTGTCGATATTAACTTTCTCATAGCCGGTTCCAGCCACAGTATTCTTTAGCACTTGCTGGGCAACGTCCGGATCTTTCTTGAAGAATGACTTTACCTCTGCGTTTTCAGCCATCTGCTTAATCATGCCAACGCCGGTTACATTCTTCATCTCTTCGTTAAATCTGAAATTGCCAATCTCTGCCAACCGTGCAGCTCGTTGCACTACTCCTACTGTACCGCCACCGGCAGCAGAAATACCAAATCCAATAGTAGCCGGTAAGGACTCTATCGTGTTCTGTAAAGCACCTTCCAACACTTGCCCAGGCGTATACTTGGGAATGGCGTTACTCCCCTTGTACAGACTTACACCCGTGCTTAAAATACGGTCTGCACCCTCTTGTGCGCCCTCTTCCAAAGATTCAGTAACAGCTACCTTGGTAGCTCCGGACAACAACCTTTTAAGGCCAGTAACAAACGTAGCATTGTCCGTAGCACCGGCAACCACTTCACGCATCTGCCGTGCTGCGACAGACTTGTTACCCTTTAACGTGTCAAGGATAATTCCTGCGTTCATAAATTCAATGCCGGTTTCCACAGCCGCGGCTACCGCAGCATACGCCCTTGCCTCTTCGTCTGTCAGCACTCGTTTGCCGTTTTCATCTTTAAAACGTGAATATTCAATGTATCTTTGTCCTGCGCTGTTTTCAAACATATCAACCGCATAACCGGCTCTCATGCCCCAACTGAAACCGGTCTTTGCAGCCGTAGGAATAGCAGCCAAACTTGCGCCACCCGTAGGAATAGAAGCCAACGCCGCTGCACCCACAGCCGTGGCAGCCAATGCGCCACCATACAACACGCCCGTACCTAATCCGGTCATCTGCTGCGGTATCTGTCTTGACGTACCGCCCACAATAGATAACAATGGATCTTCAAGGAAAGACGGTGTTTCTTTAAACTCTTGAATCTGTTTTTGTATTGCGTCAAACTTGGCATACTCTTCTTCGTTAATGGCACGGCCTTCACGGAATGCCTGCACACCGGTCTGCCCCAGCTTACGCTCCAACACACCCACATTCCAATTTCCTTTTGCCACTTCTACAATGCCGGTCATCTGCCTTACGTTTTTGATGTTCTGCAAGGCAATGGCAGCGTCAATCTCGTTACCTTCGTTAATGATTTTATCCAACCCAGGATAAGCCTTTGCCAACAGATCCACAGAAACTTCATTCTCTCCCGGAACCATCAGCTCCATCTGCTTGCGCCGGTAATTATAAATTTTGCGCGCATTGTCCAGCGTTTCGTGGCTGTGCAGAATAGCATTAACCGGAATGCCGGTTTCAATGTTTATTTCTTTGGCTTCCCTTAAAATGTCCTCTTTGTTGTAGGTTACTCGTTTATAAATGTTTGTCTTTTTGACGTTATCAGCAACCTTGTCGGTAAACTCAATAAACTTCTTGGCCTCTGGATTAGGAGCAATAATATCCGGCCCAATAATATAGGCATCACTTGTATATAAATCATCAACCGTTGTCTGCTGGGCGGGCGCAGCATATGCCTGCGGTAATCCTTGCTCCGGCACTGTTTCTTCCGGTGTATAGGCAAAACTGTCTGCCTCTTCTGCTGGCATAACAGCAGGATCTATTCCCATGCCACGCTGCTTGACTTCGGTATCAAGATTACGCATCTGTTCTTCCGTAAGCACTGTATCACCACCTTATCTGTAAATATCCACTGTCGCATTGGAAGGATTCAGTTCGTAATATAACCCTTCCGTGGTCAGTATTTTCCTCATGCCGTTTTTGTAAATAACTTCAATTTGCCCGCTCGGTAATTTGTTTGTCCGTTCAATACCGGCAGCAGCCAGCTCTCCCTTTGTAGGTTCATAGGCCACATTACTTGTGCCATACCATTTATCAATAGCATAGTTTCCATAGTTTACTTTGCTCATGCTGTCGGTAATAAAATTCATCACCTCTGCGTAAGTAGCCTCTCGTTTATCTCTTTCCCTTATATTGTTAATCTGCATGGTAGCGTATTCCTGCGCTTGTCTCCACGCCACATTAATCATCTGCGTATCCATGTCCGGATTATCAAGTTTGAATTGGTCTTTCAAACCATCCCAATCATACGCAAACACACCAGCCCCACGCTTCTTTTGGTCATACATTTGAATCAGCTTGTTGTACTCGCCTTTGTTTGGATTAAACCGCATGATGTACTGCGCCCAATCAGCTTGGCTTTCAAAATTGTTGTGCATCAGTGTTTGAATCAAACCATACTCCATGCCAACAGCCAAACCGCCCTTGCTTCCACCGCTGTTGCTTGTACCACCTCTGCCAAGAATGTTCCCTTCCTCGTCAACATTCGCAGCTCGTTTCCACCAATACTGTGCGTACTGATAACCTTTGCGTCTCATCTCCGGATCGTTTCCTGCCACCTGGTCAACCATTGACGCATAGACAGAAAAATCAGCATTACCGGAATCTGACATACCCATTAGCTCTTTATCAAGACTTTTGAATATCTCGTCATTGTGTGCATTCCGTAATGCTTTCTGCTGATTGATTTGACGAATGCAGGAATTATACAACGCATCCTTCTGTTCAAGGCTCATGCCTCTTCCTTGAGGCCTTGCAAAACCCGTTACAGAATATGCGTCAAGTTTAATTGGTTTAAACCCGCTTGTGCCACTTTGGTAAACCATTCCGGTTTCTGCGTCATAAATGCCAACGTGTGACGTATCATCAGCGTCCTTATCACTCCCCGGTTTCCACCAATAAACGATATCACCGGAACGCAACTGGCTTCTGTCCTTGAATGCCATGCCAGCTTTCTTTGCGTCTTCCCAATTAGTCGGTGCCCAAGTGTTACCGGGAATACCACCGCCAGCCATCAATGCAGCATTCACTCCTTTTGTGCAAGTGTTTACGCCCCAATTCGTACCGTTCTTTGCCTGCTCTTTAAACCATGCAACAGCAGCAGCTCCGTCATACCCGCTGCCACCTTCACCACGGTTATAGATTGCGTCATACAATGCGCCAATGTTGTTTCCGTATTTAGCCACTAAACCATCAGCGGTATTTCGTGTCATGTTGGCAAGCACACGCTGATGTACGGCCTTGCTATACTGTGTCAATTCCGTAGGATTCATGTACTTGCCGTATTTCTCAATATATTCACCGGCTTTAATATCATCCCCATTGGCATATGCTCTGCCAATTACTTGCTGTGCAATACCGCTAATGGCCTTGCGTTCTGCATTCTTAATAACCTCTTCGCCCTGGCCCGCATACCGCATCCTCGTTGTGGCAATAGCTTCCCTTATGTTCTGCTCTACCACATCCTGCATTGTGTAGTTGTCGGCAGCGGTCTGTATGTTCAGCTCCAAAGCATTGTTAAACGTCAAGTCACGATACGCATTGTACTGTTGCGTCTGGTGACGGCGCACTAATTCATACCTTTGCGTAGCAGAATTGTCTGTCATGCGATTAAACGTAAGACTTCCTTTGGCAGAGAGAAAGTTATATTTACCAGCCACTTCCTGCCGGATCTTCCGTTCCTGCTCTTCGAAAGTTTTTGTGATACCGTCAGCACCTTGCATTTGGGTATTCATCAAACCATTGTCTTGGTTATACAGTAACTCGTTTAACCTTTTGGTATATTCGTTAGACGCAGCTTGTACGTTCACAGCGTCAATATTCTCTGCTGCGCCTTGTATGGCTCCTGCAATACCAGCCAAAGAACGCCCTTGCATCTGTCCAATATTAGCGGCAGCTTGTGCAGCACCGCCATCACCAACAGCAGCAACTTGTGGTGCTTGTCCTTTTGCATTGCCAATTGTATTTGGTGCGACTTGTGGAGTATATGTAGCTAATTTCATATCTTATCCCCCATACGGATTCCTAACATAAATACCGCTTCCGGTTCCCGTTGCTTCATGTACGGAGCGCGGTACATTGCCTACCCATGTCTTGTTTGCCGTACTTCCACCGCCGGTTTTCATTCCTGCAAACTGTGAGGCTGCACCCAATAACGTGCCAAACATTGCAAGATTCCCTTGTTGCTTTGCGGCACTTGCCATTGAATTGTAATTGCTTGCCATTGCAGAATATGCGTTCCCATAGTTGCGAAGATTAACTTCTTTAACCATGCTCCCATATATTGTATTGCGCTGGTTATACAACAAGTTATTAGTGTCCTGCTGCCATGCGTCCATCGTGGCATTGTAGAGATCCAAACTACTTCCTACACCACCGGCAATACCAGACGCTCCAGCTGCAGCCGTCTGCTGTCCTAATACTAACTTCCTTTGGTTGTCCAGCTTCCTCTGCTCATAAGCATACTTCTCTGCGATCTGTTCACTCTGTTTATTTTGGATTTTTGCGTTCTGGTATGCGGCATCAGCTTGTGCCTGCGCTGCTTGTGATTGCGCCTCATACGCAGCCGCCTGCGCTCTGCTCTGCTGATACTGTCCAGCCATTTGCAAACCGGTAGTCGCAGCTGTTAAAGCTATTGCTAAACTGCACATTATTTGTTCACCTCGCTTAAAATAAACGGTATAAACGGTTCTCCCTTTTTCCCCATTGGCACAACATTAAACAGTGTTGCACCAAGATGACTAATGTACCTTATGGACGGTTCATTGCCTATCCAAATGAAATTACATAACGGCCCGACTTCATTAATGAATCGTTCACAATATTGTTTTCCGTAATACACTAACGCCCTTGTATGCTTGTATGCTCGGTTAGTTCCCAAAAACCATATTGGCGTTGCCATCGTATTGGCTACCTCAACACGGCCTAACCCAATACCAAAGATAGCCAATAGATGTTTTTGAGAATCCCTCACGACATAACAATGCAGGCTGTTATCAATGGATTCCCACACAGCGTCAAACGGAGCCAGCGGCCCCATGAGCAGCTCCTTCAAATCCGGTTTGCGTATATCCACAAGCAACTCTTTCACAAGCTCAATGTTTGGACGCAGAATCTTTTTAATCTTAACCACCAGGAACCACCGCCCTCACGATTGACGATATGCTCAACGGATACGGATCATCACTCACAACAACCACACGGCCTTTATCGTTAAACCCGCCCATGTTCACATTAGGCACAGTGACAAGTTTCTCACCGCTGAACAGAGTTACATTGGTTTCCCTCATCAGCTCGTCATATTTGATAATGTCCGTTTTATCTGTTGCCAAACCTACACGCCCGCCAAGTGAATTCTCCAAACGCAGGATAACTTCACTAACCTTTTTCCTGCGTCCTTGTAATGTGCCGTCCTGCAGCTGCATTTCAATATTAGGTAACTCCCATGTAGATGTATAGCCAAGTCCTATGCAAAGGTCTGTAGCTGGCACTTCCAACGTAACTTTTCCATTGGCATCAGCTGTGATATTGGGAATGCGTTTGCCATCTGCCAGCACTTCCACTTTCTGATTCTTTAAATGTGCCACAGTAACTTCACTCACAGCCGGTGTCATCTCTTCACCGTGCAAAGCGCAATCCATCATCACATAGTCATGCGGGTAATCGTAATGAGGATAATTGGATAATTTCTCTAAAAAGTATCCGTTCTCTCTGCCCACTACGAAATAGATATCGTCATAGCCGGACGTACTCAATGCCGTTACCGCCAAGAATATCCCTTGTGTTACCATCCGGCACCATGCGTAAACCCTCTGTTCATTGACATAGGTTAAGCAGGCACAAGTTCCGTCATCCAATACGAAAAATACCATGTAATCCGGTTCCTGCCTATACGCAGAATCCTTTATTATTTTGTCCTGCGTAATGTGCTTTGCAAGAATGGTTAAATCCTGCCCATCATAACTATCTGTGCCAAAGTTGTACTGAAGGTCACGCACTGTCTTTCCGTGCCTCTGAACGTAGATCATCTGGCCGCCAATCATCTCCGGCACAACGTCCGTACTTCCACGGCTCGTCTGTACCCTTGGTGATACATTCGTAGGCGTAACCACTTCTGCCCCGCTGATGATCCATTCGTTACCTTCCGTCATAATCATCAAGTCAGCGTGGGCAACCAAATGTAATATGCGGTAATCTCTCCGTGAGATAAACGATATAGCCACAGCAGAATCATCCGTCAGCGTACCTTCCACTTGCTCCGTACCAAAGTTGTAATAGTCTCCGGTTTTGCTCATCCAAACCATGTACGGCTGTCGGTCATTGGCAGCGAAACATAATCTGTCTTGGAAGAACGTAACGCAGGACGGATACCCATACACCCCGCTCCAGGCTCCAAACGCCCAATCGTCAGAAGCTGACGTATTGGCGAATCTGTCTTTTACTTTTGCCGTTACATGAGTGGTATCTGTGTAGGCAGTAATCTGCGCCGTGCCATGATTCGTAAATGGCAATCTTGTAAGATCTGCCGTTACCTTCCCGCTGGTGATAGTTCCACTCACCCTTATATAAGTGTTTTCATCAAACGTGCCGCTCTCTGTTACGTTGTTGTCACTATCGGCTGTGTATTCCCGCAAGGTCTTCCAATTCACATTGTCTTTGGAATACTCTACGGTAATCTTTCCTGCCCATGTGCCGTGAGTGATTATCTTCCATCCCGCCACACCAGCTTCAATGGACGATGACGTTCCACTGTCAACCGGCGGCGTAGCACTATGGTTTAATTCCAGCGTTTCCGTCTGCGCTGATACATCTTGGTTTAACTCAATCCAATTCTTTACTTGCCCAGCTGCGAACACAGCAGCACTTGCCGTTAATGTCACTGTTCCCGTTGTTGCACTCGGTGTGATCGTCACGCCGTCCGTCATGGTAGTGGCATCAAAATACCCAGGCGAAGGAACAAAGTCTGTTAGGTTATCAAAAGTAGTTTCGCTTGTCCTCTTCAGCACTTGTACCGGATGACTCCCGCTTGCGATAAACATATAGTCAGCCGATTGTGCAAAGCGCAGTTTAGGCAAGTCATATCCAATGAATGGTGTGGTTTTTGTAGCTATCAAACTATCGTCTTTGTAAATGCGTAACTTTAATTGCGTAAACACTAACAGATAGCTTGTGTTTGCGTCCACAGCAAACTCCTGCAGCCGCACACTATAGCCATCGTCTATCGTGGTTACATACTCTGTACCAGGTCTGCGGTATGCAGAGCCATACGGACGGATAAACACATTCTCTGCTTGTAATAAAGCACTTTGGTATTTATCCAAATCCACACGGCTGGCAACGTCCGGTGATATCTCGCCGCTTGCGAAAGACGGTTGAAGCATATAAATGCGTCCATCTGGCATGACTACCACCTCGCCTTAAAGTATTTGGACGGATAATCCGGCACCCGGTTCCGTTCTCCCATCATCGTGAATTTGGCCTCTTGCAGAATGCCACTCCCTTGCGCCTGCATCTGCTGTGCCAACGATTCGCTTCCGGTCAGCGGTACGCAAATAGCAGCCGCCAAATAATAGCTCAATGCTTGTGCGAAATCAGCCGTAAATAAGTCTGCGTCCTTTACGTCATATGTATACTCAAGATATGCGTTCTCATGATTGCATACCAATGCTTTCGTATTATCATTCAACAGCACCTGGTCAAAGTTCCCTTCGTGGTTTTTCCAAAGGATACACCATGTGTTGTCCTCGTTGTATATCTTCCGGGCCATCACGCAATCATTAGGATATGCGTAAGTGTATTTCCATCCCGGTGTTTTAACGTCAATCTCTGCCAGCTTTGTGTACTTCTTGGCAAAACTCCATGTGTAGGCACGGAGTAAAACTTGCCTCTGCAAATCATAATGCAGTTTGCAAGTCCTTGCCGCCTCGGTTTCCTCGTCCAAGCTGGCTATATGCTCACGGCCTATGTGGTTTAAGGCCAGGTTACAAATGTCAGTAATATTCATGGCATTACCTCATTCTAAAAAAGGGGCAGGAATAACCCGCCCCCTAAACTCTCACAAAGTTTAAACAATTTACTGAATGTCTGCGTCCAGCACAAGGCCAGCCGTAACAACTGCGTCACCGGTCATGCTTGCAGAACCCTGCAGCTTCAGCCGGAAGAATTTCAGCGCACCAACCGGAACACGAACAGCGATGACTTCGCCCTGGGAACCGGTAGCAACGGTCTGTGCGAACAGATCCACCACACCGGAACCGAAACCTTCAGCATCGCAAGTCTGCAGCGTAACGGTTAAGTTACCGCCAGCAGAAGCTGCGCCGGTGATTAATACTACCAGCCACGGAGCTTCATACGCATTGCCGCCGCCGGTGTTGGCTACTACGTTGTCAGAATAGGCAGCGGTAGTGCCGTAAGTAGTGATTGCTTTCTTATCCAAAAACAGATTGCCAGCATCAAAAATCATGATATTATCCTCCCTTCCTCAACTATTAGGTAAACTGCGATTCGTTGTTAACCATGCAATCAAGTTTAACAACACGCATACCATCGAAGCGGATAGTGGGAATGCCACCTTCCAGCGTATCCAGCGTTACATAGCTGTTGTTCTTGTCCATCAAGAACAGTTTCAGAGCGGTGTACAGTTCTACAGAAACGTACATTACGCAGCGTTCCGGATGACGCATACGGTCATGTGCTTTGAGGAATGCGCCCATCAAAGCCAGCTTCTGTGCAGCGGTGCCGGACGTGAACAGCGGAGTGTAGATGTTGCGGACAGCGCCTGCGCCACGATAGTCACGGCAAGTCAAACCGCATTTCCACTTAAAGAGGCTGGTCATTGCTTCAAACGGTTTGCCGTTGGCATCGTATACGGTCTTCTGCCCCAGGTCTTCGTGTACCAGGCCTGCGGTAGCCTCACGGGGATAAATGCCGGTGGTAGCTCTCTCGCCCCACTCTACGATGAACGCAGATGTCATGGAAGAAGCTGTGGTGCCGCCAGCGTCAATGGTGGTGTAACCCTGTTCGGTAACAGTGTTAACGCCCATGATGCGGTGACGGATGTCAAGGCCGTTGAAAGTGTCCGGATCTAAATCAGTGTTGCCATACATAGTCATGGACGCTACCTTCTGCCCAAACGCTTCGATAAACGCCTTGTCCTCGCTGCGCCGGAATGCTTCTTTGTCCGGAGCCAGGGCCAGCAGCTCGGTATCAACTTCGCTACGGCTTTCCAGCACTACGCTGGTGTCCACAATCTGTTTGGTGGAACTCTTGTCCGGGGTAATACCACGGTTGATGTAACGCACAGCCGGAGTCGGCAGAGCGGAACGCAGCGTGGTCTTGTTGCCGGTCAGCAGGTTACCTTCCATCCAGGTCATGTCCTGCAAAATAGGATTGGACAGAGCCAATACTTCAATAATTTCATCGATGTATCCTTCCGGATTCATCCGTTTGCGGTAATCGTTAAGAGTCAGAGCCATTGCTCCTACGGTTGCCATATTGATTCACTCTCCTTTGCTTAAAAATTAAATTTACATTTTACTGTTGGGATACCATGTGGCAGCTTTCGGCTGTTCCATGTTTGTCCCGCCAGCGTTTACCATTTTGCCGGGATCAGCCATTACCAGCCGACCCAAAATTTCACACATCTTGATTACTTCTATGCGGTTCCCCGCTCCGGTTTCGTTTAACGCCTGCCGGATACCGGGTACCGTTTTCTCAACGGCTTCGATGCCCGCACCAGCGACCGACATGATACTGTCAAAGTTTGCACCCATCTCTGCTTTGGCAGCCTCGCCCCATTTGGTCACTTCGGCAACGTATTGCGCTTTGACGGTTTCAGCAATCTGCTGTCCGTACTTAAAACCAAACTGCGCCATTTGGTTGGCCTGCTCATTGGTTAGGTTCATGGAACGTGCCACCTCACTGAAATCCTTTGTGAGTGCCTCGTCCAGCTCCACACCTTCCGGGATAGATGCCTTAAAGTCATACGCCTCTGGTACTTCCGGTGTAGTAGGTTTCGCTTCCTCTGTCTGTGTGGCGGTACCATTTCCACCCAGCATTGTCTGCTGTGCCTCTACCGGCTGTGTAGCCGGTTCTGTCTCCGGCTGCGGTGCATTCGTGCTATCGTTGACCGCTACTTGTTCTTCAGCCATTGTCTGCTCCTTTCTCTTCTGCCTGCCGTAGTGCTTTCTCTTCAAATTCCAACAGCTCTTCTTGTGCGCTGTGGAAAAGTTTGATTCCCTCTACGCCAAGCAGACTTTTTATATTTTGGTAAATGTCAACGGCTACCGACCTTCTGCCCTCGTTATAGAACGTGCCGGAATTGCCCGTGAATGCCGTGGACATCAAACCTTCATTCTTCATGAGGCGGGCAATAAACCAACGCCCTTCCTCTGAAACCAAGAGTGCTTTTATTGCCTCTTTGTCCTTATGCGCTATGGCAATGCGTACCCATTTCTGTTTGTCATCGCCATCGTAGTTACTCACATACCGCTTGCCCATTAGACTACCCCGCTCATGCCTAACCAATCTTGAAGGGCAGGATTCCCATCATTGGCAGCGTTTGTCGCATTCTCTGCCGCTTTTGTGATATCCGGTAACGCCTGGGCCAGCTGCATGGCCTGCTGTTCCTGCTGTGCTTGCTGCATGGCTTTCTGCTCCTGCTCAATCATCTGCTGGACTTCTTCTTCCGGTCTACGCATCTTCGCCGGTGCGCCAAGCATATCCATATATTTAGCCACAGTGCCTAACGGATCTACCGCTTTAATTGCATCCGGCCAAATCTGTGCCATCTGTGCCACAAACGCAATGGCCTGCTCAATGTTTACCAAACCGCTCATCTTCTGCGCCTGCGCTAACGGACTAATGTACTCAATCTTTACGTCCTCTTCTGCAACTAACTGTGCGATATCCGGCGGTATCGGCGGGAATACTCCGGCTCTGTCAAGAATGTTGTAGGTACGTTCAAGAATCGGTGTTAAGTATTCTTCCTGCAACCGTTCCACAACGGGGCCAAGTTGTTGCAGTTTTTCCTGCTGACGTTCCACGATTTCCCTTGCGGTCATGTTGCCCGTGGTAATGGAATCCAGCATGAGGAAAAGGTCTGCGCTATAGGCACGTTTAATTGAATCCTCTGTGCGTATAATTTCTTCTGCCAAATGCGGAAGGTCTAACGCTACGTTAAACAATTGCTCCACTCTGCTTTGCGGCCCAGGCACTTTGGTCACGCCACCGGGAATCAAGTTAATACCTTCAGCCATCACATCTGCCGTTGCTGTTAACGGCGGTTTGACAGCCAGCTCCACAGCTGTGAGATAGTCACGCTTCATGACTTGCAAACTCTTGGAATCACCCAGCGCATACCACCCAGGGCCATAGCCGTAAGGATTATTGGCGTTTACCAAATACCTTCCGGTTGGAACTGGGAATTCCTCAAACCCGCCAACGTAAAGCCATTCATTCTCCTGGCATCCATCCACCCAATACATACTGATGTATGGCATATTCAAACGGCTGATGCGTCCGGGAATTGCTTGTGCGTTCGGCTGCACCAACCACCAAACGTAACGCAATTGGTTATCCGGCACAGCTCCACCGGCTAAACGCTGACGGTCATTCTCCGGTAATGCCTCTACGCCAAACGTGTCTATGATCTGCTGCAGTTTCATGGGATACCGGCGGCAGAATGTGTTTACTTTTCCATCACCGCCAACATCAATGTAATATGTGCCAATCGTCTGCGCCTGGAATCTCACACCACGCTTTGTATCCGGCAGCACAGCCAACGGTGCTTGTCCGTAAGGCAACTCAAAATAGCTGCTGTGAATGGCGTTATAGAAATTGCTATTCGCCAACACGCTCTGCATGATGTCCTGCCGTTCATCCAGCACTTGTCCCGCCTGCACGTTCTCGTTTAGGTCACTGTTGCTGAATTGAAACTTGAACCACTGACGGCTGGGCGGTGTAAGGCCGGACATAATTCCTGCTGCGAATATTTGACAGCTTGCCCACGCTACGCCTTGCGCTATGTGAAGGTCACGCCTGCGCCCTGGGTACACATCGTCACCCTGGCGTTTAAAATCACCCACAAAAGGCAATTCATAGTTTCTAATATCAATCCATTGGTCTTCCCAACGTAGTCTGTTTTGCCGGAGCTGTTCCACCCTCTGCAGCACTTTGCGTTTTTCGGGCCAATAGTCTTTTTTGATTTCAACATCTGCTGGCCTCATGTCACCAGCAGGACTCGCCAGCAATGTATCCATGTCCTCACCCCAAAGTCTGCCGTGTGCCGCTCTGTGCAGCGTCCATCAAAGTTTTGTTTGCCACCACTCTGGTTTTGTCTGCGTTCATTGCCGCACGTCTGCGCTTGTTGTCCTCTGCAGCACGGTCATTGATTGCAGCCGTTTCTGCCTGGCTTACGGCCTGCGGTGCCGGTGCTACCTTCTCCACAACGGGAGCCTGCACTTTTGGTTTACTGAAAAGATTTGCACACATGATAATCACCTCATTACTCAAATAACTTGTATTCTGTATTTGCTTTATACGCCTGCCGGTGTTCGGTAGGTTTGCTAACCGGCACAGCAAACGTCAATGCTAATGAGTCTGCTCTGTCCGGTGAACGTCCGGTTAATTCCTTAATCTGTTCCTTTGGCTGAAGAATGATTTTGCCAGCTTGCGTGTACTTGTACTCCGTTACTGTCAGCTCACTCTTTAGATCCGTATCGTTTGGAATGCACCCGCCACTCTTTAGCCACGCAAGAATCTTGAAATACATCTCTGCACGAATGTTGGCGTATCTTGTAGAGTCTATTGCGCTGCCGCCAAAGTTAACTTCCATGACGTTAGGCATTCCCATCTGCCGGAGCCGGTCAATCACCCCTGCCCCCATCGCACCAGCGTCAACGATTATTGCGTCCGGTTTGATACGCCAATAGTGTGAGGCCACAGCACTCGCTACTTCCATCGTGTTTAACCCATGCAGCTTGATTTGCGGGTAACACGCAAGTCCTTTTCTGTGAGTGATAATGGTATCGTCATCACCAAAGCGGGCCACATCTACGCCCATGATTGATACCGCACCGGCTACTTCTTCCTCGGCTATCATCCGGTTAGCGGCCTCTGTCACAACGTCAATTGGTATGACTATGTTGCTGGCACTCGCAGTGAAATCGCACAATAACTCTTGACGGATTTCTGTATCCGTCATCTCACGCTTCATTTCTTCCAGCTTCTCTTGTGAGATGATGTTTGTCTCGTCAGCTCTGTAACAACAAACAAAATAGCTGGGATCTTTTAATGCCGTGAGATATCTTTCATAGAATGCGTTCTGCCCTTTAGGGGTTCCAATGATATACACAAAACCGTTGCGGTCACTCAATGCCGGTACAAGGACTTCGCCATAGAGTTCCGGGCGCATCTGTGCAAACTCGTCAAGGATAACTCCGTCCAGGTACATCCCTCTCAATGCGTCCGGATAATCTGCACCCATGACATAGATCCGTGCGCCAGGACTATTCTTGTACACGCTTGGAAACTCTATGTACAAGTCAGAAGAGTTTACCTTTCTGTCCGGTACGTTGCCGGTGTAGTACAGTAAATAGTTCCATGCGATTCGTTTCGCCTGGTTACGGTACGGAGCAATGTACGCATACTGTGGTGAACGTAGTTTGTTCTGCACAGCTTTCTTTATCAGCTCGTTGATTGCGCCAACCGTTTTACCAAAACGCCTATGGCAGACCAGCACCGCCCTATTACGCTGATCCAGCGCAGGATGTATTACCTCTTTCCACAACTTGCGTGGTTTATAAGGAATCTCCACCCTCACTCGTTATCACCCGCCCATACAAACTCAAGCGGCCCGCCATTGTTTCCGGTCAGCTCCGTCCGGTTGATGTATAACCCTTCCATCTTGTTGTCCAGGTCAATAGCTTTGATTACGTTTTCCTTGCGCTCGTTTGGATCTATGGCAATGTTTGCAAGGATTCTGCGCTTCTCTGCAAAACTCAAAACGCATTCCTTTTCCACCGCAGCCGTAGCTTTGGCAAGAAGCTCTGCATACCTTTTCTTAACCTTTTCTGAATTGAACAGAGTACACGCCCTTTCATCAACGCATTTGTCCGTCCATTTTTTGCTCAAAGGTCTGGCAATCCGGTATGCTTCACGTTGGGATTTGCCATTGATAATTTCAGCCAAAAACACAGTTATTTCTCTGTCTGTTGCCCCTAAAGCCATACCGTTTCACCTACCTTTCCGTGGGCGCAGCAGGCAGGCCGGAGGAGGTCTTACCGGCCCTGGCAGAAGCCTGCTTGAACGCCCTAAATAAAAAAGGAACCGGCGAAAACCGATTCCTTCGTAGTACCACTATAACATATTTTGTTGTGTTTCTATTATCGTAATAACTAAATTAATCCTTCCCTTGCTGCGAATAGTGCAGCACTAAAGATAAACTCCCTGCGCCAACGAAAGTATGTATCGTCAGCAATGAACAATACGCATACCGTCCTCGTCCATTTTTCCCGCAGCTTGTATCGTCTGCACATGGCGTCACCAATTGTTGTGTTGTTGTACTTTTCCCATGTGGCATTGACAACACGCAGCCATGCTTCCGGACGTTCATAAGTCATAGCGGCTTTTATCTCTGCCAACCCTTCCACGGCTTCCTTTGACGTTGGATCTGCCGAATCTTGGGCATCAACTTTTTTGATGATACGCAGCTCGTCTACCGCTTGTTTCAAAGCTGGTGCATCAAAAAACAATTTGTCAAGTTTTTGAAATTGCGTTTTAGTCAGTACGCCCATCGGCTAACCTCACAATGTTGTTAACGATATCCCCAAGTTTGTCATGCCCGCTGGTAACTACAGAGAACCTTTTGCCGTTCACCATTTCCACGTTGATCCGTAGTGGTGATACATAATCATGGTGTACCGTTGATGTTATCTTTAATTTCTTAACGTGTTCCGGAATGCCATGCCTTGCCATGTCATAGATCTGTTCATACTTGTCTAAAAGATAATTGTTATCCATCTTTCAACGCCCTCTCAAGTTTGATTTTTGCCATCTCGTTTACCTCGTCCATTGGCAGGCGTTCCACCAGAAGCATCTGCTCAATGACTACAATAACGTCAACCAGCTCTTCTAAAAAGTTATCTCTGTGTGCCAGCGTATCTTCCCGGAATAGTTTACACACAGCCTTTTGTAACTCCGCACACTCCTCAATTACCATGCGTTGCTGGTTTTCAATTCCGTACTTGCTTAATACTTGCCAACATAAATTAATGTTTTCTTTGTTCAGCATTTTTCTTGCTCTTCTCCTTTATGCGTTTTTCTACCGACTTTGGCAGATTCACTTTGCCCGTTCCTTTACAATATTCGCATTGCTTATATTCCCACTCATTTGTATTCCAATTTTTTACTATGTACTCTTTTTTGCCGCCACAAACAGTACATTTCATATAATCATCTCCTTGACGATACAATAAAGGAAACCAACAAACAGATTAACCATATTTCAAGTGTTGACAATGGTGCTTGTTCCATATAATCACTCCTACTCGTTACTTACTCGTTATCTACTCGTTAGTGTGTGGTTGTTTTAACCACTTCTCAATATAATCTTTTTTGGTAATAGTCTGCATATACGCACCATTTTCAACTTCTTCTCTGTAACGCACAATAAACATGATACGTTCTATCCACTTTGCTTTTTCTTCCGTGGATAGACTTGTAAACCATTCTTCATTGGTTTTCGGTTTAAACGCATCAAACTCACCTTTGCCACCACAAATCTCGCATTTTACTGTTTTCCAACTTTTAATTAATGTATGCGAACTGTTGTAAATCGGTTCTTCAACAGCACCTCTACCATTACAGTTAGGACATAGCATTGTTATTCATTCTCCTGCAACCCACTATCATAGTTTTCAATCAGTTCTTTTGCCCACACTTTTGCTTGTTCATAATCTTCTGTTTCTTGACTAAAGTCATGTAAAGAATCAAAAATTTCATATTTCCTTGACTTTGGATTATACGCTATAAGTCCAATCCGCCACATTTACAGTAATTCATCATTTTGTACTCTCCCGCTTTAACCACTCCAAAACATCTTGTTTACTGCACCAATGCAAATTGCAAACCGCACAACCATAACCATCCTCACCAACATTGCGTATAATAGCTTCGGTCATTCTCTCACACTCCCCCTCAACCCTTATGCCAATGAAGGGTCATAATCCTCAAATCGTTCACAACTTCGCCAAACAAATTTGTTATTTACCCACCTTTGTATGTGCCTTAATTTCTGTGGAGCAGACGGCTTGTTGTATATCATCACATACGGAGTGTAATCCAATTCTCGCAGACGATATATTCTGTCCAAGTCCTGCTCAATGGTGGTGTTAAAATTCGTCAGCACATACACAGTTAGGTTTCTGCCATCCAAACGGAACATATCACGATACTTTTTTAACCGATTGTAGCAATGCTCATCTGGGTAGTTATCCCATGCGAAATGGAGCATTGACAACTTCATGTTGTTCAACGCTTCACACTTCTCATCCGTCATCGCACGGATGTCGATTCCCTGGTTAAACTCCACAGTTGCTTTGCTGTCAATCAACTGTCCTGCCAAATCTCGCCAATCCTTACAAGCAAACATATTCGGATCGCAAAGGCAGATGTTCTTTTGCCCATTCCAAAACTCGTTCAAGTCTGCCACTTTCCTGCTGATTAACCCCTCTTTGTCACCCACTATGCAAAAGTGACAATGCCTTGGGCATCCCCTTGTAAGAAACCCATATGCCGTGTCTGTGATTCCGTAAAGGGAATAGTCAGGGAACATATGCTCAACCTCATAGGGTAGTTTGTTGTCCAATCCGTATCCCGTCCCCCCCTTACGGACATCTGTGCATTGGTATGCGGTAAGGTCATCATGGGTATAGGTATCATCAAATACCCTTGCCATATAGATTCTGTCATAAGGCATTAGCGGTATGGCAAACTCCACCTCGTCACCTTGTGCCTTGTGCCATGCGGACAGTTTCATAAGGCATAGGTTTGGGAAATTGTGTCCGTCCACATCAACAAGTCCTACTCTCATGGCACTTCCACCTCACTGTTTATTTCGTCAACCAAACAGTTAATCAGTTCCGCAAATCCCTTAACATTGATAATCAGATTGTCCATTTCAAATGCCACCTTGCCAGTGTTGTTGTATCTTGCGTATGCCAAATCATCAACAATGTCCTGCATTATAGATAATCTGCCTTTCATTTTTGCCATGTAAATAAAGGCAATATCAACCTTATCTCCATCTACCTTTCCGCCACTTAAAAAATCATTGAAATACTTTTTTATGGTTTCCTTATCTGCCATTATATTTCCCTCACTAACCAATTCAGTATGTTTCTAAACGTGTTTCCCTTATCTGCCATCGGTTTGTTTCCGTTGCGTTCTGCCCATGTTGCAGTACAGTGTGGGCAATACAACACTCCACCATAACTTCCCCAACCCTCGTTGATAGCATTGTCGATTTCATCAAAACCATGTGTTTTAAAGTTTCTATGCTTTCCGCAGTTAGAACACTCTATGTAATCTCTGTAAGGCATCATTCCACCTCAATTCTGCACCGAAGCATCTGTCTGCCGAATTGCCAACACGCACTCTCTGACGGCATCCAAATATCCAAATGCCCATCATAATTTCCACCGAATCGGTCTTTCACTATCAGCACTGTGCCGTTGGGTAATGTTACCTTGCTACCAAAAGGAACAACCATGCCGTTAAGTCTGTCCATTGCACAGATACCTTCACGGACATATTCACCACTTGCGGTTATTCCTCGGTCACAGTATGCACTTGTGTTGAGTGTTGCCCATATGGTTAAAAGGATTAAGTATCGCATTGTTCACCACCCGCCATGCCAATATCCAAATACTCAAAATGTTTATCAAACACATTCTCTTTAACCATCAATGCTATATCTGCTCTTTCTGTTTTTTGCTTTAATAACACATTATGGTTTGAGATATAATAATCCAACTCCCACACTTCCCCAAGTTTTGCAATGTCATATTCTTTTACGCATTTGAATCTCACTCTTCCACTTCCTTCCCCAGCCAAACAATCACCGCCGTAGTAAAGTTATACTCGTCCTTGCTATACATAATATCCAGCACTTCTCTCCCCGCCCCGCTTGTTCCGTTGCGTATTTCGATAATCTTTTCTGCCATGCGCTCTGGACTTGAACACATATAGTCATAGTTTGTCATGGATACACCCCCTTAAAATAATTCTTCTTGCACATACGCAGGACTAACATTATTTCCTGCCCACTGTTCAGCCATTGCCTTGGCTACACCAGGGAAAGTTTTGCTCCGGATAATTGCTGTGCGTGGATCATTCCATGCAATTACTTTTCCGGCTTCGTCATACGCCGCCCACGCAGAAGCACCTATACTATGTCCTTTTCCTTTCATTTCCCCACGGTCTGTAATCTTGGTAGGTTTTAACCTCGGTAATCCTTTTAACCATAAGCACGTTGTTTTCTGTGCTTCATGCCCAAACCAATACGGTTGAATTGCTTGTGTTGGTTTAATTGGCAAGTGATATTTGTCGGCCAGATCCGGGAACCACTCTCGCACATAATCACCACTGATAATGTTTACCGGATTCTCCACAGCTATCTTTTCGCAATCTGCGTATAAAAACTTGCAGAAGAATTCTATTGCTTCACGTTGCCGTCCATCAGCACGTTTTTTTTCAAACCAGGAAGCACCACTAACAGCAAGATGAGTGCATGGCGGGAAAGCAATTATCATATCCCACTTAATCTTCAGCATCTGTATTGCATCTACTTGCAAGTGATACTCTGTACCCCCCCCACTACACTCTTGTATGTCGCAGGAATACGCTTCGTGACCAAGACGGCGCAACTCTTTTGTGACAGCCTGGGATTCCTCGCAAGCTACAAGGATTCTCATTCACTCATTCCTCAACTTTCCCAATATCATCACCAGCTGGTTACGGTATGGCTGCAATGCTTTGCTTTCTTGTTTATACTCTGCTTCACTACTCCATCCCTCATCCCCAACATACGGCACCAACCTGTACCCATACTTCTTGTCCGGCGCTAACTTTGTTCCAGCATTCCGTAGCCACTGAAGGATAGCAGCCAGCTCTGGATCTAATTTATCTGCCATCATAAACAGTTCCAGCCAAAGGTCACTATCCCCAGGACTTACGTTGTGGAACGTGTCAGCATAAATAGTCTTTGCAATAGTATTCACGTTCTCATCTCCTAAAACGGATTATCATTGTCATCATCTGAATCATTAATGTCCGGTTCCCAGCCAAGATGCACATACTCATTCATCCGGTTCTTTAATCGTTTTGTTTCCGGTTCAAACCACAGAGGAATGAAAAAATCTTGCGTACCATTTTCCCGGTCTTTGCAAATTTCAATTACGTTGTCGCAGCCATCAGCAATGTATTGGCTCTTTTTTTTGCCAAGATAATCAGTGATTGCCTTATCAAAGTCAGTATTGTTTCGGTGAATAATAAAGGCATTGTCAACAATGTTTGCTATGTTTCCGCTGCCACTGATATCATTCAGCCGGAGAAACCCGCTTGCTTTTCTTGGATGAGCAACAAATAGCACATGGACGTTACACACCTTTGCTATGTTTTTCAGCTCCCATACAAACTGTGTCTGTGCATCGTACTTGTCACTTTTGCTATCCAAGTCCAGAGCCATCAGATTATCAAGAACAATAAAGTCAGCCTTTACAATGTTAGCCTGCCGCTGCAGCATCTTTGCCAGAGCAGAAAATTTGTTCCCATAGCTGTTATTGAATAACCAAAAATGGCCATCCATCCAATCAGCTATTTTTATCCTTGTTTCGTCACTATCCACCACCCATGAATTTCTAAACCGGTTTGACGCTGCCACATGATGGATACCGGCGGCCTGCAACAGCATCCACTTGCTAAAGTTTTTGCTACTCAATTCGCCACTGTAACAGATTACATTGTGTCCACTGTTAATTACGTTCAGCATAATTTGGCTTAACACTGTAGACTTTGCAGCTCCACGCAGACCACTTAATACGCTAACGCTTCCCTTCTGCAACCCCTTCATGGTTACATCAACTGATTCAATGCCGGTTGGCAAGTATTCATTGTCCGGTTCCTTAATGGCCAGGATCTGTTTCATGGACAAGAATATTGGGTTATCCTCTTTTGGATTATCAATGTCCAGGATATCACCAGGCACCTCATACCTTTCCTTTGCCCGGTTATGCTTTTCCCATCCCAGCAGAATATCATTATCCAGCTTGTCTGCATGGCTATAAGCATCCGGTTCAAAAAGTAATCGCACATCTTTCCATGTCTTGCCACGGCAACTGTTATGCAAACAAGTAAATCCAATTGCGCCATTACTTTGTACAAATATGCTGCTGTCCGGATAGCTATGCTCATGGTTGAACGGACAATGATCAAGCACATACTTTGTCACACCATCCCGCCAAATCCTTTTGTGGTAACCAATGCCGTGGGCAGAGAGAAAAGTTTCAATGTCAAAGTGTTCATAGGTCTGTGCTGGAGTATAGCTTTGTGGCTGTTCATCCACCACCATGCTGGCAAGCCGGAGCAAAACTTCTTTTGGCGTAACCTTAATGTTTTCCGGCACATCAAATATCCTGCTCATGCGATATGGATTTTTGGCAGAGCTGCTGCCCTTCTGTGCTAATGTTCCATATAGCTTGCATACTCTACTTGGATTAAAATTTACTGTATCAATCTTTACCTTTTCGTCACTAAAGAAACTATCCAACACTTCCAAACATTTCTTTATCAGTTGAACATTTTCTTCCGTGTTCTTTAGGTTAATCCGGTACAGTAAATGCGCTCCATTCCCGCTGATAGCTTTCACCGGTTTTTCAAATCCGTTATTCTCCAGGTACGTTGCCACCTTCTTTGCTCTTGCAAACGCATCCTTCAGCTGCTCGTCACTCGCTGATGTGTCACTCTTTCTTTCCGGATCAAGGTCAATGAATAGCCAATAATAATAAAGGATGTCCGTATCACTTGTGCTGGCCTTCACGTTCTGCATGAACTTGTCACGTTGGCTCCTGGCATAGCAATCTGGATCCACTTGCTGAAGAGTTACATACACATTGCTCTTTCGTAAATTCACAGTATCGAATGCTTTCACCAGCGTATCTGCATCACTAAAGTAACCACTCAACGGCCTCTTCTTATCATTAACTATTACCCTACTCTCAAATACCTGGCCCGGTGCAAACAGCACCCCTACCGTCTTCTGAATCTCCTGCGGAATAAACAATCCTGCATTGCTCATTCTTCCACCACCTCACCCCATGCATTGATGAGAGGAGCGGCCTTTTTATTTTCCATGTATTTATCATTATTTATATCATTATTTGTTTGTGTATCGACCGCTGTATCGTTGGGTGTATCGAATGGTGTATCGTTGGGTGTATCGTTAGATGTTCGCATACTGTTGTAAAAGTCATAGTTTATCACGGTTACAGTTGTACCGTTTGGTGTTCGCAAAGTGCTAATCATGTTGTCTCGTTCAAGCGCATTTAGGTAGCGCATTGTTCTACACCGGCTCCAATGCCATCTCTCTGAAAGTTTGACAATAGATGTTAACTTTTCACCACGTTTAACAATTACCGGATTACCATTTACTATGACTTTTTTATCCTTATGATTTACCATACACAACAGATCACACCAGGCGTGGTATTTATCATAAGGACTTCCATCATCCAGCAGCGGATTGTCAGCAATGGAACGCCACAACAACACAAAACCTTTATCTTTATTGTTGGACATTCGCCTCACCACCTAACAATTCCACTATTTTCTTTCCGGTTTCAGCTTTGTTACAGAATTCAAACCGCACACCATAACGCTTGCTGATGGTTTGCAATGACTTGAATAGTTTCTCCCCGCTTATTGCATTTGGATTCTTTGGCACTCTCCTGGGCCGTCCGTCCACCATCTTAATGGTAGAGTAATTACTTCTTGGGTTTTCCCAAAAATATACATCTGTTAAATCTTTAATGCTTGCGCCATGCTCACAAAGGATAATGATTTGTATGCCTGCATCCTGCGCCCGCTTAAGCTCGGCCCGGAACCGTTCATGCTGCTGGCAAACATTCCCGCACAACTCTTGTAGGTTTTTCTTCCGGTCAATAACCAAGCGGGCATTGTCCAATGATTGGTAATCACCCACATATAGTTTTGACCGGAAATACCTAACGCCAAGTTTGTCCAGCTGCTTGCTGATACGCTCCCATTCCTTTGCGTGTTCACGGCTGTCTACTTGGATCTCCATAATCAGAATGGAAGATCTTCATCTGTTACCGTTGCTGGCGCAGGAGCGGTAACCGCAGCAGGCTGTTCGTTTGGCAGGAGTCTCGGCTCCGGGACCTTTGCACCGGCAGCGTCCTTGTAGTTACAGAACCAGCGCAGCTGTGTACGCATGGTTACTTTTCCGTTGTACTCGTTTTCAACAGATCCAAATACGCCGCCAATCTTTTTACCGGCAAACTGTTTCCCAAAATCTTTTGCTTCCCAATCAATGGTGAAACCCGGATTGCTATGCTCTACGCAAGTACAGAAGCTCTTGAAATTTCTGCTGCAATCTCCGGTACGGGTATCAACCACATTGATATACTGTGTGCCAGCATAGGGCCACTTCTTATCCGGACGCACATCATCCAGGAACTGTTTGCTGAAATAACCTTCCTGCTTATCCCGCATATCAAAATCAAAGGCAATAACAATCATGTCACCGCCGTTTTTGTTTTTGCGTTCTGCCAGCTTCTTGATTTCCATGTAGTGGCCACCGGCCTGGATCTTTTCAAACTCGTCACTCGTTTTAACTGCATCGTAGTTGTTAGGTTTAATCATTTTCATTCTCCTTTTCTAAATTATTAACAAACCCGTAATACTCACGAATCGAATTGTCTACTAACTTCAAGTCATTATCAATCTGCTCCGGAAACATTTCCATTGGTGACTTGGCTGTGGTGAAACCATCACTCTGCGTGGTGAACCAATGCTTTTTTCCGTCCGTTTCGCACAGCAATACAATGGAAAAAAGACCTTCCAACGTCAGCTGATTATCCAGCATCTTGCCGCTGGTCTTTGCCTTAACATGGCCACTATCATCCCGGTCAATGTGGTGAAGGAAATACACCACGGTATCCTTGCTGGTGTCATTAATCACTGTCTGCACCAGGTTATAAAAATCCAAAGCGCAATCTGTGAATTTCTGATAGCCTATTTCCTTCGCCCTGGCGAACAAACCAAATGCCATTAAATATTGGCTGTCATCAATGACGTAACATTTAAGTTTGTTAGATTTTAATCCGGCCTTAATGCGATCATAATTTGCATGGTTAACTACCATCATCTGTTTACGGAATGGCAGCGGTTTGCTTGCCACGTTATAGATGCCCACTTCTTCTGTTTCAAAATTACGCAAGGCAGCAGATTTGCCGCTGCCAGATGCGCCTAATACAAGAACCGGTACTCCCATGATTAACCCCCTATTTAATCTGAATGTTCTGCTTTGTAACAATTTCTGCGCCAGGTATTTTTTTACCGGCTTTGATATCAGCTTTGAGCTGCACTTTGTCAGCTTCAACAATGGTCTTTACCTTCCGGTATTCTGCCGGTATCTCATCCACGTTTGCTTCCACAGCCTCACTCTTGCGGTACGAAACAGCCACCTTGCCGGTTTCAAACTTCTGCCCTTCCAGCACCATAGCCAGGAATTGCTTGTAACCTTCTGCACGTTTTTTGTGCCGCTCCATGCGTTCTTTCAGATTCTTGATTTCTGCTTCAATGGCTTTTGCCTTTGCGTCCTCGTTCTTATAACCCAACGCCACACCTTCTATCTTCTCGTCACGTTCAACCTGGAGTGCATCAAATGCTTCACGGCTAACGATCTCGCCGGTTTCTCCATCCACGAACCGGTCAGCATCCAGCTCAATCAGCTTTGCGATATCATCATTAATCTCATAAAGTTTACGCATTCTCTGCCACCTCTTCTTCCTTCTTTACTTCAAACTCTTCACGCTGGTAAATGTCTTTGTTCAGCATAACCGTAGCTATCATGTACTCGGTTTTGTTTTCCAGGAATACCACGCCGTCTACCATGTCAACCAGCGCAATGATGGATTCTGCGTTTTTGTCAATATCAACGCTTCTTTCTTTAATGAACAGAATATCCTTAAAGTTATCTGCCGCCTTTTTTGCGTAATCAAGATCCAGGTAATCATAACCAACAATCAATATCTTTTTCATTTGCATTTTCCTTTCTAATCTGTTAAAATAAATGTAAGGGTATTAAAGCATTTTCCTTTCTGCTACCCATTGGCGTTACCGTCACAGTTGGCACACTGTGGCGGTTTTTATTTTGTCAAAAATCCAGCACCCGTTATGGCACATACAATGCACTCCATAGCTATCACTATCATGAGGCCTGCGCCTAACATGGCAAGTACATCACCCCCATTCAATTTCCACATTACTTCTTCTCCTTTTCCACTCGCATAAAATCATATTTGTGATACTCAATACATTTGATGCCCTCTTCTTTTAGCACCTTTTCAATGCTACCAACGTCCAGCATATCTCCCTCTTGGATGCAGTTTTCAAACAATTCGCTGAATCGGTCAAGGAACCGCTTTGTTCTCTCTTCGCCAAAACCAAATTCGTCATGGAGAGCAGCTGCTGCGATTATCATGCTGTCATTGATTGCGCCAAGAACCATGCGCCAACCGGCAGCAATGGCCTCGTCTTTTGTCGGTCTGTTAGGCCGGACTCCCCGCCTCTGTCTTCGTGTAAGCATTAACCCCACACTTTCGCTACCAAGTACATCCCGCCCCAGATCGGCACGATAAACGCCAGGGCCATCTCTAATGCTGTTAAGCATTCTTCTTTGTTTACTGTGAAATCTTTCATGGTGTACCCCCCTGACTAATCAGCGTTATCTTTGTCATCTTTGCTTGGTAGTCTTTTACCATGCGTTCCAATTCGTGAATCCTTGCTTCCAGCTTCTTGCGTTCCCATGCTGTGAATGGCTGTGCTTCACTCCCAAGGCATTCAAGCTGTTGGATTTCCTCTGCCCCGTAACGCACTCCCGGAAGATCCGGCAGCCGGTGTATCTTGCCCTGGTCTTCCATTACCTTGATGGTGTTCTCATGGCATTTCCACCGTTTGGCTAATTCCTTTGTTGTGTATACCGCTTCCATCTTGACCCCCTTCTGTTGTTGTTACACCGTGCTTGACAACGATTCGTTGTTAAACACGTCAAAAAAAATAACTTCCATAGGAATACCGCTGTCAACTTCAATCTGTTTCATTATGGTTACGTCCGGCCTTTTGTCACCGTTCTCCCAGCTTGACCACGCTTGCTGGCTGACGTTGTACTTCTTTGCCATGTCAGCCTGCGATTTATCCCCACGGAATTTTATCAGCTCTGCTCGTTTCAATTTCACACCCCCTAACTACCTTTCGTTGTATTCATTTTACTACCATTCGTTGTTTATGTCAACAACTTTTTTTATTTTTTACAACCATTTATCTGTTTACATTTACCACCGCTGGTTGTATTATAGGAATACGCAATGGGGGTGAACACAATGAAAGGAACAAGACTAAAAGAATTAAGGGAAAGAAGAGGAGAAACGCAATCCCAATTAGCTGAATTCTTGGACGTATCACAGCAGGCCGTTGGGAAATGGGAGCTGGACAAGGCCTCACCGGATGACAAGACGCTGATTAAAATTGCAATTCATTATGGCGTTACTATTGACTATCTTTTAGGTTTTGATAATTCCCCACAGTATTTCCACGATCCGGAAACGGCAGCTCTGCTCCAAGATTTAAAAGACAATCCGGACTATCGTGCCATGCTTGATTCTGCAAGAGGATTAAAACCGGAAAGCGTAAAAGAGATTATGGCTTTTATCAAATATCAGAAAGCGAAAGAAGAAGGATTATGAGAACAATTTTGGTTGACCTACCCTATGATTGCAGAGGATTCATTGTTGAAAGTGTTGAAACCGGTGACCAATGCTGTGTGTTAAATGCACGGCTTTCACATGAGGCGAATGTTAAAACATACAAACACGAATGCGACCACGCAAGGCACGATGACTTTAGAAGCTGCGAAAGCATAAACAAAATTGAATACGCAAGACATAGCACATGAAAGGAGATTATTATGATTTTAGGAATTGTAAAAGGATTAGCATTTATATTCTTGTGCCATTTTATTATTTCGTTTTTTAACCCAAACAAGAACCCTCGCTTTGCTATGCAACACTCTGTTATTAGTATGTTAGGATTTATTGGCGGTGTTCTGCTTTTGCCTTTGATTTCAATTCTGTTCTTTCCTTTGTGGTTTACCTTGTTATGTTACGCAATCTTTTTAACAGCTAACTTTGGTGTAGATCCAAATGCGCCGGCAATTTCCATGTCATCATTTCAGCGTAACTACGGAATGATGTTTAATAACATTGGCCTTGTGTTATACGTTGCAGCCTTTGCGCTTTTTATCTATCAAACATTTTTTGCATAAGGAGTACACCATGCAAACAACAACAACTTACAGAAAAAAAGACAACGGCTGGCAAGTGATAGTCAGCTACAAACAAGGCCGCACATGGAAGCAGAAGAGTAAGCAAGGATTCGCTACAAAGTCTGAAGCCAAAGAACATGAGCAGGAGTTAATTGCCCAAATAAAAAAAGCACCTCGCCCGGTGGACAAGGCACTAAAGAATATCACCCTTGCTGAATTCTGTGAGGAATATCTCGCCAACCGCAATTCACTTTCATACGGAACAAAAGCAATCTATAATCACGCCGTAAAATCGCTTCAGAGCCTCGCAAATAAACCCATGCGACTAATATCATTCATGGACTTACAAAAGGCCATCAGAGAATGGGATATCACTCCTGCAACCCAAAAAGAATATCGTATCAAACTGCGGGTATTATTCAGAGCGGCAATTAAACCTTACGGAATAATCAGTGAAAACCCCATGAATGATATTGAAATTAAACGTACCCGCATGGAAAAGAAGAACAAAGCTATCCCAGAGGACGTTATGCATGAAATACTGAACCATGTTAATCTGCGTGTTACTTACATAGGACTACGCATTGCACAATTAACCGGTGTGCGCCGTGGTGAGTTATTGGCGTTAACGTGGAATGATTTTGATTTTGCCAATCTCACAGTAACCGTCAACAAGCAGATAGCAATCACCAACCAACGGCAGCACGATGTGGTTTATTACACAAAGTCAGCTAATGGTTTCCGGGAGATCCCCATTCCTGCCGTCCTTGCAAAAGAGTTAAAACAATATCGTCTTACTTCTCCGTTGTCTATCACCGGAGAGCTGTTCCCCAAACCACTCGCTGTTTATTATAATATGTGCTATGCGCTGAACAAATACCATTATTCGCCCCATTCTCTGCGGCACACCTATGCGTCCAAACTGTTGGCAGAAGGAGTAGACATCCAAACCATAGCCGCTCTTCTTGGTGACAATGTGGAAACTGTAACCAGGACCTACGTTCACTACACGGACGAGATGCGGAAATCGGCAAACGATAAGATACAAAAAATTTTTTCTGTAAATTTTTGACGAATTTTTTTGACGATTCACGAAGAATCTGTCAACCATGCGGTTAGATAATGCTTTCTTAATTTTTCACAAAAATGCTTCCCTAACATACGATAATAAACGATAATCCACGATAACCCACATAAGACAAGCACTCTTGATTTTGGAATTCTATGATGGACAACTAAAGAATACTATGAAGTTTTGACGAATTTTTGACGGCAAATAAAAAAACGGCCCCGGGTAACCAGGGCCAAATGAAAGAAGGGGTTTACCTTGAATGGTAGATTATCGCTGCAGTTAATGTGGTCACGGCAACACCAATCCAAAAGTTACGCTGACGTTTAATGCGTAACCTTGTCCTTCGTTCCTCGTCTGCGTATTGCTTCAATAATAGATTTGCTTTGCTTAATGATGTCTGCGCTTGTGCTAACTGTTCCTTGGAGATAGTCAGCTGATTCTTGAGCATTCCCAATTCCTGCCTCGATGTTTCCAGCGTGGTTTTCAGCCTGCCCAATTCCTGCTTCTGCGTTACTGATATTTGTTCCAGCTTGTTCAAGTTGGTTTCCAACGTCTGCAACTCCTGCTCCGTTATTGTATAACTCTTCTGTACGTTCCCAGCCGACACAGTAGCCTGCGCAGAAAATAGCCACCATGAGAACAAGCACACCAAGAATAGCAAAAGCCATTTCTTTGTTTGTCGGTCTAAGGTCAAAAAGGTCATTCATGTTTCCCCCCTTAACTCACAACGTGTACGCACGGATCAAGTCCGGCAGCTACACTCCTTCGCCAGTGCTGGCACATCCACCAGACATCAGCGTTATACATTCTTATGCATCCTTCTGTAGGCACTAGCCTGCTCTGGAATGGAGCCAGCGCATCGTCTTCACCAAGAATTGACCCGCCCCCATGCAATGCTCGGCCTCTGCTGTCGACGTTGCAGTACGCATAGCCGAAGGCCATACCAAGGTCATTTTCGTCCGGGTAGTCGATATCAACCCAAACTGTGTCACGGTACACACCATCCACAGGGTTCCCTCTTGGTTCTCCTGCGTCATTGTATCCTGCATAGAATTCTGTGGAACACGGCAAGTCAGCGAATACGTTGTACTCCATGTCAAGCAGGAACACACGCTGTTTAGTTTTATCCACCTGGACTTCTTTTAAGTAACTCATGGTACTAGTCCTCTGCCGGTGTAGTGTTTTCTACAATCTGCTCCAGCAATTCGATGATTTTTTCTAACTGTGCTTCCGGGGTAGTTAACTGTTCATCCATGATAATTCTCCTTTCTTTTAACTTTTTCGTTTTTATTTTCTTCCTGGTTTTCTTCCCATTTGTCTGGGATACCGTCATGGTTCCGGTCAATCAACAATACGCCGATCACACCAAACGAGCCAACGATTAACGGGGCAAAATACTCTTTGACGAATGCATTAACCGCAGAATAATTCACTTGGCCTTTCGTGAAAAACTCATATAAAATTCCGGCAACGGTTACAAGGCCACAGCCAAGAAATACGGACGCATAAATCCACACGAAGACCTTGGGAAATGCTCCACCATTCCCACGCACAAACGTCTTTAATTTGTTTGTTAAGGTCTTAATGATTTTCATGCGGCATACCTCTTACTATTACCTCTTTGATTTCATCGACATAGCCATTCCCGCCCAGCTTTTTGTACGCTTCGTACATTTGCAAGAACGAGTCTACTTCCTGCTGGGGGATGGCCTTGCCTTTGTCTTTATAGTACCGGTGCATCTGCGTCATGCGATCCCTCAAAATAGATTGCACACCATATTCCAGGTTGTCTACCTTGGAGAAGATCCGTGACCATTTGCCAAACACATAGGTACACGCACTCCCAACCAAGAACATTACTATGCCCGTACCGATTTCTTGTATCATTTTAGGTTCTCCAGTAGTTTACAAGAGTTACTAACCCTAAACCAACCAACCCACCAATCCAAGTGGCTATCATGTCAACAATATCAAACGAGCCGTCTTTGTTCCAATCGTCATAGCACTCTTTGGCAATGCCAGCCGCAATAGCAAGTCCTATACCTGTGATGGGGTCAGTTATAATGCCACCGATTAACGCTATTAAGAATCCGCAGAGGAAATGCAGTTTCTTGTAATAGGGTATTGACGGACAAATTTTACTTATCCATTCTTTTAGGGGTTTCATTCTGTCACCCACCTGTTCCATGCTTTTATCGCATCTCCTTTATAATACTTAATGTCACCGCAACTGTGGCATTTTTGGCAAGTTACATAAAAACCATCAACATAGGTTCCATGATATTTTTTCAACTTTGCTTTTCCACCACACGGACAACACAATAACTTGGAATCTTCGTTCATTTTTCTCTCCTATACAACACTGATGGGAATATCTTGTTAAGTATCTCTTTTAGTTTATCCATCATACTGTTGCTCCTGCCGAATCTGTCCATGCCGTTCCGTTCCACCAAATAGGTTTGCCTAATGTGGTGTCATAGTAGATAGCACCTGAATCGTCTGACGTCAAAGTAGGTCTGTCGGTTGTCGCACCCTTTGAACGCCCTTTGTGAATAGTAATAAATCCTGCAATGTTTGCAACAGAACCAGTTAATCTCACAGGAATACCGTTCCCACCTGCCACCGTGGTTTTTATAACCGCTTCTTTAGCACTGTCTAACGCAGGTCTTAAAATATCCCCATTGCCATTAAATGCCATTTGCACAGTATCGTCAGATGGATAACCAACACCGAATGCCATGTATCGACCTGATGTTGTGCTTGTTGTATTAACAAACACAGGAATTGAACCATTTTCTTTTAGTTCGTGCGTTGTTTTTGTTCCGTTTCCACTGTGGAACGTAATGCTCTTAATATCTATTCTTGGGGTAAAGATAAATCCATCAAGCACCCAAAGCGTGTTTGCAGAATCAGTTAACCCTTGAAACGCATAGGCAAAAGAACTCCAATTATTGGCAATATCGCAACCATTGATGATGATTACGCTATTGGGAAAATACGGATAAGTCGGCGTATAGAACCGCACTCTTGATTCTGTGGTAATGCTTCCTGCATACTTCATCTTAACAATACTTACATCTGTATTAAGATTCAGATTTAGCGTGTTATTGTACGCATACTGTAAATATCCCTGTTGTGTATCAGTTCCACGCAGTTCATATCCGTAGTTAATTTCTTTGGCAAAGGAATAAATGGTTATATTTGAATTGGTAACACCACTGACACCGCCACACCGTGTTGCTATATTATTTTCTAAATCTGAAGCGTGTTCTATATCATAGGACTTGAACCACGATGCACCATAACCGCTTAACAACAAATTATCGTTGGTTTCTGTCTGTACGTTTTCTATGGTTGCCACTACGCCAGTTGTCCTTGTGAAACCGCAACCAGTTTTACAGTTTACTGTTTTTGCGGTTACATATATTCTGCCGGAAGTAATATTGTCTTGCCCAACCTCTCGGTTGTAACCATTTTGCACCGAAACAACAACCCCACTGAAGCATTTTGTGGAAAGAAGGTTAGAGAATCTTACATACGAATTTGGATTGTTATCAAATCCTGCATAAGCAACAAGGTCAAAACCCTTATTGCAGTTATATGCTTCGCAGTTTTCAACCACTACGTTATTGAAAGTATGTCCTTGTAGTGATACACCCGAACCACCGTCCATAGCGGTTGAACCACTTGCATCTCTTGGTTTCCAATAGGAATCATGTGCGTACACATTTTTAATTGAAATATTTTCACCATTGACAATGCTGATTAGGTTCGTGCCATTAGAAGCAGGCAACTCTGTATCACCGAAGTTAGTGGTAACAGCAAGGTCATGTACATGGAAATTTTTCATCCATGACATATTGATAACATCGCCATTAACGTGTGAGTTAAGAACACTGTTTCTGCCGTCACCATACATTTCAATGTTGTTGAAATCCATGTACTGTGAGGTGTCATCAGCAGGAGTGGGAGCAGAATTTAAGCCAAACACGCTTATCTTGTGGGCAATGATTGCGTATGTCCCCTTGGGAATATAAAGATTCCAATGTTTCGATTTACATACATTAATTGCAGTTTCAAATACAGTTACATTGTCAAAGGTATCATCACCTTTTGCACCAAACTGACGTACATTAACAACTCCGTCAGTTATTAACTCTGCTACATTACCATTGTCAAGAATAATAACGCTGCCGCCATCGTCCACGTCAGACAATGTAGCTGTGCGGATACGATAAACTCCAGCGCCGCCATCGTTGATATTGTAGTACCCGCCCGTAGCTGCGAACATCCCGCTTTCCAAGTCTTCTGTTGAGCGCATCGTTGCCACGTTGTCAATCACTACAGTGTTGCCACCGTGTGCAATGATACCGGTAATAATTTTATCTACATAATCTTTTGTTGCTGCGTCCTGCTGGTCAACCGGATTCGATACATCAGCAACACGATAGTTCCTGCCTGCCCATGCTACGGCTCCGTCCTTCAGCTGCATGAAATTGCGCTCACTCCATCCCCACACGTCCTGCAGCAGCATAGTCAGCTTATCTAAACCTTTCTCAATAACATAGAAAGGCCAGCTTTCTCCCAGATCTGCTTCCTGCGTCAAGGGTAAATCACGGTATACAATAATCTTCTGCCCCTCTGCAACAACCGGCGGCTGGTCTGCTTCCGGTGGTTCTGCTCCCGGTGCGTACCCAGGATAATATGCTGTGGCATTTATCTCGTCAATGTAGTAATCGGATGTCAGCACGGTCTGCGTACCATCAACATCCTGCAATATCAAATGCACATCGGTTTTTTCTATAATCTCAAAAGTGTAAGGCCACGCCTTGTTTATGCCATCACCGTTGTACACGTTTTGGTTTACTTGCGAAATTACCATAACTAACTCCTTTCGCTAAAATTAAGAGGCACCCCGGAAGGAGTGCCTCGTTTACTTATCTCATCATATCATGTTTTTCGTTTGTTTTATTATCGTAATTTTATTTTCGTTTCTTTTTCTTTTTGTCAATACGTTTGTCAAAGATAATAGCTGACAAGTATTCCATGAATGGTTTGTCAAAGTCTGTGTCTACCCAATAGGCCGTGGTAGCCATTGCGTCCGTCAGCGTATTACCTATGCCGGTGAAACCATTGGTAATTCGCATACCTTCACGGAATACGTCAATCTTTGTTTTCTTTTTGCTTTCAATAGTATTCAAGAATTTCATAGCGGTGTCATACAACTGATATACGGGCAACGGTTTTGCTCCATAGTATCTTTCGCCCATCAGTTTGTCTATGAAATAACTTGCAAAATCACGGACAACCGGAATCGTGCCAAATACGTTGTCACTTACGCCTTTGATAATCTTTTTCAGCCATTCTTCCGGATCGTCACTACCGCCAGCTGCAACATCTATTGCGTTACGCAGGATACCTTCTGTTACGCCGGTGAATATCGTCCAATACGCAAACTTCTGTAACAACGGAGCAATTCTGATACCCAACGAATACCCGCCAACTGTGGTAGCACCTTCAGTCATGGCTTGCATTCTGCCTTGTGCGTAACCGCCATACAAAGCATTGAACACCACGTTAAAGTATGAATAGAACATGGTTACAGATTTGCGTATCTCGTCACCCTTTTGGAAAGGAGCAAGGTCTTTCATTTCGCCGCTGCCAAAGATTTTCCTTACCGCTTTGTCACCGGCAGCCACAGCTTCCATTTCCAAACGTGTAATATCTTCCGGTGCCATCTCTGAAATGTTTTGCGTATTCTCCTGGTAAACCCGCTGGTATTCAGATAACCACAACGGGCAAGCCAGAGCCAGGTCGGTAACAGCCAACAAGTCAAACGCATGAGCTTCTATTGCTTGCTCACCACGAATAATAGTATCAGCCACTTTTCCATAACCGCCAATGAATTCTTTACGCAACACTTCCCCGGCATCACGATCCATTGTTTCTGCACGTTCACGCAGGAAGATGGAACGATTCAAAGCGAAATTCCAATTCTCTCTTGGATCACTATAGAATTTCTGCAATGCGTCAACTGTCCTCGCTGCGCCCAGGTAATCAGTGATAGGATAAATGTTCAAGCTATTCAGCAATGCCGTTGTCATTCTGTACCCCAACACAGCAGCCGTCTGCTTGTGCCGGAAGAATTCCATACCAGCCGTTATTGGATCTTTCTTTTGGATATCCGGTGCCCAACAATCCCTTACCCACTGTTCAAACATTCTCGCTTGTGCAATCCCAAAATGGTCTTGTATTGCTTGACTTACCGCCTGGTTCTTGATTATGCGGTTAACATCACGCAATGCCTCACGGAAACAAATGTTATGGATTACATCATTCAAGTGCTTGTTCAGTACATCAAAAGACAGCAGGACGGGCCTTTTAACGGTTTGTTTTGTACGCTGTTTTGTAAATCCTCTGTTGCGGTTCATAGCAGCATTACCGGCAGCGAATTGTTTAGCCATATCGTCCTGCGCTTGGTTCGCAGCCGTAAGTGATTTGCTTGGATCATACTTGATTGGATAATACCCGCCATTCAGTTTGTAAACATTTCCGTCCTTGCCGGTGATTTCAAAAGGCATTGCGCTTTGTTTTTCCGGTGCTACGCCTACCATTGACTCTTCTACTTTGACAGTTTCCGGCCAATAGCTGTTGACTAAATCCCATACGGACGTTACCATCTGCCAATCCTTTTGCGTTAGGTTAGACAGTAGCTCACGCACCATGGATTCGTCCACATTGAAGCCATCCATGATACGCTTGCGGTTCAATTCTGTACCCCAGTTAAAGGCTACGCAAATCATCTCTTCCCTTGTGAGAATTGACGTGCCAAACCGGAATTGGCGTTTGCTTCTCATTTCAGATTTCTCTTCGTTGGTGTACGGTTCCCAAATAGCCTTTACCATCACAGCCGTCTGCTCAAGCATGGTACGTTCTTTGTTCCAGCTCTGGTTCACAGTTTCGTAAATGTATCTGTGAGCTGTCGGCCCCATCCATTCAAGAATGGTTTCCGGTTTTGTCAAGCTGATTCTTGCCCGCCTTGCTTTGTCTTGTATCGACTCTGCAAACGTCATGCTTCCTGCATTGGTGATATCATCCCTTACAATAGCCGGAATGCGTTCATTCATCTCTGCCACAATAGCTTCAGCCACGTCAGATATCAACACAGTGTTGCCGTTGATATCTTTCATAGATTTCACTTTGTTTGCGTCAATACCGGCCTTGTAAATGGTTGTCAGCACATCCACAAAGTCACCGTACTGATCCATTGTCAAATTGGTGTAGCCGTCATTATAAACGGAGTTACCGCTTAATGCTGACAAAATATAATCCGGCAGATTAATATTGCCGTCCTCATCCACAAAGAACGCCTGCAAGTTATCCTGGTATTCTTTGAACATAGCCAAGATGTTGGGTGCGCCTTGTGGCATCTGTGCGTCAACTTTGGACAACCCTAACACATACAAACCATGAACGTACATATACCGCTCGTTGGCGGGAATGTTGTTGTTTTTCTCAATGGTCTTTTGACGTTTCTGCAGCTGTGCGTTTTTCCTCTGCACTTTTGCTTTGTTCTTTGTAGCCAGCGCAGCATACTCTGCAAACACACGCTGACGGAATTTTGCGTCATTTGCTTTCTGCCATGCGTCCGTTACAGTTTCACCGTCTACTTTGGTATCACGCAGTTCAGAATCCAGCGCACGTTTCAATGCCTCTACGCTTTCTCGTCCGGCTCTCTTTTCCAATGCCGTCCATTTTGCTACGTTGGTGGCATCATCCACGTTCATTTCTGCCATCTTTTCTTTGGCATACTCTTTAATGTATTTGTACTTTGTCACAGCACTGTCACGATAAATCCTTACGTTCTTCCGTGCATTGCTTAACATTTCCTTTACCGCTTTGATAGCCGCAAGACGTTCTGCTTTGTTGTTGGCACGTTCTAACCGGTTCAGCGTTTTTAGCTCTGCTTCCGTCCATCTTGCCTGATATCTTAATTCTTTGATACGCTGTTTAAGGCGTTTGACTTCGGCAGAATCCTCTGCAATCTCTTCGCCTATGCCGGTGGCCTCACGTTCAATGTCAGCCAACGCCTGCTCAATTCTACGGCTTAATGTTTCATCTCTGCGTAGTTTTTTCTGAATAAAGTCCTGCTCAA
>Ga0310786_10001241_pt1 | contig 41035 bp, 72 predicted proteins | sample AusTroGonzalo_MG_FD_203881 | JGI IMG/M metagenome (GOLD analysis project Ga0310786, IMG submission 203881) | Bovine rumen microbial communities from tropical cattle in Woodstock, Queensland, Australia - Gonzalo_03 (v2) (version 2) | ecosystem: Host-associated > Mammals > Digestive system >... | reverse complement strand
TTTTCATTATTTCTCTTAAAAGTTCTTTAGGATCTGCCGTTCTCCATTCAGGATGATTATCTAACATAAAATTAAGACAAATCCAATATTCTGAAATTTTATGGACAAGTTGATGTAATCCTTGACCATCAGGATCAAAGTATGAATGTTCAAAATAATGTAGAGCTTCTTTGTCTGTCATTATTTAGCTTCCTTATATGAATAACAAATATCATGACATTCTGGGCAAGAATGTGTATAATGATATTCATTAAGTCCAGTTTGTCTATGTTCACATTTATACTGTAAAACATTAAATTCAGTTCCGCAATTAGCGCAAACAAAATTACGCTTTATTGCAGGTTTTACAATTTCTACTTCGTCATCTTGTTCTTTAACTGGACCAAGACAAGTTATAGATTTAATGTCTCTAAAATGCTTATATTTATTTTTTGCAAAATCAACTATTTCTTGAGTTAATTCATCACCAAGCTTACTTGATACAATTTCTACATTGGCATATTCATCATCCCAATCATCAAATCCCATATAACCATCATAGGTTTGATAATGAACACATACTTTATATTTTTGTTTCATATTAATCCGTTATTTGACATGCAAATCCATCACATGAATGATAACCATCATGCTGATCCATAAATCTGATTTCATATCTTAAGCTTTCAATTTCGTCACCTGCCCATTTTAATGCATTGCAAAGATGTTGACGTTCTGTTTCATTAAGATAAAGTAACCCGCTTTTCTTTAATTTAAGATAAAGATTATTAAGATTTTTTCTATGCCAACCTTCTTGGACTGCTTCCCATTCTTCATTTGTCATATTAAATCTTTCCTGCATTATATGCATCAATAAGTTCGGATGTAGATACACCCCAAGCAAACTGACTTATAACCCAATTAGTTCCCATCTTTTCGTCAATTTCCTTTAAAACCTTATCACGTTCTGCGTCAATTTCAATAATGTTATTACTTGCTTCATCTTCTTTTTTAGTAACTGCTCGCAAAACTTCAGAAAGCGATGCTAACGGGCCATACTCAGCAATAAATTCCATAATTGCCTTATGCTGAGCATTATATTTCATCCACTGATCCCAGTTTTGTTTATAAAGTTCATCTTTCATATTTTTCCTTCCCTGTCATAACGTTAAATTCTTGAATAAGACCGCAAAGTTTTTCTCTACGTTCTGCATTTCTTCTTGGTGCATCTTTGATATAACAGTATATGCAAAAACCAGCAATACAAATAGTTCCGAGAATAGATAATAATGTTCCAAGAATCATGTATATCATACACAAGAAAGCGTCTGAAAATTCTTCAAACTTCGTTTTCTTTGCTTGAAAACGTAATATATAGAAGAAATTAAACATTGAACAGACCAATAAAATAATTGGCCATACTGTATTTCCATTAAACATTCTTTATCTCCTGTTTTGTGAAAATGTTAAAATGAAACATAAATTCCATATCATCTGGAATATGAACTCCATATAATGTATCTTCATGTGGTGGTTTTTCAAGAACACCAAGATACGGTCCATTTCGATAGCAGAATTTTTCATCCATATCATTAGTTGGTTTGAATGGAACTAATACGATACAATATTCTTCATTTGTGTCTTTCATTTTTTCTTCTGCATAATGGATTGCCTGAGATGCATTGTCAGAAAAACCGTAACCAGACATTTTAACTTTAAAATTGCAACGATCCCAGAACATCCAATCCCATCCATATAAGTCACCAATATAACTTACGAATGCAAGATCAGTATTGCAATCATCTTTTGTATAAATATCTTCCTTATCTGGAATTTCACTATAAGAGAAAACATTTTCATCAAAAGCATCTTTTAATTCACATGCTTTTTTGATAATTTCTTTGTCTTCCTCAGTAAAAGGAAAAATTTTATTATAATGAACTAATTTACCCATTATACTTATTCCTATATTGCTTCAATATAAAATATTGCATCATCATCTTGAATAATGAAACGATCAATAGTAAAATTACTACCATAAATAATTTCATCAAGTGCAAAACGATTATTATCTGCTCTAGTATTTCCTGTATTGATAAGATATCTATTAAACCGTTTAAACAGTGGTGAAAATTCTAATAATTCATTGAAATTAGTTTTATCAACATCTAATTCAATTTTTGCATTTTTGTTTACTTTAAAACAAATCATATTAAATAATATAGAAAAAAGGTTGACTTTCGTCAACCCTTGGTATAATATGAAATTCTATTCAGATCACTTTCTACTTACTGCCTTATTATAATCATTTGCAGCACTTACAGAATCTAAGTGATACATGACGTATGCTTCACTTGAGTCTTTTAACCATTCTGTCATTTCCTTCATACATGTAATAGATTTAATATCACATTTTGGTTTTTCTTCAATAACACGTTTATAAATTGTTTCTGGGTCTGGATCTACTAGTTTACCTGCCCAATCATAACCTATAATAGAAGGAATTGTAAAAAATATACCTGTTAAAAAACAAATTAATCGTTCTTTAAAATTAAAATTTGAACTTGATGAAGGTACTCCCATAAAGAAACAAATCGCTATTATAAGAGTAAAAAGGCTAACAATATAAACTATTATACCGCAAATAAAATAAAATGTTGGATTCATAAAAGTCCTTTTTTGTTTAAATATAAAAAAAGGATTGACTTTTGTCAACCCTAATGCAGGTTCTCAGCGAATTTTAGGTCTTGGGGTTCAAACCGCATTTAAGATTATGTTACCCTGTTCCTTCACCTGCTCCACTAATCGCACCATGCGGATTTTTAGTCTGCGACCCTGGACTTGAACCAGGACAAAGCAATGTTTCCACTTTATCAGAGTGGCGTGTTAACCAATTACACTAGACGCAGATAATTTTAGTCGGCATACCTAGACTCGAACTAGGACAAGCAATGTTTCCCGCGTATCAGACGGGCGTGTTAACCAATTACACTATATGCCGATAATTTATCTCCCCTCTTGGATTCGAACCAAGGTTTTGCCTGCTTGTAAGGCAGGTGCCATAACCAACTAGGCGAAGGAGAGTTAGTACTCGATAAAGGATTCGAACCTATGACTTACGCTTAGTCAAAGCGTCACTCTGAACCAACTGAGTTAATCGAGCAAAATTTTAGTAGCACCGTCGGGAATCGAACCCGAATTTCCGACTTGAAAGGCCAGCGAACTAAACCGTTATTCTACGGTGCCATATTTGTAGTGGGACCCCTCGGAATCGAACCGAGATAGCCGGATTTTCAGTCCAGTGCATTGACCAACTCTGCCAGAGTCCCATAAATGTAGTAGTTCTATTCAGATTCGAACTGAAGTAAGGCGGCTGAGAACCGACTGTCCTAGGCCACTAGACGATAGAACCATATTTTCTTAAGGATCCAACTGGAATTCAACCAGTCTTTTATCATCTCTTTGATACGTGTCTAAGCAGGCTTCACTTTAGACCCTCAAGATTTTTTAGTGGAGGCGACTGGAATTGAACCAATCTTGTGAGGAACATTCGTTGCAAAGATTGCGGAAAGTAACCTTTGCCCCCATAGTAGCCCTATTTGGTGTCGAACCAAATTTTCCAGGTTGAAAACCTAGCGTCCTAACCAGCGTAGACGATAGAGCCATATTTTAGTGGACCCGGAGAGAATCGAACTCTTCACAGCCGGCTTGCAAGGCCAGCTCGCCTCCTTGGATCATGCGAGCCCATAATGTTTAGTGGACGAGACGGGATTCGAACCCGTAACCTTCTGCTTGCAAAGCAGTTGCGCTCCCAATTGCGCCACAAGCCCATAATGTTTAGTGCCTCCCCTCAGAATCGGACTGAGCTACTCCGGGCTTCAACCGGGTCCAATCACCAGGTTTGGATTGAAAGACATAATGTAGTGGACCGTAAGGGGCTCGAACCCTTGACCTCCTGCGTGCAAAGCAGGCGCTCTACCAAACTGAGACTAACAGCCCATTTTTCGTGGATACATATGGGATTCGAACCCATGACATCCAGCTTGCAAAGCTAGCGTTCTTCCAACTGAACTAATGACCCATAGTACTCCGTCCCAGATTCGAACTGGGGTTAACCGATAGAAAGTCGGTTGGCTTGAACCACTGGCCGAACGGAGCATATAAAATTAAAGGTCCCTGTTGTGCACAGGAACCGTAAATTCTTCATACCTTAGGTAATTCGTTTACTTGAACCTGTGCACTGAATTGTCAATCGCAAAGACACGTTCTGCAAATACTGCAATACGTTCTGCTGCGAAGGCGACGATTTCAATGTTAAAGTTCTTGTTCATTTTATTACCTTTTATATTATATATAAAAAATTTTTTCCTGTTTTTGTTTTTTGTTTGATTTAAATATAGTAAAAAGATTTTGTTTTGTAAACCCCTTTAAAATATTTTTTTTCGGAGGCAAGGTAGGACTCGAACCTACGACACACGCCTTGATATAGAAATAGGAACGTTATATGCATTTCTACGAAACGTAAATACCGTTGCTCTACCACTGAGCTACTTGCCTCATGTTTAGGCGGCAAGACTGGACTCGAACCAGCAACCCAAAGTGTTTCCATTAATAGGAAGCATTGGTGCTAAATAGCGAATACTAAATCTTAGACTTTTGCTCTACCAATTGAGCTACTTGCCGCATAAGAGTTAAAGCGGAATGTATAACCGATCGAAAAATAATGTTTTTTAATAGGAACATTCTTTGCTTTAACGGGTTTAAATATAGTAAATTGTTTTAGTCTTGTAAACCCCTATTTTTAATTAAAACGCATTGAAGAATCGACGCAACTTTTCAATCCAGTTCGGAAGAGTCCAATGTGCAACCATCTTTCTACCATCAGGTAAGATAGTTGTTTTTTCATAAGAATTATATTGCCAACTGCCATGGTCGCTATAGCTAAGTTCAGAATTTTCTTCATCATTATATCGATACCATGTGTCATGCTTAAAATGACCAGTATGGAAAGGACCTGGTTTATTGTAATTACTTTCATTATATGTATGAATTACTCTATCCTTATCGTCATAATGATAATATGTAATATCAGTAGACTTTTCGGTGCCATATTCTGTGTCCATATAGAATATATGTTTTACTCGCCTGTTCTTATTATCGTATTGATTGATTTCTCTAAAGAAATCCTTTACCTTATCACCAACTGTTTCTGTAGATTCATGCAATACTTGATTATTATTTCCATCATAAGTATTTACTGCATGACTTACACTATTTTCTGATGGTGTAGTAAGTGTTTCTTCAATTACATTACCATGTTCATCTTTGACTTGTTCTAATTTTTGTTTTGGATAAACCTTAGTAGTTCCATTAATAGTAGATGTGCAAGTATCATCGTCATTTGCTACCCACAAATCATCCTTTTCTAAGATACGTTCATTATTAATATAATTAAAACGTCGTCTATGACATTTAGATCTTTCACCCTTTTCATTATACTCAAAAGTAGTGCAATCAATTACTTTACCGTTATGAGCATAGATAGATAAAATTTCTTGACCTTTGTCATTATAGCTGAATCTACTTTGACTATTAAATAAATAGTTTTTAATTCGACAATGATCTCCATTTGCATTATAATAATCAATCGAATTTGGTTTAACATGATTTACTGTATGATTAATAACTGCACGTTCGATTTTATCGACAATATTTTTAAACATTTATTTTCCCTTTTTCTTTTTAATATAGAAAAAGGATTGACTATTGTCAACCCTATTAGCGCCTCTACCTGGGATCGAACCAAGAAATCCGGGTTACAAAGCCGGTGTTTTACCAATTGAACTATAAAGGCATCTAGCGCCTGGTGAGGGATCCGAACCCCCGACCTGCTGATTACTAAACAGCTGCTCTTCCTGCTGAGCTAACCAGGCAAAAATTTTGGCGGGAAGTAATACCTTTTGATTACCAATCAAATGCTCTACGAGCTAATAGGAACTTCCTATGCCATATCAGCGTGGCTGGACTCGAACCAGCGACCCCTCGCATCCGAGGCGAGCTCTCTAACCAACTGAGTTACACACTGTTATTATCGGAGTGGTAGGATTCGAACCTACGACTTTTCGGATCCAGACCGAACACGCTGACCAGACTGCGCTACACTCCGAATTTATCTACCTGGCAGGATTCGAACCTGCGATTTCATGATCCCAAATCATGCGACTTACCAGACTAGCCTACAGATAGTTAATAGCTGGGAAGGAGGGACTCGAACCCCCAACATAGTGGTTAACAGCCACCCGTTCTACCATTAGAACTACAACCCAATAATAAGTCACTGCTTGGACAACTGGCGGAAAGTACGCACGCTCCGTGAGTGACTTTAGCTGATAGGGCAGGATTCGAACCTGCGGTGGACTTTCGTCAAGAGATTAACAGTCTCCCCCCTGCTACCACTCGGGTACCTACCAATATTTAGCTCCACGGGAAGGATTCGAACCTCCATAGGTTTTTACACCATACACCTGGTTAACAGCCAGGCCTCTTACCAGTTAGAGTACCGTGGAATAATAAAAAATCCTGTAAGTGTGTATCTTACAGGATTAATTTAAGCTCATTTCTTTTAGTTATGAAACAAAACTAATCCTGTAGCACCTCAGGGTTATTATTGGTTGGGTTAGTTGTTGTGTTCATGAATAACATAATCATTCTCTCTTTATAATTATATATAAAAAATTTTTTCCTGTTTTCGTTTTTTGTTATGTGTATAATATAGTAAATTATTTTAGGTTTGTAAACCCCTATTTAAAATATTTTTTAAGCCCTGCATAATTTATCAACTTGTTTGATTAAATATGGAATTCTAAAATTACCAGACATATTTTTCACAATATTAACATAGTCTTTTTCAGAACTTCCATTTACATATAATGGCTTTATTGCGTCTTTGCCTCGATAAACCAACCCTGCTACTTGTTCGCAATCATGAAAATAGGTTTTTGCTATACCGATAACTTCAATATCAATACCTAGTTTCATTAAATGATTTTTAAGTCTTGCACCTAAACCTAAATGGCCCTTACCAAGCATATACAAACCATCTACTATGATAGTATCATATTCAGCTTTTAATGTTTCTAAACCGATTTTATTTTCAATTAAAGACATAATTGCTGGTAATTCTCTTTTATAGAATTCACCTGGGATATATTCGCTAGCAATTGGACTTTCATCAATATATGATTTAGTTTCAACAGTATCATTAAAATCATTAAATTCTAATGCTGCTGTTTTTGCTATATTTGTATCTTCATGATAAGTTACATCAAAAATCAATTTTTTCATTTTAGAAACCTCTTTCTAAAATATACTAAACTATTTTATATTTGTAAATAAAAAATACCCGCATATTTCTATGCAGGTATCTTAGCGATTTATCGCCTGGAGAACACTATTCGTATTTCTTTGCAGCCTTTGCGATATTATACGCAATAATCTTCGTGTCCGGATTAGCGGTCTTGAAGAGCTTGCGAATCAGACTGTCGTTATTCTCAATAAGAATATTGACATCCGCCGTAGTCTTACCCATATCGTAAAGCGTTGACTTGATTTCGAAAACGAACTGCTTGAGTTCGGGTTCGCCCTGATAGATTTCGACATTTTCAGTATTCATTTTATAAACTCCTTGTTAATGTTCAACTTAATAATATCGACGGGTTTAAATATAATAAATTAACACTCACTTGTAAACCCCTACAAGTGAATTTATTTCCAAAAACAATATAAGCATTGATGTGGACATCTTCCAGGCTTTACAGAAAGGATCTGCTTCTTTGCCAGACACATGCAATCCTTTCGCTGCTTAGATTCAGGCATTCCATAAGAATCCTTATCTTCTACACCCAGAATTTTAACATCAACAATACTTGCACATCCACAACGATGAATAAAATTACCACTAAAATTCTGTTCAGCACAGCATTCAAATACAAGCTGAGCATCATATGGATATAAAATTTCTTCTGCCTTGTCAAAAACTATCTGTGGAGCAGTAAAGCTATCCCAAGGAATAACTACACCTGCATCAGTCAGTCTTTTCTTTGCATGTCCATACAAATCGACAATAGAAACTCTACAACGAAGCCAACAAGAATGTTCTTTGCAATAATCACTCCACATATCAAGAACCTTTTTAATATTCTTGATATTTTCAGGATTAAACATAATCATCGGGTCAATTCGCAAAACATAATGGGTAGGATCAAAACCTCTATCCATAAGTTTTTTAAATTGTTCAAATTCGAATTCTGGTGTTTTTACACCAGGTTCCAAAATAGTTCCACCTTGACCTGTTACTGTATGATGAAAGATAACTTTATCTTGAACGATCAAAAGTTTCTCAATCATCTCGTCAGACAATTCTTTCGAAATAATAATGTTTACATCCTGAAGTTTCGTTTCCCAGTCAGAAACAAAACACGGGTCATATGTTTCAGTAATGCCTATTTGCTTCATACTTTATATTTTTCTTGTAATCTTTTTAATTCTGCTAATTCCTGTTCTCGTTTCTTAGCTTCTTCTTCTTTTAATTTCTTTTCTTTTTCTCTTCTTTGTTCATCGAGCCATTCATCAGCGATTTTGTTAAGTTCTTCATCTGTTTTTGTTAACCATGCAGTATCGAACCAAACAGAATGTGATTCATGCCCGCCATAATTCCAATATTCGTCACCTGTTCCATAAACAGAATCGCCATCTAATGACCAATCATCAATATAATTATATGAATAATTACACCGTTTCATGATTTGTGCAACTTCTTCACATCTTTTTATAAACTTATTATTTAAGTCCATAAATTGTTTTAATTCTTCTTCAGTCATATTTTCCTTATGCGAGAACAATCAATTGTGCGAGTTCTCGACATTCATCTGAGAGTTTTCGTTTTAACAGCACTTCACATGCATTCTTATACATTCTGTTCAATGCTTTTTCTGCTGGGCTGTCATACGAGTTATATAACATATCAGCGAGTTTGATAAGTAATGCTTCGTTGGAAAGATGCATCAGTTTTTCAGACATATAGTCATCTTTACCTTTCTCAGCGATTTCAAATTTGTTATTTCTCAGTTCAGAGCAAAGTTCTGCAACATGAACAGAACCGTTTGCTACTGCCATGATTTCTGGGAACGATGTTTCTGTATCTTCCAACAAATCATGGGCCAATGCTGCATTGATTTGGTCAACAGAACCACCATGCTCCATAACAATATATGCTACTCCTCTTGGGTGGACAAAATATGGCTTACCAGAACCTTTACGTTCTTGATGTGCATGACGTCCTTTAGAGAAATAATACATTCCTCTACATTTCAGCGGGAAATCGGTTGATTTGATTCTTTCAAAGATTGCGCTGTAATCGTACATATCTTCCTCCTTTGTATATCTTCACAATTATAATATAATAAAAAATACTGGTATGTCAACCCCGTCAACCCAGTATTTATATAAAATTTTTGTTCAGATAACTACATAAGTTTCAGTTTCTGTTCGACTTCAAAAGAATCTTTTAAGACTTTGCATGCAATTTTTGTCGTATCATATTCTTTATCGAGAAATTTAATTCTATAAGGAGAATTATAATCAAAACATTGCTCGATTGTTTTAGACCCGACAATTATAGACAAATGCATTCCATCTCGCCATTCGTAATGACCTGGTTCGTCACTTTTTTCATATAATGTAATACGTGTTATATTAAATATTTCAGTTGACGTTGGTGATATAATAGTCATCGGTAAACTAAAATATGTTTCATCACCATGTCTAGTTGGTCTTTTATGCTTATTTAAAAATCTCAATAAATCATAATAAGCTTTATTTTCTGAATTAATTACAATACCAGATGGTAAAATAATATCATTCAATACCGTATCATCTGAAACTTCAATACCTCTATACTTTTTATCATCACCAAAAGAATAATTTGGTAATTCCACACAACATACAGTTGTCATTGGTTCATCTGTTTCCATTGAATAACATGTATCTCTATATACTATAAACGTAGAATTAGCCGTTATAATATAATCGAAAACATGAAATACATATTTTAAATAATACTCAGAACTACCACAAACTAATGTTAATTTAAAGGTATCATCACCTTCAATTCCAATTATCTTTATATTATTTGGACTAGTAAATTTGTCAAAACAACCATATCCACTCATATCATTTCCATTAAGAAACAATATATGAATTAAAGGTTACAGAAGGTAATAATAATAAAAATAAAAAGACCAGCAAGAATAAATCCTGCAAAACCAGATAATATCTTATCAAGTAATCCGTCTGACCATACAATACGATCAAAGTCTGTCTTTTCCTTCCCCTTTTTCATATATTATTTATACATTCGTTACAAAATACCACATTAATTTATATGCTACATAGAACCAGTTAAGAAAACCATGGAATATTCCCCACCATATTGAATGGTTAAAATACCAAGACATGCAGAATGCAATGGTAAAACCAATAAGACATGGGAAACTACAGCATGTAATCTTAAGTTGTTTCGGTTGGTTGCTCGGATTCATGTTTCCTCCTCTCTATTTCTTCTGCGACTTCCTGTTTGAACTGCGGAGAACCGGACATCATTTCCAACTGCTTAAGCATAGGACCTAAATTCTGAACAATCACATTTGTCATGATTTCTTCTTCGACAGAACCAGTATTGTTCTGCAACAGGATAATTCTATTAAACGTAGACTTTAATTCATCAATACAAATCATAATAAATAAAATATAGCAAATTATTTAAATTTGTAAAGTTATAAAATTTTGTTACATTGTTTCTTTGTCGAACACGTTTCAAAAATGTAACAAAAAGTGATAGATCTGGCGGTCTATCACTATTTTTATTTTCTGTATTTTCTAATTACTTTCTGAAAATAACTGTTGTATTTTCATTCTTTAGGACATAAGCACCTTGATTAATTCCATTAATCATCTGGATAGCCATAGACGGACTATAAGCGCTTATAGAACCAATATAATGTCCATTTAGATCAAATATACTATAATGTTGTAAAGTCTGTCCAGAACGCGTTTTTGGAGTCGATACGAGGCATGCTGGATCATCTGGATAATCTTCGCAATTAAATGATGGACCACCACATCTTACATCACCAGGAGCACAATCTGTTACCATAAATTCGAACTTATCAACATCGATATAGCCCTTAGCAATTTCAAGTGTTAAAATCTGTTCACCTACAGCATCGAATGTTATATGACCCTTAGCGTTTTCAAACTTAGTCCAAGAATCACCAGAATAATTAATAGTATCAGAAATTACTTTATCGCCATTCTTGAAAACAACTGCACCTTCACCATCTGCTGCTACAGTAACATATACAACATAATTACCAGCTTCTGGAACCTTAATTGTATATTCATAATAGTTTCCAGTAGGATTACAACCAAGAACTAAACCACCATTCTTTTCACCGATACTAGCTGTTGTTCCTTCACGATATGTTGTATTCCAAGTATCATCACAAGAACCACTTGCAGAATAGGAATTATTATTTGTTCCGTCTTCATTTCTACCCTTACCAGGAATATCGAAATCTTCTGCTTCAATCGGTGCTGTTAAATCAAATGCCTTACCCTTAAACGGTTTCTGTGGTTCTGGATCAACAGGAGTAGAATTCAAAAGACCAGTTGTATTATTACCAGGATGAGATGGCAAATAAGACTTTAACCAAGTCATTGCAGGTCTATCTTTTTCATCACGAATAATTCCAGATGTTCCATCATTCCAGGTTGCACCATAGATATATCCCCAAATAGTGATACCAGCAATGTGTTCATTTTCCATAAAGTAAGAAATCTGTTGTTCATAACATGCTTTCTGTTCATCATCATTTGATGTGAAAATATCATATTCAGAAATGAACATCGGAATTTGTGTCTTATTCCAAATTTCTTCAATAGTAGACTTCAAAGTGTTAATATTCAAACAAGAACCACCAGCACCTGTTCCATTAGCATTACCACCCTGGTTCTGCATGTCATGTGCTTGAAGACCATAACCATCAACCGGAGCACCGCCTTGCTTAATCTTATTAATTAAATCAATACCCTGGTCCTTATTCCATTGAACAGTATTATAGTCATTATAAATCAATACTGCATTTGGCCATCTCTTTCTTGCTTCTTTAAACGCATTTACAATGAAAGTATAATTACCATTGTCACCACCCATTGCTTCAATAATCTTTGTCTTAGGATAATTTGAGTGATACTGGTTATTTCCGGTTCTAATTGCTTCGTTAACAACGTCAATCATGTCAGGATCTGGAATTTCTCTCTTAACTGCATCAAACCAGTTCATAATTGCGGTTTTAGTTTCATCTACACTTAGGCCTTCAAGCCAGGATGGATATTGTGAACCCCAAAGCAAAGCATGGAACTTAAAATAGCCACCGTTCTGTTTAGCCCAATTATATGCCGCTTTACAACCGCTGAAATTGTATCGCCCACGAGTTCCTTCAATTGAAGCCCACTTACATTCATTTTCGGCAGTAATCTGATTCCACAACGTTCCGAAGTCTGAGCGAATCTGTCCTCGAGTTGTGATATTACCTACGAATTTTGACGCATTTTCAGCCAAACCGACTGCAAAAGCATTCATAATACAGAAGGCAATAAGAATTATGATGTATTTCATTGTTTTCATGTGTTTATCTCCTTGTGTTTAATTAAAGACCTTTTTTATTTATTTAAAAACTGCAACTGGCTTCTTCAGCTCATCATCGTAGTATAAATGCAATATTGGACTAATTAAAAGTTCTCGACCATAAGGACCATTAAGGATTTCTTCAATTTTACTGGTAATTTCAGAAATTACAGAATCTTCAGTAAGTTCATCGATAAGTTCATTATTAAACTTATAACCTTTTTGAATTACTGAATGATGCCACTTACCTTCTGTTAAGTGTTCACCAATATTAAATTGGTATATAATATCTGGAGATTTTGAATCTTTCCTACCGTAAATATTGACTGTATAGCTCATTTTGTCCTTAATATAATAATAACTTTAAACAATATAATAAAAAGGTTGACTCTCGTCAACCCTTAATTTTAATGTGTAATCGTTGTATTAACCATCTTTACGGATCTTACTAATTCCTTAAATTCTGGTTTTAACGTAAAGATTGCCTTGGCCCATTGTTTCTTTTGTTCAACTGCTGAATAAAGAATATCAATACCTGCGGAAACTCTACATTCTGTTGGTAACTTATCGATTAAGTCATACAAGTTATTGCACCAAATCTTTGCGTCCTCAGTTTTCTTAAAGACTTCGTTAACGTTATCTTCAATAAACATTGCACAACTCTTGATAAAACCAAGTCCAACTGTAATATCTGTCTGCATTGCTTGTGCAATTCTTGCATGAATTTCATCTGGAATATGTTTAAGCTTAATAATTGCTCTAGGATTAAGTGCATTCTTAGCATTTGCATAGAAAGCCATAAATTCGTCTGCTGCACCAAGACCAACCATACCTGCGATTGCTTCATGTAACAAATCAATACCTTCAGCGTCATCGAACAGATGGTCCTTATCGCCATTTGTCATAAAGACAGAAACTGCTTCAGCCCAAGCTCTTCTATCTGGTAATTTTTCCATATCATTACCTGAGACACTGTGAACCAAATCTTCATTTGCATATGGGTCAAGGTATCTAGGATGAGCCATGATAAAGTCAATAACCATTTCATGAATCCCGTTTCCTCTTGCCCATTCAACCCATTCTTCTGGAGTCGGAGTGAATTCGTAAACGTCAAATCTCGAAAGCTGTGCAGGGTCAAGTTTACCTACATCATAAGTATTATCAGAATCAGGGTTGACACAAGCAATAACTCTGGAACCTTCAGGCAACTGAACTTCATCATATGCCTGTTCACAAGTAAGCTGCATCAAAGCATTCAATGCAACACCCATACCTCTATTAAATTCATCGAGCAGCAACAAAACTGGTTCATGATGAATCATCCACTTAGGCGGACACATTGCTGTAACATCATAAACTTCCTTATGCTCAACACCGTCTTTATCATACCAAATAACCGTTTCCTTAATTTGTTTTGGTAATCCTGTAATATCGCCAGCATCAGCCGCATGTGATGCATGCCAAATAACAAATTTCAATCCAAGTCTTTTAGCAAGTTGTTTAACCCATTGCGTTTTGCCAAGGCCATGAACACCTTTAAGCATAATGGAACGCTTAGGATTAGCATGTGTGATTAAAATATCTAGCTTTCTTAAATTCATAGTTTGTCTCTTTAATTAACAGTGTTTTACTAAATCTTTCAGTTTAAAAGCCCATTTAACCCATTTAGGTGGATCCCAACTTCTGTCAGTTCTTACAATACAAATATTTAACTTAGTCTTTGGTTGGTCCCACTGGAACTCACAATCCGTAAACAAAATAACACCATCGAAGTCTTCTTTTGTTTCTTTAATTTTATCAATAACACATTGAGGATTAGTTCCACCACGTCCAGATAAATCATATGCGGGTTTTGGGAATCTTACTTTTTCAAAATCTGTACATGTACAATCCCACCATGCATACCAAACTTCTGCATGTCTGAGTGAACATTCCATAAAGCCCAAGCCCTTGGCTAAATCATCATCATTCATAGAACCTGAACTGTCGAATGCAATTAAAACTTTTGCTTGTTGTTCATGACGTTTACCAGGGATAATTCCAATATATCTCTGACCCGCTCTTCTAGGCGGTTTCATTCTTGTAAACGTGCATACTGTAGAGAAAACGCTTCTTGTAAACTTTGCAAAGATTGCTCTAGGGTCATATTGCAATTCATTATACTTTTTAATTCTGTCTTTCATATATCCTGGCATACGACCCCAACCGCCAGTTTGCATTTCTCTAAGAATTTGGTTTCTAACCTTAGTATCGAGCATTTCATTTTCGCCCCATTGTTCTACAGACTTTGCTGTATTTTCTGGGCTAAAATGCTTCTTTAAAGCTTCTCTTTCAATTTCTTCGGGAGAAGGTTGTTCGCCTCCTTCACCATCTGAGTCACCATCCGGTCCATTTCCTCCATTGCCATCAGTGCCAGAGCTACCATCGCAATCGCCACCCATTGTAATTGGAGCACCACTATCGCCATCAGGAGTTTCAGACTTTTCTTTACCATCTTTTTCTTCTTGTTCTTTAGAGTTTAAAACAGCAAAAATCTTTTCAAGATAGAAATCTGTTTTATAATCTAATTCTGGATTAATCTTTTTAACTTCATCAAATGATGGGAATTTCTCTTTAACAGCCATATCCATAGGCAATGTTAAAATATCAGGGTCAGTGCAAATAATTGTACTTGCCCTATAACAAATATGGACTGGATATAATAGTCTTGAAGTAGGATGATGTAAAATCAACCTAAATAATTCGATAGTTAAAAGCACACATAAAGTGTTACTTGTTAATGAATCAATAAATTTTTTGCTGTATTCTAATGTAGGCGATAAACCAACTCTTGTATTAAGTCTAAATGTAACATCTGGAACTTCATGTATATTACACATTAGATAGAAAGATGTCAAACTTGGATAAAGCGCAGCTACAAGTCTTTGAGCCTTGGCAAATTTTTCACCAACGGATAATTCGTAATCTTGCATATATTTAAAATATAAAAAAATAAAGGCTTTTTGTAAACCTTTATTTAGCAAAAAAATTTTTTTCGCAGACAACCTTATTGAGTAACTTCTGATTCTGGGGTTTCTTCAGTTATATCAGTAAGGTTCTGTTCTACAATCTCATCTTCTAGTGGAATTTTTATCAAATTTAAATATTCTGATAAACTCATATCACCTCTAGGGTACCATTTATGATTTATGCAGATTCCTTCATAACGGTCATAATCATCTATTAATGTTTTACCGTCATCCATCCACATATAAGTTTCAAAGTCAAGTTCACCTGCTTTACAATTAGATTCATCTATAGTATGCCTATAATATATAGTAAATTCACTTCCATCAGGGTTTACGATATAACCGGTAATCTTGACATTATGAAAAATCATAAGTATAAGATTACCGTCTGTTGTTTCATCTGAATGTAGTGTTACTAAATCAATCATAAAGTTAATATATTTAATTCGGATTCTAAGTTACTTATATGTAAGCGAATTTGACACAAGTCTTCTTTTAACTCATTCAACTTCGCTTTATCTATATATAAATTATCTTCGAATAAATCTATAACTTGCTTTAATGCTTTTTCTTTACGCTTATACTCATTTATTTCATTGGTATAAGCGGTTTTTATTTGGAATGGTGTCAATCGTTCATAATCATAAATAAATGCCATTATAAACAGCCGAAGATAGAAACTATACAAGCTGCAACCTGAATGGTTGGGTCACTTGACAAGTTTGCTTGATATTCGTATTGGGCAATATTTAATATACAATCACCTGGATTCTTAACCTTTGGTGCTACATGATCCATAAAGAATGCAAACACGTCGGTATAAGACAAACCATGTTCATTGATATACTTTCTAGCTTCGCCCAATTTTTTATTAAGAACCAAGTCTGCAAGTTCATCTGCAATTTTTGCATATTCAACGACTCCATCATCAATCTTGCCTTTCATCATTGAATATTTCTGTAACATGGTCATAATAGAACGAACAGATGGGAACTGTTTTTCTATTAATGTTCTAATTGCATCTTCTTCGAATGGAATTCCTTCAAACTTCAAGATGCCTTTCATTCTTTTCAGAATTTGCTCCTTGAGTTCTTCCTGGTATACTTTCTTATTCATATCGAAAGGAAATACCATTGTTCTACCGCCATCTTCTTTCAAAGCTGGGATAATCTTTGCAATATAGTTACATGTTAAAATAAACCTACAGTTATCTTGGAACTTATCAATATAAGACCTTAAAGATGTCTGTGCCTGTGGAGTTAAACCATCAGCCTCATCAAGAATAACGAGTTTTGGTTTTCCATTAAATGCCATACCAGATGCAAATCCGGTAATCTTATCTCTAACAGTTTCGATACCATTTTCATCAGATGCATTAATGAATAAAAACTCAGCATCAAGGTCATGAGCCAATGCTCTTGCAACCGTACTTTTACCAGTTCCTGGTGTAGACGATGCAAGAATAAGATTCATAGAAGCTCCTGATTCTACAATCTTGTTAAAGAAGTTTCTATAATCTTGCGGCAATATAACATCTTTTAATTGAGTAGGTCTGAATCTTGCTTCCCAGACATAATCTTTTGTATTTGTTATATCACTCATTATCGCTGTGCCCTTCTTTCTGCTCTGTTTCTTGGTCTATACTGAACTTGTCCAATTTCACGGTCACTTTCCTGCTTCGGGAAAATACATGGACATGCAATAGGTTCGCCAGAATCTGCATGACGACCGAGATAACCACGACCATGACACTTCTTACAATTTTCCTTAGGCTTATTAATCTGAATGCCCATTGCCCTTGCTGCTTCGACAATAACAGTCCAAGGATCCATATTCTTTAAATCTTGTTGTGGAAGACATGCATTTACATCATTAATCATAATTAACCTCTACTTAAAGCTGTAACCTTCTGCTTAGAAACATACAAATTCAAATCAATAGCGTCTTCTCTATCCATGTGAAAAACAATTAATCCACGAGAACAAATACTCAAACTATAATTTGCTGGAGGTAACAGCATAATACTATCCTTATCTGCAACGAACTTAAATTCTTCAGAAACAGGAGAATCAAGCTTATATTCGATTTCATAAGAATCAGATGTTGCCATATTAATAAACGAAACCTTCAAAATATCGTTAACTGCATTAATCTTAATACCAGACTTATCATCACCGTTCTGAATAAGTTTAATCATCTTCTGAAGATGTTCAACCTGTGCTTCAGACAAAGACAATGTTGCATCGATAGATGGAAGATTAACACCATTAAAATTAGGTTCTTCAATCGAGCCGGGAATTGCAGCTCGATAAGTGAACTGCTGCTTACCTTTAGAAGACTTGATGATTAAATCATAGACTTCTCCAGATTCTGTTAAGTTCGCATCAAGAATTGGCTGGTCAGAAAGACTTGCATCCTTATTTGGGTTATTAAAGATATTAAAGAAAGACATAAATCTCTTATATTCATAAAATCTAAGATTCTGTCCTGGATAATCAAAATAACTAACTGGTGCAACCAACTTATAAGCAATCTTAGTTGCTACTTCCTTTGCCCTAAGAATGACACTATCTCCATCCTTAACAAATCCAAGCTGTTGCTGAATTGGAGCTAACTTTGAAACTAATTCTATTAATTCAATATTATAATTCATCTAGTTTTCCTTTTGTAATAATTTTTATTCAAATATAGAAAAAAAGTTACACCGAACTTCGATGTAACTTTTTATTTGAATTTTTTATGTAAATTTATTTAAACTAGAAATTCTGCCAACCCATTAGATTCAACTACTTCTTCCTTTGAACACCAATTTTCAAAATCCCATTTGAAAAAATCAGAACAAACAAAGTTATGATCAATAATATCGTTAACCTTCTTATCAATCTTAATCTTGTTAGCTCTAAGAACTTCTCTGATTCTATCCTTGCAAAGGTCAACATTATCTTGCATGAGTTCAACACCATACAAAGTCTTGACTGCTTGGATAGGTTCAATGCCAGATGCAATGCGACGTTCAAGCATACAAATCAACATATTACCAGAACCAAATGTCGGTTCCAAGAACGTAGCTTCTGGATCTTTCCACTTTTCAGCAGGAATCTTATCCATCATCTTTTCAACCAAAGCCTTAGGAGTGAAAACTTCACCATTCTTGGTTATACGTTCCTTGCTTCTAGTAATACCATCATTCTTTGTAGTTAAATCTCTCATATAACAAATATAGCAAATTATTTATGATTTGTAAAATGACAATGAATTATAATTTAACTTCAGTCCACTCAGGTGAATTGAAATCAATTTCAGGTTCCTTTTTAGTTAATTCTATCCATCTTCGATTAAAATCATCATAAACCCATTCATCATCATCGCGAGTGTCCATTCGTTTAATAAATTCTTTATATCGTTTTTCTATTTCCACAGCATCGAAATATCTCGATGTTTCTTGTTCAGGATCTGGAAATCCAGATTCAACTGGCGTTTCTCGTTCAAGATTGATTATTCTACCTGTTGGATCCCAAGTTGACCAAGCATTAAAATCTCTTCCATATCCTAAATCATATCCAATATCCATTCTACGAGGGCGAATACTAGTCATATAATCTCCCCATTCCCACACATGATTTGGTTCATATTGATAGCGACTAGCAAATCTCATTCTAGCCCTATCTTGTTCAATTCGTCTACGTAAATTTTCCATTAACCGTTGTTTAAATATACAACATTCAATTTGTTGATTAACATATGTTCCAATAGGAACACCAGCAGGGCAATCTCTAGTTGACCAGTGACCACCTAATTCCCAGACTACATCATAACCTGATGCATTGTCTTTTGCAAGAATATCAAATAAATTGCAGAAATTATAAATTACATCAGGAGTTATGTCTTGATATAGAAAACGAACCCAATGATTTGGGTTTGCAGCTTCTCGCATTAAATCAACTTCGCTTCTGATTTCTCTTGGTGAACCGATACAAGTTATTCCAGATTCATCAAATAAATCCGTTGGAACTCTGTCTTCTGGTAAATGAAAATGATTCATCATAAATTCTTTACCATATTGACTAAGTTGACCTAGCTCATTAGTTAGGTGTTTATTCAATAGTTCACGCTTTACGAAATTTTTTATTAACTCTGCTTTCATTATAATTCTACATCAGTCCATTCTGGCGAGCTAAAATCAATAGGTGGTTCATTATGATATTCACCGTCCCAATCAGGAACTTCTGACCATGCCTTCACAAGCAGTTCTTGTTCATACAATCTACCATTACGTTCTGTTGGTATTTCCAAAAATCTAATACATGGTCCTGGATAACTCATAACTTTAACTCCGTCCATTCTGGTGCAGTAAAGTCATATTGTGACATACCCCATGATAATTCAAAATCAGGATCTTCAGTAAAAAATTCTTTAATGACCATATTATATTGCACTTGACCTCTTGTAAGTTCGTCAAACTTACGTCGCATTACAGTATAATATCCATTAACTCTTGACCAACGACCAGTAGTAATGCCAAATAATTGTATTAAGTTATTAAACATATCATCTGTTATTTCATTCCACCATAACAGACTCCACATTTTTGTATCTTTCGGTAATTCTTTACCATCAGCATATGCTTTAATATCTTCTTGTTTAGATGCATTTACAACATATGCTCCTTGTGGCCAAAAAATTCTTTTAAGCTTATTTGCTACATCTTGCCCAAAAGTTTCAGATGCATAATAATAACCAAAAATAGTCATATGACCATCTTTGTCAGTTAATCCGCTATCAAAAAATATATCTTGAATATACTTAAATTTTTCTTTGGATGTCATAAAATCTATTAAGCTCCAAATGTAAGTATAGCATTATATTCATCTTTTGTAAACCCAAAAAAATCTATTAAGCTAATATCATCACATTTTTTGTTAAAATCTACAATAGGTATAAACTGCCAAGGAACTCTCTGATTTTTTCTAATCTTACTACTATAATACTTCATTGTCTTAGATGTAAGATACGTAAAACAATTATCACGTTCCTTTTCAGACTTAAAGAAAATTAATTTATTTCCAAAAGTTTCTCTATATGTAACAAACAGTTCGTGCTTATCAGAAATCAGTCTACTTGATTCTCTCCTATGAGAACTAATAACTCCGAAGATTCCGTCATGCGGTCCTCTATAACCTTCTTCAGTAGAAATATCTATCATTGTTTTATTTTTTTCACATTTAGCAAAAATCTTTTGACAAATAGAATCCATCTGAGAAAGTTTAGAATAATCATATCCACCATCACCAAGAACATAAATTCCCAAGTCAGAATGTTCAATATTAAACAGTCCATTCGATGTCTTGCTGTCTAATACTTCCAGATCTTCCAGCTTTTTAGATATAGAATCTTCAAACTTGCTATAGTCTGAATTCTTCTTATATCTGGCCATAGGATCTTCTAACCATCTTACTGGACTTATATTGATGACTTTATCACAATGCTTAACAACTTCCTCCATTATCTGTAAATGGAGAGAATTTGAGTATGGAGGATTGGTTATTGCTACTGAGAACTTCAAAATACTACACCTTAATCATTACGACCTTAGTTCCATCAATCTTGTTGGACAAACCACAAGCAGATGTGTATTCAGCAAACAGCATAGCTTTGTCTTTACGTTCAGTCCAATGGTCAAAAGACTTGTTGATACCAAACAAAGTTTTTCTGTTCCAAAGACAGTTCTTCAAATAAAGACAACCGTCAAACGAGCCATTCTTCTTCATCTTGGCTACAGTGTACATATACTTTGGTTCTTGTGTTTCTTTCTTTTGTTTGAAAAAACTGAACATAAATACTCCTTATAATTACAATATAGAAAATAGGTCAGTCATTGTAAACAACTAACCCATTATTATATTCTTTCAGACAGCTTAATTAATCTTCATCTTCACTACCTTCATCTTCACAGTTGAAATACTGATGATAAGCATTAGTAATGTTTTGAATACCAAGTTGAGACGGAGTAGGAATATCAATCGTATAAAATTCATCCTTATCTGCGTCATAACCTTCAATCGAAATATCATCGAAACCAAAACGATTGCAAGAGTCATAGAAGAATCCATTTAAATAATTATCAGAAATATATTCTTCCATTGGTCCGAGGTTATACCATTCACCATCCCAGTCGTCGATTTCACGATAATGCTTCATAATTGACAAACGGATAAGTTCATCACTATCAAGCTTACCATGTTGCGTAGACGAAACTGTAATACAGTCTGCATCTCGTTGGTCAATATCAAACGTTACGATGTAATACGATGCCTTCTGCTTCGGAGTAATAAATCGTTCTACATAACCCATAGACTGAACAGCCGGGATATTTGCAGGACCACCGATAGAAACAGGTGTCGTGTGAGTTCCTTCTGATACTACTACTTGTGCAGTTCTTGCTCTGAGTGCTTCTGCGATTTCTGCGATTGGATTTGCTACTGACATTTTATTCTTCCTTTTGTTAAAATTTAATTACCATTCTCTTGACCCATATTCACGTTCATGCTCATCTTGCATATGACGTAAATAATCTTCCCACAAAAATGAACCGTTCTTATATTGCTCAAATGTTGCTTGGTCTATTTCTTTAAATCGCCAACCAGCTATGGTTGACAAATCCAAATATTGGTCAGGCAAATATATAAATTTGTTACGAAACTCACCTGAAAATTCTCTATGGTTTGGCAATTCATATACCAAAGCTTTCATTTTAAACGTTGTATTACTTACATGATCCGTACATTTTATATAATAATAAATTTTTTCACCTGGTAATTTTGTAGAATCAAAATTTGTTTGCAATTTGTAATAATGATTAAGAAGACTTAGCCCTACACGACCAATCTCATCATTACGCCTTGTTTCGTATGGCATGTCAATGAGTTCATTGAGTCTTGATATTTCAGGACTGTCAAAATTGTATTTAGATAAATCTATTAAGCTCATATTTCTTCACCAATGGATTTTCATAATATTTTTCTTCTTTTTCTTCTAAAATTTCTGTTAAGCAAATAAATCCTAATACAGCAACACTGATTAGATAGAATGGAGTCTTAATGATTTCTAAAAACAATTTCATTGTTAAAACCCTACCAATTCTGCAAGATATTGGTCAAACTTTCCGAACAACCATTCAGGATTATCAGATGTCTTACCATTAGGCATGACTTGAACTTTAGATCTTCCACTTGGTTCCTTGAAATAATATCCTTCAAGTTGTTTCTTTTTAATCTGACAAAGAACATGGTAATATGCAGTGATATTTGTCACAAGACCAATCTTTGTTCTTTTTTCTTCACCGTTAGGCAAAAGTTCAAGATACCAAAGTTCAACCGGATTTTCCAAACCGTTATTGATACAAACCGTATTACCGCTCTTTTTCATTGTTTCAATCCTTACTTTTGTTCAACACAAGTATAATCAGCAATAATATATCCGAATTTATAATCGCTTGCCTTAATCTTTGTAGTATGAATTTTTCCAGTATTCTTACATACTTCCTGAGATGGAAGATTATTCACGACAATGCTGTGACCATTTGGAATGTAATGTTCATATGCCGATTTCTGATAACCCCCATTCATACCAGCAACAATAATAGTAATAATCAATGTCCACATATATTAAACCCTCTGAAAGAAAATATAATGGAATGCTTGCATAGCATGTTCGCCTTCTGTTGCCCAACTATCAACTGCAGTAGAACCCATCCAATAGTCGTTATAACCCTCTTCTTGCTCCGATTCCCATTGGTCATACCATTTACGTTCAAAACGTCTCGCTATTTCCTTTGCGGTTTCTTTAATAGCAAAATAGTTATTATATTCCGGTTCGAGATATTCTGCAAGTTTTTTCGGTAAATCATGATAACGAATATTGCTCAATACAACTTTTGCAGATTGAGGAACATTGAATTCTGTTACGACTTCAATCACATTGAATTTTGTATTTTCACGTTCAACTGCTGTCATTTTCTTTGTCATTGTTATATTCCTTATCGCTTAATTTGTTTCTGCATAAACTTGATTCGGATCTTTCATAAATGAAATGTTATATTCGTCAATTTCTTTAACCATATTAGCAGGAATATAATCAGTATTGAAAATATAAACTTTCGTTCTGCCTTCATATAATTCTTCATCATATGGTCCGCAGTTAAATACCGTCATACCTTCAGCCTGGAAAACACAACCAGGATGATATTTTTGATCAGGATTCTTTTCAATTACATGCCAATTCGGTAATTTATCATCAAGTGCTTTTACATTTGATTTTGCACAACCAATGAGATAATTCAGATTTGGATTCAAAGACTGATACAAATCTACACGACCTTTTTCACCCTTTGTCATGTTTCTTTCAAATGAAATTCGTCTGAACAAATACATTGATTGGCTCCTTTGTTTTACATTTATAATATAGAAAAACCGTTGAGTTTAGTCAACGGTTACTTCAATGTTATTTCCATTCAGACAACTATGAAATTAGATAGTTATAAAGATTTTCCCAAATTACTTTCTTTGGACTTACATTATTTTCCATACCTAAATAATGTAATAAAATATTTTCATCAATTACATAAAATACGTTTTTAGAAATTGTATCAATAACAAGATCAGATAAACCAGTAGTTGTTACAAGAATAACTCTCTTTTGAATTTGTTTACCCCATTTAATCCATTCTTCATCAGTTAATTGGTTATCTTGATATAATTGTCTAATACGTTGCTCTGTCAAAAATGCACATTTTGTAATTTGATCATTCCAATTTACATCTTTTTCAAATCTATATTTTACTTGAATACCATAGAAAAAATTACGACAAACAGTTGACCTTACCCAACCATCAACACCCATATCTTTTCTATCATCACCACACATTTCATCAAATGTAAAATCAGCAGTGTATGGATGTAAATTATTCATGAACATCCAACCGGCAATAATTTCCATAATATTACCTTGCCATTTCCAAATAAGGCGTTGAATATCATCATCACTAAGATTTGGAGCAACTAAATAATTACGACCATCGACTAACGATAAATCTTGTTCTTTAATATCATGTTTTAATTTTTTTGCAAAATCAGAAATTACTTTACGTAAATAATCTTTCTTTTTATATAATTCATAACCTTGTTCAGCCATAAATTTAAAGAAAGCTTTATGTGCATTTTCAATACAAGGAAGATAGTTTACAATTTCAAATTCCCTATATGGATCATGTGCTTTTGCAGTAATAAGATTTTTAATATCACTCATATTATATAATATAAAAAAACAGTTGATTATTGTCAACTGTTTATTAAATGATATTTCTTTGCAGATTACTTTATATTATTCCATAGTTTTTAAAATAATTTCCCATTCCGAATTAGGTTCAGCATGTTCATCATCAATATATCCGGTAATATCAAAATATTCACAAAAACGTTTATCAGTCCATGGCTGACTATAATCTTCCATCCATGGCAAAAATTCTGGATGCACATGAACATCTACCATTTCTACTTTATACAAGTATTTAAAAAATTTTGTTTTTGTTGATGCTACATAATTTTTTATACTTTCTAAATTAGGGCATTCTACAATTGGCCAAGTATTAACATTACCATTAGTACAATGTTTATTATCATTTTTACATTGTTCTAACGTTTTACCATTTGTAGATATGCCATTTATAAAATATTCACCATAATGTTTAACATCTCTGCAAAAATTATATGTACTTTTTTCTTGAGACCGTTCTTTATGACCACCATCAATTAATGTAACTGGTACAAAATATCCAGTATTACCATTATATGGTTTTACCTTTGTTCCAACTAACTTTGTAAGTATTTTATCTAAAATTTCATTTTTACCAACATTTTGATATAAAAAACCACCTTCTGAATCGCATGTATAAATTCCCATATCCATTGTAATACAGGCTTTAAATATATCTGTTGCAACTCCACCAGGAATAATATCTAGTGATTTAATCTTAGTAGAAATCGTATTTTGAAAACGTTTATAATCTGTTGTTTTTTTATATATTGCTAAAGGATCTTGTAACCATCTAATTGGACTGATATTAATTACTTTATCCGCGATTGGAATAACTTTTTCAAGAATCTTGAGATGAAGATTCTTATCATATGGTGGGTTCATAATAGCTACATCAAATTTCATATTTTTCGTTATCCAATTTATAGTATTTAACCATTCTACTTTTGTCTCTTCTCTAACAAAAATGTACGTATCATCAGAACCAAATTCAGAATTATAAATTACTGTTTTAGTAAAATATTCAATCGCTTCTTGATCATCACTAACAAATGTTACTTTATTATTTATAGCTAAATAGCATGCAGTATAAAGATCTCTAACAACCAAAACTGATTTTTCTTCTGGCATATATCCCAAATTTTCAATAAATCTATTGAATAAATCCGCTGGGATATTTGGTTGATATTTCATTTACTTAATTCCTTTTATCTATAATTTAAATATAGTAAAATATATGAGTTTTGTATACTCATATATTAATTAATTCTGATTCAGTTATCTATTAGGCAAAAGATGGTAAATAATTAAATACTTTCTTTTGATTTAAATATGTTTCTTTTAATTCTGGTTCATCTTTCCAAAGAATAGAATATTCTTGCATTAATTGTAAACTAGTTTTTGCCGAAGCAACTTTAATTTTATCATTAAATTCTGTAACTTGTGCCATACGAATTTTCATTTTATCAAATTCAGTTCTTTTCTTTGCAATAGAAATTTTTACATTTTTATACAATTCAGAAATTGGTAATTCAATACCAGAATTTTGATAATCTTCGTCATCATCTTCTTCATTAGAACCATTATTTACATCTTCAATAGTTCCACCAAAATCAAACTTTCCATCAGTAAATTTGACAAGTTCACCCAAAAATGATTCTACTCGTTCACTAATACCATCTTCAGATGTAACATACAAATTAAAATTAACCTTGCCTGCGGTCTTTCTACAACCTCTAGAAATTGCTTGATAAAGACTTGCATCAGACTTTTGGCATAATAAAAGAACCCCGTTAATTTCTGGTAAATCTATACCTTCTGTTAACATAAATGCATTCATAATAATTTTAGGATTATGATCAGCACGAAGAATAGTTAAAATATCACGCTTAGTATAAAGTTTACCATCTAAATATTTTTCACCATTTAAACGAATTCCTGCACACCATATTTTACCACCATTTTTATCGATAATTGTTTTATCACTTACAATTTCATAAACTGTAGGAGTAAATCTCGGATGCTGTATTTTAAATTGATTAATAATATCACCTACTTTTCTAACAGAATCAACAGAATCATGAAATGTAATTAAAGATGGAACTTCACCCTTTTTATTTCGTTTTAAATGTTTAAATGCAGCAATTACAGAATTTGCTTCAGCATTAACATCCATATGTTCAAAATCCGGTGCTTTAATAATATGCAAAACCGGTTTTACAATATAATATGCTTCAACAGCATCTGCAAAAGAGCATACAGAAATAGTCGGTAAATTACATGTCAGATATTCGCCCGGAGTAGCAGTAAACCAAAAATGACGCTGGTTTTCATTTGACATTGCATCTTTAACAGTTTTAACCATAAGGTTAGAACTTTCTTTATGGGCTTCATCATGAATATACAGACTTAAATTTTTAAAAATATGTGTAGCAATTTCTACATATCCATCTTTATGCTTATTTGTATGATTTTTAACATAATCATTTAAACTTGCCGTTGTAGTAAAATATAAAACATCTTCACCCATTGGCATAGCCATATCATTACGAGCAATATTTTCAAGCGAATTATCGCCTGTTGTATTTAATACACGAATTGCAATCTTTGCTGTTTTTAAAAATTCGCCAAAAAACTTTGTATATTCTGCTTTAATTTGGTCTTCAAGCATGAGACGATGACATATAAATAACCCTTTAAATGGAATACCCAATTCTTTACAACGTAAAATTTCAAGATAAATAATACATGCCTGTATTAATGTCTTTCCTACACCGCAAGTAATATTAAACAAACCATAGTGTGCTTTGAGATAATTTTTAATTGCTTCAATCTGATGAGAACGAAATTCAAAACCCATACCACAACTTGCTTTCAATTCACCATCAAGAAGAGCAATAATTTCATCAATAGTCATTTTAGAAATATTCATTTTAATTCCTTTTATTTACTTTCATAATATAGTAAATTAATTGGTCATTGTCAATAACCAATTAAATAAAATAATATTTCAGCTGACCATATTTTTAGGTTTTAAACTTACACTTCTTGTCAATACGTTTTTTAAGTTCTATCGCCTCATCAAGCATATATGTATGACCATCTACGATTTGAGTACCAATAAAACCACGAAGAACTTCACGAAGACGCCATAAGTCGTCTCTGTCAAATTCCATTTTAATTTCTTTTGTCATTAGAGTTTAACCTTAATTTGCTGAGAACGTCTGACAAGTCTGACAGATTCATCCATAATCTTTTCATGGATAATTCTGACTTCACTCTTGATTTTTCGCATAATCTTGTTCAGATTGATGTTCTTCTGTTTTTCTGTAGTATGCCATAACGAGATTGCATCAGACATCTTTGTAGCATTTGCAGGCATGAAAGAATCAACAAGCTTATCATTCCAGAAATGTTTGACAATATGACCCAAACAAATTCTCTGCGTCTTTTCAGAGTAGAAACAATCATCTAAGAAGTCTTCCATCTTAGAGTTCTTAATGTAAAGCATATCATCTTCGCCAAAAACTAAATTCGGGCAACGTTCAATGATAAACTTCTTCATTTCACTTACAGAGATGCTTTTTCTTTCTGCTCTTAATCGGGTCATATTACCCTCCTTTTTATACTTATAATATAGAAAAATGGTTGGTCATTGTAAACAACCAACCATATAATATATTGTTTCAGTCGACTGTTAATTTACTGGTTCCCAGTTATCATGTGTTTTTACATTGATTTCTGGAATTGTAACTTCATCATGTTCAGTATAACAATGATTATCGCTATCACAATTTTGCCAAGTATAATGCACGATTACTGCAGGTTTACCATTAATATCTGTTCTTGTCACATTCCTTACATTTGGCAAACTAATCAAGGCATTCAATGATCTGAACTTGTTTTTGAACTGACCTGCAAACTTACTTCTGGTATTCTTTACGGCTTCATATACAGAAATGTTATTTTCTTTAGCAATTCCCAGATATGTTGCGTAAACCGTCTTTTTCGTTGCATTACCACCAACGATGCCATTTACCCAAGTTTCAGAATTATATTCCATATAATCTGACTTTGCTGTAGATGATACTTTTGCAAGTTCTTTATCTGCTAACGAATTGTTACATGTTCCTACACAGAAACAGAGAAACAATGCAAGAATACCAAAAATAATATAAGTTCCAAGACTATTTTCCATTAGTTATGTCCTTTTAAAAGTTTTGCAAATTCATGTGCGAGTTTTTTACTAGTAAACGATTTAACGAGTGGAATGAGCCCGGTGAGTGGAATGAGCTCATCAGCATGCGGACCAGAATCTAAACGAATTCCGTCAAATTGCATAGCATAATCATCTGTGCAAATAAACTTCCTGTCTAACGAACTGAACTTAAAATTTTCAGCTCGACGTCTTGCACCAAAATCATAGGTGTCTCTGACTTTAATTGCAATACTTGGTACCGGAAGGTTAAACTTCTGGTAATACTGTTTCATTGTTTCTCTATAGTAATCGAACATTAGATGCCTCCCACTGTTCTTTTAAACCAAACTTTGTCTAACGCATAACGATAACATTGAGCAGCAAACAACTGTTTACACATGTTCTTATCAGTAATCTTATAACGAAACTTACCAGTTCCTGTCATAACTTCATAAGATTCACCTTCAGAACTTTTAGTAATCATCCAACCTTCTTTGGAATTAATGTCAAGGAAATTTTGCCTGACAATAAGCCAAATCAGAAAGATGAGCTTTTCTTCTTTAGTTGCATTTTGAAACTTTCTAACTGTCATGTTATCCTCTTTACATATACAATATAGAAAATATATCGCTTATTGTCAACAACAAACGATATAAGATTCCTATTCAGACGTCTTCTTATTCATTTGCTTTATTGCTTCTTCTATTGCTTTTGCATTTGATGCCGCAATATATGCTTGTTCAACTGCATCCATTTTTTCTCGAATTAATTGAGTTTTGAGTTTATTGAGCGAATCATATTCCGCAGGTTTCATAAACCCAGTTACTTTCCTATACTCAAACAATTCGTCACGACATTCTTTCCACTGCGAAACAACATTCTGGTAATCTGCCTGCATTTGGTCAAACAACGGTTTAGTAAAACGCTCGTCCAGATTTTTCTCAAACTTCTTTTGTCCTTCAATACCGATATTTAAACCGATAATGAAACAGACAATCGCTATTATGATGAAACCTAAGATTGTTTTTTCTTTATTTGTGAACATTGTTATTTACTCCTTTTAAAGATTTTGTTAAAAATTCCTTTGAAGAAACCTTCCTTGACAGGTTCTTCTACTTTTTCTGGTTCTTCTACCTTGGGATGTTCAGCTTCCCATTTGGCTTTTTCAGCTTCGCGTTCTTTCTTACGTTCATCTTCAAACCATTCGAGCCAGTTATGATAAGCTGTATCTAATCTTCCTGGTTGACCCATTTCTTTCATATAGTGATATTCCAGAAATTCTTTCTTTGGGTTATTCTGCAATGTGCAAAGATATATTCGCCATTCACCATTTTCTATTACGAGAATATGACCCATGCCATGTTGATGATAATATTCACAAATAGGTGGTATGATATTTTCAACTAAAACTTCTAACTTTTTCGTTTCTTCATTATACCAAGCATAAGAATTAAATGTTGTACCTCCGAAAACAATATGGTCCATTAACATATGCTTAATAGTATAACATGTAAATGGAGTATACAATTTGTCTTCTGGAATTGTCTTGATCAATTCATCCATCAGCTTGCCAAATGTCGGTTGTAAATTTTTGGCAAGACTCATTTCTTTAACTTCTTCTTTTTCTTCAGCCATAATTAATTCTCCTCTTCAGCAAATGTTCCAACAAACGAAATTTCATCATAGGGGATATACATATCGAAATGTTCATGTTCAGCGATTTCTTTACCGCCTTGCCAAATACAGATATATGTGTTCTTTGCCGTAAAACCAGCGCCATCTTCAAATTCGATAGCCTTTACATATTCATTATTGTTATTATGCTTAACGATTAAAATGTAAACTTTTAGGCCATTTTTCATAAAAAATGTCATAGCCGCAGTTTCTTTCTTTTCAATCGATGCATTCATTTTATCACAAATGATTTTGCCGCAGAACATATTTAACTCCTTTGCTTATGTTCATAATATAGAAAAAAGACTGACTAACGTCAATCTTTAACTCAATATACTTTCTTTTCAGATGGCTTTTAAATGTCCATGAACTCTACTTCATCGCAGATTACTAATTTCAATGGTCCTTCCGCTTTTATATTAAAATACTTACAAAAATCTTCGAACTGTTCTTCTGTTACACGTTCAATCGACGTAAATGCCCATGAATCGTTACGCCGTGGAACTCGTCTTACCCACAAAGAAGAATTACGATATTGTGTAATGAAAATCCAACTATTACGAGATGCTTTTCGGGTATAATTATGCCCTGCTTCTGTAAATTTATATGAACCATCATACTTGGTAATATAACCAAGTTGTTTTAACTCTTCTAGTGCATTTTCAACTTTTTGTATATCCATATTAAAGCCCTGTTTGGCGACCGGAGAAATTTACAGATCCACGACCTTCCACAGTCAGCCAATCATTATTACCATATTCATTTTCTTTTCCTGCATGACGAACAAACGATACATCACCAGTGAAATCCTTAATAATAGTTGCACACCAATCGTTCTTAGTATATTTTTTAATTCCTTCTTGGTCAAGCAACGGTTCATCAAGCGGGTAAACACACACCATGCCCGCATCTGCACAGAACTGACCTATAGGCTTCTCTGTGTCCAAATCGAATACATGACAAGACCAATCACCATAAAGCGTGTCTGTGCACATCCCAGACGTGATAGAATAAGCCTTAGCTAACCAATCATGATCATCTTCTACAATATAGCATGGATCAGTAATGATAATATCTTTATGTTCAAAATGGATAGTCTTCGGATGTTCAAGTTCGTATTCGCGAAGAAGAATACCAGCAATTAAATTCCAATATTCATATCCCAAATCATAAACAGCCTTTTTAATCCAGGTTTCTCTCTTGAAACCCATTTGTTTTTTTACAGTACCATCTGGCATTTTGAGTTCAATGCTAGTTTCTCTATCATACGGCATGTTCCAGTTGAGATCACGACAATATGTTGCTCTACGAGCACATTCTTCATAACCTAACTTATAATGATAATCTTTAACGTATTTCTTTTTTAATTCCGAATACTTTGAGTCGCGTGTTTCAAGTTTAAAGTTAACACCACGTTCATTTGCATCCTTTTCTCTTTTCATATTATTATAGTCAATGAGTTCTTGACCTTTAAGCATACCTTTTGCTGCTTTACAATGGATGCAAATAAAATTTTCTTCATTGCCATGATATTCTTCACCACAGACTGTACAAATGCTCATTATAAACTCCTTTGCTTTATGACTATAATATAGAAAATTAAGGACTACTTGTCAAGCTTAAATACTCATAAACTCTATTTCAGCCATCAGTATATTATGCCCCACCACGGTTCCACAGTATATTCTGTTCTTTTTCACTGAGATAAATCATAGTATCTTTAGGAGTAGGCTGGCCATATAACTTACCCAGAAAAATATTATGCAATTTTTCCATAGTATCTTGATAAACATCTTTGCCTTCAAGAACCATGTCAATTCTTTCGATCATCTGTTGTTCTTTAGTTTTCATCCCAATTCCTCAGTTTTACACGTTCAATACGAGATTCATAATGTTTATAAACTTCTGGTTTTCTTAATAACCTATCATATTCAGCCATTAACTTTGGTAACTTATTTAATTGCTTATTAATGTCTATTTTCTTATTCGTATGATGATTTTTTACGTAGAAGTATAAGTTGATACAACCCACAATAATAAAAATTAGAATTACTACAGGAGCGAATACAATCATCATGAAAATCATGAATGCTTTGTCTTCATCAGAAGATACACCTTCGTCAAGAAATTCATTGACGTCTTTCCAGTCTTTGATTATCAAAATGATTGCTATGACTATACTAGCAATATAATATGGAACCCACATTAAATATAACCCTTCCTTTGCTTTTCAAGCTGAGCTTTAGTGTAAAAAAGATTTCGCCAATAATCTATTTCTCTAGGATCTTCTGTTCTTAATGATTCTACATAACCATTCCATGCTTCATTGACTGTCATTTTTGATTCTGCATATTTTTTAGCATCGGGTGGTTTCAATAGATTATCGAACTCTCGAACTAAACGTAAAACACTGGTTGTCGTTTGTTTCTCGAGTTTCTTATGTTTATTCCCTTTGCTAAGCCATACTTTAAGAGCAATAATAATAGTTGTGACTAGAAGAATGATAAAACCAAGCATAACTGAACTCCTTATGTTCATAATATAGAAAAAAGACCTACAAGCGTAAGCTCATAGGTCTTGAATATATTGTTTCAGTCGACTAGACGCAGAAGCTCAGGTCCTTCCAGTTCGGGAATCCAGCATATCTGAACTTATATGCTTGATGGAAAATTCTGAACGAGATTTGCTTTCCAGCTAACCTTGGATCATTCAGAAATTCTGGACTCTTGATGTATTCGAAAACTTCTTGTTTCAAATCTTCACGAGTAATATCCTTACCACGTGCATCATAGATATGCATTCCTGGTAATGCAACTTCCATCTTTGTGATAACTTCATCTGGAGTTAACTGAATGTCAACTGTATTACATCTGGTCAACAACGGTGCCATTGCAGCATTCTTTAACAAATCTGCAGCAGACAGGTTGGAAATGAAAATACAGGATCCCATAAATCTGAAATAGCTTGGAACTAGATCAGCCTTAATTTTCTTGTGATCTTTTGCATACTTTTCCAAAATAGCTTCGATTTCTTCGTGAGTTTCACAACCAAACGTGTTAACCGTTCTACTGTTGTTCCAGCTCACTTCTCGAATTTCGCCTGTGTCCAGAACACCCTTGAGAATGTTCAGACCATCATTGTCTTGCAGAACACTGTCGCAGTCATCGAATACAACGGTCTTGTCGTAATTATCGTATAAAAACTTATACATTGCCGCAATGGTAGACTTACCCTTCATGACAACATAGTCTTTACCCTTCTTACCGTATGCACTCAAAATTCGGGTGACATTGTAGGATTTACCGACACCACCCTGACCTGTAATTAACAGTGCAGTGCTCAGACCCTGTGCAACCATCAATGTGTATGTATTCATTTGCTTGAATACTGCTAACGGATCGTCCACGAGCTGTTCAATCTGTGGACGGATTTCTTTTGGTGCTTCTGGTTCATTTGGAACGATAAGTCCCGCTTTTTCTGCGAGTTCTGTTTCTTCAACTTCACTTACCATACCGAGATCTACGGTTTTCGGATCTTCAATAGTTGTGCCAAACAACTTTTGTTCGAGCCACTTAATATCGTTGCTACGAATTCTAAAATTACCGAATTTGAGATCTCTCGGCTTCAATCCCATACTAACGAGTGCATCCATGATGTCTGCACATCTTGCACCATACTTACCAAACCAGAGTTCCATTGCGTCGAGACAATAACCGACGTAATACATTCTTGCTACGGCAGAATTAAAATCGTAGCAAATGGAACCACCTGGCAGATAAATCCAATTATCCTTATAAACGGATATGAAATGTTCATGCGGATCAACAGTTTCTGGTCTTTCTACTGTTTCAATAGTTTCAACTGCTTCACTCATAATTTATTCTCCAATTTTCAATTTTCTTGCCATATAATATAGCAATTTTTGACCCGTCAGTAAATGTCATTCGAAGAAGATATTTTTATGCAGGTATCTCACCTAATACAGGCACCAGCTTAAAATTATCAGAATTTAACCCAAACTTAGTCAGTTCCCTCTTTGCCGCATCATACGTTTCAAATTTCATTGCTTTGTTTATATCACCAGTACGTGCACAGAAACATTTGGTTTTACTTGTATATCCAGACTTTATACGATAATCTATTGTCTTTTTACAAATCTTACGAACATAGTTCTTCTTTTCAGAAGCACTAGTATCGACAATCACAATCGTAATTTTACGATTCATCGTTGGATTTCTCATATGCCTCTAAATCCAATTCTTTCTTAAAAACAGTTGTAAATTTTGAACCATCTATACTAAATGCTGCACATTCGATATATACCCTAGTAATATCTGGTTTTTTCAACTGACGATCTGCTTCAGTTCGTGCTGACCCATAATCAGCATGTAACCGCTTCAAATACCGTGCACCAGTTTTAAGTCCCCAGACTTTAACTGCATAAATCTGGATTTCTTTCATAAACTACCTTTTAAACTGAAAATCGACCAGCATAATGTAATTTGCATCAATTAAATTACATTCTTCATTATTCTGAACTTCTATAGTATTATCACTCAGATCGACAACATCAACCTTAAATCCAGAATCAACCTTTACTCTCCATGAACTGTCTGGACGTGAAAAATAAAATTTAACTGCTTCGATTTCTTTTGTAATCGCATTAGGTTCTTTACACTTCTGTATTTTCTGATTAATTTTGTTTACTATTGTTAATGCATGCATATTAACCTTTCTTATCTAATTTGTTAATTTCTGATTGAAGCCACTTACCGTACTTTTCACCCTGTTCACGACCATAATGATAAGCTGCAGCAATAAAACTATGAACATCTGCAACTTTTGGTTTTTCTTTACCGATAAGCTGGTCAAGGCAGACTTTTGAAAATTCTGTCAAAGCCTCCATATATTCCGTTCCAGGAATAACCTTACCCTCTTGTTTCTTAAAGAAGGATTCTAGCATTTCTTGTTGGATAGTTTTCATAATTTTACCTTACCATTTAACAATGAGTGCATCGAATGCGAAAATTCCAGGTTTGCCATCTTTACCAGCACAATATGATGATCTCTGAGTATCGAAACCTTCGTTATTGAACATAATAGTGAGTTTATTCAACTCCATGGCCGTTACCTTATACTTAGTATTTTTGACCTTGCCATTTTTGTCTTTATTTTCGATTGTTATAGTGAGATTACTATGATCATAGAAAACACATGACTCAAATATGAATTGAACCGTATTCAGCTTTACTTCGCTGTTATAGTTATGCTCTTTAATCTTATCGAGAATTACTGTCTTCATCGCTTCATAAATCTTTTTCACATTATTCTCATCGACATTTTTCTTTGCTTGCTTAGCGATAGCATCTTGCTGAGCTTTTCTTACTTCATCAACAAATGACATAGATACCTCTCTTATTACCTCTCTAATATAGCTAAAAAACCTCTCTTTGTAAGCAGTTTAAGAGATTTTTCTCTTTTTCAGCTCTCTTTTAGGGCTTACAAACCTCTCATTTAATTCTATATTTAATATCATGGATTTAAAAGAAATCAACGAAAAGCTCTATCCACATAATGCAAGATTCCTCATCAACAGCAAACCTTATTATTTCAATATTCTGAATATTCCCTTTGACCAAGAGATAACTACTATAGAATTGCAATATAATGAGAGGACTGTAATTAGGATTAGCATGTCATGGGATAACAAACTTATATTAAATCACATGAACATCAATAAGGTTGGATTTACTCATCATGATAAAGACAAAGATGGCAATGAATGTATTAGAATTATAGTTCCTGCTGAATTTTTCAAAACTTATCTTACATTGCAGCATTTTCTGAATATTCTTAGTTCGCCTGCTTTACCTAACCTATTGAAGGAACTATATAATATACACACAGAAATGGACGAAAAGGTCTATAATAGTAATTGGTCAACTGAAGTATTATTAAATCAACCATAGCATTTACAAAACCGCTTAACTTTACTATTTTAAGATTAAATTATGATTCCAGCTTACGATAATATTCCTAAAGATATTTTAGATTATATTAACTCTCATCCTGCATATGGTTTACTAACAAATGCAAAGGTTGATTGGGATCTTTGGCATGCTGGATTTGTTGGTAGAATAGAGTCATATAAAGATTTTCAGAAAATCTTTTGGGGTGGAGGTACTGGTGATGTTCCTGTTACTAAACAACTTGCCGAAGATTTTTTGAAATGGACAGAAAAATTCTATTGCGAAGTTCATCATGTTAAAACTTCTGGATTTTTTGAATCACAATTACCTAAAGTTCCAAAAGGAATTCTCAAATTACCCACAACCTTAGGATAATCTATGGATTTTATTTCAAATGAAAAACTCATGAATTCCAATAAAGAGGAAATCAAAGAATATAAAAAGGCTCTGTATAAAGAATTAGGACAGTGCGGTTTTGTTACGTTCTATAGCCACAATGACGATGCAACAAAAATTATACATCAAATTAATAAGTGTAATTTCTTGTTAACTGACCCTAAGGCTAAAGAAGCTACTGCAAAATTATCAGAATTTGAAGATGCTATCAGTTACATCATTACTAATAACAATAGCACAGTCACAAAAGCAAGTGCTGATGATATTCTGAAAATATTTAAAGGATTAAATGCTCTTGAAATGATAGATGCTGCTGGAATTCTTTATGATGGTGCAGTAAAAAAACAGGAATGGTTCCGTAACCTTGCTCAGGTAGAACCAAAATTTAAAGATATTATAAAAAAAGCACTAATAGTAAAAGAACATGAAAATATAGAGGATATAGTACATGGCTAAACGATATGAAGATAAATACTGGAAAACACGTGACCTAGATCAAGACTTAGGTCCAATTGCAAATGCTTGTATGACGTCTCGAGAACGGGAATTATACAGAATTGAAAATTTCTGTCCGAGCGATGAACGAGAACAGGCAATCCGAGATTTTAATGAAGAATATGGTGGTTTCTGTGCATCCTGGGATTAAAAATGTCCAGAATTAATTTAAAGAAAATTGCACAAGATTATGACTTTATCATACAGGCTGAAGATTACGGTCGTTATGGTCAATGGAAAAAAGCAGATATAAAACTCTATATTGACAATGATATGGAGAGAGGTTATATCTTAGAAGGAATTGACCATGATATGGAACATTGGTATAACAATCTTCGTGTCCCTGCTGGTATTGGTCAATTAGACGGTAAACGAAAGTTTTTGAGTTATAGGCGTATCTATAATGACGATTTTAATGAGAGACATTTAAGAGAACAACTAGATGCGTTAGTAAAACTTTTCAGAATGCACAAAGATGAAGGATTAAACCAATAAGGTCATCTGAATAATAATTATATTAAGAGAGCTATTTACCTGTAGCTCTCTTTTTTCTATATTATATGACATGAGTAGAATTAATTTAAAGGAAATTGCAAAAGATTATTTCGATAAAGGTTATACTCCAGAAGGAATTGACCATGATATAGATCCTCATTGTGAAACTATGGAAGAACTCAATGAATGGGCTAAAGAACACGGCTGTATGAATTATATCTTTGAACTTAACTTTGCCAGAATTATGTCTAAAAAGAGGTCTCAAAAATGACAAGTGAATGGGAAAATGAAATAAGGCAAATTGAAGAAAATGGTCAAAGTTATGACTGGGAAGATGTTCTGAAGTTTTATGAAAAACGCGGAATTAGAGAAGAGGTTGAAAACGGTAAAATTACTGTTCTCAATGAAAGCGTCTGGATGAAAATCGACATCTGCGGTTTACTTAGATTCAGAAAAGTCAAAGCAATCTCTGATTTTACTGTTTATTATGATGGCTCTTATCGTAACGCCTATACCTCTTATCAACTTGGTTCTCTTAGCCATAAATTTGCACTCGATAATGAAACTCTCGATTTAATTCATGTTGAAAATCCCAGAAGAAGAGAAATGCTCATGGAATTTATCAGAAGAAATACAGAACCAGCTCTCCCTCCAGTTCCTAAAGGAATTCTTAAACTATGAACTATAGCAGATATTCAATAGAATGGCAAGATAAACTAAACCCATATTTAAATGCCGTTCAAGGTCGTACTTGGGAAGATACAGTAAATTGTTTTCATTTTGACAACGAACAACGTGTTAAAAATGAAAATCTGGTTATTCTTTCTGAAGGTGTCTGGGTAGAAATTGATGTTCTCTTCTCCTCCGCCACAAAATTAAGAAAAATCAGAGGTATTACTAAGAATGATGTCTATTATGATGGTGACTATAAAGGAATCTATAATAGTCTAGGTCTCGGTTCTCTTAGTCATGTTTTCAGAATTGACGATCATAAAATAGATCTCAACGATATCCCTCCTAATAGACGTCAAGATGAACTCTTAGCCTTTATTAAAGATTATAGCGGAATTACAGACGAGCGCTTACCTCCTGTTCCTAAAGGAATTTTAAAAATATGAGATATTCAGAAGATTGGTTAGCAAAAATTCGTTCAACTCCATTCTATGAAAAACGCATGTCATGGAAGGATATTTATGAATATTATCATTTCGATAATGCACGACTGAGAGATGAACAGAAATTGGTCATTTTCCCTGAAGGTGTTTGGATGGAAATTTCCAGACATTATAGCAGTTATTATGATTTTATAAAAGTCAAAGCTGTATCTTTCGATAATATCTTTTTCGATGGTTCTGATAGGGATGGAACTATATCCATGGGTTCTCTCTATCATATTTTCAAAATCGACGGTCATTCTATCGATCTTTACAGTCAGTCTAAAGATAACAAGATAGACAGACAAGAAGAATTGCTAAAATTCGTTTACTCTTACTCCCATATTCCTGATCCAAGATTACCACCTGTACCTAAAGGAATTTTAAAAATATGAGATATTCAAGTTCTTGGTTAGGCAAAATTAAAGCTAGCAGTAAGTTTTATCAACGATATTCGTGGAATGAAATTTGCAAGCGATATCGTTTTGACGAAGACTCTATAAAGAAACATCATAAAGCCGTTATTCTTGATGAAGGTGTCTGGATGGAAATTAGCAGACTCTTCAATGACGGTTGGCATTTTGAAAAAGTCAGATGTATTACTGAGCATGACGTATATTTCGACGGTAGCGATTTCACTGGCTCTATTGCTATGGGTTCTCTTGACCATATTTTCAAAATTGACGGTCATGAGCTAGATATAAGACGTCCACTAGAAAATACAGAAAAAACTAAACAAGAACTTCTGTTAGACTTTATTAACACTTATGCTGGTGTTTTAGATAATAGATTACCAGCTGTCCCTAAAGGAATTCTAAAGGTTTAATTATGAAAAATTTTCAGATTAAAACAGAAATCATCACTCTGATTTTTATTGTTCTCTGCACAGTAGGTGTAATCTTTAAAGATTACCTCCCTCATAATGTGTTAACTTCTGCATTTATCCACGGCTCTAAAGACCACTTCGTAAACAATATGATGCTCTTCCTCCTGCTCTCCCCAGCAGTAGAAGAAAAACTCGGAAAAGTAAACTATCTCCTCTCTTTTGCCCTAACCACAGTCACAGTCCATTATTTCCATACTGGTTTACTCCATGTAAATGCTATCGGTATCTCAGCCTGGATATTTGCTCTCATCGTTCTCAATATAGGCAAACTTAAAATCACAGGTATTCTGTTAATCTCTATCTATGCCTTCCAAGAAATATCCGGAATGTTCAATAATGACAATACATCTCATGTCGGTCATCTTCTGGGAATTATAACTGGCATTATCTACCTCTTAATCTACAACTATTTAAGCAAAAAGAAAGATACATATGAACAAGAAGAAGGAAGCGAAAAAAGCGTTCTCAGCGATTTGCCAAGGTTATAAAGAAGCTATTAAGATAACCGCAGAACCTGAAAAATTCAGACTTAAAAGAGGTCTCAAAGAGTATATAAAACAAAATAGAAAGTAATCTGCATAAAAATATCTTAAAGTAGGTCATTTACTATTTGACCTGCTTTTTCTATATTATATCATATGAATTACTCTCAAGAATGGCAAGATAAACTAAATTTACATAACAGTCTACCACAAGTTTTAGACTGGGAAACCACTATTGCTAAAAA
>Ga0310786_10001240_pt1 | contig 41045 bp, 26 predicted proteins | sample AusTroGonzalo_MG_FD_203881 | JGI IMG/M metagenome (GOLD analysis project Ga0310786, IMG submission 203881) | Bovine rumen microbial communities from tropical cattle in Woodstock, Queensland, Australia - Gonzalo_03 (v2) (version 2) | ecosystem: Host-associated > Mammals > Digestive system >... | reverse complement strand
CCATTTGCAGGATGGTCAATGGTTTGAATACACAGATCGGAAAGATGGCGGAAATTCGATTTTTGACTGGTATTGGAGCGATCAGTATGATGGGATAATGGCGCCTTTTGAATTGATTATCAATTCGTGCGATAACCTGTGCTGCATGAATGTCATTTTGGATCAGGGTGAACTTTCCAAAAAGCCGTATGCGTTGTTTGGGTTCAAGCTTGCTCAAGATGATTCTAGCATGGGCTTGCCGGTCGATATTTCAAACTGGGGCGGAATCTGTGTTACGTATCAGTCGGATTATCCCATAAGGATGGATTTGGACCCGGTGTCGCTGGAAGTAAGTCCAGATACCTTAGCTCCGGGAAGTATGCTCGAAGATGCGGATTTGGATATTTATAAATGGCCTTCTGTCGTTTTGCCGAAAACGTCTTCTTTGGGAACTACCAAATGTTATAAATGGAATGAATTTACCCAGATAAATTTGGACAAATTGCCGAATCCCGACAAGTATAGAATCTCGGGCGAGGATGTTGTCAAAAGAGCTGTGTCGATTCGGTTCATTATCGAAGGCGAAAATGGCAATGTGGGTGGTTTCTTCATAAGAGCCCTTGGAACGAATCGTGACTAGGAAATTTTAGGGTGAGGAGGATAAGAAGGGCCCGGCTTTTTGCCGGGCCTTTCCTTTACAGTAATTTTGTTTATATTTATGGAATAGCTAGATGTTCTCATTTCGTTTTTGCGAGGAGGAAAAAATGAAAACATGGATTACAATTTTTATAGTTTGTTCATTTATTTTTTACGGTTGTTCTGGAGAATGCGAGGGTGATGGTTATGATTACGTCAGGTTGATATCGACCGTTGAATCAGATTCTGTTGTATCTGAAAAGGCTTTTCTGAGCAATTGCTTTGAAAAACCATTTTGCTATGAAGCCAAAGTCGAAGAAAAATCAGCGGACTCTATGAACGTAGTCTTTATATCTAAAAAAGATACTCTTTCTTATTTTATCGCTCGGCAAAAAGGGCGTGATGTTTATGTTGTTGTTGATACGATTCCTATTCCGTCATGCCAATCGGTTCATTGGTTAGCGGAGAGAGGGGATGGCCATTATAGAGTGGATTCTAAGCGACTTTATTCGTGCGTGTTTTCGTATGAACCTTCATGTGAGTGATTTTATTTGACTCATCAAAAAAAGACCCGGCTTTCGCCGGGCCTTTTCCCTTGCATATACACCAAAACTTGCAAGGAGATGATGAAAATTAGCGTAACGTTATCTTCTGCATGTTCTTCTGGCTGCCCTGCTTGACGATGAGGACTGCCGGGCCGCGGAAGTTTGTGCTCAACTGGACTTTGTTCATGCCGGCGTTCGCGGTGAAGCTTTGCTGGGCGATGACCTGACCCATGGTATTCATGAGTGTGGCGATGCCGCGGCTAGCCTTGCTTGCGGTGAACATGGCGTTCACGATACCCGGCTGGACGCTTACTTGCATCTTGGTGGCTGCGATAGCTCTCGGCATGCAAATACCGCTCTTCGTGTCTTCACCCCAGTCGCCCTTGTCGTTGGCCTTGATGAGTTTGCCCTTGGCGATGCCTTCGATATCGGGCTTCTTGGTGTTGAAGTTTTGCAGCGTGTCGGTAGTGCCGTCGGCTTTCCAGAGGACCAAGTTGTCGAGGTACATATCGCCGGTAAACTGTGTGCCTTGGAGCATGATGCCAAAACCGTCCATCTTGGCGGCGTTTTCAATAGCGAGCTTGTCTTCGCCGTCGCCGAATTCAATCTTGTAGTTCTTGAGTGTTCCGAGGTCAGGCACGTTACCGAGCGAAACTTGCTTCCATTTCCAACCACCACTCATGTTGAATACTGCGACGTATGCCCAGCCGTATTCGTTGCAACCATCGCGGGTTTCGTCCAAGCATGGTCCTGCAGATTCGCCTGCGACGCGCAAGTCGAAGGAAACGGCAACGTACTTGCTCCAGTCGGTGGTTGTGTTGATGTTGATTCTGCCTGCTTCTGCGGTATCGGACTGGACCGTCTTGAAACTGACGTGGAGGGCCATGTCTCCATCAAGAATGGTCGTGTGCTCCTTGACGGTGGAGTCAATGGTGTTACCCGGAAGAGTTGCCTGGCCGTAAGCTTCACGCATGGCGTTCAATGTTTCTACGTCGGTGATGTCGCCGACTTTGCCACCGAACTTTTGGGTCTGACGGCGGATGATGGTGAAGTTGCCGTTGCCTTCGTCGCCGGTGTCCCACACGCAGGGGACGAGACCGTTTTTCTTAGCGGATGCGACCGTGTAGCCGTACCAAGCGGCGCGTGCTTCGAGGTGCTTCTTGAGGTTGTCGCCAGAGAGTTCGTTGAGACGTTTGACGGCACCCATTTCGCCAATCACGACCGGGATGCCTTTGTCGTAGAAGCGGGTCTTGAGTCCGCCGAAAAGATTGTCGATGGAAGTCTTGGAGCCGAGAGCGGAACCGGAGCAGGTGTGTGCGGCGTCGTTGCCCGGAGTCTTGTCTTCCCAGTAGTAGAACTCATTCATGGTTCCCCAATCGTATTGAGTGTCTCCATCTGTTTTTAACGAGAACTGGTAGGGGTAGAAGTGGACTTCGGCCATGGTGTAGCCTTCGCCGGCTGGGTCTGTCGGGTACATCGAAGCCAAGAGTGGGGATTTGTCAATTTCGGTGCGCGGCGATTGCACGACCACGATGCGGGTGGCATTATTGCCGCCGGTTGAGCGTACTGCCTTGAGACATGCTTCATGGAAGTTCTTGAGTATTTGCATGCGGGTTTCGTCAAATGCCCACTGGCCATTGTCGGCACCGCCGTTCCACGGGTCGTTCACGCCCGGTTCGTTAGCGGATGCGAAAATCAAGTGTTCGTCGTATTCAGCGAACTTGGTGGCGATTTGTTTCCAGTAGTTTTCTTGCTTGGCCGTGACTTCGGCTGCGGAACTAGTGACGGTCTGATCCTTGACGTAGCCGGTACCGTCGAAAACGCGGTCTTCAAGCCAGCCGTTGTCCCAATGGCTGTTCAAAATGGCGTACATGCCGTTGTTGATGACGAGATCGACGACGGTCTTGACGGAGTCTAGCCAGCCTGCGTTAATCGTGCCGTTGCTTGCGTGGCTATCCCAAGCGCAAGGAATGCGCACGGTGGTAAAACCGGCGTCTTTGATGGCTTTCACGTAGGCCGCATCCGGGAACGGATTGTGCCAAGCGGTCGGCCCGCCTTGATTGCCCGGAACTTCCATCGTGTTGCCGATGTTGTAGCCGAGGCCCATCTTCGGGAAAATTTCGGTGGCCTTGGGGAGCGCGAAAGCCGAAACTGCTGCCATTAAAAGCGATCCAGCGGCGATGCCAAAGGTGTTCAATCTCATTTCTAAGACTCCTTTTAGAGACGTGTTTAGGGTGTCTTTTAATGCGAAATTTTTGTGTTTTTGAGATTTTTTTGAGAACATTGAACGCTAAATTTTCCGTCCGTTTTTACTCACAAACATCCCTTATTCCCATACTCGTTAAATAATACACCCGTATATGCCTATAATATATACGATTATATTCAAAAACGCAACAGGAAAATTGATATTTTACGAAAAATATCAACTTTGTAATAAAAAATATATTGAGAACAGCAATTATTTTGAGAACTTTTTTTGAGAACATAAAAACGAGTCTTATTTTGAAAAATAATCTTTCGTCTATCGTCTTTCGTCTAATGAGCCTCTAGCCAGTTTTTGCCAAATCCGACACTGGCGACGAGCGGAACTTTTAGTTCCATAGCCCCTTCCATTTCAGATTTGACCATAGCCGAAAGTTCTTCGACCTGGTCCTTCGGACATTCGAATACGAGTTCGTCGTGCACCTGGAGCATCATGCGGAGCGGGAGGTTCTCGTCGTTGATGCGTTTTTGGATGCGGATCATGGCAATTTTGATGAGGTCGGCGGCGCTGCCCTGCACGGGAGTGTTCACGGCCATGCGTTCGGCCATTTGCGATTCCATGCGGTCGCTACTGTCTATGCCTGCGATGTAGCGGCGGCGGCCGGAGAGCGTTTCCACGTAGCCGTCGCGGTGGGCGGCGGCCTTGGTATCGTCGATGAATTTTTGCACGCCCTGGTACATTTCGAAGTAGCCGTCAATGAAACTCTTGGCTTGCCCCATCGGGATTTTCAGGTCGCGGGAGAGGCGGAAGGCGGTCATGCCGTAGAGTACGCCGAAGTTCACCACCTTGGCGTCGCGTCGCATGTCGGCGGTCACCTCGTCGAGGCTCACGCGGTTAATGGCGGCTGCCGTGCGGGCGTGGATGTCGATGCCTTCCTTGTAGCTTTCGATGAGCGCTTCGTCTCCGCTCAAGTGCGCAAGCATGCGGAGTTCAATCTGCGAGTAATCGACGGCGAGAATCACGTTATTGGGGTTCTGCGGAACGAAAGCGGCGCGGATTTGCTTGCCGAGTTCACTGCGGACGGGGATGTTCTGCAAGTTCGGATCGCGGCTCGAAAGGCGGCCTGTCGCGGTGCCCCACTGGATAAAGCTTGTGTGGATGCGCTTGGTGTCCGGATTCACGAGTGTCGGGAGCACGGAAACGTAGGTGCTCTGCATCTTCTTGAGTTCGCGGTATTCGATGACGGCAAAGACGATGGGGTGGGCGGCGCGGAAGCTGAGTTCTTCGAGGACGGCGGCGTCCGTGCTGCGTTTTTTGATTTCGGGGAGGCCGAGCGTGTCAAAGAGCACTTCGCCGAGCTGCTTGGGCGAACCGATGTTGAATTCAAAACCGGCCATGTCGCAGATTTCTTTTTCGAGCTTTTCGATGCGGTGCTGCAAATCGACTTCGAGATCTTTTAGAATCTTGGTATCGACGAAGGCGCCAACGCCTTCCATCTGGTAAAGTACCTTGAGGAGCGGCATTTCTTGGCTGAAGAAATACTTTTCGTAATCGTACTTCTGCAATTTGGCGCGGAGCGGCTTCCACAAGCGGAGCGTGTAGACGGCGTCTTCGGCGCCGTATTCGGTCGCGTCCTTGATGTTTACGCGGTTGAACGTAATCTGGTTCTTGCCGCGGCCGATAAGGTTTTCGATTGGAATCATCTCGTGCTGCAAAAGTTGCATCACCTGATTGTCGAGGCCGTGCCCGGTTTGGCCGGGCGAGAGCATCCATGCGGCGATCAGCGTATCGACGATGTTTGCGGAATCAATTTGCTTTTGCGTGAGGCCGAACGTGCGGGCGAGAACGTGCAAGTCGAACTTTGCGTTGTGGAAAACGAGGGAACGCTTGGTTGCGCTTGTTGCAGACGAATCGCTATTGCTGGCTGGCTCGCAAGAATCGTTCCAGAAGTCGATAAACCACGTCTTGATTTTGTTAAAGTCGAAGTTGCCGCCTTCGTTGCATGGGTAGGGGAATCCGATGTCATCGGTGTGGCCGAGTGGGACGTAATAGCCCTTGGGGACGGAACCGTCTTTTTCGGCAGCGGCGAGGCAAAGCCCGACAATGTTGCATTGCATCGGATCGAGTCCGTTGGTTTCGGTGTCGATGCCGATTTCGGTGGCTGCGTCAAATTCTTTCTTCATCTGTTCGAATGTTTCTTGACTGTCAACGCAGATGTAAGTGGGCGTGAGGTCGGCGGGGAAACTGGCTTTTTGAACTTTAGCGGAGTCGCCGCTTTCGCTGTTGCAACCGCACTCGCCGTTGCTTGAACCGTCGGCAGAACCCTCATCGTTGCGCACGAATCCCGTTTTGCTAGGGACGTTTTCGAGCAAGCGGATCAAGCTGTTGATTTCGTGTTCTCTGAAAATTCCTTCAAGCGTGTCGCTGTGCAATCCGCAGAATTCAAGAGCGTCGAGGTTGCCGTTGTAGGCGCGCTTTGTCTGTAACGTCACGAGTTCGCGGCTGAGGAACGCCTGTTCCTTGTTGTTCGCAAGATTGTCGTGCAAACCTTTCTTCTTGATGTTGTCGAGGTTCGCGTAAATGTTGTCCATGTCGCCGTATTCGGTCAACAGCTGGATGGCGGTCTTCGGGCCGACTTTGGGTACGCCCGGAACGTTGTCGCTGGAGTCTCCCATGAGCGCGAGGTAATCGCGGATTTTCTCAGGCGGAATGCCGTACTTTTCAAGGACTTGCTGCGGTCCAAAATCAATGCCGTCGGCGCCTTTTTCCAAGTGGAAAAGGTGAATTTTGTCGGTCACGATTTGCGACATGTCCTTGTCTTTACTGATAATCACGACGTGGTCAAAGCCAGCATTGACGGCGGCTTCGGCAGCACTCGCCATCACGTCGTCGGCTTCGTAGCCGGGTTCCGACAAAAGCGGAATACCGCTTGCTTCCAGAGATTCGCAAAGGAGCGGCATCTGTGCCGCCATCTCGTCGGGCATCGGGCCTCGATTCGCCTTGTAGTCCGGATAAAGTTCGTGGCGGAAAGTCTTTGTATGTGCCACATCGCGTGCAATTGCGAAATGCGTGGGCTTGTGCTTGGCAAGAATGCGGAGCACCGCACCCCAATAGCCGTGCATCATGGAAACCTCTTCGCCCTTGCTGTTGACGAGCGGGTTCTGGCTGTAAGCGTAGAACATGCGGAACGCGAGCGCGAAGGAATCAAGAAGGAGTAAAGTCTTTTCTGCCATGAAAGGGAATGTAGTAATTTAGACGAGAGAACGGGCTTCGCCCTACAGACGAGAGACGAAAGAACTGGCCGGCTAAAAACGCCGAAATTGCAAAAGTGGCGGTGAAAACGGCGAAAAACTTTGGGTTTCACCGCCAAAAATTAACTTGTCTGTCTTAAAATAGCCCGAAATCGACCCTTAAGGTTCCTCGCTGGCGGTGAAATGAACGAAAAATGATGAAAATCACCGCCGCCTAACGCCAAAATGCCTCCTTTTTTACGCAAAATCTTTTGGACAAACTATAAAAGTGGCGGTGAAAACAGCGAAAAAACTCGGATTTCACCGCCAAAATCGCTTTCCCGTCAAAAATTTGCTCACGAACAAACGTCAAAATTTAAGATGCGTCGTTTTTTTCATTTTTGTATTTTTACTAAAAAGTTGGATAACAGTATGAAACGTTTTTCTTTTGCCTTGATATTAGCTTTGATGGTTGTCGCTTGTGGCGATGACGACAGCGATTTTGCGACACGTCCTTCGGATGACTCGTCTTCCAGCGTATGCGGAGATTGCAATGATGAGTCTTCGTCCAGTAAAAAAAAGGGGAGTGCCGTTTCTTCCTCTTCGGTAAATTCATCTGGTAACGGTTCTAGTGGGAATGAGTCAAGCAGTTCTGTTCAATCTTCAAGTTCCTTGCCCTTGGCAATTCCGTGCAAAGACAGTACCAGAGATGACTGCGAATATGGCTCGATTATCGATAAACGCGATGGTCAAATCTACAAGACTGTGAAAATTGGCAGTCAGTGGTGGATGGCGGAAAACCTGAACTTTGAAACGGAAGGCAGTTACTGCTATAACAATTTAGAGGGGAATTGTTCAGAATACGGAAAGCTCTTTAGGAGATCGGCTGCGATGGACAGTGCGGGGGTGTATAGCACGAATGCAAAAGGGTGCCGTGCTGGCGTAAAATGTGATTTGGTTTATCCTGTTCGCGGTGCTTGTCCTGTAGGCTGGCATTTGCCCGATTCTACAGAATGGAGCATTTTGTTTGCTGCAGTTGGAGGTGAATCCAAGGCGGGTGTTATGCTGAAGTCAAATCGTGATTGGGATCAATACAAAGGAAAAGAAGGCGTTGATGCGTTTGGTTTTTCGGCGCATGCTGCTGGCTATAGATATGCTGCACAAAAATATGATTATATGAGGCGTGCGGCGTATTTTTGGAGTGTTGCTGGAAATTCTGGCTACTATGTAAAGTTGGATTATTCATATAAAGAATCGATCTTTAAGCAGATGGATGTTTTTGATTGGGGTTACTCCATCCGTTGCGTAAAAAATGATACCCTTGTTTCGCCTGGTATTCCTGAAAAACCCTTGCCTGTGGTTCCATCGGAAAGTGTGGGTGTTCTGACAGATGAACGCGATGGTCAAACCTACAAAACGGTAACTATCGGTAATCAGGTTTGGATGGCGGAAAATCTGAAATATAGAGGGGATAATGTAAAGTCAGCTTGTTATGATGGCGTTGATAGTAATTGTGTTAAGTATGGTGCTTTGTACACATGGTCCATCGCAATGGATATGGCGGGCATTTGGAGCGATAATGGTAAGGGGTGTGGTAGGGAATGTACGCCGACATACCCTGTGCGTGGAATTTGCCCAGAGGGTTGGCATTTACCGGAGTACTTGGAATGGCATACCTTGTTTGATGCTGTTGGAGGTGTTGTGGCTGCGGAGACAAAACTGAAATCTACTTCCGGTTGGGATGGTGAGAGCAATGGAACTGATGTATATAGTTTTTCGGCGATGCCAGTAGGGTATTGTTCTCTCGGACACTGTTATAGATTAGGTGAAATCGCTTGGTTCTGGAGTTCTTCTCAGCTTAATGAAAATTATGCGTACAAGATGGTTTTGGATTACAGATACAAGTATGCGCAAGTGAGAGACAATGAGACGAAGTACTCGGCTCTTCCAGTCCGCTGTATCAAGGACTGAGCGATTACATGGAACTCGTGTCAAGTCTATTTTTTACGAATATACATTGGGGATAGAAGCGGAGCCAAGGCTTCGCTTTTTTAATCTTTCGTCTAACCTGATTCATATAAAAATTAAGTGATTCATTTAGAGATAAAAATTTTTAAATATTGTAAAAATTGCTTAAAAATTATAAAATAATGCAACTTTGTATCATTTTTCTATTGCTTTTTAGAACGAAAGTACGTATATTTCTTTTCAGTAAGGAGGTCATAAATGAAACCGATAACTGAATATCAAGATTACCGAAAGTACATGCTTGATTATTTCGACTGGCGCAAAAGAACATCCGTGTTTTCTTGGCGCGAGTTCTCTAAACAAGCCGGGTTTGCATCCCCATCATACTTGAAACTTGTATGTGATGGCAAAAGTTCGCTCAGCCGCGTGGGCGTACCGCAAGTGGCCGCAGCCATGGAGCTTTGCGATTACGAATGCGAGTACTTCAAGTACATGGTCGATTTCACAAACGCAACGGACGACGTCAAGAAAAAAGAAGCCTTCCGCAAAATGGAAGAAATCGCGAAGGAACAACATGCTCGCGTCTTGAATGCGGATGCGTTCGACTATTACGAATCCGCGGTGAACTCCATCGTTCGCGAATTGGCGCCGCTTATGCCGGGGGCACTTCCGGGCGACTTGGCAAAAAAAATCAAGCACGAATTTACGGCACAAGAAATCCGCGACTCGATCAAGCTTTTGGTGAAACTCAAACTTCTCATGACTAAAGGTGAAAATGCTTACGAACAAACGGATAAAGTAATTGCTGGGTCCTGTGAATCGTTGGCATTGGCGCTCCGCTCCATGAACCGCCAGATGATTGACCTTGCCCGCGAAGCCATCGACAAGATCGACCCGTCTGAACGTAACATTTCGGGTGTGACCGTTGGCGTCAATGCTGATGCTCTCAAACGCATCACGGATGTTGTGAACGACTGCCGCAAACAGGTTGTCGCCATTGCCGGCGAGTGCGATAACATCGACCAGGTTTATCGTTTAAATTTGCAGCTTTTCCCTCTCACGGAAAAGGTGTAAGGAGGAAAAATTATGAATTACAAAAAACATCAAAGGAGGATTCCTATGAACATCAAAAAAATCATTCCGCTTTCGTTAGCGGCGTTGAGTATTGCTGGAGCGTTGAACGCTTGTTCCGATTCGACTGTTGTCGGCGCTGATGTGCAAGACAATTCGATGGCACAACGTTCTAGTTCGTCTGTTGAACCGGGGTCTTCGAGTTTGTCTGTGAAACCTGAATCTTCGAGTTCGTCGGATAATGGCATTTCCATCGATGAACCTTCAAAAATGGTGCTGGCTAGATTAGCGCAATACGAGTCGAATGCTCCTGTGTCTGTTGTCAATTATGGAACGGGAGCTATTGAAGAATCTATTAATGTTCAAGAATCTTTTAACAGTTTTGTGGATTCCGTGTTAAGTCAAAATGTTTATAAAAAAAGGAATTCCAGTTCTGCATTGCAGCAAAGAAAAAGTTTTGCAGGTGTAATGCGCGATGCAAATCATGTGTTGCATGGTCCTGTTGATTTCACCGGCTTTGATGATATGAAAAAGATTTATTGCCTGTTGGATCGCTCGGAACAATATGGATCGTATTCGCAGTATGAATATTTTGAAATGAGAGTTTATTTGTACACGAATGAATTCCGCGCAACAAAGTCCTTGAAAGTTTATGATTCAACTCTGGTGGAACAATTTAAAGAAGATTGTGCTACCGAGAATGGTTCGTACGCAGTTGTGCCTTCCTCGACTATAACTGTTACAGACGATGATGGTGTTGAAACTACATATAAAAACTATGCTGTTCAGTGCCAGTTGACGGTTCCATCGACGGATAGTCTCTATATTGACTCCTATTGGTGGAATAAATATGCATCGGTGATTATTGACGGTTGTGCAGCTCCTTATGATTCCGTGAAAATAGACGATTTAAATTGGTCTGTGTCTTGGATGATGCCGCAGAACCCTTAATTGATGTATTAACTCAATCAAAAAAGGCCCGCTCCAATCGGAGCGGGCTTTCCTAAACCACGAATTTTTGAATTACTTGATGTTCACCGTCCAAGCTCTGTTGCCGACTTTCACGACATACATGCCTTTGGCGCCTGTGTAAACCTTCTGCAGGAATCCGATGCCCTTGGTGGTGCGGACAACGGTACCGAGGCTGTTGAACACGGTGATGTTCAAACCTTCAGCACCCTGAATCGTGATGTAGCCGCTTGCGTCAACGTAGGTGGCGATATGGCGGCCATCGTGTATCTGGGTCGGGAGTGCTTCGGTTGCACTAGAAGATGTCGGAGCGACGCTCGAAGAAGATACTGCGGCAGAGCTCTTGGGAGCTTCGCTAGAGCTGGACGGAGCTTCTGCACTGCTAGAAGATTCCGGCTTCGGGGCTGCTGCGGCATTCTTCACGACGATATCGCCAGCGTTGGGGACACCGTCAAAGTAGATGTAGCCGCCATCAACCTTGGATTCGAGCTTGGCATCGCCCTGCGTGACTTCGACCTTGCTCCAGTCGCTCTTGATACGGAGAGAAAGCGGATAGTCGTATTTGGAGATGTTGTCCGCGATGTTGTGGGTGAGCTTGACAGTAATGGCGTCGCCGCTGGTAGAGGCTTCGGCTTTGGAAGCCTTGCGTTCCTTGAGGTACATGGCGACATGGCCCATTGGGGCTACCCAAATGTCCTTGTCGTTCTGCTGAGCCCACTTGAGTGCGCCTTCGATAGCACCGAGGTCCGTCGGGGAGTAAGTAGCGTTGCCGTTGTTTTTACCCTGGAAACCGTGGGTGAGGAATGCTGCCCAGCCGTTGCTCTGGATAACTTTCTGCATTCTGCCGGTAAAGTCGTTCGTGCTCTTGAGCTGGCCTTCGGCACCGGTCATGGTGGCGGGAACCTGAGCCCAGTTGCTGGGACCGTCTTTGCCCATTTCGTCGTTCATGCCTTTCCAGCTACCATTGCAGATACGGCCCACGATGTAGTTGCTCTTGACTGCGCTTTCGTTCGGGACGTTGCAGTTTGGATAGGCAACCGTGATAACGCCGTATTTCTGCTTGATTTTGCCTTCGATAGCAGTCTTCGAAGAAGCTTCTTCGCCGCTCATGTTCTGACCATGGGTGTTGCTGTGGCTTGCGATTTCGTGGCCTTCGTCAGCCAATCCCTGGAATCCGCTCCAGTTGGGGTTCCAGTTCACTACCACGTTAAATGTTGCTTTGTAGCCATACTTTTTGAACGTGGGGCCTGCATCGCTCACATGGCTCGGAGCGCCGTCATCAAACGTAAAGGAGGCTGCGGCCTTGCGGAATCCTGACCAAGTGCCGATTTCGGCAGTCTGAGCCCAAACCATGGAACCGCCAAGTGCCAGAGCGATTGAAAGATATTTGTAATTCATTGTCCACACCTTATAAAAGTTTTTATTGTGCATAGAATGCAAAGTTAATCTACTATTATATATATTAAATGGGCTTTGTAAATTTTCTTTTTGTTGTATAATGTTGTAACTAGGACAATGAGGGGGGCTATGAGCGATGAGTATTGAGTGGTGAGCCGTGAGTGGTGAGGTATTTTGTCATCCTAGAGGTCGAAGACTGATAGAATCCACAACATTGTCACCCCGGACTTGTTTCCGGGGTCGGCTTTTTTATGAAAATTTACTTTTGTCGTTTACTATATGAATTGTCACCCTGGAGGGAGCCTTTGGGCAACCGATAGGGTTCATTGAATTGGACTTTGTCATTCCCACCAGAACCTGCCCTGAGCGTAGTCGAACGGGAGCGGGAATCTCTAACTCTCGCAAGAGATTAATCGGCATCGGTGAAATATCCGGGGTCGTTTTTTTTGGTCGGATTTTTAATTAACTTAATTAGTTATTCGTATTTACAAATGTTTTACATTTCTACCCTTGCCAAAAACGGGTCTTTAGCTACATTGTCTCTTGCGGTTCCGAGTAGTGCGCCGAGACATCCAAAAGAATTTGGATGTTTTTTGTTTCTAGGAACTCTGCGCAATATGGAAAACGTCAATATCGTAATTCCCGAATGCCTCAAAGGGGCGAAGTATTTGCATCCGGGCTACGGTCCTGCCTTCCGTAAGATGCTTGAACAGCCAGAAGTCATGGCGGATTTTATCAACAGCATCCTTCACTTGGATGGGAATCGTAAAGTGGTTGATCTCGCGACTGCCTTTGAACAGCCCATCGACGTGTTTTACCCCGAAAACAAGACGTTTTTCTTTGATGCCCACGTTTCTACGGCGGACCGCCGCTATATGGATCTTGAACTGCAACGCGCTCGGCATGCGTTTTTTGCCGAAAGGACTCTTATCTACAATGCGTATCATGTTATTCATAGCAAACGTATTTTCGAAATCGCCCGCGAAAAGGAGAAACTCAAGGACAACGCGGTTTTCCGCTGCCGTTACGAACTTCCTGAGTTGATGTCTGTGTGGATTTGCAATTTTACGCCGCGTCCGGATGGCCCCGAACATGACGATTACCGCGATTACTGGGCCGTTTATAGTGGCAACGACTTGAAGAAAAAGGTGACCCTACCCGTCTCGGAAAAAATAAAGTATCTTATAATAGACTTGCCGAAGTTCGTCAAGGATCACCCGGCTATCGATACGCGAGAATCCTTCTGGCTTCATCTGATAGCGCACGGAGTTCCGGCGATGCCGCAGACCGATGACCCGATTTTTTGTAAGGCCGTCAACAATCTGCTGGTGGTCAACGCAAGTCAAGAACTCTTGAATAGGCAGGCGGAAATGATGACATTCAACTATTCACACGAAATGGACGACATCGAAGCAATGCTCATTGATGCAAAGAATGACGGACGTGAAGAGGGGCATGAACAGGGCCTTGAACAGGGGCGTGAACTAGAACGTGCGGAAAATTTCAAGGTATTCGAGTCGCTTGGAGTTTCCAGAGAAATATTGGAAAAAGCCCGTCGCATTGTAGAAAAACAGAACAAATAATCCCTTCCTGCTCTTCTCCTTTAAATTCTTATATTTTTTAATATGGATTTACTCTCGATTCTCTCTTCCGTCTTGGACGAAAACTATTTGCCGAATGAATACCCCGCTCTCGCGGCTCTTGAAGCCGAATGGACGGTGAAACGCCCGTTCGATGGCCTCCGGGTGCTGGTGGCAACCCCGATTTACCGCAATACGATGACGCAGTATCGTGCGCTTTTGGCGGGCGGTGCCGAGCTTCTTGTGGGCTTGGCTGGCATGAATGATGGGGAAGTCGTGGCGGCTTTGAAAGAGTGGGGTGTTTCGATTGTGACTCCCGAAGAAATGCACGAAGCGGAATCTCGCGGGGAATTTGTTGATTTGGTGCTTGATTGTGCGGGACCTTTTGCGGGGCTTCACCCGAAAATTGGCTTTGTGGAGCTAACGCGCTCGGGCGTGCAGTATTATAAAGATTCCGAAAAACCGGTTTATGTCGCTGATAGCGGAATTGTGAAACGGATTGAGACTTCGCTTGGCACGGGAGACGGCTATTTTCGGGCTCTTGAAAAGCTTGGGTATGGCAAATCGTTCGAAGGCAAGCGTCTGCTCGTCTTTGGCAGCGGTAAAGTCGGTTCCGGGATTGCACTTCAAGGGGTTCGCCGGGGCTGTAACGTTACCGTTGTGACGGATTTGTCGCGTTCGGATGCTCAAAATTCCGCAACGTCGGCTTCCGAGACGCAAGAAGCGATGCCCGCTGGTGATTTTTCCGTGATACTTTTGCAAAATGGCGTAGAAGTTGTCGATTGCCATGACTATGAAGTCGTTTCATCGCTGATTTATACTTCTGATTTTATGGTGACGGCGACGGGCGTGAAAGATGCTCTCGCGGTTCCCGAACTTCAAGAACCGCTTCTTTCGACGACGGCGGTGCTTGCGAACATGGGCGTCGAAGATGAATATGGCGAGGCCATTCCGGCAGAACGTGTGCTGAACGATAAAGGTCCTTTGAACTTTATCCTCGAAGAACCGACGCACCTCAAGTACATTGATACGTCGCTTGCGTTGCATGCCGCACTTGCAGAACTTTTGGTTCAAGAAAATGCGCAAAAGCTCGCGAATCCTGATAAAAATGGGACTCCCGTGTCCGATGAAGTTGGTCTCCGTTTCCCGCCGCAAGAACTCGAACAGCGACTTCTGTCTATTGCTATCCAAGATGGTGTTGTTGGTCCCGAAGTCTGCGATATGCTTGGTGTTGTCCCTTCTGAATATGATGATTAATGAACGTTCCGTATTCTCATCCTGGACTGAGCCTGCCCCGGACATGTTCCGGGGAGCCGGGATCGGTTTTAACCCCTTACCATTCTCCCCTCAAAGCGCCTTGGCGCGACCTCACACCTCATAGCTCAAAGCCCGCTGTAGCGGGTGACCTCATACCTATATGTCTCCAGAAAATATGAAAAAGGTGGTTGACCTCTGCAACCAGCTATCAAACATCACCTATGAGAATTTGACGAAAATCATCCGTTTGGAACAGACGGGGAGTGCGACTGGAGCGCGTAAGCTAGACGACAGCGACCAAAACGACATTGATTCTTGGATGGGTGGGGGCACCTGTTTCAGCATGACGTGGCATCTCTACCAGGCACTCACTGACATGGGCTTCAAGCCGCGTCTCGTCATGGGCCATAAACGCAAAGAGCGCAATATTCACTGCGCTCTCATCCTGCCTGACCCGGACAATAGCCATGAGCTATCAGCCATGAGCGATGAGTGTATTCTTGTCTCAAAGCCCTCCGTAGCGGGCGACCTCATAGCTCACCCCTCATACCTCCTCGATCCCGGCTATTTGATTTTCGACCCGCTCCCGATGCCGCTCCCGCAGCCATTCGGCACCAGCGAAGCCTTCTTTCCGCTTGCTCCGAATTGCGTGCGTCTCGTGCGTCCAACGCTAGAATCCATGGAACTCTGGACCGGCGGCGCTGGCGCTCCCATGAAACTCCGTTTCGAATATCCCGTCGAAGGCGTTACCGTCGAAGAATTCAAGCATCACTGGAACGAAAGTTTCTACCGCGAAATGATGACGTACCCGGTGCTGAACCGCCTCGACCGCGAAAAAGGCATCCAGTATTACTACCAAAAAGGCAATCTCGTCGTCCGCAGCAGCTCTGGCTCCCAGATGACGAAAATCGCCCCCGCCGACCGCGTTCAAACTCTTAGCGACATCTTCAAGCTTTCGCCGGACATCATTGAAAGGGCTCTGGACATCCTTGAAAAACGGCAATAGAGAGAATATTAATTTGTTCTTGCCGCTTGAAAAAATCCTGATTTTCAAAAAATGGCGAAATTTACGTGAGTAAACCTCAAAATTTGGGGTTACTCACGTAAAATTTTAATGTTGTCTGTAAAAATTTCCACGTTTGGGCTAGTTTTGGGTCTATTCTTGTCTTATTTTGAGCTGAATGTCTATTTTTGATGCTCCAAAAGTCAAAAATTCGGACTGAAAACCAGCTTCAATCCCAAAATTTGCTTAATTTGTGCTGAAATTTACGTGAGTAAATCCATTTTTGCCGCTTTTTTCACGTAAAAAATCGCAAAAAAGTGGTTTTAGCTCGCGGATTTGCAATTTTGGCGCGCGAAGATGCTTTATTTCAGCTTCTTGAGTTCGTGCATCAGCATCGCCATGCCGATGACGGCGGCGCCCGTGTCGGCGATGGGCTGTGCCATGAACACGCCTTTCAGTTCAAAGAAGTGTGGCAGAATCAGCAAGAACGGAATCAAGAGAATCACTTGGCGGCAAGCGTTGAGGAACATGGCGCGGATTGCTTTTCCTGTGCCTTGGAAGAAGTTCCCCGCCAGCATGCCGAAGGGAATCATGAAGAAAGCCGCAGTGAAAATTCTCATGGCCCAAGCTGAAATCTCTTGCAGTTCGAGGTCGTTGGGCGCGAATGGCGCGACGAACGCTTCGGCTTGCCACATCACGGCACCCCAGCAGAGGAACATGAATGCCCCAGCGTAAATGAACGAGAACTTGAGCGTTTCCTTGACGCGGTTGTTGAGCCTTGCTCCGTAATTGTACCCGATGATGGGCTGAGTGCCGTGGACAAATCCCAAAAGCGGAAGCACGATAATCGAGACGATGCTGTTGATGATGCCGAATGCCGAAATCGCCAAATCTCCGCCTGAAAGTTCACCGGTGGGCTTGATGCTTATGTTACCGTAAGTCGTGAGGCTCCACGCGAGAATCGCGTTCATGAGGCTGTTGCAAATCTGCATCACCGAGGGCGGCAGGCCCAAAATGTAAATCTTCCGGACGTAGGGGAAGCGCAGCCTCATGTGGCGTAAACGTATTTTGATGGGCGAGGATTTTTTGACGAAGAATTGCGTAATCAAGCTACTTGCGACTAGCTGCGAACAAACTGTTGCCCATGCAGCCCCTTCGATTCCCCAGTGGAATTTCATGATGAACAGCCAATCTAAAATGATATTGCTGACGGCTCCTGCGATTTCGCGGAACATGGCGGTTTTGGGGTGTCCCATCGAGCGGATAAAGTGATTCATGCCGGGGGCGATCGTTTGGAAAACAGCTCCGCAGAGCAAAATTCGCATATAGCTTTCCGCGACGGGGAGCGTCTGCTCGCTGGCTCCGAACAGCTTCAGGAGCGGAGTCATGAACACTTCGCCGAACGTAAAGGCGAGAATCGCCATGATTATCAATAGCGAAAACGAGTTGTTTAAAATGATGCTTGCCTGGATGTACTTCTTTTGTCCGAGGCGAATCGCAAAAAGCGTGTTGCCGCCTACGCCTACCATCATCGACATCGCCATGATGAACAAGCAAATCGGGAAACAGAGTGTAATGCCTGCGATACCGAGACTGCCGACTCCTTGCCCTACATAGTATCGGTCAACGATGTTGTAGAGTGCGTTCACGCACATGCTGATGATGGCGGGAACTGAAAACTGCAAGACGAGCTTCGGGATGCTCGCTGTGCCGAAAGAATTGAGGCGTTCGGAGTAAAATTCACTCATCGGCGCCAAATATAGTAAAAGCCGAGTGTAACTCCAATATAGAAATAAGCTTGCAATTGTCACCCCGACCTCGCAACGAGTGCGGGGTGACAGGCTTCGCCTGCTTTTCTTCTGTCATGCCGGACTCCGTTCCGGCATCAGTTTTATACGGTTCTCGTAGCGGACTTGTCATCCCGGCCCCGTGCCGGTGGACAACTCTTGTCTCTACTCTTTGCTTACCGCAACCTGATTCTTCCCGTTGTTCTTGGCGACGTATAGCAGTTTGTCGCTTTCGGCAATAAGGTCGCTGATTTGGGCGAGTGCTATACCTTGGCGTGACGCAAGCCCTAGTGAAATCGTCACCGGGACGACGGTATCCATCCACGAGAAAATGTGGCGTTCGACAGTCGAACGCAGCTTCTCGGCTCGCTTCTTGGCGTCTTCGGGCGTAATCCCGTTCATCAGCAGCAAAAACTCTTCGCCGCCGTAGCGGGCGAGCAAGTCGGAGTCGCGCTTTTCGTCGTTCAGGAGTCTTGCCACTTCTTGCAAGACCAAGTCCCCGCAGGGATGCCCCCAAGTGTCGTTCACGTGCTTGAAATTATCGACGTCGATCATCACGACATGGACGAACGTGTTGTTGCGGCGGGCAAAGACAAGCTCGCCGGCAGAACGGTCCATAAACGCTTGTCGGTTCAGGATACCTGTAAGCGGGTCTTTTGTCGCGGCTTCGAACAGTTCGCGGCTGAAAGCTTCTTCACTCGGATCCTTGTAGGCGACTTTCAAGACCATACGGCCAATTTGGAGTCTGTTGTCGGAATTGAGAATCTGCCTGTGGATGAAGTTCCCATCGACGAACGTTCCGTTGGTGCTGTTGAGGTCTTCGACTGTGACGCTCCCGCCATCGAACGAAAGGGCGCAGTGCCTACGGCTGACCAGTTCGTCTTCGAAACGAATGTCGGCATCTTGACCACGACCGAGAACCACGGTTCCCCTTTCGAGCGGAATCTGCGCAAATTGGTTCTGCGGATACAGGACTATTAAATGCGGGTGGACCACCATCTGTTCGAACTGGATGGTATTGTCGTTACTCATGATGGTTTCGTCTTCCATAAAACTCCCTCGCGTGATCGCGGACACACTGCAAATATAATTTAGTTATTGGGCTATGAGCGATCTGCCATGAGCAATGAGTAGTGAGCAATGAGTAGTGAGTAATGAGTAATGAGTAATGAGTAATGAGTAATGAGTAATGAGCGGTTCGTTTGCTTCTGTCACTCTGGAGCCGAAGGCGATAGAGTCCTCCACGCTGTCACCCCGGATTTATTCCGGGGCCGGCTTTCCCCCTATTACGACCACTGATCCCGGCACAGGGCCGGGATGACACCCAAAACCCCATCCCCCTGATACCAGTCACCTAACCTCTTTCTACTGATTCCTCATACCTCAAAGCGAAGCGACCCCAAAGCTGCTCCGCACCGACCTCATACCTCACTACCCCTAATCTAGACGAAAGAACGCCCGCTCGGCGGGCTACAGACGAAAGATAGGTATTAGGTAACAGGTGACAGGTATTAGGAGAGAAAAATCGCGGCTGTGCCGCCTTATAATGAACGCGTGATAATTGTCCTAACGCCTAACTCCAAACGCCTAACCCCTAACTCCAAACTCCTAACCCCAAACTCCTAACCCCAAACTCCTAACCCCAAACTCCTAACCCCTAACCACTAACCACTGTCTACTTCCTACTTCCTACTTCCTACTTCCTACTTCCTACTTCCTACTTCCTACTTCCTACTTCCTACTTCCTACTCTCCCTCTTTCGTCTATCGTCTATCGTCTATCGTCTATCGTCTATACAATACACCCATGATACAGCGAGCATTACATCTGGTATGTAAACTTTAAATTACTTTAGCTTGTTTGTAACTCAAAATTTACAAAATATGTTAAGAAATTGTGATTTAAACGGTATATTTCCTTATATAAATTTTTTTTCACAATTCTTTACAAGAAAAAATTTCTTTTTTCAAATTAAAAATTTAGATTTCGTTACGGTGTGGCTTATAAGAAGGCCGGTCTTTTTGTTTGCCTCATTGGCTTTAAAAACCAAATGGATGAAATATATGAAAACACGTTATAACGCTTTGCATAGTGTTGCAATGATGCTAGGTCTGCTCCTTGTTGGAGGAGTTACGGGAGCTTGGGCAGACTTGAAAAAATCAGAAATGGGCAATGACGTTTGTTCGCCTGTAATCCACTTTAAGCTCCCCGATGGCTGGACTAACGCATATTTGATGATTTCTGGACAAGGGTTAAGTTTCCCAAATCCCAAGTTAGCGGATGATGGCTGGACATCAATTGATCTCGGGGCCACCAAGGCTAACGATGATGTCTATTTCTTCATCAACGGCGTTAATAAAAACGACTGTAACGACGGTATGTGCGTTACGAGAAATGGTGTCAATGTGAAGCCGAATAACGCCCGTGTCGAAGGTTTTAAGTGCACTGATGTTGGAACCGAAGGCGAAATCTGGATCATGGAACACCCGGATTCCAAGAAAGAAGGCCAGGTCTATGTAACCACGTCTAAGCCGGTTATCAAGGACTTCTACGTGTTCTTGCCGGACAACAAGACTTGGAAGAGTTCCAGTGCGTTAATTGATGAAGACGGTAAGCCTCATGAAATGTACGTCGATAGTAAACACTGCGGTTGGTACTATAGGCGCTATATCCTCGATGGAAAAATCGACAAGGCTCTTCCGTCGAGCGTGATTATTTATAGAGAAGATGATGTCGATAAGAATGGTGCCATTGGTAAGGGCGGTGAAAAAGCTCTAGAAGAAGGCATTGCTGCCGAACCTATCGAATTGGCTACTTATTTTGAACTTTTTGAACAAGATCCTAAATATCAGGGCGCCATTTATTTTGTGGCTGACGAAAAGAAAGCGGCTGAACTTCCGAGTGATCAACCGGGGTGGTATGCAGAGCAGCCGAGTATCACGGGTGACTGCTCTTACAATCTTGCGGCCGTGATTTACGATACCGACGCTCAATTGCACCCGTTGTTCTCTTGCTATGCCGATGGCGCTAGGTCCGGTAATGACGGTTGCCAGGAAAGTGCTAAGTCTCAAGATGCTATCTATGACTGTATCGGTGTCCGCCAAGGGCTTGTGGAATCGAAGCTTACTATTGAAAATGGCAAAAAGAAGATGAAGCTCACTACAGCAGGTAATCACTGTTTCTTGGACCAGAAAACCTTCGATCAGATGTTTAACATGACGCAGGGCGTGAACGAAATGTCCTGCTACGATATGAAATTTGAACGCGCTCCAGACGGCAAGTGGGAATTCGATTCTGACTATTCCACGAGTGACGGACTTAAGGTCCAAGGCGGTTTCTATCCTGTAGAAACTACAACTGATGCAGACATTCTTAAAGCAGATGCTTCTCAGACTCCGGCTCCTAAGGCTCGTACAAAGCGCTTTGCAGAAGGTCCGGTGTTCTATGGACCGCTGCTCCGTGCTAACGACCCGACGGAACAAATTCCGAAGATTGACGTTTACTGTGCAGGACCGGGTTGGCCCAAGAAGGCAGGTGTGGCCTATGATTGCGAAGGTCTCTTTGCCGATGGTGATGGTACGACTTCTCGCATCAATAGCGATTTGAAGATTGGTACGATGAACCAAGATGCTTGCGTCTTTGGTTGGAGCTGCGATGATAGGGGTAATGCACCTTCCGATTGGCCGTTCTACACATCCGGTACTGAAACTAAAGTTACGACGGGCGGAACGGGACGTTGGCAGTCTAAGGAAAACACTGCCGGAACAGGTGGCCGTAACCAGCACTTCTGCTTCGAATCCCACGCCAATTTCCGTTTCAAGAAGAATCTGAAGTTCAATTTCCGCGGTGACGATGACATTTGGGTCTTTATCGATAACAAGCTCGCTGTTGACCTTGGCGGTACGCACCTTGCTGCTCCGGGCTACGTGGATTTGGATTATTTCATGAAGACAAACGGTTATAATCTTGATTCTATTGTGGGCAAGTCCTATGATATTGACATCTTCTTCTGCGACCGTCGTACGACGATGAGTAACGTCCGTATAAAGACGAACATGTTCATCGAACAGACGACTGGTATTACCGCTGATGGTAAGCAAGACATCGTCGAGTATATGGAAAATGGTAACAACCGTTATAAGATTTGCTATAAGAAGTCCGGTAACGGTTCGTGCGCAGCCCTTGTTCTCGGAGGTGCTGGTGATGAAGAAAAGTGCGGAAAGGATATTACTGAAAAGATTACGTTCGTGGTATCTAAGGATAAGACGGGTCAAGATCCTGACAAGGCTCAGCTGGGCTTTAAGGAAGATGATTTTGCCGCTAATCCAAGGCGTGGTTGCGTTAAAGATAGTAGTATTTGCGGTGTAGATGCTACCATACCGGGTCTTCCGATTATCAACGAAGAACAGTTGGCTAACGTCCTTCCTCCGGGAAAATACTACTTGGTCGTCAAGATTGGCGGTGATACAAAGGCTATTGATATCAACATCAAGGGTAATGCTGGTGTCGCTAACCGTGAAGCCGTTGCTGTTAACGAAGATGGTGTGAAGGGCTTCTTGCATGAATATAGGAATCAGGCAATGGCTTCGCTTCCAGGCGAAAATGGTCAGCCGGATGTTGATCAGATGATTCCGCTTTATGTAGCTTCTCTTATCGATCCGTGTTCGAGTGAAGGATGCACTGATCCTCTCGAAATGTTGAATGGCGCAAGAAATACTTCTTATACTTTGACGGTTTCGAACAAGAAGGCTCAGTTCTACAAGATGAGGGAAGGAAAGCTTGTTTCCTTTGATCCTAAAGCAGGAACCTCTATTGGTGATTCTGGCATTGACACCATTTACGTGACGATTTCGTTCGACGAAATGGAAAATGCTGTTGAACCGGTTTCTGTCAGTGTGACTGGGAACGCCTCTTACAAGGCTGATCTCACGTTCTTCGTGCCGAGACTCGCATTTGTGGATTCTGACTCCACGTTCAAAGTTATTACTCGTGATGATGACCATCCTAAAGACAAGGATATTCGTTTGAAGGGTTCTGCTTATGAATTCTACATTGTCGCTCTTAAGGGTGATGACTCTCCGTGCGGCGAACTCTGCAACTTCAAGCTTACCAAGGGTTCCAAAACGTCTCCGGGTGTGAACATCATTGCTGGTGGTGAAGTTGTGAACGGTCGTGCTACGATTACAATCCAGTCTCAAAAGGTCTATGAAAAGTGCGACAACGCAGACAGGTCGAAGTGTGGCAAGGATACTACCGCCGTGCTCCACGTTGTAGGTCCGAACGCTGCTCTTACCTCTGCGGAATACACGAACTTGCAGTTCCAGGAACCGCCGGTTCCGACCCCGCTGTTTGCCGATATCTTCGACGTTCATGGCGAACCTTCTGTCGCTTCGATAAATGTCGATCCTCCGTACTACAACGCTGGACAGGAATATCTTGATGGTATCGCGGACTCTTTGACTATTTACTATGGCAAGCCGTTCCGCAACCATAAGGACTCTCTCCCGGATTCGATTATCGTTTCTTGGAAGTACGATGACAAGGACTCTGTAAGAAAGTTCGAAGGTGATGCCATTAGAAAAGGTGCTGTTTGCGGTGCTGATTCTGGCTTTGGCGCTATGATTGATGCTGCTCAGGTGGATGCTGAACATTGCTTGGGTAGAATTACTCTTGGCGGCAAGAAACTTTCGAGTGATGTTAAGACATACGGTTCTGGCAAGATTACTTCTTGGGCTAGCTTTACTGCTCGTGGGGTCTCTGCTGTAAAGGATTATTCCGCTATTATTGTTGACCGTATCGCTCCGATTATCATCTCGGCAAAGGCGAAGGCCGATACCGCTTCGGGTCAGCCTGCTACTTTGACGGTTACATTCTCGGAACCTGTCGCAAAGACGGATGCTGGCGTTAGCGAAGGCGATAAGAACATATTCTCGTACTTCATCAATGCTACCCAGAATCATCATTTTGCTGACAACCTCCCGGTTGCTGTCGGTACTGCCAATAACAGGATGATTGACACTATGCATACGTTCATTTTCAGTCTGAAATCTGAATTCCCGCAAGCTGGTGACTACATCCACTTTAGAGGTATCAATGGTGTTGGTCTCGTAGAAGACCAGGCTGCAAACGATTCTATTGCAAAGAATGCTACAAAGGAAATGGGTGCTGATACACTCCGCAAGGAAGCTGGTATCGTTAGCTGGAACGTCGCTCCTGCATATGATGTCCCGGCTCCGCGTGTCCCGTCTCCGTGGGTTCTGATTACGGGTGACGTGAACTCTTACGCTGAAAGACTTCTCCCGGACGCTTACGGTGGCATTCCGCTTTCTCCTGCTGAAACAGCAGCTCTTCCGGCTGTCGAAGTGATTACATTCGATGCGTATAAGGACGAAAATGAATTCAAGATTGCCATGATGAATAAGGATGTCTCTGTTGATCCTGAATTGGCTAAGTATGGCTTTGTTACGCACGGTTGGTTCATCAAGAGCGATATGGGTGCTTTGATTGCCGCTGATACGGCAACACAGAAGACTATTGGTGGCCAATACGACAAGGTTTATCTGAACTACGAAATTCAGTTGTTCTCGAATCTTGGCAACCATGTTTTGACTCAGAGTGGACGCATCTATTGCGATGATAATGAAAACTATAAGAAGTACAATAAGCACTATTTCGGTGGTTCGAACTGCGTAGATAAGCCGAGGAACTTCTTCATCCTGTGGAATATGAAGGGTGACAAGGGTCGTCTCGTGGGTTCTGGCGCTTACATTTCCAAGCTGAAGTCTAGTGTCAAGCTTGAAGGTGTCGGTACCAAGAACAAGTTTGACAAGACTGAAATGTGGGGCGTTCGCCATAATACGAGCGTGTTAGGAAACGCCATTACAGTCAAAACGAATTAATATACTTCCCTAGAATTATGAAAGCCTCCCTTCGGGGAGGCTTTTTTCTATATTTAACGCATGCGAAAGATTTTAATTGCAGCTTCCCTGTGCGCTTTGGCTTGGGCCGGATCGCCGACAGATTTGGATTCTCTTTTCCGCGGTAATGAGTACAAGCCGTCGCTCAGCGCTTCGCTCCGCGATACGACAAGCAATTCCGCTATCCCTGCTAAGGTTTCGGGTAAGAACGACAAGTCCGATGGATTCTACATGCTCCAGTTCGAGGCTGTAGGTGATTTCGACGCCGCCCAGAGACGCAAGGCTCAGCTTACTGCGAGTACGGGTTATACCATTCAGGTGGTTTTCGATACGCCGTTCTACAAGCTTCGCGGTGGCGGATGGAACAAGCGCAAAGTCGCTGAGGACAAAGCCCGCGAACTCTCCGCATATAACATCAACGCTTTTGTCGTGAAGATTCGCTAGATAGTGGTTAGTAAATAGTGGCTAGTAAACAGGAATAGCAGGCTTAAGCCTGCTATTGTTGTTGTCCGCTGCACTCCGTTGTTCTTACACTTTTCACCCTGCGCACCGTTGTTCTTACGCTTGTCACCCCGCACTCCGTTGCGGGGTCGGTTGTCTATTCTACATCACGCCGAGTGATTGCTTGATGGTGCTCTCGTCGTAGGCGGACTTGAATACGGCGCGCTCTTCGGGCGAAACGTAAGCCAACTTGCGTTCGTTGTCGGGCCTCTTGGATCGGTCGCGAAGCTTTATATCCTTGTTCGTGAGCGAATAGAAGAACTGCCCCGTTTTGATAAACTGCTTTTCGTGCAAAGCCTGCTTGATAGTCTCGTTTAAAACAGAACTCATCTTCGGTCCGACGCGCTCGATGTGGTGCAAATCCAAAATTCTTTGCAGCAAGAGGTCGCTATGGAGCGGACTCTCGTGATCGACGTAGAACTTCAACTGCTGGATGAGTTGGGCTGTCGAAAGCTCCAAAATCGGCATGTCGTCTGCGGTCCCTTCGATTGCGGGGTGTTCCACAACGTAAGGTTCGATACTTACGGACTGCGATTCTATTTCTTCGTCTTCGTTCTGTTCTTCGGTGTCTTGCTGTGGCGGTGCGACGCTCTGCTCAATGGCGATAGTCGTGATGAGATTTTCCTTTTCATCGGCATGGGCAATATTCCATTGCGGGAGCCAAATGTAAAAGATGTTCCACCCGAACTTCGTGAGCGTGTTCGGACGCAGGTATTCGCGGTCTTCGACAGATTCCTTATAAAGTCCTTTGCAGGAATCCGTTTCAACAACAGCAAGGAAACGCTTGGAATTGTAGGCGTCGATGACTACAGGCCCAATAGGGATGCCGCCTTGAGCAAGACTTTCCTTGAACGGAATATCCTCTTCTCTGAAAACGTCTTTAATTTGTTCGCTAAGAGCGGATTCGATTATACTTTCGTCTTGCTTTTCTTCAACTTCTGCTTTTGCGTTGAGATGGTTGACCCATTCGAGGAACAATCCCGGCTTGGAATTTGCGAGTTTGTCCGAATCATCGGCGGTCATGAACACATGGAGTTTTTGCTTTGCAAGAGTTGTACAAATTGAGAGCTTGCGGTTGCCGGTTGCGGCTGTCGCACTCTCGATGTCGGGACACACGAAAATGATATCGCGATACAAATCTACGGCACGTTCAACAGTCTTGATGTAGAACTTGTTCTGCAAATTACCTTGTGTAAAGAACTTTGCTTGTGCCGGATACTTTTCCAACGCTTTTTGAAGTGCGCTTTCGATTTCGTCGCTGAGAGCCTGACTGAATGTCACGACGCCAAGCGTCTGGCTTGGGTTCTTTGCTGCGTGCAACAGCGCATGTTCTGCGATGGCCGATACTTTATCACGAACAATCTTGATGTTGTGCAACTTGCTTGTGGGTAAAGTCGATTTTGAAAATTGCACTATTCCGTTGTTGTAGATGTTCTTGTTCGCAAAATCGAAAAGCGCTGAATCTGCATATTGCGACGTGTAACCGATAACTCTGGTCGGAATCCCTTTACGGATTGATGCTGAAAGCATGTTGTCCTTAAAGAAGATGGACTGCTGGGACAAGTCCATGTCGCAAGCGTCCATCGGGAGCGTTTCAAACGATGGAGTGCAGGGGTTGCCAAACAGAATTGCCTTTTTGGAATTGTAGATTCCGGGCATGGATTCGGCGATGGTGGTGCAGTCGGCATCCAAGAACAAAGCTACGTCAAAAGAGCTGAAATTCGGTTCAAATGTTTGTGACAACGTGATGCTCTGAAGCAACTGCGGGTGCTTTTCGACGAGGGCATGAATCTCGCGGAAGTTCGCGTTGGAGAATTGGTCCAGCAACGCTCTGTACTGGGCGCTCTTTTGCTTCCTGATTTTAGACGTTGTCGTGAACAGTCCGGGGCATTTGTTTGTCACCAATTGAATCTGGCTGCTAGTCCAGGTTCGGGCGAATGCCATGGCGATATCGACGTTTGCGTTCTTGGAATCCCTCACGAATTGAGCCAAGTTTTCGCACGGCGAATCTGCAATGTTGTCTATATGCTCGCAAAGTTGCAAGTAAATGTCTTGGTCATTCCAGTGGCTCGACCATGACTCGATTTTTTCAATCCACACATCGATGTTTTCGTTGTCGATGGATTCTTCAAAGTTCAAAGACTTGCTGATGCTTTGGAGGCACTTCTGCAAAAATTCGATGTTCGACAGGAGGTTGTCCAGTTCATTGACGAAGGGCCTGAACAAATGCCATTGTTCAAGCACATGGATGAGGTGGTCGAAATCTTCGCTGTTTTTATTCCTAGCGCGGAACGAGTAGTAGTGGTGAATCTTTTCAGAAAGCTCCTTCCAATCCGTCTTTTCGAACTTCCAGTCCTTGCCGAACAGACGCATGGCGAGCACTGAAGAATCCTTGTACTTGTGCTTGCAATCTTGCAGTTCGATAAGTGCGTCGATTTTTTCGACCAACATTTCGTCGGAGGTTATGCTCTTTGGATTTTTGAAAACGGTGAGCAAGAAGCGTCTGGGCCTGCGGTAATGGTCCGAAAGACTACGCAGTGCGGAACTTAGGCTATCTACAAATTCGTTTCGTGCGTCAAAAACATTTTCGTCAATGGCGTTGTCCGTATAGACGTCGGACCCCATGCGACGGTAGTGTGACCAGCGTGAACCGGCGTTGGGCAAGTCCATCAAGTCGTCTTGGTATGCCACCCAGCCGTTAGAGTGGAGGTTCCAGTCTTCAAATCCCGGCAAATCGCTGTCGAAACTTTTCTTGAACAGATTGATCAAATCTGGAAGGTCGGCGAGCTTCAATCCGCAGGGGTAGAGGTTCGATTTCTTGGTACATTCCAAGAACGGCCTTATCTTTTCGATAAGCTCCTTGGCATGCTCCAGGTCTTCGCCGACGGAGTTCTTGCGGTCGAGCGAAAAGGCGGGCATTTTGATATCGAAGAACGAGTCATAAACCTCGATTCCGTTCTGCTCGAAGAACAGCTGCGTCATCTGCTTGAGACTGGCATGCATGGACTTGAATTTCTGGTAAGGAACCTTGTCGATGTTCTTGAAGATTTCGTTGGGGAACTTCGTCTTTACGGTCTTGATTTTCGACATCTCGTCGAGCAATTCCGTGAGCTTTGCGCCGCTTGGCTTAAGGGGGTAGTTCACCACGTCGTTGTAAGCGACGAATTGTGCACGTGTCTCGTTCAGAACCTTTTGCAGCGTGTCGCGTTCGGGGCTTTGGAACGAGCGGAACGGAGGTTTCCATGCGGTCTCGAAATTCAGTTTCGAGATGGCCCTGCGGCTAATGACGCAAACTTTCTTCTTTTGCTGGATCAAGTCCGCAACGATGTTTACGGCGAGCTTTGCCTTGTCCGAACCGGGGAGCGTCTGTATGGCGTAAGCGGTCGCTTGGTCATTGAGCGCGTCTATGGCAGCCTTGTTCGTCTGCGAATCGGTCGTATAGGGGAAGTAATGGTTCGCCGGGTTATAGACATGGTCGTAAGTCGTTTCTTCAAAGAGAGACGGCTGCGGCAAGAATCCGTCGTTGCCGATGGTAGCGTTAAAAAATGCGTTGTTTGCGACTTTTGCGGTTGCCCAGCATTCGTTAGACAAGTTCTTTTTGAGGAGCAGCTTGTTGGCGTTGTAGAACGTGATGCAGCAGCCGTTGCGCGTGAACTTCCAGTTAGTCTTTGAGGCTATCTTTTTTTCGAGCGTGTCAAAAAACTTTTTAATATCAAAAACGTCATTTTTGACGAAGTCGAATGCAACAGGGAATTTCGTCTCCTTGTCTAGCGACTGGATTGCAATGTTCTCGATGGGGGAACGTGAGGATATGGCGACGGTATCGTGTTCAAAATTATAATCCAACGGTATGAGCACCGCCGGCGCAAGCGTCTTTTCGCCCCATTTGATGAAGCCTGTCACCATGTACAAATCGTGGTCGCAGAAGTCATCTTTCTTTGCATTCAGGACTTTGCGGAAATTCTCCAAATCGGACTTTTGATGTTCTTCGTCGTATTTTGCAGATACAGGGAAAAATGACGCAAGTGTTCTAGGCTTAATTTCTTTTAGCCAAGTCTGATAAAACTGATCACCGTTGTCAATAAGTAATGGAGATTGAAATTTATTCTTTTGCGAAAAACAGAGCAGAAGGTCCCTACTCTCAAACACTGTCGCTTCTTCGCGAATCTTTTCTATTGTCGCAGACATTGAAGTTGATGCCATGCAACGAATATAAAATTTTTTTGAGGTCGCTGTTTAAGGGAGACTCTCCATAGTGATGTAAATCGCATCAGAAAGCGAGATTGGCGTGTCATTTTCGGTAAGATGTGCCTTGTGACAGACTCGTCCGAGAAGCATTTCGGGGGTGATTCCGGCTTCTTTGTCTTGCCTTAAGCTGTGGGCGAGTTCGCGCTTTGAAAGTTTTTTGTTGTTCGTATCAAAAATTAAAGGATGGTGTAAGTAAATTGGAAGTTTTGTGCGGCCAAGCGCTTCCATCAATGCGATTTGGCGGGCTGTGGAACTGCGGATGTCCTCGCCTCGGACGATATGCGTGATGTTTTCGTCGATGTCATCGACGCAGACGGCAAACTGGTACGTCCACTGACCTTCGCGGTCGCGAATCGGGAAGTCCCCGCATTGCATTTTAGGGTTTTCGTGGAAATCGCCCAGCCGCAGGTCGTGCCAGTCGATGAAACAGTCCGGAACGATAAACCGAAGATTATGAGGCGTGCTTCTGTCGCCCTGGAACAACTTCCTTCTGTCACCCTGGAGCTCCGCGGTAGGGCCCATAGCGTCGTCTTTTTCATGGATCCTATCGTCCGCCTTCGGCTCCCTCCAGGATGACAATGTTAATGGATGACTTTCTCTTAGCTCATTGCTCACGGCTGATGGCTCATGTCTGTAAAAGCACTTCCCCTGATACACTATCTCCCCGGTTTCGCTCTTGGGATTTTCTTCCTGTAGCTGTTTTCGGCTGCAATAGCACGGATAGACGAGCGATTTTGCTTCGAGCTTGCGGAGGGCGGCTTGGTAAATGGCGTTTCGCGCACTTTGGATGCTCTCGGAATCGTAGTGGAACCCGAGCCATGCTAAATCTTCGCGGATGCCTGCAATGTAGGCGGGGCGCGCCCTGCTCTGGTCATGGTCTTCGATTCGCAAGTGAACCTTTAAATCCCATTTCTTTGCGGCTGCCCATACGTAAAGGGCCGAAAGCAAGTGGCCTTCGTGAAGATATCCTGTGGGACTTGGTGCAAATCGAATTATTCCAGACATGATTTTGTGTATGACATCACAAATGTAAAATTTTAAAAATGTTATTAAAGTTACATTTTCTCCTAAACGTCATTTTTAAATGTATATTTGGTTCAATGTTGGGATGCTTTCAAAAAATGGAGTATTTATGGGTGGAATGAGCAAAATGATAAGAGTTTTGGCGACTCTTGTCTTTTTCTGTACAGTAAATTCCTTCGCTGAAGATATTATGGCGACTGCTTCGAATGGTGCAACGGTCATTTTGCATGACAATGGTCGCTGGGAGTATTTCCAGAACAATTCCAAAATTCGGGATATCCGCGAAAGTGCTATTCCTGAAGATGCAAAATTCAATATCATGGTCGAGTACGAGGACCCGGAGCGCGTGCGCAAGAACGTGAGGCTTTCCATGGAAGCCGATTTTGCCACGGAAGAAGAAATCAAGGATAGCTTGAGGAAGGTTCCGAAGGGCGGCTACATTTATTTCCAAGTCAAGACGGCTCAAATCAAGAAGGGGATGCCTCGCAAGTTGACGTATTTCTTGTATGATGGCGGCAAAAATCCAATCTTTACGAAAACGGCTTATGATACCGAGGCTGTCCCCAGCGAACTCAGCGGAGTTTCTAATTTGCTCGTCGTGCCGGTCTATGGCCGCCCGAAATCCAAAGTTATGTTGGCTCGTGTGCAGGCTCGCGACGGGATGGAAACGCTCGATATCGATATCCCTGTCAGGTAGTGTGCATTGTTAAAATTTGCGGTAGTCGATTTAGAAACGACCGGTGGTCATAACGAAAATAATCGAATTATGGAAATTGGGATTGTCCTGATGGACGGTCCCGATGTTGTTGGTACGTACCACTCGCTTGTGGATCCGGGTCAACCGATTACGCCGTTTGTGCGCGAATTGACGGGAATTACCGATGAAATGGTCAATGGACAGCCGCAGTTCGGTGCGATTGCAGAGCATGTCTCGCAGCTTTTGGAATACCGCATTTTCGTAGCGCATAATGTGCAGTTCGATTGCAAGTTCATGACATCGGAACTGAAACGTTGCTGCATCAAGTTCAACCCGCCGAGACTTTGTACGGTAAAGCTTTCGCGGCGGGTGTTCCCGGGGCAGCCGAGCTATAGTTTGCATAAACTCACGGAGTCGCTTGGACTGCCGGACTTTAATCACCACCGTGCGCTGGACGATACGATGGCCGCTGCTGGAATTCTAAAGCTAGCCTTGGGAAAAGTGGGCGAGGCTGGTGTACTGAAATACGTAGTGAATAAGGGTAAGTAGGGACTAGACGAAAGAGCTGTGGGGGCGCTCGCAAGCTCGCTTTGAGGTCGCTTCGCTTTGAGCCATGAGGTCGGGGCTATGCCCCTTTGTGCATTGCCATCCTCGCGATTCAACTCGTCATCCTGAACGCGAAGCATGTATAGAATTGTCAGCAACTTGTTGCTCTACAATTCTTAGGTTCGTAGGAGCAAGGATCCAGTACGTCTAGTCATTCAGGAGCGAAGCGATTGAATCCATAACATTGTCACCCCGGCCTTTGTGTGCCGGGGTCTGTTTTTTAGAACAACTGATTCCGTGACGGTGTACGGGATGACATTTTTGCACGAATGTTTGCCGCATCTTTCGTCTGAAATCACTGGATTCTTCCACCTACGGTGTCTGAATGACGTTCCAATTTCCTAACCGCTGTTTACTAACCACCAACCACTGCCAAAAAAACTGTAACCTGATACCTGAAACCTACCTCAAAATTCCCATCTTATACTTGAGTTTCAAGATTCTCGCGGCGGATTCTTCGATGCGGCGTTTGTATTTGGAGCTTTTTTCGCTGAGCTTCATCATGATGTCGAGCATGTCTTTGGCCTTGGACGTGAAGGATATCATGAGAACGTCGTTGCCGGCGTCGATGATTGCTGTGACGAGGCGTTTGAAGTCTTTGTCCGGGTAGCTTTTGCGGGGCGGAATTTGCGTTTTGCCGCTGGCCCAAACGCGAAGGGATGTTCCCCAGAGGTCGTCCGTTATCACGACTAGGTCGGGGTGTTTGCGGCGGGCCATTTTGACGATGTTAGCATCAAAGACGGCGGGGCGGTCCGAGATGCGTAAAAAGTGGACGCTTGACATCATTGTAGCGGGAATGTCGTTTGCCAATGTCGTGAAAAATTCTGCGTTTTTTTCGATTTTTTCTTTGGGCGAGGCGCTGACGGCGATTTGCAAGTCGCTGTTGGTCCACGAGTCGTAACCGGGGTAGTGCTTTGAAACGCAGACAACTCTGTTTTCTTTCATGCCGTTGACGAATGTTCTTACTTTATATGCGTTTGATGTGTCGTTGCCCCAGGAACGGCGGCTTTCTTCCATGAACGAGTTCTTGTTGCTGTGGTCTTTGGAGGGGTCGAGAACGGGGGCTAAATTCATGTTTATTTTGTATTCATGGAGCGCATGTCCGATACTTTGTGCGGTAGAATGGATTTTTGCGGTGTCCATGTGTCGCATTTCGCGGGCTCCGGGAAGGTAGTGCCAGCGTTCGTGTATAGAGGCAAGACGGTTGACGATTCCGCCTTCTTGGTCTGTTGCTATCAAAAGTGGAATTCTTAAGCTGGTGTCTATTTCCGCTATTTTTTTTAGATAATTATCGACTTCGCGGAAATGCTTTCCGGTGATGAGTACGCCGCCAATTTCGTTTTCAATTACGAATTGCGAGGTCGTGAGGAATACCATGATCATTTGCGCAGCCTTTTGACGCATGGTCATCGAGTTCCATAGTGGCATGAGTTCATCGGGCAAGTTGTATGGGTTTGGTTTGCCTTTGGCGTGTGTGTTTTTTTCAGCCGACTTTGCCGAGTCGCTTGATGCTGCTGATTCTGGTACAGCTGCGGATGAATTAGCTGTAATCGTTGTGTTTGTGCTGCCGAGAACTACAGACGAACTTGAAAATTCTGTAGATAAACTTGTGTGTTGTGCTGAAGAATTTGTTTGTGAAAGAGTTGTGGTGGTGTCAATAATTAAGTTGATTTGTGCTTTGCTTTTTTGCGGCAAGGATTCCGTCAATGAATTTATTGGGGAAAAATGTTTTTCGGACACATCGTCAGCCAACGTTGTCGAAAACGCCCCAAAAATTGCAATGATAAATAAAATCCTTAGGTACATGCTTTAGAGGTGTGAGGTATGAGGTCGCGACTTTGTCGCTTTGAGGTGAGAGATGTTTAAAAGTCTTGTGAATTTTGCCTTTGACTCAGAGTGCGAAGCACGACCTCATTCCTCAAAGGCTCGTAGAGCCGACCTCACTCCTCTTTCTTCTTCGCGAATCTTCTCGGCTTGAATTCTCGCGGCGGGAACTCGAACTTGATTTTGCCCTTGACGAGTGTCAGGTAAGCGTCGAACAATCGGCGAGTCTTGTTGCTGCGGAAACCCTTGATGAGCGAGGTTTTTTGCCCGGCGAGGAGTTTCTTGATTTCGTCGAGCGGAAGTTCTTTGCCCAGCAGAACCTTCGGGAGCGTCATGCCGCTCGGTTCTTTCTTGAGGTAGCTTTCGGAGACGTAGCCCGTGAGCGTTTCATAAACGTCCGAGCCATCGACCGGGGACTTCCCGACAACTTCACCGACTTCGATTTCTTCGGGCTTTTCGTCAAAGACGAACTCGATTTTGTTTTCGTCGTTGATGGTGAGCACGGCGGAAAATTCGGCTCCCTTCTTGCTGCGGAATCCTGTGAGCGGGCCGATTTTGCGCTTGGTCAGGAGTTCCACGATTTCGCTTTCGGTGAGGTGCTTGCCGCCAATCATCTTGCGGATGACAATGCCGTCTTCGGTGGTGTAGCGGCTTACGGTTTCGAACACCTTCTTGCCGTTGACCGGGCTAAAGCTTGCTTCGCCGGTGGTGTCGTCTTCCTTGAATCCCTTGATGTTTTTCACCATGGTCTTCGTCATTTCGACGATGCCGTTCATGAATGCTTCGCGAGATTCCTTGCCCTTGCTGATGAGGTCCATCTTGTATTCCCATTCGCCGGTGAGTTCCGGGCTCGTGAGGGCTTCGCAGTTCATGGCGGAGAGGACCTTGATGAGGTCGAACGCTTTCGCGGTCGGGATCATTTCCTTGCCGTCGCGGATAACGTACTTGTCGCTCACGAGCTTTTCGATAATGGCAGCTCGTGTGGCCGGCGTTCCAAGGCCGCGTTCCTTCATGGCATCACGCAGTTCGTCGTCTTCGACGAGCTTACCGGCACTTTCCATCATCGAGAGGAGCGTACTTTCGGTGTAGTGCGCAGGCGGCTTGGTGAAGTCTTCCTTGGCTTCAATTTCGAGCGTCTTCGCGGATGTTCCCTTGAGCGGAGGAATGTTCGATTCTTCGTCGGATTCCTTGCCATAAATGGCTTTGAATCCCGGATCGACGAGAATCTTGCCTTCGGTGATGAAAGTTTCGTTTTCGACGGTCGTGATGCGGGTCGTGTTCAAGTACTGTGCGGGCGGGAAAAACACGGCGATAAAGCGCTGGCAAATCATCGTGTAGATTTTTTCTTCCGCTTCGCTTAAGCCCTTCGGGACAACGCCTGTCGGGATAATGGCGAAGTGGTCCGAGATCTTCGAGTTGTCAAAGACCTTCGGCGTGCGCTTCACGTAATTCTTGTCGAGCGCTTCTTGGGCGAACTTGGCGAGCGGGCCTTCGATTTTGCCGAGGGTAGCCTTTACCGGAGCAACATAATCTTCGGGCAGGCAACGGCTGTCGGTACGCGGGTAGGTCGTGGCCTTGTAATGTTCGTAAAGCGACTGCGCAATGGAGAGCGTCGTCTTGGCGCTGAATCCAAAGCGGTTGTTCGCTTCGCGCTGGAGCGTGGTGAGGTCGTAGAGCTGTCCGCACTTCTGCAAACTCGGGGCGGTGGACTCTTCGATGGAGCCAGTCTTGCCTTTGCACTTCGCGAGAATTTCAGTTGCCTTTGCTTCGTCAAAAATCTGTTTGACGCGGTCCTTGCCGTTCTCTTTATCGACGGCGAACCACTTTCCTTGGTAACCGGCACCATCGTTATTGAACGAGGCTTCGATGGTCCAGAACTTTTGTGGCACAAAGCGGTTGCGTTCTTCTTCGCGTTTGACGATAATGGCGAGCGTCGGGGTCTGCACACGACCGCACGGCGTAATCTGGAATCCGCCCATCGAGCTGTTGTAGGCGGTGAGGCCGCGGCTTCCGTTCATGCCTACGAGCCAGTCGGCTTCGCTACGGCAGAGGGCGGCGTTTCTTAAGTTCACCATGTCTTCTTCGGTGCGGAGGTGCTCGAATGCGTCCTTGATGGCGGCGGGCGTCATGCTCTGCATCCACAGGCGCTTGAACGTCTTGCCCTTGAAGTTCCCCTTGAGCACGTAATCGACGATGTAATAGAATATCAGTTCACCTTCGCGGCCCGCATCGCACGCGTTTATAATCGTCGTCACGTCTTTGCGTTTGATGAGTTTGCCGAGTGCGGAGAGGTGGCCTCTGGTGGTCGGGAGAGCGACAAGCGGGAACTTTTCGGGGAGCATGGGGAGTGTCTTCATGTCCCATGCCTTGTACTTTTCGTTGATGTCTTTCGGGTCGGCAATGCCTACGAGGTGGCCAATTGCATGGCTAACGATGGTCGTGTCGCTTTCGTAGTAAGCGGTTTCTTTCTTAAATGTCTTTGCTCCGAGAACTTTGACAAGGTCTGCTGCGACGCTTGGTTTTTCTGCGATGATAAGGGTCTTGCCTTCAGCAGCCGGTTTTGCCGCTTTTGTTGCGGTTTTTGTCGCTGTTTTTGTAGCGGTCTTTTTTGCAGTGGTTTTTGTTGTCGCTTTAGTTGTAGTTTTTGTCGTTGCCATTTTTATTTCCACTTGAATCGTCCGAACAGTCCGAACAGAACGGCCAGTACGGTAAAGGGGGCATGGATGAATTCAACCGGGATGCACCACTTGAGGAGGTGTTCTTGCTTGAATATTTTGAGCCCGCGAATAATAAGTACCATGTCGCCGACGCTTTTGCACAAGAAGGCTATCAAGGTGGCGACGAATAATTTAAAACTGAAAACCGAGAGTGCTGCGGTCACGCAGAGCATCACGAGGAACATGAACACCATCGAAAGCACAAAGACGATTTTCGGGGTGTAGTAGATGGTTTTCGATGCCCAACGTTTGCGCTGTTCCCAGAGAGCCTTGAGCGTTTCCTTGCCGTTAGTCGTGACGAACGTAGAAGGCGTAATGCAGTAGCGCATGGCCCACGGACGGTCGGCGGCGAGTTTTTGCATCAAGAGGTCATCGTCTCCGCTCTGGATTTTGATGACTCCAGTAAAGCCGTTCACGCTTTTGAAAAAGCTTTTGCGGTAGGCGAGGTTGTTGCCCGTGCTCGTGAGAGGGAGGTGCATGGCGAGTCCGGCAGTCCCTGCAACGCGGTAAATGAGCGTCTCGACGGCTTGCATGCAGATGATGAATGGCGATTTGCCGGGTTCGGTCGGGATGTAGGAATGCCCTGCGACAAGTTCAATCCCCGGTTCGAATTCCTTGACGATACCCTTGATCCAGGAGGGCTGCACGATGCAGTCTGCGTCCGTGAGGCAGAGAATTTCACCGTCACAAGCGTCTATTAGCTTGGAAAGCGCCTGTTTTTTCGGACTCACGCCTTCGGGGATGGAATCAATCGTGAGGACGTGGAGTTTGTCGAACTGGGCGGCGTATTCCGCGAGAATCTGCGGGGTCTCGTCCGTGGAGCGGTCGTCTGCCACCCAGACTTCCCAATCGCCTTCGTAATCTTGCGATAAAACCGAGTCGAGCGTTTCGCGGATTCCATCGGCTTCGTTACGGGCTGCAATCAAGATGCTCACCTTCGGCAGAGGCTCCGGATCGGCATAGCCTTCGCGTACCCGTCCGAGGGCACGGTAAAAACGGACTTCTAACCCGAGGTAGAAGAGCGCAAAAAATGCAAGTAGTCCGATGACCACGTATGTCAGAACCGTAAAGAACATTTTTCTTGGGCAAAATGTAATAAGGTTTTTTCAAGAATCAAAAAACGCTCACCCGTTTGTCGTGGATTTTTGAAGATATAATATAATGGTAAGATGTTGGACTATGTTTTTATTGAAAAAACTTTTTATAGTAAGGATGCCGGGGTCGGCTTTTTTAAGAGAATTTACTTTTGGCTTTTACTATAATTTTATAATCCAAGAGATTTTTTTATGCGCAAAAGTAAAGTTATAATCATTGCTTTGATTGTGGCTGCTATCGCCTCGATTGTCGTGTGGTGCGTCGTTTCTAGCAACGCCAAGGACGAAAAGGTCCAGCAAGAAATAGATGCTGTCGTGAAGGCGCTTGACGAAGCGTCGGGGGATTCCGCAAATCCTGCCGAAGTTGGTGCTTCCGAGACTGCTCGCGAATTGGCTTCTGAATCGGGGGCAAGTCCTGTCGAATTAGGGGATTCCATTGATGTCTCGAAGTTTGATTTGGAAAAGACGATAAGGCTCTTTCATATTTTAGATGCGGGTTACGAAAAAAGCCATAACATTCAGGAATACCTCCAGTTTTTAGCTGTGCAGGATTATCGCGGCATCCCTCCTGAAGTCATTCGTGCGAAAAAGAAGCTGATTCCGTACTATAAAACTTTGCGACGTGCCGAAGAGGATTTGAATGAAGCTGAAAAACGCAATCTCTGGAACGCCGTGGCCGGGAACGAGACTTTGATTTCGATGCATTCGCCGATTGCCGAGGGCATTCGGGTCGCGTTTTCTGGCGGGTTGGATGTTGTTGCCGTTACGAATCTTGTGACGAAGGGAATCCTCACGGGCAAGGACTTTTTCAAGAACCTAAAGCAGAACGAGAAAATCGAGAAAGAAGCACGCAGGGCGCTTGAAAAGCATCAGGATGCTTATTTAGCTTATCTGGAAGACTACATCTCGCTCTATATCCGCTACATGGCGAAATGGAACCGTCTCTGTCTCATGCGCGACCAAGCGTATATTTCTATTAGCAATGGCGATGTTGATGGAGCGCTTACGGTGCTTACGCAGGTGCTTTCGGAATTTCCGGGCGACCGCGAGTCCATTTTGCTGAAATCGTTCTGCCTTGTGCGTCGTGCTCAGTTGGGCGAACCCCGTTCGGAACGTTTTGGCGGCCTTGAAGAGGCTAAGCAGATGCTGGGAGACTTTGTTCGTGATTATCCTGAAAAATCCGCTCCGGCGCTTGTATTGTTGGGCGCTTGCCACATGCTGGAGGGCGACGAGGTCAAGGCGAAAAATATGTTTGACCAGTCTTCGGTCGAATACCCGCGAGAGTCCGATGCTCTTTTGGACATGTACAACTCGTACAATTACAGGAATTACTTGACGAAGTCTGTGGAAGGCCATTTTGTGCAGACGATGTACAAGTCGATGATGGAAGGGTTCGGATTCTTTTCGCCGAATTTCCAGAAGGCGATTATCGCTTACGAGAAGGGTGATTTTGCGAAGGCGAAAGAAGAAATTTTCCGACACTTTTTCCGTCGCGGGAACCAGAATGTTTATGATTTCTTGATTGCGGATATGAAGTATGTGGAGCGGTTCATGCCGTCGCTTTTGAACATGATTTTCGAGGAGCATTCGTTCCTCGACTTGCAGGCGTATAACCCGACACTTTCTTTTTCGGACAAGTTGGCCGTGAAGGTGGAAAACCGCTCGGACAAAAAGCTTTCAAATGTGCGGTTGTTCTTGTGCTTGCACTTGACCGATATGTACAAAGACGAGTATCAGGTGAAAAAGATGGAAACTACGGTTAACAATATCGAGCCGCATTCCGTTGCCGACTTTGGAAAGTTGCAATTGGATTACGAAATTTATGGCAAAAAGAAGAACAGTGTTTCGGATATCGTTTCTGTAAGGGCGGTCATCATGACGGATAGCTTGATTATCTGGGTCGATGAAGATAAAGTCAAACGGACGAATATTCTTGATAAAATAGATGCTCGTTTGAATCGCAAGAGCTTTGAAAAGAAGAATTTTTCATACATGGACAGGCTGTGGAACGGAAAGCGCTTTGCTGAATTTGTCCGCTCTGCAACTTCTGCCGAAATGAAGGACCGTAAGGGAATTTTGGGCACTGTGATGGGCTCGAAGAACATGGCGTTCCACTTCCCGCGAATTTTGGACGGGCTGAATCCGTATTTTTCGTTTGGGCTCTTGAACAACAAGGACGCTCTCATGCCGGTATCGGTCATTTTGAACGGGGACCATATCGATGTCGAATTCGAAAAACAGGCTGCTTGGACGAACACCGTAAAGCCGCTATACATCAGCAGTGCGGAAGGCGTATTCTACATGGATGTTTCGTTTGACGCGAACGGCGACATAAAAGACGTCTCCGAAGTGAAATTTTAGTTTTTTGTGTTTAAAATAAACTGAGGGGCTTTATACTGATTAATCACTGATTTAATCGATTAATCACTTTTTTGCATTTCCAAAATTGCCCTTTTTCGCGTAAATTCGTCATTTTTTTTATTGGCACGAAATTTGCATGTACATAAAGTCCTTTTATTTACAACCATTGACTTTATGTCAAATTTGATATATATTTTATGAGTCCCAAACACAAACCTTTAGTCTGGCTGCACGAGCAACCTCAGACTCCGCCGTTGTCACAAAAAGCGAGGATAGAAACTGGATACTTGCTGCGATTATTACAGTCGGGAATGAATTTGACTCTTCCGCAAAGCCGTCCAATGCCATCTATAGGAATTCATTGTCATGAGTTACGAATTCAAGACGAAAATAAGATTTGGAGATTGTTCTATCGCATAGACGCCGACGCAATCATTGTAATTCTGTGGGCTGAAAAGAAAACGACCAAAACGCCTGGCGAAATTATTGATTTATGCCGCAAGCGTTTGAAAGCATATGATGCAGAGGATTAGATTATGGATAAATTGAAGAAAGAAAAATTACAGAAGAAAGGTTGGATAGTCGGGGATGTCGATGAATTTCTAGGTTTAAGCCCTGCCGAAATGGTTATCGTCGAAATGAAAGTGGCCTTGGCGAAAGCCCTTGTCGCCAAACGCAAAGCTCTTGGCGAAACACAAGTTTCAGCTGCAATCATTGCCCAAACAAGCCAGTCTCGGTATGCCAAGGTCGAACATGCTGATTCGAGCGTTTCGCTGGAACTAATGATTAAAACGTTCTTTGCTCTCGGAGCAACTAAAAAGGAGCTTCTCAAAACGCTATCGGAGTAATCATGCTCTCGCCCAATTCGCTGGATCTTTTGGTCCTCATGAAATCTTCCTACCGCCTACTCCCTCTCTCGTCTATCGTCTGTAGCCGCGTAGCGGCGTTCTTTCGTCTAAACACTTGACCCAATTTCGCCATTTTACTACATTTGTGCCACTTTGAGAATAGATATCGCACAAAAACTTACTGATTCCGAAGACCAACGAGTGGTCTGGTCCCATGCCGACGCTCCTGAAATCTTCGACGAACTGCACCTCAAGGGCGATCTGGTAGCCGAGGTGCTGGTTAGCCCCGAAGGCAACGGCAAGTGCCTTGTGACCGGTACCCTCTCTGGAGTGCAATCACTCACCTGTGTCCGCAGCCTGGAACTTTTTGACCGTCCGTTCGAAACCGAGATTGTTGTCGAGGTGGAACGCGGAGCATGCGCCCAGCAGGAACTCCATGACGACGACGATGATGTTTTCGCCTATACGATTCCGCAGACACAGAACTTCGTAGATGTTTCCGAGTGCGTCCGACAGCTGGTGACCCTACAGGAACCCATTGCGCCCGTGAAAAATCCTGACGAAGATTTTATCTTTGTAA
>Ga0310786_10001239_pt1 | contig 41047 bp, 74 predicted proteins | sample AusTroGonzalo_MG_FD_203881 | JGI IMG/M metagenome (GOLD analysis project Ga0310786, IMG submission 203881) | Bovine rumen microbial communities from tropical cattle in Woodstock, Queensland, Australia - Gonzalo_03 (v2) (version 2) | ecosystem: Host-associated > Mammals > Digestive system >... | reverse complement strand
TCTTATTAACCTCGGTTGCGCTCATTGTTTTGTTGCGGTTAATGATTTGGCTAAACAGATAATTGTATGTCAACTGATACAACTTCTGTTCTTTTTCCTGAATCGCCGCTTGGCCTTCTTGCGTGTCGAAGTTCACGTTATATAACGGCGTGATACCATCTTTATTGTTCGACCAGTTAATATCGTCCGAACCAACTTTCACGCCACCAGAATTTTTTAACGATGGGTCTGCGCGCAGCGGTGGGTTAATCTTCTTTGCACGCGCACGCTTTGTGTCGCGTTCCAATGCTTGTAATTCTTTCACGTCCGCCAAGATGTCGTGACCCAATCCCATTGTGTAGACGGAATTGATTTTACGATACCAGTGAAACGCGATGAACGGAAAGTCACGCATGCCCTTTTCTTCCAATACACATTCGTCGTCGGAATATTTATCAATCCAAATATAACTTATAAACGGTTTATTAAACTGATTCTTGAAGTCCGGCAAATAATCTGGATTCGGTTCAATAGCTTGAATAATATTCCAATCGGTAACCTTGCCACCATTCTTTAATTCGTCTTGTATTCTTGGCGGCAACTTATCCATACCGAACCATTCTTTTAACTGGCGGCTATTCATAGTGAAGCGATGATATAACGTGTTTTCGTTGCCTTCAAAATCTTCGTCTAAATAAAATTCGCCGATTGTAAAACTACCAAAATCTAACTTGTGTTTGTTCGATTTTTCAATCGACATACAGCTCACACCATAGGTCGCACCTTCGTAAAACAAAGCTTCCAAAAATGTGCTGATACCACGTGCCTGAAACACAGCCATAACTTTATCAGCTGCTTTGTGTAACCAGCTTTGTTCTTCATCGGTTTCGTTTGGAACAACATAACCAAACCAACGACTATCTGGTGGACATAATGTAGCAACCAATGCGCTGGCTAAATTACGCATATAACGCTGCGGTAAACCGTTTAAGTTTTCGCGCGGATATGTGTATTTGCGTTTGTTTTTTTCACCAGCAGAATCATTGCCGAATATACCCGTCGATGGAGCTAGGAACTTAGACAACTCTTTCCATTCCGACACGTAGTTCGCACGCGCGGTCTCCAATTCATTATAACGGGCTTTGAAATATTTTATCCCGTCTTTCATTAGAACAAACCTCTTGAGTAAAATGGGTTTTCTTCTTCCTCTTCTTCAGACATTTCACCGGTGCCGGCACCCCACTTTTGTGCAGCGTCCGCATAACGCTTGGCTAACGCGCTATCAACACCGAAATTAAATTTATTTTCGTCCTGTTGGTTTTTTGCCAACGCTTCAAGGCGTGCTTTTTCTGCCTTGTCGTCGGCTTCTTTTTGCTTTCTTTCGGCTTCCGCCTGCGCTTTTTCCTGTTTTCTCGACGCTTCTTTAGACAACCGTGTCGTTTCTACACCCTCGTATATTGCAGTACCAGCCGTTATCACGGGCGCGGCCCCAACCATAAAACTCCACAACGAAGAAAGAGCCGGTAGTATCCATCCAAATTCCATAATAACACCTATTTTGTTTAATAACCTCGTCCCTGTCTGGTTGTACCAAAACATATAGAAGCGGCCTATCTGTTCAAACCTTGTTCTTATATTATCACACGTGTGATTTTATTACAATAGTTTTTTTATTATCCCACTTTTTGATTGTCTCCACCGACGGTTTCATCTTGATTGCCTACTTTTTGAAATGGTCCACCCAATGTTACTACTGGCGACTCCCCAGGAACAATTTGTCTTTTTGCTGTATCCGATTGTTTTACATATCTTGTAAAAACATTCGTTTTTGATACATCTCCAGCGTAACGATACTTATTGGCGCCCTCCCAGATTGCTTTTATGTTTTTTACATTATTGTTAAGCTGGGTATCCCTATTCCCACCAAAATAATCTGCGTTACTCAAATGCGTCTTCGCTTCTATGGTATATTTTTTCATCCGAGTGTCTCCTTGTCCCCACCAAGCGGTGCTTCAGAAATAGCAAATAGTTCTTGAGAGTTGCCGCTCGCGCTGACTAATCTTACCATATTATAACTCGTAGTCGACCTTGTCCCCCACCATCCATATAAATATCCAAGAAAAAAAGTTTTGCTTTTGCTATACGTGCGCCCAAGAGCTCTAGTGTATACACGGGCATAACCGTAAACTTCGTATTCTTTTACAATCTTGTTAACTTCGCCTTTACCGACCGGTTCTTTATACCTGTATCCCCAATTATCAAAATACCCTGCCATCAGTAGTCCTTATCGAGTGTGTTGTCTTGCGCCCTATCTATATTAATATACCCGTTGCTATAAATATCGTGTTCGGTTTTACTTACAGCGTACCTTCTCATTATATACGCGTATCTCGTTGCGTCAAGTAAGTCGTCCTTTTCCTTGGTGACCGTGCCGTCTTCCTTATACAAATATGTCGCTTTTTCCTTGAACCATTCGGAAAGATGTGAGAACACACGGAACTTGCCTTCAATCATGGCCTGGCGAACTTCAACTATGCCCGCTTCAACCCGGACCGAACCTTCTTCCGTCTTCGCATTCGTGTCCGTAAAGTTAATGCCGTACTTCTCGTATATCTCTTTGTACTTCCAGCCCTCCGTTTTTTCTAGTCCGTTGATGGAACTAATACCCGAGCTTCTCACAAAGTCATGCGGCCATGAAACAGGAATGTAATCACCTCTTGCTAATAACTGGTTCGCTACTTCTAAGTCGCCAACACGGGTTAACTTGAAACAGTCATATAAATAACAGACTCCTTCTGGGTCAAAGGCAAGCCATACCGCTGCTATCGGGTGTTCGCCTCGCCCAAAGTCCAAGCCACAGATACGCTTCCAGTCATTCGGTATCGGAAACGCATCACATTTTAAGACCGCGTCATCTATCGGATATACAACACCGCTACCCATCGCCGGTATACCCATCATACGAGCCTCGCGTTCCGCATCAGAAAGCCCCGCATACATACTCTTAATCTGCGCTATCTTCTCCGGGTGTTTTGCAATATGGTCCACCTCGTATATCGACATACAGAAAAGTTCTTTGCTCGGGTCTTCGCCGTTCCAGAACTCCTGCACAATAGACGTCATACCCTTTAATGGCGTAAACGCCATAAGGAAATGTCCGCCTGTTGCAGCAAGTCGCGCCATCAATTCAGCATAAACGTCTTGTGGTGGCTCTTCGTCGCAATAAACGTAATCAGCGGTTAATGACTGTAAGTTCTCTCGTCCCTGTTCGTAACTTCGGAAACATAAAAAACAAATACTGCCATCCTGCCGTCTTACCTGTACACTATCCAATAACCCACCACTCACACCGCGGCTTTTTACGAAGCTCCCTTCCACCATGAACTTCCGCGCAATTAGGCCGTCTGCGTAATCGTTTATCTCCGTTCCCACAATCTTCTTCATAATATTGTCGCGTAGGGTCTTTGAATCAGTCGCAGCCACAACAATCGTGCAAATCATGTTGCCGCTTATCTCATCATAACGCGCCTTTAATCTCCAGCCAGTATACCAATCAGGATAATAACCCGTCGCATGAAACGCTACGTCATGCGTCCCACAGAAAGTCTTCCCCGTCTGGTTCCCTCCACTGATAACCCGACTCATAGCCAAGCTGTTGTGGAACACCTTCTGCTTCGGATACGGATTGTATAAAGCAAAACGCGACCGTAACTCGCGCTCAATTTCCGCTTGCGTTACTTCCATCTTTCTTCATAACCTCCAACATCTTGGCAAGCTCGTCAGTGTTGAACTTCTCAAGCTTGTCGTCTTCCTTCTTAAACCGCATCCGCGTCTCCGCAAGCTTCCGGTCGCTATCAAGTTTCGATAACCCAAGTTTGGATTTCGCAATTATCCCGTTTAATGTCTTTACACAAATCTCTACCCCCTCCTTGTCCCCCGTATTATACGCCATATATAGCTCCCTCTCAATCTTGTCAGTCACCATATATCTTTCAAGTTGCTCAATCTCAGCCAATAACACCTGCTTGCCATCATGAATCAGTCTCGCCCGAAACCGCATCCAGCTCATCGGCTCTTCAAACAACTCTGGCTCCGTGTCCAATAATACACTAAACCGCTGGTTCTCCCGCTCCATCAGGTCAACAATAGTAGACCATAACCCGTCCTCATCAGTAAAATTTAATTCTATCGCCATACCAGTATTATAATATCGTATCAAAATAATTGCAACAAAAATGTCCTGCCTTCCACTAGGCCGACAGGACGCGCGTTTCGGGTCGCCACCTCCGTTCTTCAAAGTAAAAAACTACGTACCAAGTACGACCACCACCCTACAGCCACCAGGACCATCAAGTAGTTCAAAATTATTATACCATGCCATAATTCGTTTTCAATAAAAAAAAATGGGGCGAAAACCAGAAACTAGCGTTGCCCCAGACCAAGACCGCTAACAAGCAAGGCATTACCTTTAAGCAACGGTCAGGTATATCCCCTAGCCAATGCTAAGGGTGTCGTTCAGTCGTTCCCCTTATGCTGAACTCATAAGGTTCACGGTTAAGCGGAGAATGTCATAAAAGACAAACCCGAAATCGGCAGCTTTCGCGTCCTTCAACTTCAAGGGCTGATGTGCTCCACTCGTTACACTATCTACTGCTGACATTTGTATTATAACAGGTTTTGGAAAAATGTAAACCTTTTATTTTATCCTGCGGAACAGAGAATAGAGGGGTATAATTTTCGCCGCCGCCGACTTTCTGGGGTGCCACCCCCTGCGCCCACGAATACAGAAACACACCCCCGGCCACCTTCATACCACAGAACCGACACCAAAGCGCAGCAGACGAGCAACCGCATCAGCCGACGACCACACAACCCGCAAAAATGGAACGCCACACCCAGCGCAAGAACTACAGAACCGAGCAAACACGCAGCAAATAGCCAACAAATGCACAACAGCCACGACCAATACGAATACAAATTGCCGCAAATAGCCACAATGTAGCCACTATAGCGGCTACAAATAGCCACTAATTCACCCCTTGCGGCTACCGGAAATCCGGCACTTTTTATATCAACATAGCCGCAAATAGCCACTAATAGCCAAAAAAATCAAAATTAATTAATTTTTTTTTAACGAATAAATACAAATAAAATAGCACCTAGCGGCTACCGGCTACAAATGACCGCCTCAACCCCAGAAAATCAGGGCTTGCCACTATTTTAAAATCATAGCCGCTAATATTGATAGCGGCTACAAGCAACATTTAAATAGCATCATAAAAATATCACATTGACACTTGACAAGCATATTTTGTTATACTATAATAATAGCACCACAATAAAAAATATTGTGAATTTTAACATTAACAAAGGAGCAAAGGTATGATAAAATACACAACTGAATTGAATACAATTGATAATTTTGATGCATGGTCTGGTGGCAAGGACGTATTAAATAAAGTTCGGAGTGCCGGTAAAATAGGCGAGCTTGACGAGATACTTGCCGAGCTAATGGACGGCGGCGAGCAATGGACCGAGACGCAATTAAATGATTTTTTGTGGTTCGATTTAACTGATGGCAACTATGATGGCTTTTCATGGGACGAGCTTGATGCGGCAGAAAAAGCAAACAATGAATAAAGGAGCTAAATCATGATACGAATCACACAATGGACGCGCAAGGCGCAGCAGGAGCGCGAAATTAAAACGCACGAAAACGGCGACCGCGATTTGTTCGTTATATCAATTACACACCACGACGGGTTATGGCGCGCAAGCTGGGAGCAGTGCACAGACGAATACAGAACTGGGTACAAAAGCCGCTTGTCGTGCCCTTGCGCAGATTATAACGGGCAGACAAGCCTGAAAATTGGCAGATTCAGCGCAAAGGCGCTTGAAAAATACGACGCCGCACTTGCCGCAAATTTTGATAAATACTATCAATTGTGGCAAGCAGGCGAATACCAGGCGTTGTGCAATGAAATACACGCGGACACCGCGACAATATAACAATAGGAGCAAATAATGAAAGCGCGAATAGTAAAACCGAAAAAGAGCTATGAATCATACCTTGACGACTTGAAAGCAGGCAAGGCGGTAAAAGCGACCGAATTATGTGCGTCAATGGGTATAAAAACAATCGTTTTTGAATAGTTTTATCAGGCAAGGGGCAATTGCGCCCTTGTCCGATAAAATCATGGTGATTTTATCATAACTAGCAAACAAAGGAGCTAAAAATGAAACAAGAACGAATTATAAATTGGAATAATCACTATAAATTTTTAGAAGTTTATAGAGAGCTTGAACGCATCTTGAATGATATAAAAGCCGACCGTGATATATCATGGGGCGACACTATCTTTTTACAAGAACACCAAGCCGAAATTAAAAAGTATTTTACAGGCGAACCGGTTTTATGGGAATGGGCTGAAATACCTGAAGCCGAATGGAATAACAAATAAGGGGGACAACATGGGCGTTATATTAAAAATCAACCTTGAAAAAGATACGACTTATAGCGGTTGTTATGATGCCGACAATGAGCAATGGGACGTATACACAACAGACCCAAAGGCAATACCGGTTGACTTGTTTTTATCACAGGACGGCGAATCTTATTGGAATTGCTATCTTGTCAAGGCACAATATATGCGAAAACAAAACCAATATCATTTAGTTTATAAAGATTATTAATAAAGGAGCATAAAATGACAGTTGAATACACGAACCAAAGCCCCGCGTTATTCGCAGGCTTTTATGAATCAGTTTTTAATAATAGCGACTATATAAATGAAATAGCCGAATATAAAGCAGACGATACCGATACACAATATGATATTGTGAATTGGAACGACTATACAAATAGCATCTGTGAAAACTGCACGGCTTGGCTGTTTGATAACCTACCAAATCACGATATTATAAAAGATATGAAATACAAAGAATTGTGGTCGCCACAATATTATAATTATACCACGGACAAGCTAACAATCGATTGCGATATTGACCTTGACGCGTTGAAAAATTACTGCTTACAGGCGAACCGTACAAAGTTTGACGAATATTTGCATGAAAATTGGACAAGCTATGACGGCTTTATAAGTTTTATACCAAATAATGTCGCCGAGTTTGAACAAAAACCGGATAATACAATCATGATTGAGTTTTACCTGTTAAATGAACTCGACTTGAACGAATATGACGAATTTTGCGCCGAACTTGCAAATAATACCATATTCGAATTTCTTGACCCGGTCGAACCCGAAAAATAATACTTGACAATATTAAAATAGATACTATAATAATATCATAACACTAACTAAAGGAGCGTAAAAATGGCTAAAATAGCACCAGTCGCAGAGCAAGGCATGTTTTCTAGTGTTGAAAATTTTGCGGCGCATCTTGCTGGTAAGGTTGACGACTTGATTGAGACCGTCAACGAATTACAAGGGGAACACGGACTAACAAAGCGTGAAAAAGATTTAATTTATCATGCTGCGCTGCTGGCCTGTTTAGACAAGGCGGCGTTTCCGGAAAAAGATAACACAGCTGTGATAGACGGTGTTGTAAATTTCATGATTCAACATTCTAACACCATTCTAACACGGAGGCATAATATGAATAAAGAATTATACAAAGCTGCGCGTGCAGCAATCGACGAAGCGCGCGACGATTACCATGACGATAAGATTGAATGTGGCGAAGTACCGGAACGTGCAACAGAATTGTTGCAGCATCGGCTTGACTGCCCGGGTCAACGTGTCCACACTATGTGTTTCTGGTATGAGGACGACGATGCAGACCTTGATTGTGCGCTTACTGAAACAATCGAATTTTGTAAAGACCACAGTATAACAGATTTTGCTGTACTGACCGACGGTGGAATGCTTGACTTTGTGTTCGTTGTATATTTAACGGAGGAGTAAATGAAATACGAAATAATTAGCATCACAGATTATAAAACCGCGTTGCGTGGTGAAATTTACTGTCTGATATATCACAACCCAACAGACGAGGAGCTGGAATTATTCGAACGTTACGTTTCTGATTATTTATCAGACTGCGTTAATACTGACAAGCACGCAACCTTAACCGGTATATGTGCCGCGTTGCTCGATTGTAAGCAAGAAAATTTTCGTGCATGCGACGAATGTGGCGACTACTATTTACCACACGAATTTAACGACGAATGTATGGGAAACTATTGCTTAAACTGTAAGCCATATCGTGACCCGGACAATGAGCCGGGCGGATATGACGACCCATTAACTTTTGATTCAATAAACTAAAAAAGAACTTGACTATTATAATTTAACCATTATAATGCCAATATAACACAAAACCAAAGGACTAAAAAATGTATATAATTAAGTACACAAAGAACCCAGCAAAAACCTTGTGGATTGGCTGGCTTGACTACAACAATGGAATCTATTTTAATTCCGGACACACACTGGACGAGCTTGTGCGCCATGTAAAACACACTATGTGGGCTAAGGGTGTAAGTAGTCGTCAAATTTATCTTGACACCAAGCCGTCTGACATAATGGCTGTACCGACAGAAAAAATGTCCGGTATATTCCTTGGTAAATTCTGGAATAAAGGTGCTGAAAAACTGACACTTGATTCTATAAGAGCTGTACCAAAAATTAAAACTCCAAAAGTTGAAAAACCGGTAGCGCCTGTTCAAGAACAGAAGTACGATTATTATGAATATAAGGTGCGTGACGGCAAGCTGGTGTTGTACGGTATTATCCGCCGCGAAATCAACCAGTTCGAATTACGCAAGAGCACAACCGAGGGAGTAGAAAATGTCGAACAGTAAAATATTGCAAGATATTCAGCGCGAATTAAAAGCGCCGAAAGGACAAGAAAATAAGTTCGGTGGGTATAAGTACCGTTCGTGCGAAGATATTATGGAAGCGGTTAAACCGTTGCTTGACAAGTATGGTGCAACATTAACCGTTTCCGACGATATTGTTTTTATCGGCGATAAGGACGATACTCGGTTTTATATAAAGGCGACAGCGACACTGTGTGCTACTGAGAATGGCGAAGTATTGGCTCAAACTACGGCGTTTGCTCGTGAACCGTTGGCTAAGAAAGGTATGGACGAATCACAGATTACGGGTGCGGCAAGTTCCTATGCGCGCAAGTATGCGTTGAACGGTTTGTTCTGCATCGACGATACTAAAGACGCTGACACAATGGACAATCGCAACGCCGATAAGGAAGCTAAAATTGCTCGCATGAAAGAAAAAATTAAACTCATGCTGGGCGCACTTGACCCAACCGTTGACACCAGCGCATTCGCTCTTTACGACGACTGCAACGACGTTGAAAAACTGACGGCGATGGGTGTGGCCTTAAAGAAACTGTGTGAAAAACAAGGTGCGACCGATGCGAATAATTAACGAACCACAACATTTACCGGACGGGTCGGCGAACCCAGCATGGCTCGCTGCTCGTGCTGGTAAGTTCACTGGTTCAGATTTTCATCAGTATATGTCTATCGTCAAGAAAGGCGAATTGTCCGATACTGCCGAAAGTAACCTGTATAAAAAAGTATTGGAAGCTATCGGCTATGACTTTGGGGAAGCGTCGCGCTCTGAAGCAATGGAACGTGGCACCGAGCTTGAACCACTGGCCCGACAGGAATATATCGAACAAACATTTAACGACGTTCAGGAGGTTGGTTTTGTTGACTGGGAAGCGAAGCGTGCCGGCTGCTCTCCGGACGGTGTGATTTATCACGACGGGCGTCTTGATAAGATTATCGAGATTAAATGTCCAGAGATAAAAAACTATCTCCGTATGGCTGCCGGTAAGATACCGCCTGTCTATCAAACACAGATGCAGTTTAATATGCTACTTACTGGTGCGGACTCTTGCGATTTTATCGTGTGGCACCCGGATATGAAGTTGGTTATCCAAGAGATTGCAGCCGACGGGGAATATCAAACGCAGATAGTTGAGGCACTTAATAAACTGAACGCTCGCTACGACGAGATTTTGGACGAGATAAACAAATATAAAAGAGAGGTATAATTATGGCTAGACCTTTAGGAAGCACGAGTCACTGGTGGGACACACGTAAGCGAATGATTGTCCACCTGTATAACCCAACAGACGAAAGTATCGAACAAGTGCGTCAGTTGGTTCGTGAATTAAATGAAACCGCACGCAGCCGTAGGGGACAATAATGACGGTTATAATTGCAGCTGTGATTCTTGTAGTTTGTGTGCTTGGCTTCAGTGACATAATCAGTCGTCGCGAAGTTATGGAAGCGCACATCGCTGCACTGGAAGCAAAAGCAAGAGAACAAGAGGTTGAAAAAAATAAGCGGGCAGCCGCTCGCAAAGCGTTCGGGGCAGGGGTTTCCTAATTTCCCCGTTCATCCGTCTCGCTGCAGGACGGGCCCCAAATGCAGCATATTGTTCGTGTTCATTAGAACATTAGCAAGGTCGGGGATACACGGCCGCTCCTGTCTGGGCCATGATACTGTTGATGTATTCCAAGTATCGTGCGACGCAACGCCTAGGAACAAAGAAAGATTGCGTCAGTCCTTTTAGTGCTGGGGACAAGGTTTTTGGTTAGCAAACCGAGTAGCATAAGCACTAGCCACAGGCGGATGGCTATGGTCTCGTAGGAACCAGCGAACTGCAGCGCTTTAATCCAATCCGCCATTAAGTTTAAGGACACAAATGAAAAACGGAGATTATATTTTAGTAGTAGCACCTGATTGGTATCGTGGCAAGCGATACCGTGGACGGTATTGCTATGAACATCATTTGGTGTGGGAAAAAGAAACTGGCTTACCGGTGCCGGACGGTTGTATCGTGCATCACAAAGACGGTAATAAGTTTAATAATGATATAGGGAATCTTCAACTTATGGACGCTAAGGCCCACGTTGCAATGCACTCAAAGAAAGGCAAGACAATGTTGGAAATAAAGTGTCCGTCGTGTGGGAAAGTCTTTTACAAGGAAAAGCGTTTTTATTGCAAAAAACGACTGATTTTCTGTTCTCGACATTGCGTTGGTAAAATGTATAATTTTAGACAGCCGACGGAAGCGGAAGTAAAAAAAGCGGAAAAGGAAAATATAATAAGAGAGTTTATTGACCGGTAGCACAATTGGTAGATTTGCACCCGCCTGTTAAGCGGGAGGTTGTGAGTTCGAGCCTCACCCGGTCAGCCAAAGATTCGTTCGTGGGATGCGTCCTCGTCCAAGAGCAAGATTTGAGGCTCATAACCTTGAATAACATTGCGCGGCTAGGTTGGACCGACTGGCTCGGGCAAGTCGGATAAGATGCGACAACGGAAAGGTAGGCATCAAAGTATGGAACTACCACAACGACCGGCTGGGAGCCCGGCTAAAACTCCCTCGAGTTTGGGTGGCGCCACTTCTTTTTCTCCTATACCTCGTGGTGCTTCCGGCCCTTGCTGGCAGGGTGCCCAACGCCAGCGCAATATGTCCGTGTTGGGTTGGCTAGCGTGCGCCCACACGGGCTCCAATGGGAGCGAAAACGCAGGGTTGTATTTTGAGTGTATGGAACCGCAAGTGATATGCACAATAGTAAATACAATCTGGGTCTGTGTACGCGTAAAGTGTGAACTGGCACGAACAGAAGCATTAGTGAATCGTGTCTGAATAAAGCGACTATGCTACGCGAACAAAAAAGCGGACACTAGCCCCACCAAGATTGAAAGGAATAAAATGAGAATTGTTAACGACGATATTATGACACCAAGGCATATTGCAAAGCGTATCATAGACCAGTTGCCGATAGAATGGTTTGACGCGGTCCTAGACGCATTTAGGGGCGACGGTGCTTTTTACGACCAATACCCGGAAACAATGCATAAGTTTTGGTGCGAAATTAAAGACGGAAAAGATTTTTTTGATTGGAAAATGCCCGTCGAGTGGATTGTAACCAATCCCCCGTATAGCAAGTTCACGGAAGTTATGAAACACAGTTACGAAATCGCCGAAAATATTGTGTATCTGATACCGCTGAACAAAATCGTATCGTCGTGGGGGCGTTGCCTTGACCTTGCAAACTACGGCGGCATTAAAAAGATTTGGGTAATGCCAGCGAGCAAATGCGGTTTTCCGTTTGGCTTTCCTGCTTGTGCCGTATGGATAAAGCGAGATTACCACGGAACGATTGAAACGGAATTGTGGACAGATTTATAACCAATTTCAACGGCAGAAAAAGCATTAAAGGAGTTAGACAATGCAGAAACCAACATATAATGATTTGAATACTTGGTTGGAACACGCAATACAAGAAAGAGACCATCTTTCAGTTAAAGTAGACACTCTTCAAGATGATTTAGAAAAGGCACGCAAGGCATTGGATGTCGCTGTTGAAAAAGCAAAAGCATTAAAAGAACTTGCAGACATTGCTGGTTTTAGTATGTTTTCTGCTGGTTGCCAAGATATTATAGAACAAATAACAGCACTAGAACAAAAGGATGAGTGATGTTCATAAAAAGTAAAATCAAAAGAAGTATTGGTTGGTGTTGGAATAATGGTAAATCGTTCCAACTTGGTGACAGAATTGTTAATTGTTTAAGATTAGGGGCAGATATAAACCTTGAAGCAGATGGCGCCATAACAGAAGATTTTGCTGAAATGATATGGAACAAAACAGTTTATTATTATTATCATATAAAATGCACAAAATGCGAAACAAAAAGGGAAAACAATGACAAAAAACTGTTGTGATACTGCAATAGATAAAGGAACTTTGGTTTATAAAGGTCGGGCAAATATCGTTTGTCCAACCTGTGGTAAAGACCAGATGTTAAAATTGGTTTGGTTTCACGATTGCGGGTATGAATACATAGACGGCAAGGGTTTGAAAAAGATAAAACCAAAACAAAAGGATGTAAAATGACAGACAAGGTAAAAGCGTTTGGCTGTAATGTGCCAATTTATGACGATTATATCGTAATCCAAAGCCACAAAGACGACTTGCCCGAAGATGTGCAATTAAATGAATTTGCTGATGCTGGATATTGGCGTGATAAAAACGGACAACTGCATATTTGGTTGTCAAAAGATATAAACCCTTGGCGGACAATTTCCCACGAGTGTGTGCATATTGCCAACCGTATATTAGCGGAACGAGATGTAGTATATTTCCCAACGCAAGACGAAGCACTAGCATATCTGGTTGGGTTCTTGTGCGACAACGTAGCAAAAGCATATAACGAATTATATAAAACTGACGAACAAGCAGAACAAAAGGAACAAGAACTTGATAAGGGGGAATAATGATGAAAATACTAGGAAAGTTTGTTGTAGATGTTTTTAAGCACGTAGTAGTTGTCTATGATGGTCTGCCAGAATATGTTAAAAAAAACGCACAAGCACGTTGCGAAACTTCGTCAGACAGCCAACAAATAGACATTTATGTAAAAGGAAAAGATGCGTTCACTGGCTATGTAATGCACGAGTGTATCCACGCAGCCGATTTTATCTTGAATAACATTGGCGCAGATATGGGAACTAGCCCAAGCGACAGTGAAATACGTGCATATTTAGCCGAATATATTTACTGTCAAACAGAGTGTATATTAGGTCGTATGAAAGCAACATCATTGTTTCGGGTAATAGACCCAGAAGTAAAGCAAACGCCGCAAAAAGTTAACTTTAAGAAAAAGAAGTAAAGAAAATGCCACAGCCAATAAAAATACCATCAAAGGTAAAAGCGTTTATGAAAGTGTTTGAGAAAATGGGGTTCAGTATAACCCTTGTTGATAAAGACGGTAAACCAATAAAGGAACAAGACCAATGAGCAGAAGAAAGGTTGCTTATCATATCAACGGCACAACACGAAACTTTTACTCACGCAAAGAACTAGCCAAATACTTAAATTGCACAGCAGGTGCCATAGGTTACGCAGAGAAAAGATGGTGTAAAGAAAAAGGATATAAATCGTTTTGGTTGAAAAATTTGCGTATAAAAAGAATCAAACCAATACAATTCAAGGAACAAGACCAATGAAACATCTTATCGGCTATTATATAAATCATTTCAAATTATGGATGCACCGAAAGCAATACAAATGGTGGTGGGTTGGTTTACACTGTACCGCCTGTGGAAAAAATGTGTTTAAGCACAAAGGCGACTATTTTCAATTAAAACAAGAAATTTGGGAAAAAGCAGTAGCAACCCCAGTAACATCAACAAGAATGGTTTTGTGCAAAAAATGCACAGAACGGTTATTGGGCAGAAAATTAGAGCCGCAAGATTATGCCGACTATGAAATAAAGGACTAACCAATGATAAGCGACATACAGCAGGATAAAAACGGATACTTCTTCACTATCGGCAAATGCGTTTATCGCTGCGATAACTATGACGAACTGTCCGCTGTCAAAAACGAACTGATAAAAGAGCAGTTCATAGCACAGGCGGAGTATAAACAAAAAATTCAAAGAGGTGAAAAATGCAAATAAAACCGTGGAATATCGCAGATGAAATCAAAACCAAAGATGACTTGCTCGAGTATCTGAAAGCCGGGCTTGAAGAAAACGATTTTAAGTTCGCCGCGATAAGCTGCCGCGATTTCTTGGATATCGCAAAAAAGAAAAAATGGATTAAGGAGTAAAATATGAAAAACAAAATGGACGAAAAGATTGCAATCGAATGTGATTGTGGCGAGGAAGTATTGGTTGTCGCCGATGATTATCCGTGCGGGTTTAACCTCGGGATGTTCAATCGTTATTGCACAAAAAACACATGGCGAAATCGCTTGCGTTTGATATGGCGCATTATTCGCACGGGCAGTCCGTACACGGACCAAATCTGTATTAGTTATGATAACGTCTGTGAACTTATGGATTTTTTTATATACTGGGAAAAGGAGCATAAGAATGCGTAAAATAATTTTATCTCAAAACGGTTGCTCGCGCTGCAAAACGCTGGCCGAACAAGTGCCGGACGCCGAAGTCGAAACAGACACGGCAACAATACTGAATCTTGCGCGCGCGTTGGGGATTCGCGAATTACCAATTGTGGTATTATGTGACGCGCCCGTGTTTGAATTAGCGGAGGCGCTAAAATGTTCGGAATAGAAAGTGTTTGGTGCGGACTAAAGTTCGAAAGCAAGTGTCCATGTTGCGATAGGGTTGTAAAGGTTGGAATGAACGATACGATAGCAATCAGAATTGACGGTCCGATTTTTAGGTGCCCGCTGTGTTCTGGGCAATTTAGGGTAGAGACGCACGAAGAGTTTGTTGCGGAGGAATGGGAATAAAACTAATACTGAAAGGAAAGGAAAATGAAACTGACAGTGAAACGAAACTTTAAGGGTGCTGATTATACAATCGGTAAACTTTATATCGACGGGCATTACTTCTGCGACACGCTGGAAGATACCGTCCGACCAAACGGCGAAAAGATTAAAGGCAAGACCGCAATCCCCGCCGGCGACTACAAGGTCATTAAGTCATACTCTCCACGATTCAAAAAGATTCTGCCCGAGATACTAGACGTGCCGGGCTTCTCCGGCGTGCGTATTCACGCAGGAAACACAGCCAAAGACACAGACGGGTGTTTGTTGTTAGGGTTGAACAAGACGAAAGGCGCAGTGCTTGACAGTCAAACGACGATGGCGTACTTTATGGCACGAACACCAAATGAATTTGATTTAACAATCGAGTAGGTATTAACATGAATCTAAACATAGTGAATAAGTTTTGTTGGGAATGGGATAAACAGACGTGGCGTAACGCGTACGAACAGTACTGTCGGCACAACATGTTTGGTGAGAAAACAAAGCGCGAATACTACGATTGGGTTTATGCAAACCATAAACGACTGGAAGAATTACAAAAACCAACACCACCAGAGTTGCTGCAACAATGGACAGAGGGCCACAAGGCTGCAAAAGCATGGGCCAAAAAACATGGCTGCGACATAAACGGACGATTATTGTGTGACGTTCGTGCCGAGAACGACGAACGGTCCGCAAAAGAAATTGCGGCTAACGCAGAAGACATGGCGTTTGAATCATTACAACGTCTAGATAATCTTAACAAAAAGGACTAAATATGTGGAGCGAAGAAAAAGTTAGCAAGGCACTACAGGCGAAAAAGGAACGGCTTGCTGAATTGACGGTCGAAGCAAAAGATTTAAGCGAGTGGGTACGCGGTGGGACGTTTATGGATGAGCCCGAGTTTGCAAAAAATATGCTCGCGGAACTAGCGGAAGTCCGCCGCAAACAAACAAAAATCGAAAATCAAATTGAAGTATTGAAATGTATACTTGACATTCAAGAATAGCGTGATACGATACACGACATAAGGGAGTGCTTCGTGCGAAATTGTGCGGCGAGCGCGAAGCGGACAAGACTCCATCTCAAGTCCCCTTTCACTCCCTTCCGCACAACAGACAAAGAAAGGAAGAAAGATGGACTTACAATCCGACCAAAAATATTATACAAGATTACAGGAAGAAATCTCCAAGGTGTTCGAGAGCGACGATAAACTTTTGATGGTTGCATCTGTCGCAGAGGCCGCAGACAAGTTAGCGGTGGTCCTTAAGCAAAAAGCATTAATCCAATATGATATCGTGACCGGCATGTTTCGTGTTGGCATGGATAACAAACTTGACTTCATGTGGTACACTGAACTAGATGCCAAAAATTTTTTTATGATTGTCATCGCGCCATTGGTAAGAATGATTACAGGACAATCGCCCGGCGGCGTGCGTAGTCGCGGGCTCAATAAAAACGAACAAGAGCAGCTATGGTGCGCCGTCAAGCAAAGCAACAAAATAAACTCGCGTCTCGAAGCGTATGAAAAAATAGAACAGTGGGATGGTAAGTCGCGCATCGCCACGTTCATGAAAGAATATTTTGAGTGCGACTGTATGTCGAATCAATTCTTATTATTTATGACAAGTGTACTGGCAAAATGGAAAAACCCGATGGCACGCGTCGAATATTTTTTCGATTTTATCGGCGAGGGTAAGGGTACCGGCAAGACATCGCTATTCGTGCACTTGTTTGGAACAAAAGCAATGATTCTTGGCGTGCCATCGCGCAAGGAAGACCTGTTTGTGTCGGCGTACACCAACGGTGCGCTGATTGTTTGTGACGACGAGTGTACATGGATTGGTAAGGGTCCTGGCAAAATGTCGTATGACGAATTTAAGACGCTAGTGACGCTGCAAATTGATACATTTTCCCGCAAACACGCACAACCAGAATCGCACTATCGTCCGTTCGTAATTGTGCGCACCAGCAACGACCCGCGCACAGTATTTTCGGCAAACGAGCGCCGTCAAATTATATTTAACGTTGGTCTTGGGGAAAGAGAGTGTCGCCACTGGAATATGTCCGACTACGACAGAGACCAACTGATTGCCGAAGCAAAGGATTACGTCGAGAAGCACAACGGCGAACCATACAGACTAACCAAAGAAGAAGAAAGACTTATTGAAGAGGCAAACCTTGAGAACTTCGACACCGAAACTGTCGAATACGATTCGCTGATTGAGTTCTTTAATGATTTACGAGACAACCCGCAAGACAACCGCGAATTTATATTGGAACCAAGCGACGCAAAAGCGTACACGACCTGCAACCAATACCACCGCTGGTGCAAAAAGGAATTCTATAAGCCGCTTGAGCCACGAATATTCTGGCGACAGGTCGGCGCAATCCAGCGCAAATGTCCAGGCTTGATTTCTTTCGATAAGGCCAAAAAGAAAAATGTAATGGGTGTTCCAACCCGTGTAATAGAGCTTTTGCCAAAGAAAAACCAAGAGGTTAACTATGACGAAATCCCAGAATAAAAAGAAAGGTATGGCAATTGTATTGGTTTGCGACGGGGACCCTGATGAAGAAATCTGGAACAGACTCAAGCGGTCCGAAGAAGCGTTGACTGCCGCCGTCGTCGATTTGCGCACGTTCCCGCGTGAAACAATTGACGACTTATTGAATCGTTTATACCGGGAACACGGCGGAAACACAAAACAAGAAGTAAAAAAATTTATACCAAAGAACCAGATATAAAGGACAACCCATGGCAAGCATAAATTATAGTCACTACATATACCAGGTTAAAAAAAATCAAAAGATACTAGCGACATTCTGTCTCGAACAGGACGCAATAGATTTTGTCGCAAAAAATGGTGGCGAAATCTATACAATTGGTGCATACTAATACAAAGGAGTAAGATATGGCACAATATGATGATAACAATAGCGGTGTATTATTCAAGAACGACAAGGGAACCAACCCGGCAAGACCTGACTATACTGGCGAAGTCGATGTTGAGGGCAAGAAATATCGCCTGGCTGCGTGGATTAAAGAATCACAAAAGACAGGCAACAAGTTCTTGTCGTTAAAACTAACAGAACCACAAGAACAACAGGCGGTAACAGAAGATGCTAAACCAGAAGCAGATGAAGAAATCTCATTTTGACCGCAAACCTAAAATCAGCCAAGACCAAAAAGCTTGGCTGGAAATGGAACTCCAAGCAATGCGAGAACTAAACGGTATACCGGATGGTTCGGCTCGTAGGGTATCAGAACAAGGGGGCACTCAAACATAAGGGGGAGAAATGCGCCACGCTGATTACGAGGTTTACCCGGTCCGTCATGGAGACAAAACATACTGGGCGTTCGATGTTGAATACTTTGGACACTTTGTTGTGAAATCTAAGGCGGGTATAGTAAAAAAAATAATTGCTGTGAAGCAACAGGTGGCGAAACGCCTCGAGGAAATTGACCGGTTAAACGAGGCGTACTATAAAAGAATCAATCGTGAGATGGATGAATTGTTGCGTCTTGCAAAAGAGCAACGAACACAAAAACAAACCGGTAGTCCCAGTCTTTCCAGAAAAGAAATCATCTATCGGGTGCGCGACATGTTATTGATGGGTGCGAGCGACGTAGAAATACTTGAAGCGATACCCGATACCAATATGCGAACTATCTCTCATGTGCGTTATCATTTAATTGCAAAAAAGTTGTTGTAAGAAATCCTTGTCTCTGATAATATTGTAGTGCAGTAGACAAAGGAGTACTATATGCCCACAACAAAATTTTCAGACAATCCAAACGAAGAAACCGCTTTTGTTACACAAGATGGCGGCCAAAGAAACCGTGCTGTATTAACGGCAGCGCTTAACGGAACGGTTAAATATTCAGATAATCCTAACTCAACAAAAGTTACCGTGCTCGTAGACGGTGTAGAACACAAAGCTGTTGCGGTTGTAGATATATCCGGCAATGGGGGTAGCAGCGATTCTCACAACAAAGGTTACTATGCTACACAAGCGGCACTGGAAGAAGCGCATCCAACTGGTGAAGCAGGGGATTATGCTATTGTCGGTTCAACTGACACTGTTTGGGTCTGGGATGAAGATAATTCTGAATGGGTTGACACAGATACTAAGGGTCAAGTTGAATCTGTTAATGGGCAAACAGGTCAAGTTAATATCAAATCTGTTAATGGTAATTCACTAATGGGTTCTGGTGATATTAAATTATCAACATATTTAACATATCCTAATGGATGGACAACCTCTGGAACAACAAAAGCATTCTGTGATGCTGTTGCGGCTGATACAACTGCGACTAAGGGTAAAGCATATCTTGGTGAAGTGACATTTAGTGATTTGCCAGCGAGTATGGTTAATGCAGAAGTTATTGTTGAAATAATAGATGGAACGACAGCACAAAACAAAGTGATTGTTTTGACTTGCACGAGTGGAAATACTGCACCTTATAAATGGCAATATACATATTGGAATGGTGGAACTGATGTGAGTGGTTGGAAGACATGGGCGACAGCGGAACAGGGTGCGAAGGCAGACACTTCTGCTCAGCAATATCCTGTAATGCCAACTGCTTCTGCAAGTAATTTAGGTGATATCGTTCAATATATAGGTGCAACAGTAGAGCCAGCAGAAGAATCTGCGGTTATCGAACAAACTGTCGGAAGTGGTTTATATGATTTATATGTGGATGTAGATGTTTTTGAGGGTGTAGCCCAGTTAGCAGATGGTGGAACAATGGATTTTGTTGCACACGATACGTCTTCTGCAACCTATGTTACAGTCACAGGTAATATATCGTTTGCATCACCGGGTTCTGCATTTTTGTTAATGAAAAATATGATAGACCCCAGTTACCCTGTTGAAAGCAATTATTCGTTCACGTATGCAGGAAGTAATCAATGGAGCATAAAAGTAGTTATGGGGGGTTGGGAAAGTCCAGCCATCGGAACTTTAAGCACGTCAAATCTTGAATCTTGTGGAATTACTATAACAGGAACGCCACAGGTTGATGACAAGGTTCGTGGAAATATTAACACAGAATGTTCGTTTGAAACAACTGTTGGGAATATGACCGTAACTTCATCTGCCGCAAACTTCCAAGATATTGGTGCTCGTGGAAACAATGGAATACAACTTGTTTGTAAAAGCACAGATGGGTATGCACCACAATGGGGAGTAACCGAATTGGGTGAAGGTGGTGGTTCAGACCTTGGAGATTTTTATGATGACGAGTTGGAAGCATACGGTATTATTATTGACTATAATGGACAAGGGGTAGAAGTTGATGATACAGTTATTGGTTCTGTTGTTCCGCAGTCTGGTGCGATTGAATGGCAAGTTAATAACGAAACTGTGAACATTAGTAATTATGGAATATCGTATAATGGAAGTCCAAATAATGGCGATACATTAGAAGTGACATATAATGCGGCAAAGGTTGGAATAACAAAAGGCTTCTTCTATGAATCTACAAGTGAATACAGTAGTCCGTTCGCGACAATAAGTCAGACAACTGGTTCTGGGTTATATAATCTGGCTGTGGATGTTAATACTTATGTTGAATATCGTCAACCGACCGCTAATGAAAACTTAGCGTTTGTTGCAGAAACTTACCCCGAAGAAGTATCTTATATTACGCATACTGGCAATACCACATTTAGTTCTAATACAAGTGCGTATTATGACATTTGTGAAGCTCTCAGTAATCCAGATTACTTTGGTCTAACCTTTACGTATAACGGGTCGTCTTGGGATGTTAGCAATGTTTACCAAGCGAATCTTGGGGATTTAAGTTCTTTCGAACTTGAAGGTTATGGTATAACAATAACTGGCACACCACAGCAAGATGATTATATTGAAGCGACCATAATAGATGGTGGGTGTAATTGGTTATGCAACAACGAATATGTGAATTTACAAAATTATGGAATATCTGTTGATGGGTATCCTAACAATGGTGATGTGTTGACAGTTGATTATCTTGCACCTGTTGTTATAGGTTATCATTGGCAACAGATAGATGTTCAATCTGGTTCTGGTAGTGATGGTGATGAAATTGAATGGGCGGCAAGCGCAGACTTCTTGCCAGAGTATCAGGAAGGAAATTACAGAACTTTCAAATATTCTGTTGAAAACCTACCAGATGGAAAGTATGAATTCTATTGGCAACGACTTGCTAATGTAAGCAATGGAATGGCACCATTGGCAAAAGCCACCTTTAAGTATGAATTTGAATTGTCAACAGATGAATATCAAAACCGTCAATGCGATGCAAATGCTTATTTAGTGTATGATGGTGAAACGGCATTAACTGCTGACGAATATACTATGTTGCAATCAAATAATCTTATTAACTACAATCTTATCTGTGTTGAAAATGGTGGGACAAACCTTATTATTGGCACTGCTTCAACCTGTTGGTATACAGCAATTGGAACAACTGGACAAAATATTGAAGGTGCACATAAAATATCTGTTATAAAGAATGTGATAACGGGTCAAAAATATTATCCAGAATTCTGGGAATTTAGTAATACTTATTATAATGCGATGTCTGGCTATACCGTTATGAACAGGGCATTTCCAGCAGGATACCATTATGCTTCATCAAATTTTAGTGCTGGAACATTATATGGTTTTGGGCAAACATATGGGATTAAAATAAGTTTTGCTGGAATAAACAACAATAAAGCATTGTCTTCAAAATTGGAAATAAGAGTAAGTTCGCCAAATGGAAAATATTTTGCAGATGTTCTGTTTAATGGGACTGATATGAGTTATGCAGTTGTTGATGAAAAAGAAGTAACTGGCATATTTATGGATGCAAAACTTGGATACAACAATTCGGACCCAAGTGCCTTATCTTTGATATTCAAAAATGCGACAAATCTTGGATACCCGATAATGTCTTCTGTTGCAAGAATTGGAACGAATGATGCTGATACTGATGAATATGCCGCACCATATCTGGCAACTTCATCGCAGACTTCTGCTTCATATACCACATTTATTGATTTGCCAACGACATCAAGAATTGTTGGAAGATTGGTATCCAATGATTATGTTGGTGGAATAGCAGAATATGATGGAACAACAACGCAGAATTATGAAAATGGATATTTTTATAAATCAGCGTTACTTGCCCAATCAGAATTAACTGCGACTTGTATAAGAGGTTCGTTAACTGACATACTTGTTGATAATAATCGGTTTAACCAAGAAACCAATGGTAAGGCTGGTTGGTATTTGTTCGCGTATAAAAACGGCTCTTGGACAAGGGGTGACTTTGAAGCCGACCTTACAACGTATGGTATAAGTTACACTGGGACACCATCTTCGAATGATATGATTTTAGTTGAAAGCAAGGTTGCTGATTGGAATCGTATTGATGTCCAACCAACAGCGAAAATAAGCACTGCCATCACACTTGCGGCAGCAGATTGGTCGGGCGGCAGTCAGACAATCACAGTATCTGGCATGACAACAACAGCCGTAGTGATTGTGGCGCCAGCGCCAGCAAGCCAGGCGGACTATACAGCTGCTGGCATTTTATGCACGGCGCAAGCGACAGACAGTCTGACGTTCACGGCAAGCACAACGCCGACGAATGATTTAACGGTCAATGTCATAGCAATGTAAGGAGTCGACAATGATTATAAATCAAGTTGTTAAAGGTTCTGGTGGGTCTGGTCCAGTAGGACTATATCGCGAATTTCAGTTAGATGCTAATGGCAAACTTGTACCAAATACCACGACCACGCATATTATGGATTTTGCTGGAGTAACAGACGTGTATGACGGTGCTCTTACTTATGCATATTTTAGTAATCTCGCAATATCTGGTCTTGTTGATATGTCAGATATAGAGGCAATAAGCGGTTCTAGAGCATGCATGGAAATGTTTAGTGGGTGTACTGGCATAACTGGATTTGATTTAAGTTCTCTAGAAACATTGAGTGCTAACAACGCCTGTGCGTTTATGTTTACTAACTGTACAGGATTAACGAGTGCAAATCTTTCTGCCTTAAAAACGGTAAGCGATAATACTGCGTGCCAAAGTATGTTTGAAGGTTGTACAGGAATAACAAGTGCTGACCTTAGTTCATTGGAAACAATAAGCGGAACGTCTGGATGCAGCGCAATGTTTAGGGGGTGTGTATTGTTAGCAAGCGTTAACTTATCTTCATTAAAGACTTTGGGCTCTAACGCTTGTCAATATATGTTTTCTGGGTGTACAAGTCTTACATCACTGTCTTTCCCAGCAATAACAACTGCATCGTTTGGAACGCGAACAAATCAATTCAGTGGTATGTGCACAGGGATTCCAAGTATAACTCTGCACTTTCCGTCAAATGTACAATCGATTATTGAAGGCCTTTCTGGTTATTCAACAACGGCACCGTTCGGGGCTGCAAGTGGAACGGTATTGTTTGATTTGCCCAGCACTAACTCGTAACAAAAAAGGATGAACTATGTGGAATGAAATTAAAGCAGTTTGGAAAAAACAGCGGCTATCAACGCAAACACAACAGCGGCAGTACAGAAGGTATTGGACGCTATCACCGAAAACAAGATTGAAGCTTTGCAGGGTAAAATCAACTCGCTTGAATTAGCACAAGCTACATCTGGTGTTGTTCGTTACCCGAACACCTTCAGCTATAACGCAGGACCTTCGCCGTTCTGCAGCGGCTGTGGCTGCGGCTTCTAACCTATTGGGCGGAGCTTCCTTTCCTCTCCGCCCTATAACCTATGGAGACGAAAATGGACTGCAATTGCAATTTACATAGAGCCACTAGCATGACAACCGGAGGGTTGTTAACGGTAACAAATAGCAACAACATTGCAAACTTGATGCCGTTTGATTTGGTATTATGTTTGAATCCAAACGCTGTTATTTTGGGTGCGCCTGTTGATTTTACAATAACTGTAAACGGTGCAACAGCTGATTTAAAGAACCGTTTTGGGTTGCCAATCAGCACAGACCATTTGCAACCACGTAAAAGATACAGAGGTTATTACATTGTTCCTTCGGAAGGAACGCCGTATGTAATTCTTTTAAACACACCGTGTGATATTGCTTATGCGACATCAAGTGCCGCTGTTGCGATTACCACAGATGACACAACCGATGGAGATTAACCATGACACATGAAGAAAAAATGCAGATGCGTGACCATATGCATCGTATGGGCATGACCTTGTTAGACAAGGTACAACGCATGATTGACTCTGGCGAGTTGACCACACAGCAAATGATGTTTGCTGCGGACATTCTCAAAGACGTGGCTGATGCTGAGAAGAGTTTAGCCAAAGCACATTGGTGTGAAAGCGACTCTGGCACTGGCAAAACTTATTAAATAAATATTGATTTCTTGGTCCTGTTAGATATATAATATATAGTAGCAGGACTAGGAGTCATATGTATAAAATATCTTGGACCTTTCCTAAGTTTATATACGGAATTGGTGGCGCAATTGCGTCCCTTACTTATGGCATTCAATCGGCGATGCTGGGGCTTTTGATTTGTATAGCTGCCGATACCATCACAGGTTTAGTTGCCGCACCATATCGCAATCAACGTAGAAATTCCACGTCCTTACGCAAAGTTGTCCCGAAAATGATAACGTACCTATCCGCTGGGTTGCTCGCCCACGTGTGCGAAATGTTGGTCTTTCCTACGTGGGCCAGTGGGTCATTAGAGTTGGGGCGAATTATATTTAGTTTCTTTGCTGGCATAGAAATCATGTCGTGCTTTGAAAACCTAAAAGACATAACGGGGTCAAAGGCTTTTGATTTGTTGACATTAAATTTTAAAAATCAAATAGAACAAAAGGTCGGTGTGAAGCTTCCTAAAAAAACTATTGACAAGAATAACAATAATTGATAGTATTGTTTTGTTAAGTACACCTTAACACCCTCTTACCTCACCGCTTATTTCTTTTTCTCTAGCTTTCCTTCCTTTCATAACGGTGAGGTTTTTTTATTTTCTAATCCACGCCAACCCTAACAACGCTGCTATGATGGACATCAATGTTGTTGCGAGCTTCCATCCGGATGCTTCTGTTTTATAAGCACGAATGGTTTCTTCACACGTGTGTGTTAAATCGTTTGCACGTGCAGCACAATGCTGTGCACCTTTAAGCAACAATTGTTTATCGGCATCCATATCCATATTGTTGTTAGCATAATCTACAAGCTGTACAACCTCTTGTTGTATACCGTCGTTTATTTCTGATACTGGTGTTTTACGGGAGCACCCACACAACAGCATAACAATTAAAAAAACAACTGCAATCCACATTACAGCTGTCCAAGCATTTTTCTTTTCTTCATCCATGTCGCATCCTTTTGGTTAATGTATTATATCATATGTCCAGACCAGTATTCAATATCTTTTATATCATCAAGCGAACGAACCACACGATATTCTATATGCAATTTGTGTGCAAGCTCTTCGAAACACATCTGTTCTGGTGAGCGTTTGCCTTTAGGTGTTTTTAATTCCAGCCACCAGCATTTGCCGTTGCGTGTCCAACAAATTAAATCGGGGGCACCTTTGGTGAGACCCATGGTTCTCATTCTCATAGCATCGGCGACCCCCATGTTGCGTTCGTTAGGAACGTGAAAGGCAACAGTTCCCCACTCACGCAATTGCTGTACGACTTGTTGTTGTAATAGTGATTCGTTGTATTTCATGCCAATCTCGTTACCATTAATTCGCCGTCTTTCATTTCTCTACAGCGTATGCGTAACGAACAACAATCACGTTTCAATATTGCACGACAATATCTAAACCATTCACGTGGGCATTTAATGACAACTGTCTCGCCCGGCATAACCGTTGTTAATGATTTGTATACGTCTGTAGCTTTTATCTGTTCTTCTGTCAGTTTTGTTATTTCAGCAAAAGCTTTTACTGTGCGACCACACCCAACGAGGTGTCCCGCTTGTGTTAAAGTTTCTGCAGCATTAAGCAACGCAATGACCTCAGCCTTTTCGCCATCACCCATACTGCTATCTTCAACGATGTTTCTTATTTTAGTTAAGATGTCAAACACCTTGCCTGTATATCTTACCGCCATGTTACAACCTTTTGATTCTTATTAGTTCTTGTTCCCCTGCAACGGGTTTCTTTTTGTTTAAAGTTCCATTGTACCAGCAGGTTTTCACACCGTTGCCACGGTTAAGTCTGCCTACAATTTGTTCTACCTCACATGAGTTATTCATGTTAGTTAGTATAATTATATTTTCTAATCCGGGAAAGTCAAATCCCCGCACTAAGCATCCGACTGTTACAAGGAACGGGATGCGTCCCTGTCTAAATCTTTCCACCAAATCTTCACGACGTCTCTTTGGAGTATCGCCGAACACAGATGGAATATTAAATGTTTGGCTTATAAGTTCTGCGTGTGATATACTGTCACAGAATATGATTCCGTTCTTTAGTGTCTTACATAAATCGCTAACACCTTGTAAATGTTCACGAATGATTGGCGAATAAACAGCACGGTTCTGTAAATGCATGGCATTACATTGTGTAATTGGCACACGCACTATATTAATGTCTGGTGAGTAACCAAGGCGATGTCCTTCTTCACGGTCAATGTTTATAACCGCAGGCCCATACTGTTCTTCAATAGACACAATGGTTGTTTCGTTCCACATCCATCCGCTTTTATATCTGGTCTTGCGACGATAATAATATGGTGTGGCTGTGAACCCTGCGACTTTACAATTCTTCCAAGCATCAAAGATTTGTCTAAACAGTTTACCCTCATAAAAACAATTGCACTCGTCGACGATTAACAAGTCTGGTTCTTCACACTCGTGTAAATGTTTTACTAATGTCTGTGGCGTGGTATAAATAAAGTCTGCGTTCCACGAGCCATGATGTGCAGAGTCTATCATTGCAGTATTCATACCAGCGCCTTCTAGTTTTTCGTGATTTTGTTTCACAAGTTCTAGACATGGTTGAAGAACAACCACTCTTTTAAAGTATTCTGCTATGCCAACCATCACCCACGATTTACCAAGCCCGACAGCGAGAACCACAAGTCCAAACCTATTCGTTTCCAATCGTAATTTCAGGTGGTCGATGCTTGTCGTCTGGTAATTCCGGAGCTCGAAGCCCCCGGGAAGCAAGTTGTTTCTTTTTATAAGCATTGTATTCCCTTACTAAATCATTCACTGTCTTTTCAATCGGCCCTGTTCGTAAGTCTAGAATTAAAGGTGCAGTTTCCTTGTCGAACAAATCGAATATGTCTTGTTCGCTCATGCCGTCGACAATTAAAAGTGCCTTATAATCTAGTATCATTTTATTGGTGGCGGTGGTGGTACGCCTTTCTTTCCGTTGTTCTTAACAGAATCAGCAAGTTGTTTCTTCAACAGCTCGGCCATAAACTCGTCCATCCTTGCGGGGTCTGACAGGTATTCTTTCAACCAAGCCATCTTGAATTCGTCGCCGCCTTTTTCCTCTATTATTTTTTCCGCAAGTTCTATGAGTGTCGACATGATTACCCCGTATACTTTACATATTTCTTACCATTATATGTCAACGCTTCTTTGCGATTAACATACCCGACATATGATATATGAATCCATTGTTTGCCACCAGATTCTTCCAATATCATTTGGTCGTATAATAAGTTTGATTTGTATATCTTTATGAACGCATCGGGCACCGAGACACCAACTGGTATGATGTCGCTTGCTTCACATTTCATATGTTGTGATGTCGTTGCACCACCAACTGCTTTGTTCAGTTCGGGGCAACGGACTGACGACGACACAATCAGTGGGCAGCCGAGCAAGTCACGCACTGTTTCCAAAAAGTCTGCGTGGTCTTTCAGTTTGTTGATATTCTTTCTGCCATACTCTTCGTTTTGTTTTGCGAATTCCTTGTGTGATGTTTTCACAAGTTCCTCAAACGAAAAATGTTCTGATAATTTTGTAGCCATTTTCTTCTCCATAATGTTGGTGGTCGAGCCGAGGCTCGACCTTGGCAATGTTGCACGTTACCATTACGCCACAATCGCTTATTGACTTATGCTACGCAAATCTAAGATTGGTGTAGAATTGCCCATCATAACTTGTGGCAAACGACCATCCCATTTTTGCACCGCTTCATAAGACACTAACTTTGGGTTTTGTGCCAACGCATTTGCACGAATACGCATAGATTCTGCTTCTGCCTTAGCCGCAACCACTTTTTGAGTTGCTTTTTGTTCAATCTGCTTTGTTCTGTTTGCTTCCTCCAAAGCGGACTGTTCAGCAATAACTTTCTTTTCAATCGCCTGCTCAAACTGATTTGAATAGTCGATGTTAATCATTTGAAAGTTTGTTATGGACACAGGGTAACTGTGTGAAATCATACGGCCTTGTAATGATTTCAATACGTTTTCTGCAACCTTATCACGATTAGCCACCATTGTGTCTGCATTCCAGGTCCCGACCTCTGCTTTAACCGCTTGTTCCAAATTAGGATACAAGATACGTTCTTGCCAGTCGTTTCCATATTCTTTATATGTAGCGACAATGTCGTTCGCAATCAAGTTATAAGAATACGACACACGAATCTTTGCTGTCTGTATGTCCTTGGTATATGTTTCTGTTGTATAATCCGCTCTGATAGTTTTAACATCAAAACGTTTTACAGACTGAATCAAGGGTAGTTTCATGTGCATGCCTGCGCCATAGATATGGTCTGATGCTTTACCAAACGTTGTGACGAGGGCTTTTTGTCCTTCTGATATAGTAAAGAACGACCCACACACTAAAATCAAACCTACTACCGCATACATGCAGTAAATTGGTATGTTAACTGTCCAGTCAAAACTTCTTTCGTCTGGTTCTGCGACAAATCTAAATTTTTTCCATTTCATAGTTTCTTTCCTTTGGTTCTTGACGTGGGCCTTTTATACTGAGTGCCCACCGATAAACTGGCTGACGCAGTTGGACTCGAACCAACGACCAAGTGATTAACGGTCACCTACTCTACCGACTGAGCTATGCGTCAATGTGCCAGTTTCGGGCGCACTACTGGCGGAGTGTGAGTAAAACCTGCTTGGACGCAGGTAGACCCTTGGCTATTACAAGCCCATCTCTTCGGCTACTGAATCCAAATCGTCAACATCGATTTCTTTTGTTTCAGTACCCAATCCCAAGTCGGCTTCATACGGATTTGTTCTTTCGTTTGCAAAGTCCAGTAACAAATATTCTTTTCCGTTTGTGCGACCTGTAACCTTACGTGGTTCGCAAGTCAGTTTTTCTTTCTTGCCATCCATTTCAACGATAATCGTTGCTTCGTCTTGTGTCAATGATAATATACCACAGACCTTGTGACGATTGCAAACCTTACCTTGTTTGTTAACATAGGTTTCGTCTGTCTTGATGTCAACATCAGCAACCATACGATTTTCTTTCGTGCGGAAATTGTTGATGTAAACATTTACACCATCAACCCATTCGCCCGAACCAAAGCGCTTGCCTTGTGGGTCACGTTGTAAGAAAATAACTTTAATTTTGTTTTGTTCGGTTTCTTTATTCATTTGTTTCTCCATTAGTTAATCAAAAAAATTCCGGGATTTCGTCATTTGTTGTATCACGTTTCGGTGGTAGTTTGGTCGGAGTTTTCTTTGGCAGCGCCCCTTTCACACCTGAAGCTTCGTTGCCATCGTCGTCCTCTTCGGCTATCACGTTAAACAATGTGCACAACGAGTAGCGCTTTGCATATGTGATGCTCGCACCGAATTGCTGTGGATTGGTATTCACAAGTGGAAACTGTGCGGCTCGGGCTAAGTCCTTGCCATCGGTTACGTACGTGTTCAGATACCATACGACAACCTCTTTGTCTTCTTGTTTCACTTGTTCTTTATCGATGCCAAAGCAATACTGTAAGCCCACCTCTTTCAAGGGTTCTTTCAGAGCATCAACAACCGTGCCCAAGTCAGCATACTTGCTGTTAAAGTACGGGTTCTCTGCAGATTTGATGCACGTGATACCACGTCCAGCAACCTGCGCTACTTTTATCATTAGTTCATTAGTCATTTTCGTTTCCTTTATTCATTTGTATTTTAATTGTTCCGGCAACTTTTGTTTCCTTTGAATAGGCATTAAAGATGTCGGGTTTCTCGGCTTTCAACCTAGCGGTATCAAGCGAGACACGGGTGGTTGGTCTTACGTATGTTGCAACGAAAGTATCACCAGTGTAGGTTGTGGCGCCTGCTATTTCTAATTGTTCAAGCAGGTCAGCTCGTAACTTTTGTTGGATGGCATCATACTCTTTAACATAGGGTTCAAGTTCTTTTAACCTATGTTCCATCGCTTTAATGTTATCTTTATCAATCGGGTCAAGTTCAGATTTCTGCATGTCCCAGCACTCTTTCCAAGACAGTGGTTCAATTGTGGTGATGCCGGCAGGTGAGATAACACGCAAGCGAGCGGACGAGGTGTCGTACCCCATGTAATCAAGTGCCAATTTATACAGCGACAACTGGACTGTGCAATATTTTTTGTTTACATGTCCCGACTTAAAGTCAACAATGTCGGTAATGACTTTATCATTGACACGAATTAAGTCTGCCGTCCCTGCGTAATGCAGGTCAAGGTTGTATATCATAACCTCGGTCAGCATATTTGGTTCTCGCTTTAAGAACTTGGCGATTGCAGGTGCCAGTTCCGTTGTAAAATCTTCGGCTTCAAAGTCACAACTCGGGTCATAATACCGACCAAGTTCTGAGTGAACATCAGTGCCACGAGCCGCAGCTGCAGCTTGAAAGAACTGTGGTTTGATACCACAAATTTCACTGGCAATTTCGGTGACCGAACGGACAACGTTGCCATCTAATTTATAGGTGTGTGACTTATCGTCATAGTTGATTTCCATAGCTTTCCCCTTTGGTTATATAGTTTATGATAAAACTTTTTTTTGATATGTCAATTATTTTTTACAATAAATTTTGCCCCCTTGTTGATAACATTGCCATCGTAATCGATAAGGCGATAGTTGTTAACGTCTGCCTGTGCAATCGACGCATACTTTTTATGTGATAAGGTTAAGCCGGTGCGCTGTTCCCATTTTTCACATAGGTTTTCATAGCCATCGACGGGCTTTAAGAATATACCATCGGTATTGATGTTGATAATCTCACAGCCAATAGACTTTAAGCCCATCGCCAATATGGTGATAAGCACCTGACCCCTAACGGCGATGCTACTGGCATAATACGGGTCGTATAACGGACTGACTTTTGATTTCATAAGACCGTAAACACTATTAATTTTCAATTTCAACGAGTCGGCAAGTTCTTTATTGCCAGCTTCCTTGGCGGCGAGACGGTCTTCAACCCATTTGATAAAGACGTGTGGTGATTTAACGGCACGACTTAATAAATTATTGGTAATCATTATATTCGGGTACATACTGTTGACATCAACATGAACAATGTCGGTGCCACTATAACCACGAACAGCAAAGTGTGCACCACCAAGACCAAAGGTGACATCCATACTACCATCAGACGCACACCGAATTGGTGTCGGCACCATTTCACTGCAATCTTCTTTAAACTTTTCAAAGAATATACGAGCTTCTGGTGGCACGTGTATAATTTCTGGTGGTAATATATACCCACTGCGTATCATATCTTGTGGTATTGGTTCGGCACCAAGTTCTTTTTCTGATTCGTTTGGATTAAATGTTTTTGTTTCTTTTGGTGCTTCAAAGAAATCTAATACCGACACACTTGCAACCTCTTTCTGTTCAAGTGTCGGTGTAATAACGTCTGTATCTTTAACATATAACGTGCAACAATACTCTGGTTCTGACCCATCAAACGACACTGGCATCATGTGTTTCTTTGACACGAGCCCTGTTCGCACAGCGATTGCATCTATGCATGACCAAAATGTTTGTGACGCATACACCTTATACCCACCACGTTGCATTGCCCATGTTCTGTATGTCTTCCATGTCAACGCATGTCCGCTTGGCACCTTGTCTGTCTTAACGGTCCAACCTTGCGATTGATAGTCTGGGTCTGGTGAGTTTAATTTAATACGCACCGAGTTTACATATTCTTTTACGTCTGCATATGCATCACGTTCGGTGTTAAAGTATAGCATTTGTTGAATGTGAATTGTTTCTTTGTCTTCTTCGGTGAGTTTGTATGGTTGGTTGCCGTGTGCTTCATAATATACCTTGGCTTCAGCCATCAGTTGTTCAAAGTATGAGTCTGGTAAATCTAATATACGGCATTCGTCTTGCCCAAGTTTAGATTCAAACACAATCTGTCTGCGTTCGTTTACAGCATACCCAGTCTTTACTTTATTGCTTGTGCGTGTAACAATAAATGAACGTGGGTGTGATTCGGGTTGTTGGTTCTTGCGTGAGAATGTGTCACGGTCTGACGTAACGAACTGTTTCCACAAATCGTAGCTTATGCCCTGTCCTTTTTCTGGGTCTGACATTGCACACTCGTCGTCGATTACAATGATTGCGTTTTCGCTGTATGCATTGACATACATATCGTCAACACTACGACCTTTGCTCATGAACACACACCATCCGTGCGACAGTTTCTTTAACAGCAGTGTCTTGCCTACACCTTTTTCTTGTGACACAAAATCAAACCAGTATGGCACATATGTTTCGTGCGGATTGTGTATCATTCCAACCAACGATGTCATAAACAACCAAAACAGATTGGGGTTCGTGTCGCAGTCGTAGTATTGTTTTAAGAACGTGTTGATTCGTTCAATACCGTCCCACTTTGGTATGTTCTTATATATATCTTCACGTGAATTGTATCGCACGTTCTCTTTTATTTCTTCAAACAGTGCATCACGGTCGCCGATTGGCATGCGTGTTGTGCTTTTAACGTGTCCGTTGTTGTCTTTGTTTGCCAAGAATAATTTATCACCAAGATACAGTGTCATTTTCTGACGCAGTTCTTTCATTGACAAACCTTTTTCCATGCGTCCATTCACATTGCAGTAGCCGAGACCTGTCGCCTCGTCATACCCAAACATCTTGTTCCCCAACAGGAACTCACGTAATTGAATTGATAAGTCCACGTAATCCTCCCCAACAAATTTCTTGATCGGTTCTCTGCCAGTGGCATCACGGTCTATTTCGTCACGTGTGTGCCCACTGTATTTTGCAAGGCTTGCCATCACAGTCTTTTCTAATTCTGTTTCTTCAAGCCCACAAATCTTAGATATCACTGGCAAAAACTTTTGCACAGTTTCAAACGACACTCCCTTTGCTATAAAGTAACCGAGCCATTCGATTGTTCGTTCGTTTCGTTCGCCGTCTTGTAATGTTAATATGTTTGGATGGTCTACGTTTGCGTCAACAAACGGTATTACGTCGTCCAATGAGTCTGGCAACATGACATCGTAGTCGTCCCACCCGAAAGCCAGTTCTCTAAAGTTGTTGAATCTTGTTAAATACTTGCGCCCCTCATAGTTATCTGGAAGCACGATATAATTTTCTTTGCCTTTAAGTATATCAAATTTCCATCCGAATATACTCATAAGTCCAACGGTGCGTTTGATTGTGCGGTTGGTTTTAAAGAACAAGTGATAGCCACCTGCTTTAAGTGATTTTGTAATAAGAATTCCGGGGAAAAGTTTCTTTATATATGCTATATAATATGCGCTGCGTTTGTCTTCACTGTCAATATCAATTACAACCATGTCGTTGGGTATCATTAAACCCAGCTGACCCTCGCATTGTGCGTTAGTCAAATCGCCGACCAGATATTTTTTTGCGGTGATTCGTTGTTTGTTTTTCAGCGGTGTAAATTGTAGCATTTCCTTTCCCCTTTGCTTTGTGGGCTGAGGCAAATAGGAGTCAACCCCAGCCCTGCCGTGCTAACCGACACGGCAAACTCTTTATAACTTACGTAATAATAAACGCAAGTTTTTCAGCACTCGTTCTGCTTCTTTGCATTCGCCGAGTGCACGAAATAATTTTGGTGTATCTTTATATGGTGATGCACGTTGAACCGCTTTTAATCTGGCATCAACCTCGTGTGTCGCCCATTCAATTAATGTATTCTTTTCGCTCGTTGTCATAGTCAATCCTTTCCCTTATCATAACATTCGAATTTACAAGTGCAACCACAAAAACATAATCTTTACACTTGACGTGACAAAAATTTTGTTTATAATGGTGCGCTTGTTAACCTCTTACCCTCTTTGAATATTCAATTGCGGCACGCAGAAACGTGCGATACGTATCTATGTGACACGTGTCTTTGGTGCGGGACAGTAACAACCATCTCGCACCTGCTTTCTGTGGAAACAATGTATCCATTAGTCTTCTTCGCTTTCACATTTATCAATGTATGCTTTCATGCAAGCCGCAATAAAAGCGGACACTGATTTTCCTTCTCGTGCAGCTTCAATTGCAACAACATCAATCAGTCGTGTCAACCCTAATATCTTGTCAGCCATTGTGCAGTCGTTGCACATGTTGATGCCAACAGGCATTGGGTTATTCTTTTCATATACAAACTCCATCTTGATATGGTTTGTGTGCTTCCCAGTTTTAATCTTTTCGTTTTTCTTTAAGTTCTTTTTGATTTCTTTAATTTTGTTTTTAAGCATTTTAGTTTCCTTTGGTTTCGTTTGTTTGTTTAAATTTGTCCATCAGTTCTTGCAGTTCCCCTGTGCACACAACTATCGGCAGACTTTTAACACCAAGCATTTGTGCTAGTGCCATCAGTTCTGCTGGTTGTGGTTCCAGTTTCTCTGCATCAGGGCAAGACATTGATAACATCTTGCACTGTGAACATCCGGGCTGTCCTATGATTAGGGTTCTCATTTCTTTCCTCTTTTGTTTAGGACGTGTATTACCACATCCCAGCCCCATCTTACTGGCCATATAGTTGCGTCAATCATGGCGCACACTATCGACCAGCCAAATGAATAACCCATATTGCGTATCGCTGTTGCGTCTGCCCAATATGTAATTACCCACCCAATTACATAAATCCATGTCAGTAGTTCTAACATTTCTTTTCCTTTTGGTTGTCTACCATCTTGTGCTGATACTCAAGAAACTTTTTCTGTCTCTTGAGTTCAGAACGATGGCGTTTCATTTGTCCAAGTTCACATTGCTCCTTGTGTATCTCGTCTGACTTTTCATGTATTGCAGGTATCAACGCCTTGCGTTCTTCCTTATAATACTTTTCGAGACTAAGATAGTCGTCGTGCTGACGCATTAAGTCATACAGCTCGGCACCAAGTTTGTCAATGTGTTCTTTCTTTTTTGTTATTTGTTCGTCACAGAACTTGATGTCTTCATCTTTCATGGCTTACTCCGTTGGAATGTCTGGTCTTGGTTTCCACTTTGCAGTTTCTTTCGGACCATCGTCAACCGTGTTTGTCATTACACTATCGTATCTGACTAGTGGTTCTGTTAATGGTTGTTGTGGACTACCAAATGGAGTTATCTTTGGTTGTGTATATGGCACCGTAAACGGCGACGATACTGAATCTGGATTCAATTTGTATTCTGCCACACGATGTCTTGCAATACCATATACAACTAACATACCATTTTCAACACGCGTATCATAGTAATCATATTTCATTACTGATGCTGGGTCCAATGGTTTTTCTTCAACTAATTTTTGTTCTTGCTTTTGTACTGTTTCAGCTTTGCATGCGTTGTTACCGAACCAATACTTTGTTTTAAATAGGTTGCTAAATATACTCAATGGAACGTCTCCTTGTTCTGATGGTTTGGTTGCCAATATGACACCCTTAACACTGATTCTTTTTTTAGTCCATAACGACCGCTTAATACAATACAACATTTTATCTAGTGTATTGCCTGACGCATAGTATGTACCGTTTTCATATGTACACCAACCAATCCAGTAATGTGATGGTGCTCTACAGAAGTTTACTTCTATCATTTTATACTCCTTGTTTTTCTAGTTTCATTGGTGCAAGTGATTTAACATACAGCGTATCTGTTGTATCACTTGCGATAATTATGATTAAATCCCCGCACGCCATCATGTCGATAGCGCCCTTAGGAAAATAATCACTGCTTTTTACATCGGATATTTTATCATTGGTTTGATATATCCAATATGTAAACCCTCTTGCGTATGCTATTACGCCAAACCCTTTGTTGTCAAATGCCATTGTCATGCTCCTTTGTTAACGGTTAATTGTTATGTTGTTTTCAACAAACTCTTGGTACTCGGTGTCGTCATACGTGTCGTCTAAATCTCTTACGATATTTTCAACACGGTCTTGCGAACCAAGATATACAATCTTTGACAAGTCGTATATCATACTAATCAACTGGTCAAACGTTATGTTGTATTCCATTAGTATATCATATAGCCCTTTCATTTTATTTCTCCTCTAAGTCTAACAGTCCAATTGTTTCCTCGTCAGCATATCCCCACGGGTATATAATTACACTGCGTATGTTTCTCTTGTCCTTTGTCACCAGTATCGAGAACGAACTGAACTTACTGTCGCTCGGTTGTTCTATCGTGCTATATGAATTGCCCTCTTCATCACTCGACATATACACCGGTGCGTCTGGTGTTATCTTGGCTAACTTGTTAAAGTAATTCGCCATCTGTTTTACTGTTATCGTACTCATGTTTACTCCTTTGTTTTGTCTTCGCCATCATCGCCATAAGATTGGTCTTCGTTATTAACCATTTGCTCATACCAATGCTGGCATTTCTCATCGCAGAAGACGTTTCCATCAGCGTCTTCTACACCTTCATGCGGTCTAACAATAGCTCCGCAATACGCACACTCATCGACTGTGTTGTAGTATCTATCAAGTTTATCTTCCCAGTCGTATTGATTACCATAGCACCCACTATATGTGCCATATCTATCGTATTTCTTTGGTTCTTCTGGTGTGTCATCCACAATTACATCTGGATGTGTTGATATCATTTCAAATATTCTGTCCACATTATGTTCGAACTCTGCTATTTCTAAATACTCATCGTTCGTATGTGGTTTATAATACCCACATGATATATTCACCATGTTCACCTTTGGCGCCACGTCTTTGAACTCGTTCAAATCTGTGAATGTTCCTGTTGCTGTCTTGAACCCTAAGTCTTCCCAGATTTTTACGAACTCATCACTTGCCAGCCGTGTAGCACCTGACACATCAATCACGTCGTTGCCACCACGTCTGTCCATCTCTATTATATATGCAGCGTCTTCCAGTTTGGTCTCTGGCACATGTCTTGCACCAACACCACCAATTTCTTCATCTGCTGTAAATATGATTCGCATACCTTTCTTGTGCATGCGTTTCCATATTTCTATTGCACATATAATACCAGTCTTGTCGTCAAAGCCAATACCTACTCCGTTACCACCAAATATTCTCTTCCCGTCCAGTGTTAACACCGGCTTTCGTTCGCCACGCAACACATTGTCTGTGTGCGCCACCATAATTGGTGTCCCTTTGGTTTCTTTACTAAAGTTAATATAAACATTTCCCCACTCGTCGTAGTCCATGTCTTCTTTCTTAAAATGCTTAAGCAAATCGTATATACTTACACGCTCTGCCCTAAGTATTTGTTCATACTCGGTAAAATTAACCTTCATTTACAACCTCCTTTGGTTTTTCTGGTTCTTGTTCTTTTACCTCTTCTACATCCTCTGCTCGTTTCCATTCCTCTCCAATCTTCACCCATCCATCTGCTTTTGCACACTCTTCGCAGCAATAACATTGTCCGTCTATTATTATTGTGCAATCACCATCTTCATCGCACCAGTCTCCACAATGATAACATTCGTGCCAGCCTTGTTTTTCTGCACAGTCTTCATTGCAATAATATTCTCCGTCTATTTCTATCATTCGTTCTTTGTCTCCCCACTCTCCACAATTTTCACACAGTTCATAGCCCTCTCTTCTTGCACAAGCGTCACAACAATAGAAATATTCGTCTATGAATATACCGTCGTCTTGGTATTCCCATTCGTCACACCAGTGACATCTATACCAGCCGTCGTTATTTGCACACTCTTCAGAACAGTACGTGTTGTCTCCGGCCCACCAGACATCGTCTTCGTGCACTCGTTCGCCACAATGTTCGCATGTGTAATATGAATCTTCTTCATAGTCTAAAGTATCATGGCTTGTGCTTTTACAATCAAAGTCCCATCCACGTTCTACTACTTTATACTTTGTATACCATGTTCCTTGTTCGTCTTCTCTTGATACCCTTCTTACACCATACGGACCGTCTAGATACATTGACTTGGTTTCATCAGTCCAATCTGTTTCTAGTTCTAGGTCTTTTATAGAATAACCCCTACCGAACAAATCGTTTTCTTTCATTTCATTTGTTAGAAGATTAATCATTGTTCTATGGTATTCATACAGTCCATATATTCGCACGAAATGTCGTTGTCCATTGTATTCATACATAATACACCGTCCAACTTGGTCGCCCTTATCGGTTTCCCATCGCACTATTTTACATCCGTGTATTCCACCGTAGAACTGTTGTGCATATTCTCCATATCCAGACATACAACTATAGTTGCTTGCTCTGTCACCATCTGTATCTTGATAGTTGTTATATATCGGGTCATATGCTTTCTTAAAGTCTGTGTCTATTACCATATGGCACGGTCTTATTTCCTCAAATGCTTTTTGGAACTTTTCTCTTATTTCACTTGGCACTTTTGGAAAATACTTTTGTAAATAACTACCGACTTTTACATACTGTCCATCTGGTATTTCGTCTTTCGCTCTTATTTCGTCGTGGTCTTTTACAATCATACCTTGCTTTATATATTTCTTTAATTTATAAAGCGGTAGTTTTGCAAGTCTTCCTTTTGCTGATACATAGAACGTATCTCTGTCTTCGTCTCTTGATACAGTATACTTTTTCGACTTTTTTCTGTGTCTCATTTCTACGTATTTTGTTAAACGCAAAAATACTTTTCTTAAATCAGCATTAGACGATGCCATATCTGTCCAGTACATATATCTTTTGTATTGATACTCTTGTCTTGATTTGTCTAATCGTCTTAATACCCAATACACATCTTTCAATGGTATTTTTATATCGACTTTCTTTAGTCTTTTGTATTTGTCTAGTTTTTCTTGTATTGTTTCACTTGGTCTATCTTCCAAATCAAAATCTATGCTATGTAGTTTTATAAACCCTAGCACTTCTCTGTCTTCATATAGACTCATCATTTTTCTGTTCTGTTCTTCTGACGCTTTTTTATCGATTTGCAGAACTACATTACTGGCTTCCTGTCTTGTTAGTTTTCCAGTACATAATTGCGCAGTTAAATATATTGCCATTGGTCTTGTCCAATACCAGTACACGATATTGTACATATCCCTTATGGCTCTGCTTATTTTTTCTTCTTCTTGTGTCATTTTATTACTCCTTTATTAAATGACGGTTTCTTTTGTCTTGTTAGTTATTGTTTTTACTACATTTTTGCCTCCTTTTGTTATGCGTTTTTCTTTTCTATTCCTGATATTCTTTATATGTCAATAGATATTGTTGTGAAAACCCGTCCCAAGTTGCACTATCTAAATAATAGTGTTTCTTTTGTTTGTCTATTGTTATATAGATGTCCTTTTCTATTGTATCTATGTCGGCTTCGTTGACTTGTATTGCCAGCGTTCCATAATTATATGATTGTTTATTTGTAATCATTTTGTACTCCTTTATAATTCATATTGCCCGATCGGTGCGTCTGTTGTTGTTTCTTCTACTGAATAGCCGTCGCTTTCAAATATTTCTAGTATTTTCTCCATTGGTATATTTCTAAAGTCTGTGTTTTCGTCTAGTCCGTATTCTATTCTAGTTCCGTCGCATAATTGTTCATCTAACACAGATTCTTTAAATCGTCTTCGCATATTTTCTTCATCATATATTTCTATTTCTTCAAATACTCTGTTTCTATTTTCTTGGTCAATATATAATATCTTATATATTTTCATTGCTTTCACCTTTGTTTGTTTAGTTTACTTTCAACATATTTGCTATGTTGGCTAAGTTTTCTCTCTCACGCTCGTTCTTTTTTATGATATTGACCAGCCACTTGTTGTATGGCTCAACTGGCAATACCTTGTTATTTTCATATCTTGTTGTGTAGATTTTTTCCTTCCGTTCTTTATACACGATTGTATTTTCTTTTCTGTGTTGTGAAACTTTTTTCTTCAATAGTTTTAATGCGCGTTGTACTAATTGGAAGTACTCTGGTTCATTTATTCTTTTCTCGTCTATTGCTATTTGGAATTGTTCACCATAGATGCTCTCTCCTGTTCTATACTCTTCTCTATCATAGTTTATTATTTTCATTTGTTCCCCCTGTTCTTTTTTCTTTTCTTTTCTTTTCTCTGTTATAAAAACTATTGTTTTTATAATTATTACAAAAGCCCTTGTACAAGGGCTTTTGTATTGCTTTTCAAGTGTTATTTTATCAAGATATTTTTTACTTGTTCAAGTGTGATATTTTCAACTTGTGTTGATTTTTTCAACTGAACAATATTTTTTTGTTCAATACCAACTTGCTCAAGAATGTTGACAAGTGATTGTATATAACAGGGGCGGGCGGTGATATAATACTTGCCTTGTTCACCAATCATTAAAACACTATTTTTGCCTTTGTTCAAGTTTTTAATGATTTTATCACCTGTTATTTTTTCAACTTGTTCAATCTGTTCAAGTGTATTTTTATCACTGATTTTATCAACTGTTTTCAAGTTTATAAAATCGCTTGT
>Ga0310786_10001238_pt1 | contig 41049 bp, 43 predicted proteins | sample AusTroGonzalo_MG_FD_203881 | JGI IMG/M metagenome (GOLD analysis project Ga0310786, IMG submission 203881) | Bovine rumen microbial communities from tropical cattle in Woodstock, Queensland, Australia - Gonzalo_03 (v2) (version 2) | ecosystem: Host-associated > Mammals > Digestive system >... | reverse complement strand
CCTCATCCTGAGTGTGATCTCTCCCTTCTTTCCGGAACGGCGCTGACCCTCTCTGAGAATCTCTCCGACAGCGTACTTGTCGAAGGGTGGGATCTTCTCGTCCTTCTTGACCTCCTGGGCCACGAATCTTGCGATGTTGAGACGGTTCTCGTCGGTGTCGGGCATGTTGGTCTCCATGAAGACCTCGTATCCGTATCCTCTGATCCTCGACCTGAGTGCGGGGTGCATTCCCTGGATAGCATCCAGGTTTCCTGCGCAGACCAGGATGAAGTCGCAGGGCACGGGCTCTGACTTGACCAGTGCACCGGATGACCTCTCGGACTGACCAGTGATGGACATCTTCTTCTCCTGCATGGCGGTGAGGATTGCCTGCTGGGATTCCATCCTGAGGAGGTTGATCTCATCCAGATAGAGGACTCCCTTGTTGGCCTTGTGGATACAACCTGCCTCGATCCTGTCGTGGGAAGGCGTCTCCAATCCTCCGGACTGGAACGGATCGTGCCTGACATCCCCTAACAATGCTCCTGCGTGGGTACCTGTGGCATCCACGAACGGCGGTAGATCGCCCGGTTCATGACCTACTAGTACCTTAGGCACTATGGCGACCTCGTTCCTCGGTTGCATCGGGTTCCTGAAAAGAATCAGGATGAGGAACACACCCATGAATGCGATGAGCGCGACGGTGTATCCGAAGAAGATTGCACCTCCGAGTCCTAACGCCATCAGCAGTATGCAGATGTAGATGTATGCGGAATTCTTCTGATTCTTCTGAGTTGCCGCCGCTGCCTTCTGCTCGGCAACGACCGCCTTTCCCTTACCTGCCGGGAAGACCCTGATCCTGGGCTCGTTGAAATCCTCGGGGTTGTGATACGCAACGATGTCCACAAGATCCTCCTTGGGCAGGTACTCTACCATGGAGTTCGCGAGCATGGACTTTCCGGTACCAGGCTCTCCGATCAGCATGACGTGCCTCTTCTGGGCTGCCGCCTTCCTCATGATCTCCACGGCTCTGTCCTGTCCGATGACACGGTCCGCGATCATCTTCGGGACCTCGATATCGTCGGTGGTCTCGAAGGTCTGCTGGTCCACCCATGCCTCTACGGACAACTTGGATCTCTTCTCTTCTGCTTCTGTCATTTACCCCGTTTCTCCTTGTTTCAGATGATTCCTTTCCTCATAGCGTAGAACATGGATCCGATCATGACCACACCTATCGCTACGATCAATAGTGCTTCTCCGTACATCTCAAAGAAGGGTATTCCCCCTACCGGGACGTACTTGTCTTTTGCCAACTGTGGCGTCTTGAGGGACACGTCCCCCGTGATCGCCAAGTTCTCATTGTGTGCCGATGACATCGAGTAGGGCTTTCCGTCGTAGGAAACTTCTGTAAGGAATCCTGCGATACCGGTGCTCACTGCGTATGTCGGATCGACGATATACCATGATTTCATCGTCTCGCCGTCGACATCTCCCTCGAGATATACGTAGTTCCAAAAACTCACGTTCTCGTTGGATGAGGCGAGCAGATCGAATCCCGACACTGTTATTGCCGGGATGTTGTTGAGTTTGCACAGGGCGACGAAGGCCTGGGCAACTCCTGCCGAGGTCGTCTGCTTCTTCACCAGTGCACTGTAGATGTTGCTGATCTTTCCCTCTTCGTCCTTCTCGAAGTAGACCTTGTCCAGTTCGGACATGATGCTCTTGACCTTATCCGCATCTGTGTTTCCTGAAACGGGGAAGTTCTTGAGTGCATCATTAAGCTCCTTCATGGAATCGGATGTGATCCCTTCGGGAAGCTTCAGAGAGAATTCGACGCTGTTGACCACATACTGTTCACGGTCGATGCTGATCTCCGGATTGACCACTGTGTCGGCCACAGGATAATCCCAGATGTAAGGCACCATGGGATTGGAGAGGTACAGGGCCGTGAGGGCCTCGCGGACTGTCTTCTCGGCATAGGCCTTCGCCTTCTCGGTATCGTTGAAGAGGACGTTCGGATCCAGATTGATCTTGAAAGTCTTGATTTCACCGTCTACAGTAGTAGCGGAGTTAACCTCTGTATAGACCAGCTTTCCGTTGTCGTCCAGCATCGCGTAGTATGTGAAAACTTCTGAATCCGCGGTATCTGCATCGATGCCGGGCAACACCATAGCGGAGGCTATGACGGCTATTGCGACAAAGATGACAATCCTCGGCTCCATACCGTCACCCATATGTCTCTTATTTTTATTATTATGGGTGCGTTTATCGGTTCTTTCGTATTATCTCATGGCCCGGAGGATCCTCTTATCCTCATCGGAGACCCTGTAGGACTCACAGATCTTCTGAATCGTCTTATGATACACCCAATCGTCCATCTTACCCGCTTTGAGTACATCCATCGTCCTTTCCGGGAACTTGATATAGCAGAATGATGCGGCCCAGGCGGCACCCATCTTGTAGTAGTATCTGTCATGGCGATAGGTTTCGATATCGGCCAGCAGATCGCCCACATGTTCCTCGTCGATGAAATGAGACATACGGAAGACCACAGAGACCCTCATACGGAACTCTTCACCAGAATCCATCAGGGATTTGAAATAGGAATAGACGCGACCTGAATCCTTCTTACTGAACTTCCATGAGGAGCAGAATGAATCACATGTGGACCAATTGTCTATGATGTCCAAGAATTCCTCGGTGTACCCTATCCGCCTCTCGACATCCATCGGTGCGGTAGCTATCACCAGACCTCTTAGAAGTTCCTCTTCGAAACATTTGGGATCCTCATCCAAAAAGGACTCCCAATCATCCTTGATGATCTCTTTGGCCAGAGCTCTGACCTTCGGAATCCTGACACCGATTATCCCTTCCTTGCCAGGTATCAGTTTGGAGGAGAATTCAGAATACTCAGGTTCCGCCTCTTCTTTGAGAATCGTGCGGTAATCGATCAAGGAAGACACCCTCCATGTTCAGAAGCTTCCTCTTCAATGTGACGCCGCCGTTGTAATTCCCGTATCCGCCTGTTGAGGGTATCACGCGATGACAGGGCACCAGTATGGGCAGAGGGTTCTCCCTGCATGCGGTGCCTACAGCACGCATGGAATTCGGATATCCTATCGCATCTGCGACCTGCTTGTATGTACGGACCTCACCGTAAGGGATCCTGTTGAGCTCCTCCATGACCCTGGACCTGAAATCCGAACCGTCGTAGTACAGGTCCAGATCGAACTCCGTGCGCCTGCCTGCGAGATACTCGTTGATCTGCTTGGCGGCCTCTTTCAGAGCAGGGGTCTCGCATTGGTCCATGGCCGGTAGATTGGAGCATGGAAGGTATACGCCAGTTATCATCCCATCGCCATCCTCAGTGATACTGACCGTACCTAACAGTGTGAAGAATGAAGCGATACAGGGCCCGCGCATGACACGATATACCGCTCAAAATGTTTAACCGTTCCTAACTGCCAGCCTTTACAGAATACCTTTTTTAACATCGTTGTGATTCGTTTACTTAGAGGTTACATCATGGAACTAAAAGGATCCAAGACGGAACAGAATCTGATGGCCGCCTTCGCAGGTGAGAGTCAGGCTAGGAACAAGTACACATACTACGCATCCCAGGCCAAGAAGGAAGGCTACGAGCAGATCGCAGACATCTTCCTCGAGACCGCCGAGAACGAGAAGGAGCACGCTAAGATTTGGTTCAAACAGCTCCACGACGGAAAAGTCCCCAAGACCGTCGAGAACCTGAAGGACGCCGCAGCCGGAGAGAACTACGAGCACACCACGATGTACAAGGAGTTCGCAGAGACTGCAAAGGCCGAGGGATTCACCGAGATCGCAAAGCTCTTCGAGATGGTCGGAAACATCGAGAAGGAGCACGAGGAGAGATACCTGGCACTCCTGAAGAACATCGAGGAAGGAGTCGTCTTCAAGAAGGATAAGGTCGTCATGTGGAAATGCAGGAACTGCGGTTACATCCACGTCGGAGAGGAGGCCCCTGCGGTCTGTCCTGTCTGTAAGCACGCCCAGTCGTTCTTCGAAGTAAGGGCCACCAACTGGTGATTTTCAATACCTCCGGCCCCCCGACCGGAGGTCAACCTTCTTTTTTTATTGATATTTATAGAAAAATAGTCCCCGGGCTGTCCCGGGGAATATAATGTGTTTATCTGAGCCTGATGGTCTCGAGGTTCTGCGGAGCCTTGGTCTCGATACCGAACTTCTTGTAGATCGAGGAAGCGAAATCGGTACACTTCTTATCCTCACCGTGACCGATGATTATCTTGTTCGGTTTGGGCTCCAGGGATGAGATGTACCTCATGAGCTGCTTCCTGTCGGAGTGTCCCGAGAATCCGTCCACGGTGACCCTCTGCATCTTGATCTGCAGGTCGATGGGCTTGCCCTTCATGCTCAGGGTGATCTCGCTGCGACCTCTCTGTATGGACCTTCCGATGGATCCCTCGGACTGATATCCTACGAACAGCAGCCAGTTGTTGGGATCGTCGGCCCACTCGCGGAAGTACTCCATGACAGGTCCTCCGGACATCATACCTGAAGTGGCGAGCACGATGCATGGGTCGGGCGAATGACAGATCTCCTCTCTCATATCCGCGGTCTCGACCCTCTTGAAGATGGGTGATAGGAACGGGTTCTCGTTCTGCTGGAAGATCTGTGTCCTCAATGAGCTGTTGAGATATTCGGGATATGCCGTGTGGATTGCAGTGGCTTCCCAGATCATTCCGTCCAGATAGACGGTGCACTTGGGGATCTTTCCGAGACGCATCTGCTCCTCGATGACCAGCATGACCTCCTGAGACCTTCCCACAGCGAAGACGGGGATCAGGACCTTTCCGCCCTTCTCAGTCGCCTTCTGCAGAAGGCTTCCCATCTCCTCGGATGCCTCTGCCCTGGTGGGGGTGACATCGTTGTGTCCACCGTATGTGGACTCGATGACAAGCGTCTCAAGCCTGGGGAATCTGTTGTTGGCGGGGTTGAACAGCCAAGTCTTCTCGTACTTGGTATCTCCCGAGAATGCGACATTGTGGAGACCGTCGCCTATATGGAAGTGGGCGATGGCGGAACCGAGGATGTGTCCTGCGTTGTGGAACGTCAGCCTGACATCCGGGGCGATATCCGTGGTCTCGTTGTATTTGAGTGTGATGGTGTGCAGTATCTCCTGCCTCACGTGGGATGCGTCGTACGGGGTCTTCTTGTCCTCGCCGAATCCCAATTTGATGTTGTCCAGCTGCAGCAATGCCATCAGATCCCTGGTGGGCGGTGTGCAGTAGACTGGGCCCTTGTAACCATACTTGAACAGCGCTGGAAGTGTTCCGCAGTGGTCCAGGTGGGCGTGTGTGATGACAACGGCATCGATATCCGAGAGGGGCTGGGCCTCCGGGATCGCGAAGTAGGGTGTTGCGTCGGACGATGGATCGAGACCGCAGTCGATCAGGATCTTGGACTCTCTTGTGGTCAGCAGCGATGCGGACCTTCCGACCTGCCTGAATCCTCCCATGGCGGTCATCCTCACCCACTGCTCTCCCTCGAGCTTGGGCCTGGCGATCCTCCTTGCCACATACTTGAGCATGTCCTGCCTCTCGTCGTGGTTCGCACGCAGGTATCCCCTGACATCCGAGACGGTCTTGGATGGGATCGGCGGTGCCCTCATAACCTTGATATTCCAACCGGTCTCCTTCCTGAGTTCAGTCAGACGCTGACCCTCCTTTCCGACGACCTCGCTGGGGTTGATAGCTTCCACGATGGCCTCTCCGGTCTCCTCGACGAAGTTTATGTCGAAGATCTCGGCCTTCTCAGGGATCATGCTCCTGATCTGCTCCCCGACCTTGTTGGGATCCTCCAGGGTGGAGGGGTCGGGCCTGATGTCGACCCTACGGTGGATGTTCTGTGCGATGGTCCTGGCAAGACTGTCGTCAGCTGAGAACTTCTCGTAGTCGTTGGTATAGACGACGACCAGCGGACCCTCGAAATTGATCGAGGTTATATTCATGTCCGACGGGACCAGCTTCTTGACGTCTGAAGTCAGTGTTTCGAATAGTTTGTCTACATTCATTTCAAATCCAGCTTTGAAAAGTTGAAGTTAAGAAAGGAAGGGGTTTTTGGGTTACCGGTGGGCCTCAGTTGGGATACTTGAATCCCAGCTTGCCGCACCTGTTGATGATCTCCTCTTTGGAGATCTCCTCGTAACCGTCCGGGCCGATGTAAGCGACCAGGAACCCGTCTCCCGAGTAGTTATCCCTCCTCCTTGATGAGTTGAGGGCTGTGATTGCACAGTTGATACCCTCATCCTTGGTCATGTCGGGTTTGTATGCGGCCTCGAGCGCTCCCAGAGCGAAGACGGAACCGGATCCCGACGATGTATAGTTGTCCTCGAGGGCACCTCCGGCCATGTCGACGCTGAAGATGTGTCCTCCGGTGTTGTCGTAGCCTCCCACGAGAGGTGCTACGTAGAAGCCCTGACGGAGTATGTTTCCGATCATGATGGCCGCTGTCTGGACAGACATGGGTGCTCCCTTCTTCATCTTGTAGATCGAGATCTCGCTCTGAAGGTAACGGACCAGCAGCTGAGCGTCTCCGACGCCTCCCGCGATGGTCATTCCAAGGTTGTCGGCGATGGGGAACAGTTTCTGACAGTGGTTGTCAGCGATAAGGTTGCCCATTGTTGCCCTCTGGTCAGTTGCCAGAACGACTCCGTCCTTGAGTTTCAGTCCGATTGTTGTTGTACCGGTCTTAAGAGTATCCTCAGTCATAGCTAATCTCCCAGTTGATGAGAAAAGACACAACACATGCTGTGCTTGCCAATACATAAAGTGACATTCTATTTAAAAGGTGGGAGAAACCCTTCGTCAGATGGTTTCCAACCTCATTTGACCTTATGTCTTGTCTTTACAGCTATTCCCCTCTTGAGATCGGTCATTTCCTGACCGCACATCATGGCGACCCCGACCAGGCGCACCTTACCGTCGCATACGGCAATAGCCTCGTCTCCGACATGAATCCTGGGATCGGCCTTGATCACACCGACTGCGAAGAGGTTGCCCTTCATCTCGAAGTCCATGATCTCAATGACAGGATAACCTCCGTCAGCAAGGATCTGCGCACCTTCCAGGGTCAGGGATATTCCTCCCCTCTCCGGAGTGAACATTCCCAATTGGATCTTGTTGTGATCGGAATCCTCGCGGAACAGCTTGAAGTATGGGAATTTACCGATAGCATAGGTATTCTCATCCATCAGCAGATCCGCCGCCTCCGCTCCGAACTGGAATCTGAGCATGTTCCTCATCTGTTCGTTGCGGTCTATCATGTAGTCCACGGGCTCCATCTCCTTGGTGGCCTCCCTGAGAGCCTTGTCCAGATTCTGAATGGATGCGGGGGACGTGCTGTCGCCGACGACCGTGCAGACCATGTCTGCCAGCCCCTCTACGATCTCGTAGTCCTCCCCCAGATGGCAAACCACGGAATCCCATCCCTGGGCGATGACCGATCCCACCATCTCACGGATCATGGACTTCTCCTCAGGCTTCCATTCGCCCGTGACGGGTATGTCGTACGAATTGGCAGGATAGAATGCGTCCAGTTCTCTGGGGACTATTCCCAAGGGCGATGTGACGATCAGCTCCTGCACGAGCGTGTCGTGCTGGGCTGTGTGTATGGCAGATGAGAACGCCTTGTGGGATTTCGAGATGTGATACGGCTTCTTGGCTGAACATGGTAGCAGGAGCAAGACCCTCTTGTGTGCAGGTTTCCTGTACTCCTTTATGCGGGCCTTGTAACTCTGGATGTCGGGCCTCCTCAGGGCCTGCGTAGTGTTGCAGCTGAACCTGCATCCGGTGAAGGAACATGTCTCCTCGGCATACTCGTATCCTTCCTTGTCGTAGAGCCTGAGCAATGCAACAGATGTAGGCGTGGAAGGCGCCCTCTGATCGGCTAGCTCCCTGAGGCGATCGGTGTTGATGAACATCCTGATCTTCTCCAGCTCCTCCTGCATCGCCTTGATGTTGTTCTCGGATTCGTCCTGTCCGGTGACGATCTCCGCCTCCGGAATCAGCCTAATCCCGCTGATACCTGCTGCTCTCGGCAGGGAATCGTCGAAGAGGTCCACACCCATGTAGGTGAGAAGTGCTATGGTTGAAGGCTCTCCGAGTCCGGATAGGTATAGGAGACGGTTGAAACCTGCGGCCCTCCTGAGCCTGATGATATTGTCCACGATGCGCCTCGGGTCCTTTCTCAGCTCGTAAGCGTTGGGGACAACCACCACTTCGACGGAATCATCGAACGATAGATCGTCTGGCAGCGGGAGCCTGACGACAGCTACGTCGTCCGTTACTTGGATGTCCGTACCCATGCCAGAATTGGAAGTGGTCCTCAGACCCGATTCCATGACGACATCGGTGCCCATGAGATGCAGTGTCCTGCCCATTCCATTGGTCTCGACCCAAGCATCGGCTTGGACGGAACCGATCATGGCCGGAGTGGCCAACTTCTTCTCGTTCCTGGTGTATTCGCAGACCCTGGACCTCTGGGATCTAGAGAGAACATCCAACATGCTACCTGTCTATCCATTCAACCTATAAAAATGGGCCATCAACATCCTTTTTTACGCGTAAAAGAATAAGCGACAACCATGGACCTATATCACAAGGATGTCGTCTCCATCATGGACTTTTCAAAAGATGACATCGAAGGTATTCTCGACATGGCCGAGAAGATGGTCCCGTATGCAAAGGGTGAGAAGATGAAGCGCACCCTGGACGGGAAGATCCTCGGGAATCTGTTCTTCGAGCCTTCGACACGCACGAAGCTGTCCTTCGAGAGCGCGGCTTACAGACTGGGATGCGATGTCATAGACGTCTCCGAGATGTCGATGACCTCCATGGCCAAGGGAGAGACCCTTGCGGACACCATCAAGATCGTCGATGCATACTGCGATGCGACGGTCCTAAGACACCCGTTCGAGGGAGCGGCGAAGCTGGCTGCCAAATTCTCGGACCACCCTGTGATCAATGCAGGGGACGGTGCGGGATCCCACCCGACACAGACGCTTCTCGACCTCTTCACCATGAGGAGCGCGAAGGGAAGTCTGGACGGGCTCAACATCACACTGGTTGGAGACTTGAAGTACGGGAGGACGGTCCACTCTCTTGCACAAGCCCTGACCAAGTTCGGGATGAACATCACACTCGTAGCTCCGGAGAGCCTCAGGATGCCGAATGACATCATCGACCACCTGGAGGCCAGCGGATGCCACCCCAAGATCACGGAGAGTCTCGATGATGCGGTCTCCGAGGCCGATGTCCTCTACGTCACAAGGATACAAAGGGAGAGATTCCCCGACCCATCCGAATACCAGAAGGTAGCAGGGACCTACAGGGTCGACAAGGCACTCCTGGAGAGGGCGAAAAGCGACATGATCGTCATGCACCCTCTGCCAAGGGTCAACGAGATAGCCCCGGAAGTGGACGACACACCGCATGCCAAGTATTTCGAGCAGGCGGCCAACGGAGTACCCGTCAGGATGGCCCTCCTCAACGGGTTACTGGGAGGCGAATTCTGATGGCGGACCAGAGCCCCATAAAGGAGGTCAGGCTCACACCCATCCGCAACGGTACAGTCATCGACCACATCGCATGCGGACAGGCCCTGAACGTCGTCAAGATCCTGGGCATCAACGAGAACAACATCTACTCATCCATCAGCATAGGGATACACGTCAGCTCGAACGCCCTGGGCTGGAAGGACATCATCAAGATCGAGGATGTGGAGATCGACCAGAAGAAATCTGAGCAGATCGCTCTTGTCGCCCCCGATGCGACCATATCTATCGTCAGGGACTTCTACGTCGCTGAGAAGTACAAGGTCGTACTGGGCGACCATGTGACCGGCCTCGCCAGATGCACCAACCCCAACTGCATCACCAACAAGGGCGAGCCGATCCTGCCCGAATTCGAGGTCACCTCCAAATATCCCGTCCAGCTCAAATGCTGCTACTGCGAGAAGCTGGTGAACAACATCTCTGATAACCTCCTGTGATACCATGAAGATCCTTCTCGTCACAGGCATGCCCGGAGCAGGAAAAGAAGAACTTCTGAACGTCGCACGTTCGATGGACATACCTTTCCTCAGAATGGGCGATATCGTCAGGGAATTCCACCAGACATCAGGAGCGGCCGAGCAAGGGCTGTCCGTAGGTCAGGTCGCCAACGGCGAGAGGGAGAAACACGGCAAGGACATCTGGGCAAAGAGGGCCATCGAGAGGATGTCTGGGGACATCTTCCTGGTGGATGGCTGCAGGAGCCTGGATGAGGTTTATTCTTACAAAGGCCTCAGCAAGGAGGTCTACATCATCGGAGTCCACGCGCCCCGCATGGTCCGCTACGACAGGCTCGTCAAGAGAGGACGCGAGGATGCGCCCCACAACATAGAAGAGTTCGATGAGCGTGACAACAGGGAACTGGGCTGGGGGATGGGTAGCGTCTTAGCACTCTCTGATATCCTCATCGTGAACAATTCCGACCTCGATTCGTTCAGATCGAAGGTCAGGAACGAACTGGAGGCCCTTAGGTGAAATTCTCCATAGCCCGTCTCTGCGGCGGTCAGGCACTTATGGCGGTTTCCGTGGATCCCATGGACATCGACATGGACGCCGCTGCAGAAAGGATTGCGTCACAGGGGCTGCCCATACAGACCAAGGACGACCAGATGATAGTCTATCAATGGAACGGAATGGAGACCACCTTATACAGACCCGGAAAGGTCATGTTCTTCCCTCTGTCCGACAAGGCCACATGCATCAAATATGCCACTGAGATACTGGAGCAATATCTCTAAGTGCCACATGGACACATTTTCTTTGTACTAACCTACTTCTTTATTTATAGGAACGGTATCGGCTTAACGATGGGCCCTATCCTAATGATGACTATCGAAGTCATCATAACAGCTATACTCTCCGTGGAGGTCTACAAACTCCACTGTCTGTCCAAGGACGGAGCTGTAGCTGCGCTTATCGTGGGTGTCCTGATGGCCGTTTTCGGTTCTGTGAACTCCTTCTTCATAATGACATTCTTCGTGATCGTGAGCTTCTTTGCGACCATGAAGGACATCGACAAGAAGATCGAGATGGGGTTGCAGGAAGGTCAGTTCGGTGAACGCAAATGGAGGAATGTGGCCGCTGTCTCGTTCCCTCCTGTGCTAATCACCATAGTGCAGTACTTCCAGCCCATGGATGAGACCCTGTATGTCGTAGCATTCCTCACCAGCATCACAGTCGCCGCAGCAGATACCATCGCCAGCGAGATCGGTGTGAAGGATCCGAACGTATACATGATCACTACGTTCAAAAGGACGACACCCGGGATCAATGGAGGTATCTCCAAACTCGGTACGATCACCTCCACAGTAGTCGCGTTCGTCGTCGCAGCACTCGGATGGGTGGTCATGACGGCTTCCCTGGATTGGCTTCTGTTCATACCTTTCCTGTTCGGAATGTTCGGGAACTTCCTGGACAGTCTGTTCGGAGCATGGTTCGAGAACAGGGGTCTGATCTCGAAGTACACGAACAACTGGTCCACCGAACTAATCGCAGCTGTGCTGGCAGGAGCCCTATACTACTTCTGTCTGATGCCTTCCGCAGCAGTTGCGTAAGCGTTATATACATGTCCGATATCCCCTGTATTGGTATGACGGCCATAGCGGAGGAGTCACACCCGGTCCCATTCCGAACCCGGCAGTAAAGCCCTCCCGCGTACCTGTCTGTACTGTATTGCGCAAGCGTACGGGAACTCAGGCACGCTGTCAACCACTTTTCTTATTCTACTTCGAAGAGCGTAAGCTCTCAATCGCTGTTATTTTATCATTGTAAGATTGTTGCCTCTGCATATGAGCCCTAGAAATGGTAACACGCTCATCGCAGTCGTTTTGGTCGTCCTTCTGATGGCTGGGTCGGTAGGAATGTTCTTCATGATACAGGCCCTATCCTCTGCGAATCCGGATCCCCACGAGGCATCTCATGATTATTATTTCGAGGGGACTCTCAACGGAATTCCCTGCACCGGCACAGGTACATCTACCTACACTCCAGAATCCCCCTCTAAAGGATATCAATATACAATTGAATACAACCTTGTTTCAGAGGAAACTACTACAGATACAATGAGTTTTTTCCTCTTATTCGGTCTTGATGACAAGCTGGTACCAGAAATCTACGGTGAACCTATTGGTAAAGAAAGTGTAGGCGGTTTCGAAACTGATGTCTACGAATTCTCGAGTCAGGACATCCATTATACCTTCTACACTGGCGGGACCAGCATCCTATACCAAGTCATCATAGATGCGCCGGATTATTCCGTTACCGGTTACATTCTTCTTACTTGAATAAATAAAAATAATCGGCCCCGGCCCTCAACGGGTCGGGACCTTGTTTAACCTGTTTTATCAGTCGAGCTCGGTGAGCTTGATGAGCTTGTTCCACCTTCTGTCGACCTCGGCCTGCATCTGCTCGATGACAGGCGCGTTCTTGTCCTGCAGGAGGTGCTTGTACCTTCCCTGAGAGGTGATCCAGTCCAGAACGGGCTTCTTCTCCGCCTTTCCGGCTGCGATCCTTGCACTCTCTCCGGTGAGCTCATACTTTCCGTTGACGACCTCGAACAGAGGCCATACGCAGGTCTCGACTCCGAGCTTTGCCATCGCGATGGTCTGATCGGATGCGAACCTCCATCCTCTGGGGCAGGGGGACAGGGCATTGACAAATGCAGGTCCTCCGCAGGTGAATGCCTTCTGTGCCTTCTGCACAGTGTCCCTCCAGTTATGGGGGGAGACCTGTGCGACGTAGGGGATGTTGTGGGCGACCATGATCGCGGTCAGATCTTTGGAGAACTCCTTCTTTCCTGCGGACACGCTTCCGGGCCAGGACGTGGTCGTCTGGGCTCCGATGGTGGTGGCCGAGGATCTCTGGATACCGGTGTTCATGTATGCCTCGTTGTTGAGACAGACATAGACCATCCTGTGTCCCCTCTCCATCGCTCCGGACAGTGCCTGGAGACCGATATCGTAGGTTGCTCCATCTCCCGCGAAGTTGACGAAGTTGACGTTCTCTGAGATCTTTCCCTTCTTCTTCAGTGCGTTGTATGCAGTCTCCACTCCTGCACAGGTGGCCGCTCCGTTTCCGAAGGCGGTGTGCACATAGGGGACGTTCCACGAGGTATACGGGAACACGGTGGTGGAAACCTCGAAACATCCAGTGGACAGAGAGACGACGATCTCGTCCTCCGATCCCATCAGGATCTGCTTGGCGATGATGGATTCCGCACATCCTGCGCAGAGCCTGTGACCGCTGGTGAGCCTCACTGGAAGCTTCTGCAGGTCCTTGATTGCTAAGCTGGTCAAAGCCTCACCCCCAGATAGTGGATCTTCTCAGCAGAACCATTGGTCACCGCCTCGAAGGACTTCTCGAATCCTGCGACTGTGGCATCCGCTCCTCCGAGTCCGTAGATGACATTGTACATCTTGGGCAGCTTCTCGAGATCGGAAGCGGCTGCGACGACCTCAGGGAACATGGGTCCGTAGGAACCGATGCTCAGGTGCTTGTCGTAGACGACGACCGCCTTCTTTCCTGCCATGACCTTGGCAAGGGCCTCTGCGGGCCAGGGCCTGAACACACGGGGCATTGCGCATCCGACCTTCAGTCCCTTCTCGCGGAGCATGTCGACGGTTGCCTTCATGGTTCCGAACGAGGAACCGAGGATGATTGCGACGTACTCTGCATCATCGCACTTGTACTCCTCGACGAGGTGATACTCCCTTCCAGAGATCTCCTTGAACTCCTTGAAGACGTCCTCGATGACTCCCAGTGCCTTCTGCATGGCAAGGACCGACTGGTATTTGTGAGGATAGTAGTAGTCGGGTCCGTCCATGTTTCCGTGAGACACAGGGTGCTTGATGTCCAGCAGGGGATAGAGAGGCCTGTGCTCTCCTACGAAGTCCCTGATCACCTGGGTGTCGATGGTGGTCATCCTCTCGATTGCGTGGGTGAGGACGAATCCATCCAAGTTGACCATACAGGGCAACTGGACATCCACGTTCTCAGCGATCTTGGGTGCCACTATGGACATATCATAAGCTTCCTGGACGTTTTCTGAGAACAGCATCAGCCATCCGCAGTCGCGGGCGGCCATTGCGTCTCCGTGATCGTTGTTGATGTTGATAGGTCCGCTGACGGCCCTGTTGGCTACGGCCATAATGAGCGGCACCCTCATGGCTGCCGTGATCGGCAGCATCTCCCACATGTAGGCCAGTCCCTGGGATGCGGTGGCGGTGAATGTCCTCGCTCCCGCAGATGCGGACGACGTACAGAGGGTTAGTGCGGAGTGTTCCGACTCTACGCACACGAACTCGGTGCTTACCTCGGCGTTCGCGACATACTCCGCGAACTTCTCCACGATGATTGTCTGAGGGGTGATCGGGTATGCTGCGCACACGTCCGGATCGATCTGCTTCCATGCGAGTGCAATGGCGTTGTCTCCGTTGATTGCGATATCCTGGACCATTCTCACTCCTCCTTCATGACGATTGCTTCCTTGGGGCAGACCTTGGAACAGATTCCGCATCCCTTGCAGTGGGTGAGTTTAAATCCGCTCATGTGTCCCTCTCTGAACACGACGCTGTTGTCGGGACAGTATATCCAGCACTGACCGCAGTCGATGCATTTGTCCTGGTCCACGACAGGCACGTATGTTCTCCAGTCTCCGGTGTTGAACTGCTCGGAGTTCCCGGGTTTGACGATGCGTCCTCCGACTACGAGGTCGCTGATGCTTGCCATTACCATCTCACTGCACCTCCTGGTATCCTCTCTTCAATGCGGAGAGGTTCTTGAGAATGACTTTGTCCGGCAGCTTGCCGGTGAATTTGGATGTGATCTGATCCTCGAGGTGGTCGTATCCTACCAACGGGGAGCACTTGATGAGTGCACCGAGCATGACGGTGTTGACCATGGGCTTTCCGATCTCCTCGATCGCGATCTTCTGTGCATCCAGAGTGTGGCATTCGATATCCGTAGCCAGTGCCTCCTGGAGCTCCTTGGGTGAGCCGGCATAGTTCGCCACGACGATGGTGTCTTTCTTCGCACCTCTGGTGACGTCCACCTTACCGACCAATGTGCCGTCCATGATGACGACGACGTCGGGCTCGTAGACCTGACTGTGTATTCTGATGGGGTTCTCCGATATTCTCGTGAATGCCCTGATAGGCGCTCCCATTCTCTCCGGACCGAACTCGGGGAAGGCCTTGACGTACTTCCCTGCCAATATAGCGGTCTCGGCTAGGATCTCGTTAGCAGTGACGACTCCCTGGCCGCCTCTGCCGTGCCAACAAATTTCGATATCCATTTGGTACCACTGTCGTTCCCCATGAACTGTAATACATTTAAAAGATTTGATAGGGATTAAAACGAATAATGCTATTTAGTCATACTAAAAACGAATGATTAAAACAATTTTTCTACGAATATCGTAATATTACTATCATTATCTATCAGAAAAATTGATGAAATACGTAATCTGATATTAGGGTTTCGTGACGGCCTCAGGTCATCACTTATATACCTATTCATCCACCGGTAAAGACCGCTACGACCGATATGGCGATCGATATGCCGGCCAGCAATAATCCTGTGGGCAAAGGACGGGCTCCAAGATAGGGCGCCATCAAATATCCGGTCACGAACAGGCATATTGATGATATCCAGCATGCGGCCTCCAGTGCTTCCATGAAGTCGAAGAAGAGTAGGGGGAGCAATACCGGTATCAAAGCAACGTTGGAGAAGAACACGCAACCGACAGAATTCAGGATCATGGCCTTCCTATCGCTTTGGAATTCCTCGTTGGATTGGACTTTCATATCGAGTAAAGAGTCACATACTTTCCTCTTGTCCTCATCTGAAACGACGTCCAAGGGTGTTCCCGAGAATGCATCAATGATCTCATTCAGCCTTGATTCGCGATCCCTGTTCTCCACATTGGCTATAACTCTGGTATGACGCCTGACATCGAGGGTCCATACATAGTAGAAGATGATACCGTCTATGACGCCCCAGGTCAGATCCATTCCGATTACTGTGAGACTGAAGGAGACTTCGTTTTCGAATTGGATGATGCCGAACCTCGCTGAATAAACGAATATAAGCGGCATGATGAATCCGTAGAGCACCTCCTGTAGAGCTGTTCCCGGACCCGTCAGAGAGGTCATCTTTCCGAAGAACTCCTTGATCACGCTCCTTGCATCACAACGCTCATTTATGAACAATCCGCCTGTAGACTGACCCTCTTAGGATTTCGTAAGAACGTATGTCTTATAATTGAGAGCAGGATTATAGTTCAATTGTGGACGGCACCGACCGTCAAACTCCAAACTGCGTTAATCACAGCGGGGATTCCCAATGGATAAGAAAATTGTCGATGTAAACGAACTGCATGTCGAAGATGTTCCCTTCGTCGGAGGAAAGGGAGCAAACCTCGGAGAGCTCACGAACGCCGGTTTCCCTGTGCCTGAGGCATTTGTCCTCACCACGGTCGCCTATGATTACTTCCTTTCCAAAAGCAATATCTTCTCGAAGATCAACAAGGAGCTCGAAGGAATCGACAGGAACTCGGATGACAGCCTTGTCGCCGCTTCCGACAGGATCAGGGCATTGTTCGACGGATGCGAGATTCCGGCAGACCTTAAGAAAGAGATCGTCTCGAAGTACAAGATGCTCTTCCCCAAAGGAAAGATCGGATTCGTGGCCGTCAGGTCCAGCGCTACCGCAGAGGACCTTCCTGACGCGAGTTTCGCAGGACAGCAGGAGACCTACCTCAACGTCAAAGATGAGGAGGACCTTTTCGACAAGATCAGGAAGTGTTGGTCATCCCTGTTCACCGCAAGGGCGATCGCATACCGTGAGAAGCAGGGATACAAGCACGAGGACGTCAAGCTCGCAGTTGTCGTCCAGAGGATGGTCAACTCCGAGTTCTCCGGAATCATGTTCACAGTAGACCCCAACAGCGGAGCCAAGCAGATTGTCATCGAGGGAGGCTACGGTCTCGGAGAGGCGATCGTCGGCGGAGAGGTCACACCCGACACATACATCATCGACAAGCAGAAGATGGACATCATCAAGAAGAGGATCTCCACACAGACCTGGAAGTACGTCCGCGGAAAGAACGGCGGTGTCGAGAAGAAGGACATGCCGAAGGACAAGGTCAAGGTCCAGAAGATCGCGGACGACCGTATCCTCGAGATTGCGGAGATCGGACGCCAGATCGAGATCCACTACAACAAGCCCATGGACATGGAATGGTGCATTGAGGACAACAAGGCATACATCGTCCAGGCAAGGCCCATCACCGCCACCGGTAACTCCGTCACCAACGAGACCGTCGGCGATTCAGTATCAAGCGACGCCATAGTCGCATCCGGACTCGGAGCAAGTCCCGGTCTCGCTACCGGAAAGGTCGTCATCTACGACACCTCCATGAGTCTGGACGTCATCAAGGAAGGAGATGTCCTGGTCACAAAGATGACCATGCCCGACATGGTCCCCGCAATGAGCAGGGCCGCAGGAATCATCACCGACGAGGGAGGAATGACCTGCCACGCAGCAATCATCTCCAGGGAATTGGGAACACCCTGTGTCGTCGGAACCGGTAATGCTACCGAGTGCCTCTCCAACGGAATGGAGGTCACCGTCGACGGAACCACAGGAAACGTCTACAAGGGAATCATCGCAAAGAAGAACGATGCATCATCTGCAGCTGAATCCGTCGGATGCACCTGCGCCGAGTACGTCCCCATCACCGGAACCAAGGTCATGGTCAACATGTCCATGCCCGCCAAGGCCGATGAGATCTCCAAACTCCCCTGCGACGGAGTCGGACTCATGAGGATCGAATTCCTCTTCACCAACTACGTGGGAGAGCACCCCTGTGCATTCCTCGCAGAGGGAAGGGAGCAGGAGCTCATCGACAAACTGGCAGACGGAATCTCCAAGGTCACCAGGGCATTCTACCCCAGACCCATCGTCCTCAGGACATCGGACTTCAAGACCAACGAATATCACGACATGAAGGGCGGAGCGGACTACGAGCCCAACGAGGACAACCCCATGATCGGATGGAGAGGATGCTCCAGGTACGTCTCCGAGAGCTACCGCGACGCATTCATGTGCGAACTGAAGGCCATAAAGAAGGTCAGGGACGAGATGGGATTCAAGAACCTCAACATGATGCTCCCGTTCGTCAGGACCATCGAGGAGGTAAAGGAAATCACCGAGATGATGGAGTCCATCGGACTCAAGAGGTCCAAGGACTTCAAGCTGTACTTCATGGCAGAGGTCCCCGTCATCATCTTCATGGCAGATGAGTTCTGCAAGTACTGCGACGCATTCTCCATCGGATCCAACGACCTGACGCAGCTCACCATGGGATGCGACAGAGACTCGGATATCCTCGGACACATGGGATACTTCGACGAGAGGAACGAGGGTGTGAAGAGGGCCATCAGGCACCTGATCAAAGTCGCACACGCCAACGGAAAGTACGTCAGCATCTGCGGACAGGGACCATCCGTGTACCCCGAGTTCACCGAATTCCTCGTCGAAGAGGGAATCGACGGAATCTCCCTGAACCCCGATACATTCTACAAGACCAAGAGGATCATCGCATCCGCTGAGCAGAAGATCATGCTCAGGGATCTGAGGATGCTCAGGGAAAAACTCTGAAAACGATGGGGGCGACCCCATCTATCATTCTTTTATGACAACTATCAGGATCACGGCTGTGAGGAAGGTCTGCCACAAGGACCTTATGGAGCTGTACGAGAACCCCATCGAACACACGTGCGACATCGAGGAGGGCCAGGTCTTCATCTCCGAGGACGGCAAAATGCCCGAGGGCATGTGCGAGAGCGCATGGGGCTCCATGGAGTACTTCGTGAAGGAACTCGCCGCCGGAAGAGGGAACTTCTACGACGGATGGATGAAGGACCCCAGATCCGCTATGATATCCTGCAACGACGGGTTCAGGCCCGTCAGCTTCTACATAGAAGTAATCGATCAGTGAGCATCACGGTCAATCAGCTTCTTGGTGAGGGCATCGGTCTCCTCGCTGGGAAGGAGCATCGTGGTGACCTCCATGAAGGGATGCTTCGTACCCTCGATGATGTTGACATCATCCAGTGTCTTGAGGCCCCACTTCTCTGCAGTCTTCTCCAGACCGAGCTTCACATCATAATCATTGGGAACGAGGACGATGGCCTTGTATGTCTTCATACCCATCTTCTTGGCCGCCATGATCCTGTGGTGTCCGTCGACGACGACATATCCATAACGTCTCTGGACGACGATCAGAGGCTCTATCATCCCCCTCTTCAGCTCGTACTGGCGCCCGACCAGCTCATCCATGTAGACCTCCTTCTGAGTAGGTACAATCCTGTCGATCTCAACATCCTTGTTCTCGACCTTCATCTTGATGCCGTTAGTCTCCTCTAGGAAATGCTTCACGGTCATGACCTTGTTCGGACGAGATTTCTCGATCTGCGAACGGACGATATCAAGGTTGGAGATGATACCGATGAGCTTCTTGTCCTCATCGATGACAGGAAGATTCCTGAGCCCATATCTGAATAGTATACGGGTGGCGTCAGCAATCGTCATGGAAGGGATGGCGCAGAACGTTCCCCTCTTCATGACCTTACGTATCCTTGCTTCGGGCTGATCGACGTATCTCAGTAGCTCTTTGGCGGTGACAAAACCCAAAAGATAACCGTTCTCAGCGATGGGGAATCCGTGGAATTCCGAATTGATGATCCTCTCCATTGCCTGTTTGACCGTCATGTTAGGGTCCAACGTCTGAACGTTGCGGACCATGTAATCTCCGACCAATGGCTTATCTTCTGGCATGATTGCCGGATTACATTGGATATAATAACAATATTGTCTGTTCAATCGCTCTTCGAATACTTCTCGGCAAGCCTGAACATCTTCCAGGTCTCATACTTGCCTACCTTGCCACCATAAGTAAGCAGACAATAATCCACACCTTGCCAGGATGTCTTGGTGCCTGTATCCTTAAAACCGTTCTTCTCGTAGAACGACAATCTCTCCAAGCGCTCCTCATTGTTGTTCGCCTTGTCATCGGGGGCTTCTGAATTGAGCGCGAAACGATATCCTTCGAACATCTTGAAAACAATCTGGAGTACGGCGGATCCGTAGCCGATGCCTCTCTTTCCTGGATCTATGGCCAGGTAATAGATGTAGACAAGGTCCTTATGGATCATCATATACAACATACCGACCCTGGTCTCACCATCCAGCACTACGTAGAACTCCCCCAATGGTGTCTTCGAGACCTTCATGATGTTCTCCAACTTCTCACGCTCCTTCTCCGGGAACGAGAAATAGTAAAGGTCGGCCACATACTCGTAGTCATCCGACCCAGCCTCGACGTGTCTCAGGGATAACTCCATCAGTTTCACCCATGATGTTCTACGTATTTCTTCATCACCATCTTTCAGGTTTGACGCAGGGCCGACCTCAACATATAAACAATAGACAGGATATGCTCACGCAGTGGTAAACAATGGCAGGTCCAGTTTTGACCGGAGAATCGATTGAGCAACAGACCAGACTGCATGATGCTCTTGCGCAGATAAAGCACGTCATCATCGTCATCAGCGGTAAGGGTGGAGTAGGAAAGAGTACCGTCTCTTCCAACCTCGCTATGTCCCTGGCCATGAAGGGCTTCGAGACAGGACTGATGGATATCGATATCACAGGACCCAACATACCCAAGATGTTCAACATCGAGGACGAGCAGATCATGGCTGACGCCGACAGGATGCTCATCCCCATCATCGTACCTCCGAGACTGAAGATCATGTCCATGGCATTCCTGCTCCCCAGCAAGGATGTCCCCGTCATGTGGCGCGGACCCGTCAAGATGTCTGCCGTCCAGCAATTCATAGAGGATGTCAGGTGGGGAAAGCTCGACTATCTTGTCATCGACATGCCTCCGGGAACCGGAGATGAGGCTCTGTCCATCGTACAGCTTATCCCCAAGGCAGACGGAATGGTCATAGTCACCACACCTCAGCAGGTCGCTCTCCTCGACAGCAGGAAGTCCGTCGGATTCGCTGCAGAGACCAAGATCCCGATCATCGGACTCATCGAGAACATGAGCGGATTCGTATGTCCCCACTGCGGAGAGATCACCGAGATCTTCAAGACCGGCGGCGGAGAGGCTACCGCGAAGGAGATGAACATCCAGTTCCTCGGAAAGATTCCAATCGAACCTGCGGTCGTCGACAGCGGAGACTCTGGAATGCCCATAGTGCTGAAGGATCCCAAATCCGCATCCGCAGCAGCATTCGAGGTCATAGTCGATAAGATCATCAAGACAGTTGAGTGAGATGAGAGTCGTAGTAATCTCCGAAGGAGAGACCCTGGATTCAGAAGTGGGCGAAGACTTCGGCCACGCCCCCTTCTTCCTGGTGGTAGACACGGAGACTCTCGATTATCACGTGATAGAGAACGAGTTCGCAGATTCCCCGGAAGGCGCAGGCGTCGCTGTCGCGAAAGCCATAACGACACTTCAGCCAGATGCCGTCATAACTGGCGGTATCGGGATGCACGGACTTGACATTCTCAGAAAATCCAACATTTTCGTATCGTACGACGAGGAAGGTCCCGTCGAACAATGCATAATCGATTTCGTGAGAAGGCACAAGAGGAACGCGGCGTGATCAGACGCCCCTCTTGTCGCCCCATATTATCTTGTGGAGCTGGGGAAGCACCCTTGCATCCACATCGTTCTTCAGAACCTCATCCACCAGCCATTCCAGCTTATCCGTACCTCCAACAGGTCCGAATATGACATTGGTATCCGCAGGATGGTCCTGCAGATACCTGACTGCAAAATCGAAATCCTCCTGATCCTTGATCACGAACTTCAGCTGGTCATTCTTCTTCAGAATGCCGATGTTGGAATCGATCATCCTGTCGCTCATGCCTGATGAGGGGCATTTGATGTCCATGCTGATCATTATGTGAGGATCGTCGGGAACATCCTTGAGATCCACGGCCCCGTTGGTCTCCAGGACGATGAACTTGTCAGCTCTGATCAACGCTTCCAGGAGCTGATAGATGTCCTTTTGGATCATCGGCTCACCTCCTGTGACACAGACCGTTCTGCAGCTTCCGACCTTATCAACGATCTCCGGGATCGACATCTCCGTACCGCCGGTGAACGAATATTTGGTATCGCACCAGGAACAGTCCAGATTACAGCCTACCGTTCTCACGAACACCGTAGGGACGCCCATGGTGAGCCCTTCGCCCTGTATGGACTTGAAAATCTCACATATCCTCATAGGGAATCTCATCCTTGTATCCGGCCTCTTTGAAACCGGCCAGTCTCAGTCTGCATGAGTCACAGTGACCGCATGCCTTCTCGCCGCCGTTGTAGCACGACCATGTGAGATGCAGCGGAGCACCCAGCTTCTTCCCTCTCCTGACGATGTCGGCCTTGGAATCCATGCCAATAGGGGTGACGATCCTGATGGGATGTCCTTCCTTACCTGCCTTGGTCCCGACCTCCAGAGTATGCTGGAAGGCCTGTATGAACTCGGGTGTGCAGTCAGGGTATCCTGAATAATCAACGGCATTGACGCCGATATATATCCTGTCTGCATCGATGGATTCGCACAGTCCAGCCGCAATACTCAGGAACACTATGTTCCTGGCAGGGACGTATGTGATGGGGATCTGCTAATCCAACTCCCCCTCCCTGTCCATAGGGACATCGATATCATCCCTGGTCAGAGCAGAACGGAAAGAACTGAGGTTGAGGTCTATTATCACATGAGGGACCTTGTAGAACTTGCATACATTCGCTGCGGACGTCAGTTCCTTTGTGTGCCTCTGTCCGTATCTGAAGCTGATCGCTGTAGACTCGCATCCATCGGCTATCGCCTGTGCAAGACATGTAGTGGAATCCAATCCTCCAGACAGAAGGACCACTGCTTTGGACATTCAGAGCACCACTTCGTACCATGCAGTCTGTCCGCGCTCCTCGTCCAGACCGATTGATAGCGACCTTACGTTCGAAGGTAGGTCCAATTCCCTCACCATGCGCTCGGCCATCATCTTGGACATCTCCTCGGCCGTCGTGGTCGAGATATCCAGAAGTGTCACGTCCATCCTGGGGAACACATATCTCTTGCCGTCGCAGATGGCCTCTACGGATTCATCGGTCACGGTGAGCTTTACATCCTCGGACTTAGTGGGAAGCAGGGTCTTGTGATCCACCTCTTCGATTATCTCCTTGAGCTTCTTTTTGAGGATGACGAAATCCATGATCATCCCCTCCTTGCCGATGTCCCCCTCCAGTCTGAGGCGGACGATGTAGGAGTGTCCGTGGAGTCTGGAGCACTTCTCGTGCCTCGGTATGAAATGGCAGGCGGAGAACCTGATTCCTCCGTAGCCTCCGTCAATCTCTAGATACATCCTCATTCCTCCGTAAGTCTCATCGCCAAAGCGATGGAATCAGTGTAATCGGTCTTCACTCTCGAAGTGTCTATGAAGACCTTGTCCATATTGACAATGGGCGCACCCAGCGCCTTTGCTCCGCCTATGAAGTGGAGCGTTCTGAAAATGATGTTCCCTACGATACCCTGCGGTGCGATGAGGATATCCGCGTTGTTCACCGCATCCTCAATCAGGATCTGACTGTGATATGCGTCATATCCCTCCGATCTGAGCGTCTTGACGATGTGCAGAGCGCTGTCGATAGATGTATCCACTGCCTTGCATCTGCCCCTGTCCTCGCATCTTCCGCCGGACATCACGGCGACCTTGGTGCCGAGACCGATCCTCTTGGCCATCTTGACGCACTGCCTGGCCAGATCTATCCTCTGTTCATCTGACCACCCCTCATCGATTCCGACCGGGGCCATGATGATCATCTTCCCATTGAGGAGTTCCATGAAGACTATCCTCTCCAGTGCCTTCAGACCGCATTTCTGTTTGACGATGGGCAAAAGGACCGATGACGACATGTCACCGCGGATCGCCGCATCTATCTTACCGCTGACGAGATCGTCTATCAATGCTTCAGGCTCGTCATAGATGGTCACGTCATGCTGCTTCATGGCCTCGACGCTCCTCTCGACATTCCCTGCATCCGTACCGCGTCCGATTCCGACACGTACCTTCGGGAAATCACTTGCGAGGAGGGCCTCTGTATCGAACATATTACCACCATTATTATTCTTTTATAAAAGAGGGCCGACTCAGGATTCGTCTTCCTCTGTCTGAATAATATGCCCCTGAATTCCCGGATTGTCATTACAGGCCAATATCAGGATCAGGAAGATATAGAACAGGAAACGGACAAAGGCAGAGAAATACATGGGCCAGACATCACTGGTGATGAATTCCTCTGCATTGGCGATCAGCAAGGATTCGTACTCCGCATCCATTATGATGAAAATGATCGTGGTTATGATCGTCGGATAACGACTGAACAGCTTTCCGAATATGATCTTCAGTCCTGAAAAGGCCATCCATATCGACAATATAATCTCGAGATAGAATGACCAATCTACGTCCTCTTCCCCTATGTCGAGGGTCCACGTCAGTATGCGGTCCGAAGCGACCACCAACATATAGAGCCCTATGACCACGTACGGCCTGTGAGTGTATTTCAGAAGGACAATAACCGCTATCACAAGCCAGACCAGGTTAGTCAGGATGAAGGGTACTGCGTTCCTCGATTCCATGAACGTGAACATCAGAACTCCGATCAGACTGTACATGATCAGCAGTACGGTCATGGTCACGCATAGAATGCGGTTCGTATGTTCACTTATGCGGAAATGATAATGATTGTAGGGATCCAGCTTTTCCAAAATGGATTCCATATCAGTTCACCGGTCTGATCTGATCGAACTCGTAATCCGCCCATTCCTTCTCACCGAGCACTATGTCCAACTCCGTGAGGGTTATCATGGGACGGTCATACTTCGCAGAATCATCCATGGCCACACGGGGGCATGCGGTATTCACGAAGGCATCGACGCGATAGGACATCAGAGACATGGGAGTCACCTCTTCCATTGTGGCCTTGTATGCCTTCAATCCATGGGACCTTATCTTCTCGATGGCAGCATCTGCTTCCGCGGAACGGTTCTGGCCGATCTTGCTGCATACGATCACCAAGAAGCACTGTGCTCCCTTTGCACCCTGTATGGCAGCGAATCTCTTCCTCAGGATCCTGTCACGGATCTCGGCCATGTCCCTTACCTCTTTGGTGACGGGGTTCAGAACGAAGATGCCCTTCTTCACACCGAATGCTGCGGCCAAGGGATGGAAGTCTCCCTCGCCGATGAAAAGGAACGCATCTACATCATCGATTATCGCCTCTGCAGAGCTGCAGTTGCATCCCAGGACCTGTCCAGGATACGCTATCCTCCTGTCACCTGTACCGACAAATACCTTCCTTCCGGATGCCTCAAGGATGTCTTTGACCTTAGGTATCAGGTCCAGATATTGTATGGTCGCCAGCAGACCAATTCTCTCTGGAAGATCGCCGAGATAATCAAGAATGGAGCCGTCTATGTCGGCATCGGAACGGGACTCGATATACAGCACATTAGAGTCGTCGCCCTGAGAAGGGATCGGAGAATGTCCGAAATGGACCAGGGCATCCGTCTTTCCTCTATAGTCGTAAAGATCGCACGCACCGTAACAAGGGAGACCGACGATAAGTGTCTCGGCACCAGTCCTTTCAGTTATGTAGTCAGAAATTTCTGTTGCCCGGATCTTAAGACCCTCGGGCAATTGGAGGGCGACGGAGGTGAACCCCCCGTCGCGAATCCAAGCAACGATGTTGTCCAGTTGGAAATCGAACATCTTTGAATCAGTTTACGAATTCCTTTCCCTGCTCTACATCGACGTAGCAAGGGGAGGGGAATTTCATGGAAGCTCTCCAGAGAGCGTCCTTCGCAACAGCGACTTTGTCGGGGTTGACCCTGACCGTCAGGATTGCCTGGTTGCGCTCGAGCCTTGCAGCTGTTCCGACCGCCTTTCCGAATCCCTGACGCATTCCACTCGAAACACGGTCTGCTCCTGCGCCGGTTGCGAGCTTGTTCTCCCTAAGGACGACGTGGGGGTACGCCCTTACCGTCATGTGGTAGTTGGCGACTCCTGCCTGGGAGGTGAGAACCTTGTTGGCTGCGATACGGCCTGCCTCGATCGAGGTGTGCCTGACCTGGACACGATTCTTGACTTTCAATGTGAGTGTGACGGGGAACTCCTGCCTGGTGTTTCCCATCTCATACTGGCTGACACGGCTTGCGGGCACTCCTCCCATGTATTCGCGGCGAGTGTATGCCTGCCCTTTGATCTGTCTGTACATCGATGCTGGCTTTCTTACCATTTTAACCACCAATTGTGATTGTGATAGGCTCGACAATCCAGACGCCATATATAACGTCTAGGTTACCGTCCTGCGTTCTGTCTCGGACGATTAACAACGCCCATATAAATGTTATGGCGTTTTTTGCGCGTATTATAAGAGGGCCAAACTAGAATACCTCGATTTGGACCCCTTTTTGATATCTCTGATAGAGCGAAAACTCGATAGTTTATTAACTCTCTGGGTGATATGGAATTGATGCGCTCTTTCAGTTTCAGAGTAATACCGGCGGACCCCGATTGCAAGGAAGGTGTACCTATCGCCGTAGCAGGACAAACGATGGTTGATGTCCAGAAACTTCTGACGGACATAGGCTGCATGCTCCTGAGAACCTCAATGAGACTGCAGAACGAGATACCCGAAGACCTTGTCAAGAAATTCGACCTGACGATAGGGGGAGGGGACAAGGGACTCTCCACCGGACCATCGGAAGGTAACGACGAGGCGTTGGAAGGGGCGATGAACATACTCTGTGCCACACTCGATTTCCTCGGGACCGGCGCAGTCGGAACTTGGATGAAGGATAACTTCGAGGACGAGGCGTATCGCGTCATCATCGCCGCGGATCTTGTGGACCTCACGGATCACCTCAAGGGATACATTCTGGAATACGGACCCAATGAGGATATCAGACGCTTCAAAGGACTGGAGAGGGAAAAGATCCTGGAATTCACAGTCCGCACAGAGTGGTTATCGGCAGCTGTCGGAAAGGTACAGAGGGACGAGGTCAAGAAGAATCACTGGAATCTCACCAACGACCAATATCTGATACCTCTGTCCTTCGACAAGAACATAGTATCGTCGGACATACCCGGATTCGCTAACGCGGGACCTGTCATAGTCGTCGGGAACGTGGTAAGGAACAAGGAGGGCCACATCACCAACGTGGAGAAGATTACAGGAGTGTACACCATCCCCAACCTCAAGTTCCACAGGATCATCGCGAAAAACGGGGACAGGAACCTCCTGAACCCCTTGGTAGCTCTGACCGGATACGATGCCGAGAAGGACATGTGGTCCCTTTGGAACGACGATGTCGGGATCTACATCAACAAGCCCTCCTGGGACGAGTGCGTAATATCATTCCACGAGTATGCCATCTTCCTATTCGAGACATATGTCGATACGGACAAGCAGTTCGAGGGAGAGGAACAGGAGATCAGGGAATTCCTTATGTCGCTCCTGCCCGCGGCCGACCTGTGAATAACAGGGAATAATTATTATAAGACGGCGAATGTCAGAAGCCTCATAGGTGCGCACATGTCACGCCGTCTGCCGAACGCTACAATCCACGAGATCGGAGCGGAACGCATCGATAAACTACTGACCATGTCAGAGGAGGCCGTCAGGAGCGGCAGGGATGACAGGGCCAGGAGATACGTCGAAATCGCTATGGGCATTAGCGGCAAGACACGCGTCAAGATGCCAAAGGAGAAGAGGTTCTGCAAGAACTGCCATCTCCCGATGATGCCTGGGGTCAACTGTACCGTCAGGCTCTCGAACCATAAGGTGTGCATGAGATGCGATGTGTGCGGCGAGGTACGGCGCTTACCGTACGTAAGGGAGCAGAGAACATGACGGAGAAAGATGCCAGGAAGGAACTCATGAGGCGTGCCAACGAGATCAGCCCAACAGTACATGTGGGAAAGGACGGTCTCGACCAGGGGCTCTTCGACGAGATAACGGCCCAGCTGAAGAAGAACCGTCTGATCAAGGTCAAGGTACTCTCGAACTCGGAGGACGGCGCGAAGGATGCCGCCGAGACGATAGCGGAGAACACCGGAGCAGTGATCGTGGATGTCCGCGGAGGAGTCATAGTCGTCACGGACAAGAGGACATGGACCTCGCTCTCCCAAAAGAAATTCTGAGGTAATGAAATGCTAGATGTCAACGTGATCAGATCGAACCCCGACATGATCAGGACGATGATCAGGAACAGGAACAGAGACGAATCGATATTGGACAGGTTCCTTGAAGCGGATTCCGAGTGGAGAGCACTCACCGATGAGAACAACCGCCTCAGAAAGACCAGGAACGATGTCTCCCTGGAGATCTCCAAGATGCCCAAAGGCGAGGAGAAGGACGCCAAGATCGCAGAGATGCGCGGTGTCGGGGACAAGATCAAGGCCAACGATGACAGGATGGCCGAGCTCGAGGCAATCAGGCAGGACTGCGTCCTCAACATCCCCAACATCCCCCACGAGTCCGTACCCATCGGAAAGGACGACACAGAGAACGTGGTCGTATACGAAGCGGGAGAGAAGAGGAAATTCGATTTCAAACCCAAGGAGCACTGGGAACTGGCCGAGGAACTGGACATCATCGATTTCGACAGAGGAACCAAGGTCGCAGGAAGCGGTTTCTATGTCATGAAGGGCGACGGAGCAAGGCTCGAGCGTGCGCTCATCAACTACTTCCTGGACGTCCACAAGGATCAGGGATACACCGAGCTCGTGGTTCCCGCGGTCATCAACAAGGCAGCGGTCATCGGTACCGGACAGTACCCCAACCTGAAGGACGACATGTACTACCTCGCGAAGGACGACATGTACCTCAACCCCACCGCAGAGGTCCCTATCACCAATCTGCTCCAGGACGAAATCCTGGACAAGTCGCAGCTCCCCATCTACTACACCGCGAACCTCACATCCTACAGGCGCGAGGTGGGAAAGCACGCCGACACAAAGGGAATCATCCGTGTCCACGAGTTCAGGAAGACCGAGATGGTCAACTTCGTCGAGCCCAGCAAGTCATACGAGAGGCTCGAGGAGCTCAGGAAGAATGCAGAGGACCTCATCAACGGCCTCCAGCTGCCCTACAGAGTCCTGCTCCTGTGCACCGGAGACATGAGCTTCTCATGCTCCAAGTGCTACGACCTGGAGCTCTACGCACCCGGTAAGGACGCTTGGCTCGAGGCATCCTCATGCTCCAACTTCACCGACTTCCAGGCAAGGAGGGCAAGGATCAAGTACAGGCCCGAACCCCACCTAAAGAGCGAGTTCGTCCACACCCTCAACGGTTCCGGACTCGCACTTCCCAGGACCGTCGTCGCTGTTATGGAGAACTACCAGAACAAGGACGGTACCATCACCATCCCTGAGATCCTGAGACCCTACATGAGGGGCCAGGAAGTCATCGATAAGAGACACTAAACAGGTTAACCGATGGGGGAGACCCCCATCATTTCATTTCAGTTTCTTTCCGTCGTTGAAGGCGTTGCCGACCTTCTCGCCGAATGCAAGATAATCGTGGTTCAATCCGTCATAGATGATCGGATGATACTTCTTCAGATCGACCTTGCCGTCCGTCATTATTGATTCGTCGATGCTCAGGTTGACGATCTCACCGATGCATTCGCAGTTGGATTCTGTATAGCTCTTCAAGGTGCATTCCAGACACACCGGCATCTCCTTGATTATCGGTGCGTCGACCTTATCGCTCTTCTCAACTGTGAACCCGGCCTTCGCGAATTTATCCTTCACATTGTTCCCGGACACGATTCCGACAAAGTCCGATCCCACCATGGTCTCTACGGTAGCGAAGCTCACAGTGAATGCCTTGCGGGCCAGGATGTTCTTGACGGTCTTGTGCTCGGGGGACAGACATATGCTGATCTCCGTATCCTCATGAATCCCTCCCCATGCCGCGTTCATAGCGTTGGGCGTACCATCCTCGTTATAGGTACCGATGATGAGAACCGGCTCAGGATACATGCAGGGCTTGGCTCCGAAATCTTTCCTCATGCCCCGTAGAATGTAATGGTGAATCAAATATGCATCGTATCGAGATCGCTGATGATCTTCGCGGTATCGATGCCTTTCTTCCTTCCCAGAAGCTTAACGCGTATGTCGTGCTCCCCGTCCCTGAGAGTGGATGAGCTCACGCCGTAACAGATTGAGATGTGCGCTTCCATATAGGCTGCCAGATTATCGCAGGTCTTGATATCATATCCGTTACGCGGACCGAACTTCCCCTCCTCCACATCTGTGAACGGGTCAAGGACCATGAACCTGAACTCCTCGTGCCAATCCTTATCGATCAGCGGAAGGATCTTTTCCTCCACAAGGTCACGCTCATAATCTTCCAATACTGAAGCCAGACCAGACACGTTCACCTTGATGGGCGTTATGACATCCTTGGTGAGGACCTCTGGAAGGTCATGGAAGAGTCCGGTGTAATAATCGTTGTATATCTGTCTGTCCGACACACCGGTATCCAAATCGTGAAGGAATATGGAATCCGCCACCATCAAGGAATGTCCAAGTACGGTGGTCTTTGGTATGCGCGGCGTCCTTGCCCAGCGCTGCTGGAATCTGAGCTGTCCGATCAGATCGATGAAGTTGAATGTTGCACTCCTCTCTGTGGAGATCTCCTTGATGCCTGCAAGATCTTTATGCTGGTCGATCTGCTCGTCGATCTCCTCGCGGGTGATGTCGATCCCATACAGGGACCTGTTGGAATCGTAGATGAGATTGAACTCCCAGCGTGTGGCCAGATAATGCGCGGCACGTATGATGTCATCCTCGCGGGACTTGTAATCGCTCTCAAGGTACTCGATGAATCTACTCCTGAACCCTGCCTCTGCATCAGGGACGAGCCTGTCGAATTCGGAGATCACGAATGCGTTGACCTCCTCACGCCTGTCCTGGGAGATCTTATGGAAGACCTGGGGTTTCAGATCCGTGAGTACTGCACGCTGGATGAAGGAGAACATCTGATGCTCGATCAGCTTGCGCCAGTCGATTGCATTGCCTGCCTTCTCCTCGAACTTACCCAAGACCCAAGAGATGGCTGACTTATGGGCCTGCTTGTCCATCTCGGTAAGGTCCACTGGCCTCAGATGGTCGTTCCACCTGTGCATGTTGGCGGAATCGAACAAAAGATACAGGATGTGTGCGTTCAGGGCGGACATCCAGTTCACTCCAGGATCTCGATGGTAGCATCATCGTTGCACGGCACATAAGGTCCATCTAGGCTCATTATGAATCCATCCCTGTTGCCCTCTGCGACCTTATGATCCATCAGAGTATGCAACCTATGATTCTGGATGGATGCTATCGTATATCCTCCGACCATCATTGCGATGCCTACTCCGAAAATATAGATGAACAGAGGGTCCGGATTGAACATGTAGATTAGGAACGAGAGCAGGGCTATAGGTATGCCTGCAATCGTGATATCCGACACGATCTCGTTCCAATTCATGTTCCCGCATCCCCTTCCATCGATAAAACGATGAGTACTCTGCGATTGCTCACTGCGATGCCTGTTCCAACCTATCGAGGACAAACTGCCTATCCATGCTTGCGAGGAACGGCCCGAGCCTAGGACCCATGTTCTTTCCGATAAGGATCTTATACATGGCCTTGAATGCGCCCTTGTTTCCGATTCCGTCCTTGGCTGTGTCGGTGACAGCTGTGTTGATGTCATCCGCGTTCCATTCGATGGTCTTCAGCTTTTCTGCGAGAGCTTTGAAGTATGTCTTCTCGTCAGCACTGAGATCCACGTTCTCAGGAACGGATTCCTGAATGGAGAACTTTACATTCTCAGGAGCGAAGTTGGCGAGCCAGAATCTGATGCAATCAACCCTGACATGGAGTCTCTTGAGGTCGAACTCCGTCGCCTTGGACATATCCTCTGTCCTTCCGAGCACTTCGAGCACACCGTCGAAATCCTTGCTCATCTGGACGACATTTACCAGATGCCTGTAGGATATCTGCATGGGCAGCTCCTTGGGCACATGGTTGTGCTGTGCGATGACATATGCCGCGACGTTGTTCTCCTCGGCCTCTGTGAACTCGTTGGCGAAGTACGCCCTCTCCATCCTGTCGTATTCATCGACCATGTCCAGGAGTCCCATTCCATAGTCGTAATCGATGGCCCTGTTGGGCTGAGACCTGAGGAACAGGTAGTTGAGGACCTCCGGAGGGGTCATATTGATGGCATCCAGACCGGTGACGGCGCTTCCCAGGGACTTGTGCATCTGCACGATCTGTCCGCCGGACTTGAGCTGTACGAACTCATAGGGGATCGGATAGGGAGCCTTACCTCCGAATATCTCCGATACCAATCTCTTTCCGGAATCGTAGGAGCCTCCTGCGGCCGCGTGGTCCTTTCCGAAAGGCTCTGCGGATGTTCCAAAGATCATCCACTTTGCGGGCCACTCGAGCCTCCACTTGAGCTTTCCCTCCATCTTCCTGATGTCGACCTTTCCGTGGGAACCGCATTTACAGCTGTACTCAAGGTACGGGAACTCATAGGTATCGAAGTTCGCCTTGCAGAAGCGTCCGCAGTCTGGGCAGAGCGGATCGTAAGGTGAAAAGTTGGGGTCCGCATCCTTCCCGGTAACCTCGTGGAGGATCTGGATGACTTCGGGCCTCTTGGTGATCGTCATGTCGATCCACTTGGCGAAATCTCCCTTTGCATAGAGCTCATGGGTCCATACGATGTCGCAGTGGACCTCCAGGGAATCGACCGCATCCAGGAAAGGCTGGATGAAGTGATGGGCGTAGTTGTTGTGCTTACCGCAGGGACAAGGGATCATACAGATGGGCATGCCGACGTACTTCTCGTATTCCTCGGGGAGGAATTCGTACCTCTTCCTGAGGGGATCAAAGGAATCGATGAGGTATATGAGCCTGACATCCTTTCCTCTGGATGCCACGGCGCTGCGGATCGATTCACCAGTGATCGCTTCTCTAAGACTTCCGACATGTATGATTCCGGTAGGACTGATACCTGTTGCGATCAACGGGTGCTCGCATGTATCCGCCACTTCCTGTGCGATAACATCTGCCCAATGCATTCTAATCGATTCCCTCCATATATGTATAATAAAAATGGGTTTCGGTCGCGAGAAATAAAGGGTGAGTGACTCCCTAGTTGGTTGTATTTAAATACAATTTCCGAACAGGTATTTAAACTAACAATGTCAACTTTATATTGTTGCTGCCAAAGCGACACCGTGTACTAAACACGTTCTAAACTCTCCGGTGGGGTGCACCGGAGAGCCCTTTATTTTCACATTAAGGGTTGACCATAGGATTGTTTTTATAGTAATCATTGATTCGCTAACCCATGGCAAAGAAAAACGACAGCGGATTCCAGTCCTCTGCAGGTCTGATGAGATACTTCGACGTCGAGAACGAGAAGGGTCTCAAGGTCAGCCCCTACGCAGTAGTCGGTATCGCTATCGCAGTCATCGTTATCGTCGAGATCGCATCTGCGTTCTTCTCCCTCTGATTCCCATATCGATTCTTTTCGGATATCATCAGCGGGACATTCAGTTTCATCCAGAATCATATTCGATAGCTTCAGCTATCTCGATAATCCTCAAGAATAAGATGACCGGACACCGCCTGAACGGCATCCGGTCTGGTTGATTCTAATAGGTTTTAATCGTCCCACTCAGTCACACCGGTCGAATCCGACAGTGCACTCTTGTGGAATATAGGATCCTCTATTCCTTCAGCCTTCTGTCTGCGATAGTCCTTGAATGCCTCATATGCATACTTGCTGAGCTTGAACATCACTATACAGTTCACGACTCCGCATACTCCCAGCAGGACATCCATGATGGCATACAGTCCTTCCGATCCCGAATAGGCAGAGAAGAACACGATGGCTATCGTTACGATGATCAAGGCGATCTTGACTCTCTTATCCTCCGTGATGAACTTCAGGTTGTTCATACCGATCACATAGTCACCCATGAAACAGGTAATGGCGAACAGGAACATGAAGAAGAACACCAGGGTCGGAGCTATTCCGCCTATGGTCTCGCCCATGACGAATTGCAGCAACGGCATGGAACCATTATCGAACGTCGCCGCTGATGCTGCCAACGCTTCATAGTCGCCGTTGAAGAAGCTCAGGATGACCAATGCGGTCATGGTACTGATAATAGTGTCGAAAAGGACGCCGAATGACTGAGAGAGGCCCTGCTTTGCAGGATGCGGTACGTGGGCGGAAGAGGATATGTTGGTGATGGTACCCTCTCCGGCCTCGTTGGACCAGATACCCCTTCTCAATGCCCATACGATCATGGCACCTATTCCTCCGCTTACCGCCGAAGGTACGTTGAAGGCACATGTGAAGATCGATCCGATGGCCCCGGGGATTCCGTCTGCATTCATCATAATGATGACGATTGAGAGGATTACCCATCCCACGGCCATGAACGGAACGATTAGGACGGATGCCCTGGCGACACCTTTGAAGCCGCCGATGGCAACCAGTATTGCGATGACCACTAGGATGAAAGCGATGACCAATGTGTTGAATTCAAAGTCATATGCGCTTACGAAGGACGAGGAAATTGTGGCGATTTCTGAGAGAACGTAACCGCCTATGTAGACGGCTATCATCAGTACAGCAATGATGATTCCGAACTTCTTGGACCTCATTCCCTTGGCTACATTATGAGCGGGCCCTCCAATGTAGTCGCCGTTATCATCCTTACTCTTGAATATCTGTCCGACTGTGGTCTCGACAAAACTGGTAGCTCCTCCCAATGTAGCGAAAATCCACATCCAGAGGATCGCTCCGGGACCTCCGAAGATGATTGCGGTTATGGGCCCTACGATATTACCTACACCGATACGGTTACCCATACTCACCCAGAAAATGTGGAATGGTGTGATCTTGTCCTTCTTGTCCTTCTCCAATGAGAATGTGACCTTCAGCATCTCTTTGAGCTCAGTGAACTGGACTGCCCTGAACTTCACTGTTGAATAAAGTCCGAGAGCTACAATCAATACCAGAGGTATGAACCAGAAGTAATCATCGAATTCCCAGACCATATCGATGAATGAATCGAAATCGAATGCCATGAGCAAACACTTCTCTCTGTATTCATCTATACTAATATGTACATTTGTATACAGTATTTAACTAATTTTTATATCTATTAATAAATTTATCGCAAATATTATAAATATATTAAAGAGAGCCAGAATCGACCTTGAATATGACTACAATGGTGCCCATAATCAGATCCTGTCCTCAGGCACTATGGTGTACTCGCTCTTGTACTTCTTCTTGAACAGTGCAGATAGGATCGGAGGCGCTATGATTGTAGTCATAACAGACATCATTACGACCACGGTGTACAGATCGTTTGACATCACACCGGCATTAAGACCGATAGATGCGATGATTATACCGACCTCTCCTCTAGGCATCATTCCTACTCCGATGATGCTGAACGAGGACTTGTCTACCGTCTTGTCTCCTAATCTTGCTCCGAGACCGCATCCGATGAACTTAGTGACCATGGCCAAGAGGATGACCACAACGACCAGGATGATTATGGTGGCGTCCCCGAGCGACGAGATATTCACCATAAGGCCGACGTTCACGAAGAAGAACGAGATCATGAATGATGTGATGGCCTCTATCCTGTGCTCCAGTTCCCACTCCCATGCGTGGTCCGCGAACATCATTCCTGCGAGGAATGCTCCGATTATTGCTGCAAGTCCGATGAACTCGGCCAATGCTGCCATGGACAGACAAACTATGATCGCCATGATCAGCTTGTTGAAAGAGTAAGGGACCTTTCCCTTTGCGATTATCGCCCTATTCCTCTTATCGAAATAATCATAGATCTTGGGAACAGCGTACTTAGCGAATCCTATGGCGATGAGAACGAAGGCGACCGCTTTGATGATGATAATTGCGAGATCCATTATCTCAAGGTCCCCTCCGCTGGTGGACATTCCCTGAACGATGGCAAGAACGATCATACCGAGGACATCGTCAATGACGGCTGCGGCGATGATGATACGGGATTCCTTGACCTCCATGAGCCTCATGTCTTTGATGATACGGGCGGTGATACCGACGGAGGTGGCGACCATTGCTGCACCCATGAACATGGCGCAGTTCATATCGTATCCGCCGACTGCCAATACGAGTGCGAGTCCCGCAACGAACGGCAGGATGACTCCCAAAATAGCACAGAGCATCGCGGCCTTACCGGATCCCAACAGGTCCTTTACCTTGGTCTCCAGTCCGACCGAGAACAGCAGGAATATTACTCCCAGTTCTGCGAGGGTATAGATGACGGTATAGGTATCGCTCCTGTATCCGGTTGAATCGAACGAGATGTCCAGAATGTCTTCCATGAAAGACCCTCCTGCGATGTTCGCAATGAGTATACCCATCAGTATCTCTCCGATCAGGCCGGGTAAACCGAATCTCGCAAAGATAGTCGAACCCACACGGGCGATTATGAATACGACGGCCATTGTGAACAGGACCTGCAGAAGGAATTCCATGGAATCGTGTATCTCATAGTCTTATAAAAACAATAAAGGGAAAAGGTTTGGATGGGAAGGGGTTTATTTTGAGATCAGAAGTAGAAGCTTACTGATCCGTAGCTGTTCTTGGATTGTCCGAAGGAGAACCTTACTCCCTCGGTGCTCTTCGCAACGGGTGCGGGAAGAGCTGCATATGCCTGAGCGGCAGGGAGTGAGAAGACTTCCGTCTTCTCCTCTACCTCAGGCATCTCTTCGACGGTCACATCCTCGGACACGGTCGCGGACATGTCCACGACGGTGGTCTCGATGTCGTCAAGACTGATCTCCTCGGTGATCTTCTGGAGCCTTCCGTCCTTGAAGACGAAGCGGCTGGTGCGGACCTTCTTCTCGGGGGTGAGTTCAGGAACGACCTGGAGGTTCTCCTGATTGAAGTCGGTGTTGTCCTTGATCTTGATCTGGAGATCCGAGCTTCCGGTGGTCTCCGCGTAGTTTCCGGTGACTCCGGACGCTGCGGCGACTGCATCGGAGATGTGCTTCTCGATGGCGTCGATCTCGATCCTGCTTACGGATACGGTGGTTGCGACGACCATCATGGACTGGTTGAAGTAGTCCTCCTCAGCGGTCCTGTATCCTTCGAATCCTGCGACGGCTGCATCGGTCACGTCCCACTCCGGAATGACTGCTACTGCCTTGGGGTACTCGGGCCTGATGGTCTGGTAGGCGGCGAATGCCTCAACAGCCTCATCGCTGACTTCCCAAACGGGTTCGATGGTCCAGGTGCTCTCCTCGGGGATGAAGGAGAGGTACTCTGCGTATGACTCGGCAGCGGTGTCCCACTCAGGGATGACCGCGACCCTCCTGGGGTACTCGGGCCTGATGGTCTGATAAGCAGCAAAGGCCTCAACAGCCTCATCAGTGACATCCCAGACAGGTGCCACGATCCAAGTGGACTCCTCGGGGATGAATGAAAGGTAATCTGCGTAAGATTCCGCAGTGGTGTCCCACTCGGGAATGACCGCGACCCTCCTGGGGTACTCGGGCCTGATGGTCTGGTAGGCGGCGAATGCATCGACCGCTTCCTCGGTGACGTCCCAAACGGGTTCGATGGTCCAAGTGGACTCCTCGGGTATGAAGGAGAGGTACTCTGCGTATGACTCAGCGGTGGTGTCCCACTCGGGGATGACGACCTGTGCCTTGGGGTACTGGGGCCAGATGGTCAGGTAGGCCGTGAATGCATCTACAGCCTCGTCACTGACTTCCCAAACAGGTGCGACCGCCCAGGTGCTCTCCTCAGGTATGAAGGAGAGGTAATCCTCGAAGGTTTCTGCGGTGGTGTCCCACTCGGGGATGACGACCTGTGCCTTGGGGTACTGGGGCCAGATGGTCTGATATGCTGCGAATGCATCGACCGCTTCCTCGGTGACGTCCCAAACAGGTGCGACCGCCCAGGTGCTCTCTTCTGGAATTGATGAAATGTAATCTACAAATACTTCGGCGTCTGCCTCGGTGACGTCCCACTCGGGAATGACCGCGACTGCCTTTGCGGGTGCAGGCTCCTCTTCTGGAATCATCGCGAGATATCCGACGAAGGAATCGGTGATGTCGAACTCTGCGACAGTCTCATCCTGAATGAAGTCCTCAAGCTTGGGAACTGCTCTCTCTACGTAGGGGAGTCTCTCGATCTCTGCTTCGGCCGGTTCAGCGACATACTGATAGGGCCTTAGCATGATCCTTTCCTCAGCAGGTTCCTCGACGGGTGCCTCGACAGGCATCTCACGGATCTGGGCATCCAATGCCTCCATCTCGTCGATGGCTGCATTCTCTGCGAGGACCTCCTCTATGGTCTGACGGAAGTCATAGTCCTCGAGTGTGACCTTTGCTCCCGTCTCCTTGATGATTCCATCCTCGAGCTGTCCGACATGTGCGTCGACCTCCTCTGACATTCCGCGCTTGATGTTTCCGAAGAGAGAAGCGGGCTCGAATTCTTCATCGACGGGCTTCTTGTCGACTATGATTGCGACTTCCTCGGCCTCAACGGCGGCGTCCTCATCCTCTATGATCTCTGGCCTGATGATCATTGGCTGGTCGATGTACTCGTCGATCTTGGGCTGCTCCACAACCGGAGCCTCTACGACGGGTTCCTCGACAGGCGTCTCTGCCACAGGTGCCTCGACTGGTGCCTCGATTACGGGTTCCTCGACAGGTTTCTGTACAATAGGTTCCTTGACCGGTTCTTCCGTCACAGGCTTCTGCACAGTCTTCTTCACAGGTACCTCTACAAAGGGGGTGACCGGCTTGGCCTTGGCTGCAGATGCCTTAACAGGAGTACTGAGGGGAATCTTTACTGAGACCGTGTCTGACTTGGGGGCGAAATCCTCAATTGCCGCTGATTTCATGACGGGGACCACAACATTGTTCTGTCCAGTTGATGAAACCACGGGTTTGAACTCCGCCTCAGAGTTCTTGAAAGATTCCTCTGCGGTCGTCCCGTGAACGAAGACCTCGATATCATCAGTAACCTGGAAGTTCTCAAAGCCGTAAGCGCTCAGATCACGAGCGCCTGACGATGAGTTCCTGAATCCTGATGGTGTATCGAAGGACTTCTCAGTCTTCCTGGTGAGCGCAGATATCTGCTCCACCCCACTACGTAACACGTCGGCGAATTCCGACTTCTTCAGGTTCGGTATCGCTATGCTACCGAACAGGCTACGAGAGCCTTCGCTAAATTTGCGTGAGCCTAAACCCATGCTATCCCATCCGAGAACAATATCTCTCTGATACAATATAAAGGTCTCGCCTTTATTATTTGTAAAAGATTCAAGGAGGACACGCCAACTATGGGATTATACATCCCACTTGCATAGGACCTATAGCATCAGAAAACTGATAATTTGACGGAATAGCCAGTTCTAAAAAAATGGTCAATTTTATCGAATCGATTATCAACACTACTTTAAATCGAAAAAAGGCATTCACACTTTCCATGAGTGAGAATGGAGATAGAGCTTCATTCAGCGGTAAAATTGGGTTCGTTCTAGCGGCATCCGCCTCGGCGGTCGGTCTAGGTAATCTGTGGAGATTTCCGTATCTAACATCGCATTACGGCGGCGGAATTTTCGTTATCATCTACATCATCCTAGCTTTAACGTTCGGATTCTCCCTGATGATAGCTGAGGTTGCTCTGGGAAGGAAGACTGGTAAATCGTGCATCAGTGCCTTCGGCGATCTGTGCGCGAAATACAAATGGATCGGAATAGTCGCAGCATTGATCCCGCTACTTATCGTTCCCTATTATTGTGTGATCGGAGGCTGGGTGACAAAATGGTTCGTTACCTCCGGAGTCGGAGAACTGGACACGCTGGCCGACGACGGCTACTGGTGGAACTACATCACAGGAGAGATCTCGGGAATGGCCGACCCCGCATCATGGTTCATAATCTTCGCCCTGCTCTGTGTGGCCTGTGTCGCCATCGGGGTCGAGAGGGGGATCGAGAAGCTCAGCAAGATCCTGATGCCCGCTCTGTTCATCATGATGATCGGTATCATCATCTATGAGTTCACCCTGCCCAACATCTGGAGCGGTGTGGATTTCTATCTGAACCCCGATGTCTCCAAGCTTAGCGCAGGAACCTTCCTTGGCGCCATCAGTCAGATCTTCTATTCCATGTCATTGGCGATGGGAATCATGATCACCTATGGATCTTACATGAAAAAGGATGTGAGCATCGAAAGGTCCGCAAGGAACATCGGAGTGATCGATACCGGTGTCGCCATACTTGCAGGTCTGATGATCATCCCGGCCGCGTTCATCATGAGCCCCGATCTAGCCAATCAAGGCGGAATGGGATTGATGTTCGTTGCTCTGCCCCAGGTCTTCGAGAGCATGCCTGCCGGAGAGATAGTGGCTCCGATCTTCTATCTGCTGGTGCTGTTCGCGGCAATGACGTCCGCGGTTTCCCTACTGGAGACCGTGGTATCGGTATTCGTGGATCTGAAGGCTCTTAGGAGAAAGAAGTCCATCATAATCTCAACAGTTCTGGTGATCCTGCTGGGAATCCTGTCAGTCATGGGATTCGGTCCGTGGATGATAGACATCGGTCCGTTCTCACAAGGCGCAGGATGGCTCGGAATCTTTGACAGCCTTACCAACTCCGTGATGATGCCCATCATCGCGATCCTGACCTGTATCTTCATAGGATATGTGATCAAGGTCACCGTGATAACCGACGAGGTCAAAGCGGAAGGTCATGCGTTCATGTTCGAGAAACCGTTCGTTATCATGATCAAGTATG
>Ga0310786_10001236_pt1 | contig 41096 bp, 36 predicted proteins | sample AusTroGonzalo_MG_FD_203881 | JGI IMG/M metagenome (GOLD analysis project Ga0310786, IMG submission 203881) | Bovine rumen microbial communities from tropical cattle in Woodstock, Queensland, Australia - Gonzalo_03 (v2) (version 2) | ecosystem: Host-associated > Mammals > Digestive system >... | reverse complement strand
GCTTTTGCTAAACTCATTCCGTCATATGTTGCAGTACCACGACCAAGTTCATCAAATAATATTAGACTATTCTTAGTTGCATTACATATAGCATTTTTAGCTTCTTTCATTTCAACCATAAATGTTGATTCACCAGAAACTAAATCGTCTGATGCACCTATTCTTGTAAAGATTTGATCTATTACAGGTAAAGATGCACTATCAGCTGGTACAAATGAACCTATTTGAGCCATGATAATTATTATTGCAAGTTGCCTCATATAAGTTGATTTACCTGACATATTAGGGCCGGTAATTAATAAAGTATTTATATTTTCATTCATTAAACAATCATTTGGAACATATAGTCCTTTTGATACTTTTTCAATAACAGGATGTTTACCACCTTTTATATCAATAACATGATTTGTATTTAGTGTAGGTCTAATTAAATGTAGTTCATCAGCACAAACAGAAAGAGAAATCATAACATCTAATTTAGCAAGAATACTTGCAGTTTTTAAAAGCCCTAATACTTCTTTTTTAATTATATTTCTAACTTCATTAAATAGATTATATTCAAGATCAATTATTCTGTCTTCAGCATTAAGTATAAGTGCTTCTTTTTCTTTTAAAAGTGGTGAAATAAATCTTTCACAATTAGTTAAAGTTTGTTTTCTATCCCACTTATATTCATCTTTAACAAGATTAACTTGTCCTTTGGATACTTCAATATAATATCCAAACACTTTGTTGTAACCTACTTTAAGATTTTTTATTCCTGTTTCATCCTTAACAGTTTTTTCAAATTCAGATATAAAGTCTTTTCCACCAGATCTTATTTTTTTAAGTTCATCAAGTTCATCATTATATCCTTCTTTAATTAAGTAACCTTCTTTTACACCTACTGGTGGGTTTTCATATATAGCTTTTTCAAGTAACAAATAAATATCTTGATGAGTATTAAAATCATAATCAAGCTTTAATCCTGCTAGTTTTTCTTTTATTCGCGGAAGAACACTCAAAGAGTTTTTTAATTGTAGTAAATCTCTGGCATTAAGATTTCCGCCAACAACTTTAGCAGATAGTCTTTCAATATCATATACTAAACTTAAATCTTCTCTTATTTCATCTTTAATAATAAATTCAGTATTAAATTTTTCAATCTCATCATATCGTGAATTAATTTCATCAATATTTGTAAGTGGATTTAATATCCACTCTCTTAATAGTCTTGAACCCATTGCTGTTTTAGTCTTATCAAGGAGCCATACTAATGAGTTTGTTCTTTCTTTTAACCTTAAAGTTTCAACAAGTTCAAGGTTTCGTATTGTATGAATATCCATACTTAAAATATCTTTTTTATTAATAATATTTACTTCACTAAAATGAGAACAATCTTTTAATTCTTTAACAGAAAGATAATATAGAAGATGTTTAATTCCTGTCTTTTGATGCATATCTTTTACTTGTTCTAGTAATTTCTCATAAACTTTATCTTCTAAATAATCACTTGATACTGTAAAACTTATATTGTATTGATTCTTTAATAAATTTATTAAGTTTATATTTGAATTATCTGCAAGTATTAATTCTCTTACATTTAAACTAAGAAGTTCATTTATTACTTTTTCTAGATCATGATCAAGCGTTAGTGAACATAATTTACCAGTTGATATATCAGCATAAGTTAAAATATATAAATGATTAAAATCAAGAAGTGATGCAATATAATTTGATTCATTTTTATTAAGTAATTCATAGTCAAAAATTGTACCTTTACTAATAACTTGAACTACTCCTCTTTTTACCATACCCTTAACATTTCTTGGATCTTCAAGTTGTTCACAAATAGCAACCTTATATCCTTTATTAACTAGTTTTTCAATGTATGGTGATACAGAGTGAAAAGGAACACCGCACATCGGAATTCTTTCATCTAACCCAGCATTTTTACCTGTTAAAGTTAGTTCTAATTCTCTAGATGCAAGAATACCATCTTCAAAAAATAACTCATAAAAATCTCCTAAACGAAAAAACAGTAATTCTTCTTCATACTCTTTTTTGATATCCATATACTGTTTCATCATTGGGCTTAGTTTGTTATAATCTACTTCACTTCTGTTCATATTACTACCTCGATTACTAATTATTTATTATAACAAAAATTAAGAAAATAAAAAACAAGAAATAAATGCTCTTGTTTCTTATTTTCTGCCTTTGCTTGTTAATTTTCTAATATTTGTAACTGATTTATTAATGTTTATCATGTTCATTGAAAGTTTAAATAATACTTGCCCTAATTCAGTTGAATTATTGACAGCTATATCATTTTCACCAACTAAAGCATAAATTATTCTTTTTCCCTCTTCATTTACAAAATATGCAAATTCAGTATTATCATCAAGTTTATTTTTTATAATATCAGAAAGATTTTCATCCTTTATAACATAATTATCATATGTGTTATTTATTTCTTCTAAAGATGCCTTTCCAACATAAATATTAAATGCAAATTTTGTTAAATTATTAACGCCTTCCAAATTTTCAAACATTCCAATCATAATTACATCATCAGGATTATATGGAAATTCGATATCAGTTGTATGTATTGGTAATTTTATATTTGTTTTAACTACTTCTCCATTTTTTAAAAACATACTTCCAATTGATAATGAGATATCATTTCCTATTAAATCAAACATTTTTAGCATCTCCTTTTTTTGCGTGTATTTGTATTATAACACTTTATATTAAAAAAAACATATTTTTATGTAAATGATGTATAAAAGCCATATTTTATGTTAACTTTCAAAGGTTTACACATTTAACTTTTAGTTTACATTTTAATTTTATTGTATATATAATTATAGTAAGGAGGTAAGAATGAAGGGAATATGGAAAAATTATAAGCAAACCATACTCTTAACTTTATCACTAATAATTGGAACAATTGTTGGTTTAATCTTTAAAGAAAAAACTGAAGTTCTAAAACCGTTTGGTGATTTATTTATGAATATGATGTTTGTCATTATTGTTCCACTAATCTTTTTAACCATCACAACATCTATTGCAAAAATTAAACAGCCAAAAAGACTTGGAAAAGTTATTGGATCTACATTTTTAATATTTCTTATAACAAGTATCATAGCTTGCATTATTGGTATAGGCGTAACATACTCTATGAAGCTTGTAAAACCACATGATGCAGTAAAAATAAAAGAAACTTTAGGTAATGTTACTGCAAGCAAAGAAAAAATTAATGTGTTAGATAGAACTGTTCAAGCCATTAGTGTTAATGATTTTTCATTAATACTTTCAAAAAATAGTATCCTAGCTATAGTAGTATTCTCAATTTTAGTTGGAATTGCTATAAATCGTTCTAAAGAAGATGGTGAACCATTTAGAAAAGTCTTAGAATCAGCAAACAAAGTTACCCTTAAACTTGTAGATATATTATTCTTATATGCACCAATTGGTTTAGGATGTTACTTTGCTGCACTAATAGGAACTTTTGGTTCTGAAATAGCACTTGGATACTTAAGAACATTTATTATTTATACTGTTGTTGCTGTATTATTCTATTTTCTTGTTTATTCTCTATATGCTTTTATAAGTGCTGGAGAAAAAGGATTTAAATTATTTTGGAAAAATATTATACCTGCAACTGCAACATCTATTTCAACTTGTTCATCTGCGGCTTCAATTCCTTCAAATTTAAAAAGTACTGAAGGTATTGGTGTTCCAAATGATATTGCAGAAACTGTTATACCACTTGGAACAAGTTTTCATAAAGACGGATCTGTTATTGGTTCAGTATTTAAAATAATGTTCTTAGTTTATTTATTTGGTACTGATGTAACTACAATTCCTGGTATATTAAAGGTTACTGGAGTTGCAATGGTAGCTAACCTACTTGTTACGGCTGTTCCTGTAGGTGGTGGAACAATTTCTGAAATGCTAATTTTGACAATGATGGGCTTCCCTGTTAACGCTCTTCCTATTCTAACAATTATTGCAACAATTATTGATCCAGCTGCAACACTTCTAAATGTTACTGGAGATACAGCTTCATCAATGCTTGTTACAAGGGTGGTTGAAGGTAAAAATTGGCTTTCTAAAAAGAAAAGAAAGAATTAATTTATTCTTAATTTACTCCAAATAAAATATCGTACGCTTGTACGATATTTTATTTTGCATAATTTTCGATCAACTTATCATTGATTTTTTCATTAACTCCTAAAGCTACTGCATATACTAAGTAATATTCCCATAAAACAATTTCTTCTGCTTTACGATTTTTGATATCTGAAAAGTCTTTTAAGAAGTTTTTTAAGGCATATGACTTATTTATAAGGTCTACACCCTTTGCTGTACGTTTTTCATTTTTATTAATATATATTAACTGTTCAATTATTAAATATATACATACAAATGCAAATAGAATTCCAAATGTAATATAAAGTGCATCTAATTTTTGATATATAGCTGTTTTTCTTACGTGTTCATTTGAATATTTATTTGCTCTTATTAAGCTAGCATCATAAAATTCCTTATTATATAGTTCTTTTATTTTACCATGATAGTAATCTTCAAAATTGTCCGGATGGTCAAATCTAATATCCCCTATATCATCCTTTATAAGAACATATCTTTGTCCATCTTTAATATATGTTTTATAATTACTAAATACATATTTATCAAATTTAAAGGATGTAATAATTACAAATGTCGGAAAAAGGATTAATAAAACTATTTTTATAATTCTAAAATATATATTCTTAAGATTACTTTTTATATAACCTTTTTCATAAGCTTCTCTTCTTACTGCTTCAATATATTGTTTTTCATCAAAACTTTTATCATTAATTAATGATATAATCATTTTTTCTGATCTTAATAACCCTTTATCATCAATTATATTGAATTTATTTTTGGATTCTTCAATGTTTTTGTTCAATTTTAGTTTTAAGATAGATGAAGATATTGCTTCTTTTATGCTTATATCAAGATTTCTAACATACATTACAAGTCCAGGTGATAATTTATCTAAATTATCTCTATAATACATACATTCAGTTTTACTCTTGGCCTTAGCATTTTTTTTAAATCTTAAACTTTTACTATAGTGTAAAATAAAATGTCCTAAAACAATCCATAAAAATGGTGTAAAAATCAAAATAATTAATGAATATATTAGATAATCATCTGCACTTGCAATTTGAAATTTAAATGGTTCAATATTAACCATAAATGTAATAATGATAAAACAAATTGAAATGAGCAATAATGATATATCAATCAATCTTCTCTTTTTAATTGATGTTTTATAATCTTTTCCTTCAATTAATAAATAAATTACTAAAGGGATTATAAAAAGTCCCACCATTAGCATCACTTTAATCACAACCTTTACAAAGTAAAAAGCTTCATTTAAGAAGCTTTTTTACTAGTTATTTTCTTTAATGATTTCTAATGCTTTATGCATTTTCATATCATATTTAACTATTTCATCAGAACCATATGCTTTTAATAGTTCTTCTTTACTGATACCATAATTTTTTGCCATTTCATCAGCTTTTGCATCAACTTCTTTTTGTGAGAAATCAATCTTTTCAGCATCGGCTACAGCTTCAATTAAATAACGATATTTAATTCTTTTAACGGCTTCATCATGCATTTGTTCATGCATTTTTTCATGAGTTAAACCAGTAAATTCATAATATTGTTCAATTGATAATCCTTGCATTTGTAATTTATGCTCAACATCATGAATCATTCTATGAATTTCATCGTCAATAATTTCATCATTGATTTCAACTTTCATATTGTCGCAAGCTTTATCTAAGCAATCATCTAAGAATTTGTCATCCAATTCTTTTTGTTTTCTTTCAACTAAAACTTTTTCAACTTCTTTTCTAAAGTCTGCTTCAGTTTTCATGTCTTCATAACCAAGATCTTTATAGAATTCTTCACCAAGTTCAGGAAGTTTACGAGTTTTTATTTCATGAACTGTTACATCAAATTTGACTTTCTTACCAGCTAAGTCTTTAACATAGTCTTTTGGAAATTCAAGATTTAATGTTTTAGTTTCTCCAGATTTCATACCAACTAAGCCTTCTTCAAAACCTGGAATAAATGAATGACTTCCAATTTCAAGTGGGAAGTTTGCTCCTGTTCCACCTTCTAATTCTTTACCATCAACATAACCTTTAAAATCAATAACAGCAGTATCTTTTTCTTCTACTTTTCCATCTTCTTTAACTACTATTTCTGCACATTGATTTCTTAAAGCTTCTACTTCATTATCAATTTCTTCTTTAGATGCTTTAGCATTTTCTTTCTTAATACCTAATTTTTTGTATTCACCTAACTTAACATCTGGTTTTGATATTAAAGTAAATTTAAATTCAGCTTTATCTTTGTCAACTGATTTAACATCTAACTTTGGTTCAACAACAGGTACTATTTTAGAATCTTCTAGTGCTTTTTTATAAGCAGCATCAATAGCAAAATCTACTGCGTCCATATAAAGAGATTCAATACCAAATTTTTTGATAAACATTTCTTTAGATGCTTGACCTTTTCTAAATCCATCAATCTTTGTATCTTTATTTTTCTTTTTAAAGGCTTTATCAAGATAGTTTTCCCAATCTTTACCTTCAATTTTTACATCAATTTCATGTACATTTTTCATTTATATTACATTCCTTTCAAACACGTAAGTATTATATACTATTTATACGTTAAAAACAACTAATTTATAAGCAATTAAGCCAACTTTACAAGTAATAAAAAAAATTATGCAAAAAGCATAATTTATTTTATTTCCATTATTGTAACTTCGTATGAACCATTTGGTGAAGCAACTGAAACAACATCTCCTTGCTTTTTACCCATAACAGCAATACCAATTGGTGATTCATTTGAAATACGATTATTAAATGGATCAGCTTCAAGTGAACCAACAATCATATATTCATCAGTTTCACCATCATCATATTTAATAACTATTTTAGAACCAAGTGATACTGAATTTTTCTTTTTATTTTCAATAATTTCACAATGTTCAATTTTATATTCAAGTTCTTTAATACGTCCTTCAACTTGAGCTTGTTCATCTCTAGCTGCATCATAATCAGCATTTTCAGATAAATCTCCTAATGCTCTAGCTTCTTTAATTGCTTGAATTATTTGTGGACGACGAACGTTCTTTAATTCATTTAATTCATTTTCTAAATCTAAGTAACCTTCTGCAGTTACCATTATTTTTTCTGCGTTTGCCATATAGCAACACTCCTTTTTAAAACACGTTATAAGAATACTATATAAAGTTATTTTTGTCAAACACTTTTAGTCTCATTATATCGTTTCTTTTTAATTTAGTAGAAATAGGTAATTTAACAATCATTTTAGGATGTCTTGCTATATCTATTTCATTATCGTCTTCATCATACATTTTATTTATAGTATACGTAAATGTTGTTAAATTAGGACCGATAAATTCTACAATATCCCCTTCTTTGATATAGTTACGTTGTTCAATAGTAACCATTTCCTTTTCTTCATCATATTCTTTTACTATACCTAAAAAGTCTTGATTTGATTGTTCTTCTCTTCCATTAAAATATTGTTCTGATGCACCTGGGAGTTTATCAAAAAATTGAGGTGCTGATTCCCTATTTGCAGTTCTATTTAAAATAGCAATGGCATATTTTAAATCATATGGTTGAAGTGTATTTGCAATTATCTTATCTATTAATTCTCTATAAGTCATTATAATAGATGCAACATAATATATTGATCTCATTCTTCCCTCTACTTTAAAGGAATTTACACCAAGATCCATTAAATCTTTTAAATAATATGCCATATTTAAGTCTTTAGGCATCATCATAAAGGTATTATCAGATTCTCCTATATCAAACATCCATCTACATACTTGAGCGCAGCCACCACGATTTGAATCTCTATTAGTAGCATAATTTGATAAAACACATCTGCCACTTACAGAAGTGCACATTGCCCCATGAATAAATACTTCTAGGTCAAGTCCAGTTTTTTCTTTAATTGCCTTTATATCTTCTTTAGAAGCTTCTCTTGCAAGTACTATTCTTTTAACACCTAAATTCTTCCAGAATCTTGCAGAATAACTATTTAAAGTACTTGCTTGAGTTGATAAATGAACTTCTAAATCTATTTTATGTTCATTTATTAAATTTACAACAGCAAGATCACTTACTATTACTGCATCAACTTTTAGTTTTGCAAGTTCATTTAAATATTCAAGTAGGCCTTCAAAATCTTCATTATGAAAAATAATATTTACTGTAACATATACTTTTTTATTAAGTGAATGGGCATACGAAACAGCTTCTTTAATATCATTTAGATCAAAGTTTTTAGCATTAGCTCTTAAACTAAAGTTTTTACCACCTATATAGCAAGCATCTGCTCCATAAAAGAAAGCTAACTTTAATCTTTCTAAATCCCCGGCTGGAGCTAGTAATTCAACATTCATCCTAGTCACCACCTTTTAATTTATATATAGTTTTCTTATTTAAGAAACCATCAAACGTTTCAACTGTTAATTCTTCGTTTTTCAAAAAAGAAATAACATCTTCATCAGAAACAAAAACAGAATTAATAAAGTAAAATAATGCTTCAAATTCCATTAGTTTTCTACCATCATACAATTTATTATAGAAAAGTTGTGTTCCATATGAATTTTCATAAATCTTAAATTCATCTTTTAATACTTCTTCTTTAATGGTATTAGGGTTTGATACACTTTCTTTATAATTTATATTAAAGTTAGAGATTAAATGTCTTCTTGAATACATAACAGGCGTATATCCTAGAACAGGAAGAACAAGAGGTTTTGTCGTATTTTCTACAGTTTCTTTTACTTCATCATATGTGATATCAGTTGAAACCATAACACTATCAACATATTTCAAATATGCATTGACACTTTCATAACTTGCACTTAAATGATTTTGCCATAATATTTTTGTAATATCATAATCTTTAACTAATTCTAAAACCCCTAAATCTTCGAAAACAATTCCTTTAATATTTTTAGGAAAATTTAAAAATTCTTCTTTTAAAGACATTATTGAAGCTTCATCAAGTACTCTATTAACCAATATATATGCACCAAACTCTTCAATTTCGTTTAATTCAAATGTTACTGGATAACCAACTGAATATCCTTCAAGCGGAAAAAGGAAAGTTGCTTTTTCAACTTCCTTAACTTTATTTATTAGTGATTTATTTTGAACTAGAACAAGAAATTTATTCATTTTTATCACTTGTCACTCTAGTTGAAACAGAAATTCCATCACCTACATCATAAAATTTTGTTTCAAACTCTGTATTATTTTGTAAGAATTCAATATATCCTTCAATCTTTTTAACTAAACTTCGTAGATTTCTACTTTCAATTTTGTTAGATCTACCTACATGTCCATGGAATTTTAAATTATCAGTAATGATAGTTCCATCTTTAGTTAAAAAATATTTAAATTTCTCAAAGAATTTAGTATATTGACCTTTTGCTGCATCAATAAATATTAAATCATATTCAACGTTTGATAAATTAACTTCTAGAGCGTCTTGATATACAACGTTTATTTTTTTATCTAGACCACATGCTTTAACATTTTTAAGACATTCCATATATCTAGTTTCATCTCTTTCAATAGTAGTAACATATACATCTTGACTAGATGAAGCCATTAATATAGCAGAATATCCAATAGCACTACCTATCTCTAAAACATTCTTTATATTATGCGATTTAATATATTTCATAATAAAAGCAATAGAATCTTTTTCAATAATTGGAACATTATGTTCATTAGCATAATTTTCCATTTCAATAATAAATTGTTTCATTAATTAACACCTAATTTCTTCTGAATATCAATAAATCCAGCATAATCTTCAGCAAAGTATACCTTTCCTGTTTTCATATCAGCATAGAAATATAAATAATTTGTATTACTTGGATTTAATGCTGCTTTAATTGATGATACAGACGAATTACATATTGGTCCTATTGGAAGACCGATATTATTGATATTTCTAGTATTATACTTACTTGGAAGTGAATTCCATGCATACATGTAATCGTCTTTTAAATCAGCTTTAGCTGCATAATATGCAGTTACATCCATACCTAATGACATCCCAATTGAAAGTCTTTTACGAATAACTTGACTTACCATTTTTCTATCATCATCATTATTAGCTTCTTTTTCAATTATTCCAGCCATTGATAAAATCTCATGAGTTGTATATCCACTTTTTTCAATAGCTTCTTTATATGGTTTTAACTTCTTATCAGTAGTATTTAGCATTGTCTCAATTATTTCTTTAATTGTTGATGTTGTATAAAATGTATATGTTTCTGGCGATAAATATCCTTCTAATGGATAGTAAATCTCACTATCTAAAACTTCATCTGTTAAAAACCAATATTTATCAATAAGTGATTTAACATAAGTTTCTTCACCTATTTCATTTATAACGTCTTCCCTAGTTATCTTACTTCCTTCATTATGTTTATTTATAAATTTTGCTATTTGTTCAGCATATTCAGGTAATCTTTTTCCAGGGACAAATGTTAAGTTCTCAGATTTACGTGAATCATATTTTTCACCATTATCAAATTTTTTTAATATGGTTTTAAGAGACATTGATTTATTTAAATCATAATCTGCTGCTTGAAGATTGTAATCACGTCTAATATTAATATAAATTAAGGCACTTAGCTTATTTTTTACTAGGCCTTTCTTTTTAAGGTTATTAATAATAGTAGATCTTGAATCTCCATTTTTTATTGTAAATATAATTTGCTTTGTATTTTTTTTATTTACAGGTCCTGTACCAACCTTAATAAACACTAATCCTATAACTAAAAAAAGAATTAAAATTGACAAAGCAATTAATAACTTCTTTTTCATAAAAACCTCTTTATACTTCTTATTTTTCAAATTGTTCAGAAGCTTGCTCCAAAACTTTTTCAACTAAAGACCAGTCCTTTTCATCTTCTATTTTATTTAGTTTTAAAACCTCTTCGTTGCCTTCTTCATTTGTATATGATGATGCGTAAGTTTTTATCATTCCTTCATCATCTTTTTCATTATCTGTATATACTATATATTTTTTATTTGTGTCTTCTGATTCAAAAGTAAATAAAATCTCATATTCAATTTCTTTACCCTTACTATCTTTTACAGTGAAGTAGCTTAAATTCTTTTTATTATTCATTACTACTTTCCTTTCTTCTTAGAAATGATTCAAGAATAAGTGTTGCTGCTACTGCATCAACATTTTTCTTATGATTAATTTCTTTATTTCCATTATTACTTAATATACTGTGAGCTTGTACACTAGTTAAACGTTCATCAATTAAAGTTACTGGAAGATTTATCTTTTCTTCAAGCATTTTTTTAAAGTTTAAAGATCTTTCTGAAGCGAAGCCTTTAGTGCCATTCATATTTAAGGGCATACCTAAAGCTAGCTCTGTTATATTGTTTTCTTCAATTATTTTAATAACTTCGTTAAGCGCAGAGCTATAATCTTCAAAATCAAAATGGATTGTTTTAAGTGGTGATGCAATAATATTTGCTTTATCAGTAATTGCAACACCAAGAGTTTTAGTTCCTAAATCTAAACCTAAATATCTCAAACTTAAATAAACTCCAATAAAAGTAGCATTACTACTTCACTTCTATCAAGGGCTACCATTTTGCTTCGAGCATCCTTATAACTTGATATATATCCAGGGTCACCACTAATTAGGTAACCTACTATTTGATTTACTGGATTATAACCACGTTCTTCAAGAGCTTCATATACTTCTTTTAAAGTCGTACTTATGACTTCTTTTTTAATTAATGAAACATCATATAGACTAGTTTTGTCCATTATTTTACTCACCTCTATTAAGTCAATTTTAACATTTATTTTAGTTTTATTCAAGAATGGCTTTAATACGTCTTACACCTTGAGAAGAAGCCTCTTCTTTAACAATTTTAAAATGACCTAATTCACCAGTTTTCTTTACGTGAGGTCCTCCACATAATTCTTTTGAAACATCACCAATAAAGTATACTGTTACAACATCTGGGTATTTTTCAATGAACATACATTCAGCACCTGATGCGATTGCTTCTTCTTTATTCATTTCTTTTACAACTACATCTAAATCATCTTTAATCCAACCATTTACAATCTCTTCAGCTTTTTGTTTTTCTTCATCAGTTAATTTATGATCGCATGAAAAGTCAAAACGCATTCTTTCAGATGTAATATTTGAACCTTTTTGATGTACATCTGGTCCTACTACTAATTTTAATGCTGCATTTAAAAGATGAGTTGCTGTATGATACTTGGTTTCAATCTCACCGTTTCCAGCAAGACCACCTTTAAATTTTCCTTGAGATGCTGTTCTAGATAGTTCTTGATGTTCTTTAAATTTAGTTTTGTATCCATCTACATCAACTTTTAAACCTTTATCCTCTGCTAGTTCACAAGTTAGTTCTATTGGGAAACCAAAAGTATCGAATAAATGGAATGCTGTTGTACCATCTATATCTTTACCATCTCTAGTTACTTTATCAAATTCTCTTAAACCCTTTTCAAGAGTTCTATTAAACTTAATTTTTTCATTTTTTAAACCTTCAAGAACAACTTCACGATTATCTTTTAATTCCTGATAATAAACATCATACATATCAAGTAGTTTTATTGCTATTTGTTGTTCCCAATCACTATTAATATCAATTCCTAATTTTTTTGCATGTCTAATAGATCTTCTAATTAATCTTCTTAAAATATATCCTTGGTCAGTATTAGATGGTTTAATTCCAGCTGGATCAGCAAGAATAAATACAGCAGTTCTAATATGATCTGCAATAATTCTCATAGATTTTTCATTTCCGTTATATGGTAAATTAGAAATTTGTTCAATTAATGATATTATTGGTGACCAAATAGAAGATTCATAATTATCCATTTTACCTTCAAGTATAGCTGTAGTTCTTTCAACTCCCATACCTGTATCAACGTTTTTGCTTGGAAGATTTGTTATAGTACCATCGGAATGTTTTTCGAATTCCATGAAAACGTCATTCCATATTTCAACCCATCTTGAATCTTCTGGATCAAATTTTGTTGGAATTTCTTCATCACTTCTAAAATAAAACATTTCTGTATCTGAACCACATGGTCCTGTTTCTCCAGCAATCCAAAAATTGTCTTCAACAGTTCTTGCGATTCTTTCATCAGGTATTCCAAGTTTTCTCCATAAATTATAAGATACTTCATCAAATGGTATTAAATCGTTTCCAGCAAATACAGTAACAGCTAGTTTTTCAACTGGAATATTTAATACTTTAGTTAAAAATTCAAAACTCCATGTAATTGCTTCTTCTTTAAAATAATCTCCAAGTGACCAATTTCCTAACATTTCAAAAAATGTATGATGATAAGAATCACCAATTGCTTCTAAGTCATTAGTTCTTACACATTTTTGATAATCACATAATCTTGTTCCATATGGATGCTTTTGACCCATTAAATATGGTATTAATGGTTGCATTCCAGCAGTATTAAAAAGAACAGATGGATCATTTTCTGGAACTACTGGAGCAGATGGAATTTGTTTATGACCTTTACTTACAAAAAAATTAATGTACAAATCTTTTAAATTACTCTTCATTGCTTTCTACCTCTTTTACAGCTTTTATAATATCTTCATTTAGATTTTCAAAAGTTCGATTATTAATAACATAATCAAATTTTTCATAATTATTAAGTGCAGTTTCCGTTTCATGATATTTTTCATCATTTTGAAGTTCATAATCATTAAAATTATTTACTATTTTTATTGCTGTTGCATTTTCTTTTTCTTTAAGTAAGTCAATTTCTTTTGGAAGTCTTGCATCAGCAACAATAACAACATCAACTAGTTTTTCATATATCTTAATATCTTCAACTAATCTATTGATTAAGAAATCTTCATCATATAGTTCATGACGTATATAAGAACCAACTTCTTGAAGAAATTTTCTTGGTTTAGTTTCTCTTTTACCATCCCAATTTAGCATTTCATATGCAAATAATTTTAAATATTTTGATACTTCTGTAATTACACATTTTTTTCCTATTGATTCATAGTAATCTTTTATGTAATTAGCACTTGTATTTTTACCACACCCTGCTTTTCCTGCTATAACATATACTTTCATAATAATCTTCCTTTCAAAAATAAAAACCACATTTATTACACCTTCAAGGAGCAATAAATGCGGTACCATCCTTACTTTTACTTAATTATTTGATAACGAAGATATTAAATATTCTCCGATTAATCTCCTTAAGCAGCGGATAATAAAATTGGTTTTACTTACTTTCACCAAACGTAAGCTCTCTTCTTAAAATCTTTTTTATTACTTCTTAATTCATCGATTACGCTCATATTTTAACAAATATTTGTAATTTAATCAATTGTTTTATTTATTTTGTTTTAGCAGGTGTAAATTTGCCTTCAATATAGTCATAAATACATTTGAATAATGTAATTATTGGGGTAGCAACCATCATTCCAACAATTCCAAAAAAATGTCCAAAAATTAGTAATCCTGCAATAATTATTATTGGATGTAATTTTGTTGTTTTACTCATAATAATTGGTTGAAGCAAATTATTTTCAATAATTTGCACTACAAAACAAGATATTAATACTGCAATACCTACTTTAGTTGATGATGTAAAACCTACAATTGTTGCTATTCCTCCTCCGATGTATGGCCCTATATATGGTATTAAATCTGTAAGCCCACATATTATGCCAAATAATAGTGGAGATTCTAATTTAAATATTGTAAATAATATTGTATCTCCAACAAGAACCATTAAAGCAACAAGAAATGTACCATTAACTGTTTTTCTAACCTCCTGAGCTATTTTATTAAATAAATTTGTACAGTCACTACAATATTTTGTTGGAATAATATTTATAACCTTATTATATATTTTATCAAAATCGAGAAGCATATATAATCCAACAACAAAACCAGTAACGATCATTCCAAGCACACCTACGAATGATATAGTAAAATTAATAATATGATTCGGCATTTTCTTTGAAAATGTCGAAGCATAATTATTTACAAAAGATAAAACATTTGTTTTAAGAGTGTTTGAATCTAACACCTCACTAGGTATATTCTTAGTTAATTTATCGATATTTTTATTTATTTCATTAATAATATCTGGGAGTTTTTTTATCAAATCATTTATTTGTTTATAAAGTACAGGGATAAACATTTTCACAAACAAAAAAATAATCAGCATTAATGCTATATAAACTATTAAACATGATAAAGTGTTAGAAATGTTTTTCTGTTTTAATTTTTCAACTAATGGATATAGAAGAAAAGCAACTATGAAACCAATGAATATTGGTGAAAGTACTTTTAATACTTCTATTATTAAATTTAATATCTTCGTTTCTTTTAATACAAATACTGATGCAAGAATAATAGATGCTACTAACAAAATATAAAAAATTTTTACTATCTTATTTGTTCTACTAATTAGCTTGTTTAATTTACTATTATCAATTTTATTATTTTGCAACATATCACCTTTTTTTCTTTTTTGTATTATATGTAGATATAAAAAAAATAATGCATTTTATGCATTATTTTCTCTTTTTCGACATTTTCCTCCGGCTTTGACATATTCATCAAAGCAACCATTATTAAATAAAAATTCGTGATATCTTTCATCATCTATTTTTTGATCTATTGATCTAATAAATGATACCAAATCTTGATGTTTATCTATTCTTAAATCAAATTCACGTATATGTAATTTTTCTAATTTAAATATTCCTCTATTTTTAAGTGAATTTAAATCAACGACTTCAATTATATTACCATCCAATATTTTATATAGTCCGTACATTAAACTTAAATTATTTCTTAAGTAAACTATTCTACCAAAACCATCAATAGGATTGATGTCAGTTTGATAATATTGTTTTGCTCTTTTAGATTGAATTTTCTTTGATTTTTTTGCATTTCTGATTACATCGATGTCATTATCACTTAAAGTGCATATATATTTTGCTTTTTCCTTATCAATAGCCTTTTGTTCAAAATCAATTTCCATATTTTGTCCAAGTACGGAAACATTTGATTTTTCACTATTAAGTAATATCTTATACGTTAAAAGTTTATTAGCTTCAACAGTTGAAACATAGAATAAAAGACCATTTATTTCAACAATAGTACCAAGTCTGATTTTATTTTCACCATGTTCTTGATTTTTATAAATAAACTCATATACATCAACATATTTTTTATTAAAATCAAATAAAGTATGTATTAATTGGCAATTTTTACAATCAACATTTGTTCTAAATTGATTAAAATCAATAAATACTTTACCTTTATCTAAAAGCACATATGGTGCAACATCATATGTTCCATCATTATTTGCTTTTAGTACAAGAAATTCATCATCATTATCATTCTTTATTATTGAACCAGCTCTAAAATTACATTTTAATTATATATTAATTTCTTCAAGTAATTCTTTAGTAGTTTCAAAATGATTTGATGATCTAACTAACGATTCCTTTAATATATTTTTATCTTCACCACTTAGTGATGAAATATAAGTTAAAAAATAACTTACAGGAACTTTATAAACTGATTTCGTATGAAACTCTGTTGCTTTTCTTAAGTGATATGTATTTACATCAATAACAAAGTTATTCATATTACGTCTAGAATCAGGTCTTATACCAAATCCTTTTAAACAGTAAAAGTAATCATCTTTTGCACCTAAAAATATAAAAGGACCTGATGTATGTCTTTCTCTAATTTGTGCTGGTACGAATTCACGGTTACACCATAGAATATCACCGAATTCAAATAGTAATTCTTCCACAACATTTCACCCCTAAAATTAGGTATAATTCTATCAAAATATAGAACATTTGTCAACTTATGTAAAAAATAAAAAAATAATGTTTTATTAGAACATTATTTTTTCATCATTTGTTTAGTTTCATTAACCATAGTATCAATGTAGTCTTCTGCTTTTCTTCTCATTTTTTTATTAAGAACTGTATATACTGCTACTCCGGCAGCCATTACCCCAGCAGTACTACCAAGTACTGTTATCAATTTTTTCAATTTTATCACCTAATAGTAATATGCCCTATTTATGATAATATATTCAAAATTTTTTCACATAATCCAGTTTTTCTATTAGTACTATAATCATTATTAATAGAATGTATAAATGATTCTTTTTCTCCAAGAACCACTAAACTTTTCTTAGCTCTAGATACAGCTGTATATATTAATTTATTATAAAGCATTTTATTATAGCTTCTACATACAGGTACAATTACATGTGGGAACTCACTTCCCTGAGATTTATGAACTGTAATTGCGTAAGCATGCTTAATCATTGATAAATCTTCTTTATTATATTCAACAAAGTTTCCATCAAAGTTAATTGTAATAACATCTTTAGTTATGTTACCTTCTTGTCTTTTTTCGATTTTTTCAATATACCCTATATCACCATTAAACACATTGCAATCAGGATTATTTATTTGTTGAAGCACTTTATCTTTTTCTCTATATTTTACAAATCCATATGTGATTTCATTTTTTTCATCAGAACTTGGATTAAAGAAATTTTGCATAATGTAGTTTAAATTATCTATACCGTTTTCACCTTTATACATAGGTGCAAGAATTTGTATATCACTTTCACTTATTCCCTTTGCTTTAGATATTTCACATATCTTCTTTATTGTACTTTTTATATTATCTATACTAACCTCAAGGAATGAATAATCATCTTTTTTCTCAAAAAGATCATCTTTAATTTCATGATTCTTTATATCTCTTGCTAAATATGGGATGTATGAATTTTCACTTTGTCTATAAATTTGTTTTAAAAATATATATGGGAATTTTTCTGAATTTATTAAATCAGAGAGAATTTGCCCTGAACCTACACTAGGTAGCTGAAAAACATCACCAACAAGAACTAATTTAATATGACTAGTTAATCCTTTTAAAAGTGATGAAAGAAGATGTGTATCAAGCATACTTACTTCATCTACAATAACTAATGTTTGAAAGTTTGGATTATATTCATTAACTTGAAAATCATCAGTTTCTTTATTCCATTTTAAGAATCTATGAATGGTTTGAGCTGGTAAAAGTGTTGAAGATGCTAATTTTTTTGCAGCTCTTCCAGTTGGTGCAAGAAGTGCTACTTTTGATAAAGCATCTATTTTACTTAATTTATAAAATGATAAATAAGCATTTACAATTGCTTTAATAATTGTTGTTTTTCCAACGCCTGGTCCTCCACTTATTATTGTAATTGGATTATTAAGTGCTGTTTTAATAGCTTCTTTTTGTTCACTATTATAAATAATATTATCAAACTTAATGTCATTCTCTATTTTTGAATATGATATTTTATCTTGAATTCCATTTACCTGCACTCTTGCAAGTTTATGAGCTATAGTATCTTCATCATCATAAGTTTCTTTATAATATATATTTCCATTTTCAGATACTAATTCTTCATTTTTTATTAAAATATCAAGATAATTATCAAATTTATCTATATCAAGTTCAAAAGAAAATAGTTTTAAAAATGATGAATATATATCAAATTTATTATGATATGTGTTTCCTGTTTGAATATCTAAATTCTTTACAGTTTCAATAATGCATGCTTTAGCTCTTTCATCGCTTATGGGATTAAAATTGCTAATGTATATCTTATCTAGTTTGGGAAAATTAATAAAATCTTTTAATACATAAAAACTATCTTTTATAATCTCTTTAGCTCCATCGCCATATTTATTAAATATCAGTGATGATTCATTTACTGTAAAACCTAATTGTTTTAAGTATTCAAGGGTATCATCAGCATTTTTGTATGATGATATCGATAAATATATTTTATTTGCTTTAGTTTCTGTCATCCCTTTAACTAAAAGTAATTGTTCAGGATGATCTTTAATAATATTAATTGCATCAAGTCCAAGTGTATCAACTATTTGTTTTGCGGTTTTTTCACCACAACCTTTAATTAAAGAACTTGATAAAAACTCAATAAGTGCATCCTCTGATGAAGGCGTATTAACTTCATATGAATCAATCTTAAACTGAAATCCATATCTTGCATGTTCGATATATTCTCCATTTAAAGTATATAAATTTTCTTGGTTAGGATTAATAAAAGTTCCACACACAGTGATAGTTTTATTTAAAAAGTCTTTCATCTCTTCATCTTCAGTTGATTTCACGCGAAAAAGAGCTACTGTGTATCCATTATCACCTTTAAAAATAAAATTTCTTAATTTTCCTGTTATAATACTCATGTTTATACACCCTACTAATATTAAACCATAAAATAAACGGAAAAACTATCTTGTTTTTCCGTTAAAAGTATCATAAAGTTTATCAGGATCAACTGTTGTTCTAATTGAACCATTAATTTGAGCATATAAATCATTAATTGCATTTTTCATTACATAGTCACCATTTGGTTCATATCCTTTAGCAATGTATGATTCAATGGTATCTTTATACGATAATTTACTATTATTGCCATTATTATCAAGAATATCATTTTTTAAATATGCATAAAAATCAGCTATATTTTTTGCAGTCATTAAGTCTCTTTTATATTGTTCTTCAGTTTTTCCTTCTTTACTTCTTAAAGATGAAATTACTTCATTAATATTTAGACACTTAGAGGCATCAAAATTAGGATCATTAGCATAAATTTCAGGGTATACCATTTTAATCATTTCTTCAATTTTTGATAAATCAACAGTATTACTATACATTTCTTCATCTAAGTCTGATGTTACACCCTTCTTTAAAGTATCAACTTGCTCATTTACTTTTACGCTTTGTAAATTTTGCATTCTTTTCAACTCCTTTCAATTATTTTTGCATTAACATAATCGTTTTCACGATTAATAAGTTCAACATCAATAATGTCGCCAGGTTTAGTATTTCCTGGATTAACTATAAATACTTTTATATAGTTACTTGTAAAACCTACAATCTCATTTTTATGGTTCTTTTCTGCAATTACTTGCATTTTTTTACCAATAAACCCTTCTTCGTAGGTGCTAGATAATATATCACTTAATCGAATTAATTGCAAGTCCCTTTTCTTTTTTACATCATCTTTTACTTGATCAGGCATTAAAGCAGCTTTGGTATTATTGCGTTTTGAATATGGAAATACGTGAATTTTACCAAATTCTAAAGTCTTACAAAACTCTAAACATTCAGCAAAATCTTCGTCTGTTTCACCAGGGAATCCAACAATAACATCAGTTGTAATATTAATGTTTGGTCTAATTGACCTTATTAATTGTAACTTATCATAGAAGTATTTTTTGTCGTATTTTCTGTTCATTAGTTTTAATATTTTTTCGGAACCAGATTGAAGAGGAATATGTAAATGATCTACAACTTTATCATTAGACTTTAACATTTCCATAAACTTATCATTTAACTCTGTAATCTCAATAGATGATATTCTAATTCTTTTTACTTCATCTATTTTAGAAATCTCATTAATTAGATCTACTAAATCTTTTCCGTTATCGTTGTAACTTCCAGTATGTATTCCAACGAGTACAATTTCATTATGACCATTTTTAGATAGTTCTTTAGCTTCATTTACTGCATCTGAAAATGTTTTTGATCTGATTGATCCTCTTAAAAGCGGAATTACACAGTAAGAGCAAAAATTATCACATCCATCTTGAACTTTGATAAATGCTCTAGTATGTTTTGTAAATGATAATAAATTCATATTTTCAAAATTTTGCTTTCTATTATCATTCTTCATATATATATTTTCTTTATTTTTTAAGTATTCTTTACATAATTCTGGTATTAGACTTTTATTAAAATTTCCAACTATAATGTTAATTCCCATATCTTTATATTCATCAAAATTATTTTGAACACTACATCCAGTTGCAACCAATACTGCATTAGGATTTTCTCTTTTTAATCGTCTAATTGTCTTTTTACATTTAGTATCAGCCATATTAGTAACTGAACATGTATTAATTATAATAAAATCAGGTTTCTCTTCGCCATTAGCCTCAAGAAACCCATCATTAATTAATTTTTCTTCAAGATAAGTACTTTCATAAGTATTTACCTTGCATCCAAAATTTATTACCTTAAATTTCATTTTAACCACCCTGATATTAGTTTATTTGTTGTTGTAATTGTTTTAAAGCTTTTAAAAACGCTTCCTCTTGTGCATAACTTATTGCTCCAATGGAGTCAACAGCATTTACGTTATAAGTATTTTCATTATCTTGAACAAATAAATTATCTACATCTACTTCTTTAACTGATACATCATCAATCATAGTTTCTTTTTTATAATTTATACCACTCTTTTTAGCTTTATTAACTAATTCTTCATAACTTATGATTGCTTCTTTTTCTTGTTCTTCTTCAAATTTTGATAAATCAATATCATTTAATTCCTTATTTTCCAATCTTTTAGTTATTGTTGCAAGATCAAGAAGTTCGCCTTCTTCATCATCATAATCTTCAAAATTGTTTGTTCCAGCTTCAATTGTTTGAACTGATGAAACTTCGTCATCAGATTTGATTTCTTCAACTATTGTTTCATCAGAAACATTGTAAGTAGTATCACTTAAAGTATTATTTTCAATATTAGAAATGATTTCATTTTTTGAATCATCTTCATTTACTTTAATAAAATAAAGTAATACTACAAGTAAAATCATTAATAAAATTACGGAAAAGAAAAATACAACATCAATTAATGTTAAACTTGACAAAAAATCCTTTACACTGTCAAGTAGTACAATATTTAGTAATGTAAAATATTTAAGTAAATTCATTTTCCTTCACCACATATATATTTTATCATATATATTTTGATTTTTTTTATTAATTATTCATATACATAAAAAAACGTAAAATATTTACAAAATATTTTACGTCTTATTTATAACAACTTTTATTCGGAACCAGCAACAACAAATCTCTTAGATATTGTTACTGAACAATTACCATATATATCACATGCTTGAACAACAAGATAATAACTTCCTTTTACGAGTGGAAGTGGTATAGCATCACCGTTAGTAAAAGATGTTTCTGGAATAGCATATTGTCTTGGACTCCAAATATACTTTAATGAGCCAATATCATATTTCCCTTTGGATACAACTACATTAACATAATTATTACCAGTGCTATATTCTTGACCAACTCTTGAAAGACTTATATGAGGTGTTTGAACATTAAAACTATCTCTCATATCTTTCTTTATTTCATTGGTATTTTTTCTATCAGCTATATATGAATACATGATCATTAACATAATAATTATAAATAAAATAAATACTGAATATATAACAGAAATTGCAACAAATCCATTTTCATTTTTCTTCATAATATATCACCTTTAATATAGTATCTCATATGGTTCATCTTTAGTACCTTTACCATCTACTGATATATTTTTTACAATATCAATAACTGGTCTTACTTGTCTTGATTGTGAACCAACTAAAGTATCTTCAACAGAACCATTTGTAGATAATGCATATGGATAAAATTCGTTTTTATTTCCTTTTGAAGGAGTAATAGTCCAACTAGATTGTGTTATATTTGGATTATATAAATAATAGTTTGTATTTTGAACTCCAATCATACCACCAGCATATTCAATTTCATCTGCAGTTAGAGAAGAAATTTTAGCATTATATTTATTTCCAATACAATTGAATGTTGGGTTTTGATTTACAACTAATCTTTGCGTAGAGTGGAATATATATTCATCAACACCAGTATATGTTGAATTATCACATACTTTTGAATTGTTTATATATTTTTCATAATTTTTTAAATTAGATTCATACCAGTTATCAAGGTATGTTTTTAAATTAGAACTATGATATAGAAAATAATTTTGAATATCGGTTGATTGATAATATGGAACAAACTCATTTGTTTGGTTATCAAGAACTACTCTTACAGTGTTATTTCCATTAATTCTTACTATACGCCACATAAGGTTTGCAAATTTAAAATAATTGTTTTCTACAGAACCTCTAAAGTAATATGTAACACCATCATCATCAATATCTTGAATTAATCCTTCATCAGTTTGAGAAATTTCTGTTCCTACATATGTTTGAGGATTTTGCATTACTTTACTATTTGCAATAATTGTTTGAGAAAAATATTCTTGTTCAAATATGTAGTTTTCGACATTTAATTTTCCTATTACATCAGTTCTTATATCCTTTGATATTGTTAAAGAATATGAGTGTGTATCACCAGGATTTATAACAGAATATTCAACGAGAACATTATCGTCTAAATCTTGATCTTTTTTATCTATTTTTGCTTCTTCACTATATAAGCTATATTTTAATCCACTGTTTAATTTTAAACTTTCAATATTTATCTGATAATATTTTTCTTGAGATGAATCATTTGTAACAGAAAAATTATATATATTATTTTTTCCATTGGCTCTTAGTTCATCACCATCTAAATAATTTATAGATAAACCATTCTTTACTGATATTTTTGATTTATTATCATCTTTACTACCATTATTTTTTACAATAATAAATATAGTTGTTAAAAGAATGATAATAGCAAGCACAATTAAAACAATTTTCTTTTTCACTATTATCAACCCTTTCTTTACTATACTTATATACTTTAGTATACAATTAAAATCAAGTTAATGTCAATTTACAAAAATAAAAAATATTTAGAATTAATCTAAATATTTCTTAAATTTCTTAATTTCACTTTCTGATTCTAAATCAGTGTCTGCCAATTCCTTAATTAAATCCTTTTGTGAACGGGATAGTTTAGTTGGAACTACAACATTAATAACAGCATAAAAATCACCTGTAAAGCGTCCGTTAACATTCTTAACACCTTTACCTTTTAATTTTAATTTTGTCAAATTCTGAGTTCCTGGTTTTATTTCAAGGATTACATTATTATCAAGTGTAGGTATTTCTTTTTTACATCCTAAAATGGCATCAGTGATTGTTATTGGAACTTCTAAGTAAATATCATCTTCTTCTCTTTCAAAAATAGGATGATCTTTTACATTAAATTCAATATATATATCCCCATTAGGCCCACCATTAATTCCAGCTTCGCCTTTTCCAGAAATTCGAAGTTTATTTCCAGTATCAACTCCAGCTGGTACATCAACTTCAATTTCTTTAGTTTGTTTTACTACACCTTTTCCGTTACATTTGTTACATTTTTCAACATATGTGTTACCAGCACCCTTACAGTCTGGACATGTAGTTTCTGTTTGAAAAACTCCGAATAAAGAATTTTGTTGAACAACTACTCTTCCGCGTCCATTACATGTAGAACAAGTTTTTTCATTAAACCCACCGGCACCATTACATTTATCACAAGTATCATTTAAATCAATTTTGATAGTTTTTTTGCAGCCTTTGATTGCTTCCATAAATTCTAGATTTACTCTTACAAGAGAATCTGCACCTTTTTGAGAACGTTTTGATTTTTTGCCTCTACCAAATCCAAAACCTCCACCAAATAAATCATCGAATATGTCACCAAAATCAAAATTATTAAAATCAAATCCGCCAAATCCTCCAGCGCCTGATGTTCCACCCGCACCATTTTGGAAAGCAGCATGACCAAATTGATCATATTGGCTACGCTTATTTGGATCTGAAAGAACAGAGTACGCTTCTCCTATTTCTTTGAATTTTTCATCTGCACCCGGTTCTTTATTTACATCTGGATGGTATTGTTTAGCTAGTTTTCTAAATGCTCTTTTTATTTCTTCATCAGATGCATCTTTTTTTACTCCCAGTACTTCATAGTAATCTTTTTTATTCATCTTATACAACCTCTTCTGCTATTTTTTTGAATTCGTTTAGTTGTCTATCAAATTCTTTAAATGCTTCATCAAATGTTGCTTCTTTTGTTAAATCAACACCTGCAACCTTTAGTGAACCAACAGGATCTTTAGTGCAACCTAATTTTAAGAATTCTATATATTTTTCAAGAGAACCTTCTTTTTGATTAAATATTTCAGTTGCAATTTTTAGGGCAGCAATATATCCTGTTGCATATTGATACACGTAATAATTGTAATAAAAATGAGGAATTCTAGACCATTCATATTTTATATCTTCATCTACTACTACATTTTTACCAAAATACTTTTTATTTAAATCATAATATGTATTATTTAAATAATCTACACTTAATGTAGTACCTTTAGCTTCTGCTTCATGGATTATTTTTTCAAACTCTGCAAACATTGATTGTCTTACAACAGAACCCTTGAATTGTTTAATTAAATTACCATATACATATTTAATTTCTTCTTTATCATTAGAATTATTAATTATATATAAATTAAGTAATATTTCATTAACTTGTGATGCAACTTCTGCAACAAATATTGAATAAGTTGCATTAAAGTATGAGTTTTCTTTATCTGCGTAATAATACTGCATGGCATGACCAAGTTCATGTGTTATAGTTGAAACATCATATAATTTTTCGTCATAATTTGTTACAACATATGGATGAGTTTCATAACAGTGTGTGCAGTATGCTCCACTTCTTTTATTCTTATTTGGATATATATCTATCCATCTATCAGCAAACGCCTTATCAATGATACTTGTATATTCATCACCTAATACATTTAAAGATTTTAATATTAATTCTTTTGCTTCATTAACTGAATATTTCTTATCATAATCCTTTACTAGTGGTGCTGATATATCATATAGATGTAAATCTTTTAATTTTAATTCTTCTTTAAATACATCCCATTGTTTATGAATAATACTTATATTTCTTTCAATAGAAGATAATAAAGTATCATATACTTTTGGATCAATATCATCACTTAGAAGAGCATGTTCTAAAGCATTATTATACTTTCTAACATCTGCTAGAACATTATCTTTTTTAATATTACCTGTTATAAGTTCAGAATTAGTATTAATAATACCTTTATATGCTTTATATAGTTGTTTAAAGGCTTTTTTTCTAATATTTCTATCTTTGTGTTCAATTAATGAAGAATAAAGTATTGGCGTTAATTCCTCTTTCTTTCCATCATAAGAAATCTTACCAAACTTTAATTCAACATCTTTAAGTTTAGAATATGCATCTTCAAATGAAGCATATGGAGATGTAAGTTTAGATACAATATACTCTTCATTTTTAGATAAGGTATGCTCTTTTAATCTATAAATATCTTTTAAAGATACTTCATATTTTTTTAATTCTGGATACTTTTCATATAGTTTTTCAATAATACTATAGTCATTTTCAAGAAGTTCAGGGACAATATATGAACTTAGTGAATTATATTCAGTATATACTTTAATAACTTTACCAACATACTCATTATAAATATTTACTGATAAATCAAAATCATTATTTAAGTGAGCATATGTATAAAGTCTCATTATCTTTCTTGATAGGCTTTCACTAAGTTTTAAGCACTCTAATAAATTATTACCATCAAATAATTTATTATTAAATTTAGTTATATCATTGATTTCTTTTGATACTTTATCTAACTCTTTTTCAAATTCTTGATTATTTTCAAAAAGTGATTTTGTATCAATTTTATATTCATCTTTTATTTCTTCTCTATTTTTCATAAATATTGTACCCTTCTAGTCTTATATATATTTAATCAAAATTAAGGTTCTAGTTATCTAGAACCTAATTTTGTTTAAATATTATTTTTCTTCGTATGAAGCTTCTTGAACGTTATCATCGCTTGATTTAGTTTCTTCATTTGATGCTTCAGTATTATTTTGATTATTCTTTGCAGCTTCTTCATAAACCTTAGTTGCAAGTTTCATAGCTACATCATTTAATTCTTTTGTTTTATTTTTGATTTCTTCAACATCAGAACCTTCTAAGGCTTTTTTTAGGTCTTCGATTTTACCTTCTGCATCTTTTTTATCAGATTCATCAGCTTTATCGCCTAAATCTTTAATAGCTTTTTCAGTAGCGAAGATCATAGAGTCAGCTTCGTTTCTAGCATCAGCTTCTTCTTTTCTCTTTTCGTCTGCTTCTTTATTAGCTTCTGCTTCCTTCATCATCTTATCAATTTCTTCATCAGTTAAGTTAGTTGATGATGTAATTGTAATAGATTGTTCTTTATTAGTTCCTAAATCTTTAGCTTTAACATTAACAATTCCGTTAGCATCAATATCGAATGTAACTTCGATTTGAGGAATTCCTCTTGGAGCTGGTGGAATATTAGTTAATTGGAAGTTTCCTAAAGTTTTATTATCTGAAGCCATTGGTCTTTCACCCTGTAAGATATGAATATCTACAGCAGGTTGATTGTCAGCAGCTGTTGAGAATACTTGTGATTTACTTGTAGGTATTGTTGTATTTCTAGGTATTAAGATAGTCATAACATTACCTAAAGTTTCAAGTCCAAGTGAAAGTGGTGTTACGTCAAGAAGTACGATATCTTCTACTTCACCAGTTAATACACCACCTTGAATAGCAGCACCCATAGCAACTACTTCATCAGGGTTAACACCTTTAGATGGTTCTTGACCTAATTCTTTTTTAACTAATTCTTGGATATATGGAATACGAGTTGATCCACCAACAAGAATTACTTTATTAATATCTTTTGCATCTAATTTAGCTTCTTTTAAAGCATCTTTAACAGGTTTAAGTGTTGAATCAAATAGATCACGACATAAATCTTCAAATTTAGCTCTTGATAAAGATACTTCCATATGAAGTGGTCCTTCATCAGATTGAGTTATAAATGGTAGAGAGATTTGTGCAGTAGTCATACCACTTAAATCTTTTTTAGCTTTTTCTGCAGCATCTTTAATACGTTGCATTGCCATCTTATCTTTAGATAAGTCTACACCATGTTCTTTTTTGAATTCTTCTACTAAGTAATCAGAAATCTTAGCATCGAAGTCATCTCCACCTAAATGGTTATTACCAGATGTTGCTTTAACTTCAAATACACCATCACCTAGTTCAAGGATAGATACATCGAATGTACCACCACCTAAGTCATAAACTAAGATAGTTTGAAGTTTATCTTGTTTATCAAGACCATAAGCTAAAGCTGCAGCAGTTGGTTCATTGATAATTCTTTCAACTTCTAATCCTGCAATTTTACCTGCATTTTTAGTAGCTTGTCTTTGAGCATCATTAAAGTATGCTGGAACTGTAATAACAGCTTTAGTAACTTTATCACCTAAATAGCTTTCCGCATCAGCTTTTAATTTAGATAGAATCATTGCAGAAATTTCTTCTGGAGTATATTCTTTTCCATTAGCTTCTACTTTTTCTTTAGTTCCCATCTTTCTTTTAATAGATGAGATAGTATTTTTAACGTTTGTTACTGCTTGTCTTTTAGCAGTTTCACCAACCATTGTTTCTTCACCTTTGAAAGCAACAACAGATGGAGTTGTTCTATTTCCTTCTGCATTAGCAATTACTTTTGGCTCTCCACCTTCAAGAACTGCAACACATGAGTTTGTTGTACCTAAATCGATACCAATAATCTTTGCCATATATAAATCATTCCTTTCAATTATTCACTTACTTTGACCATGGCAGGTCTAATTACTTTATCATTATAGATGTATCCTTTTTGAAGTACTTCTACTACTTTACCAGGATCAACACCTTCAACTTTTTCAGTTAATACTGCGTTCATTTTATTTGGATCAAACTCTTCATTTAAACAAATAATTTCATGAACATTCTTATCATTTAAAATATTTACTAAACTAGAGTAAATCATTTTAAATCCCTCTAAGAACTTAGATAGTTCATCAGTTAAATTAGTATCATCTAATTTAATAGCTCTTTCAAAATTATCAACTACATTTAATAATTCTTTTATAACTTCTTCACCATCATATTTATATGCTTTTTGAAGTTCTTCATCAGCTCTTCTTTTCATATTTTGATAGTCAGCAGTTATTCTAAGAAGTTTTTCATTTAGTAGTGTATTTTGATTTTTTAGAAGTTCAATTTCTTCAGTATGTTTATCTTTCTTTTTATGTTTTTCTTTAACTTCTTTAGTAGTTTCTTTTTCTTCTACTTTTACCTCTTCATTATTCACTTTTTGAATCACCACTTTCTAAGTCTTCAATATATTTATTGATGTAATCAAGAAGTCCAACAACACGATCATATTCCATTCTTTTAGGCCCTACAATTGCAATTGTTCCTTCCTCACCTTTAACATGATACTTACTTTTAATTATTGTAACATCATCATCAAATTCGTTTTCATCACCAATATATATTTTAATGTCATTTGTTGATGAAGATTCATCTATTTTTCTTATTAAAGTTTCATCATCAAACTTGTTTACAAGTTTCTTGATATCAGTAGCATTTTGATATTCAGGTTGATTAAAAATTTTAGATTTTCCAGATATATGAATATTTGATGAATTTTTTACGAAATCATCAAATGCATCATAGAAAATGCTATATACTTTTTCATACTGATCAATTTGTTTTGAAATTATAGGTTTAATTTCAAATTCAAGTCTTTCATTTATTTCATCTATTGGAGTACCAAAAAGCATTTTATTAATTATTTCTCCAACTTTAACTACTTCTGCTATATCAATTGTTACATCAATATTAAATTGTTTATTTTCAACAATACCTTTATCAGTACATACAAGAGCAACCACCTTATTGTTACCAATAGGAATAATGCTAATTTGTTGAAGTAAGTTTTCTTTTGAATTTTTACCAAGAACTATACTTGTATAATTTGTAAGTTCACTTATCATATCCATACATTTATTAATGGCATCTGATAGTTGTAATTCTTTATTTGAAAATATTGTTTGTAGATTTAATATATCTTCACCAGAAAGTTCTTTAGGTTTCATTAAATTATCTACATAATACTTATAACCTTTTTCACTAGGAATTCTTCCTGAAGATATATGATTCTTTTCAATATATCCTAAATGTTCTAAAATAGCCATTTCATTTCTTATTGTTGCTGATGAACATTTTAGTTTTTCACATAAAGCATTACTACCAACAGGCCTTGCTGTTTTAATGTATGATTCAACGATTTCTTTTAGTAATTTATTTTGACGTTCTTCCAAAAAAATCACCTCTTTTTAGCACTATTTCTTCTTAAGTGCTAACATTATTTTATCACAAAATTAGCACTTGTCAATATATAAGTGCTAACAATAATGTAAAGAAAAAACAAATACATTTTTTAATGTATTTGTTATTTTTATTTTACTCAAATATATGAATAATATTACAAAATTATTTAGATAATATTGCCAGCTTCTCTTCTTCTTGTTTTAAAGTTTCTTTTTCTTTTTCAACTAGTTCTTTAGGAGCTTTATTGCAATAGTTTTCATTAGCCAATAATTTTTTTCTTCTTTCAATAGATGCTTTTAAAGATTCTATTTCTTTTTCGATTAAAGCTAAATCTTCCTCAGTTTGTTCTTTTTCAAAATATATTGTAGCTTTAATGTTGTTTGACATAACCTTATATGAATTTATATTTAATTCAGTATCAACTATGCAGTCTTCTAATTTTAATAATTTAATAATTAATTCACTAGGTTGTCCTGCATCAAATTTTATCTTCATATCTTTAGAAATATTATTTTCTTTCTTAACATTTCTAAAGTTTTTAATAAATGTAATTTGATCATCAACTAAAGCAGTTTCTTCATCAAAAATGAATTTCTTATCATATGTTGGATATGAAGAAATCATAATTGATTCAGAATCTTTAATTGGAAGCATTTGATAAATTTCTTCAGTAACAAATGGCATAAATGGATGAAGCATTTTTAATATTCCAGTTAAAACATATGTTAAAACTGATTTTGTCGTTTCATCATCAAGTGAGAACTTAGCCATTTCAATATAATTTGAACAGAAATCATCATACACAAAACTATAAAGTTCAGATCCTACGATATTGAAATCGTATTTATCCATATGCTTTGTAGCATTTTTTATTACTTTGTTATATTTAGTTAAAATCCATTTATCGATATCTTTTAAATTTGATAAATTAATTTCTTTTAATCCTTCAACATTCATTAATACAAATCTTGAAGCATTCCAAATTTTATTTATATAGTTCCATGTTGATTTAATTTTATCTTCATCAAATCTCATATCAGTACCACTTGATACATCAGTAGCTAAATAATATCTAAGTGCATCAGCACCATAAGCTTCAATCATATCAAAAGGATCGATACCATTACCTAAACTTTTAGAAAATTTTCTACCAAGTTTATCACGTATTAAACCATGAATTAAACAATCTTCAAATGGTCTTTGGCCTAATAATTTTTCTCCCTGGAAAGTCATTCTATTAACCCAGAAAGGAATAATATCATAACCAGTAACTAAGCATTGATTTGGATAATACTTTTCAAGTAACTTAGTGTTATTTGGCCAACCAAGTGTTGCAAATGGCCATAGTGCACTTGAGAACCATGTATCTAGAACGTCTTCATCTTGAACCCAACCATCTTCTTTTGGTGCTTCCATACCTACATATATTTCATCACCTTTATACCAAGCTGGAATTCTATGTCCCCACCAAAGTTGCCTTGAAATACACCAATCATATGTAATTTCCATCCAGTGATTCATAGTTTTTTCATATCTTGATGGAACAAAATTAACTTTTTTGTCTTTATCTTTTTGAGTTTCTAATACTGTATCAGCAAGAGGTCTCATTTTTACGAACCATTGTTTCTTAACCATTGGTTCAACCATTACTCCGGTTCTTTCACTATGACCTACTTCATGTACTAATGGTTCGATTTCAAGTAATAAATCTTGTTCTTTTAAATCTTTTAATACTTCTTCACGACATTCTTCACGAGTCATTCCACGATATTTTTCAGGAACATTATCGTTCATTGTTGCGTCGTCATTCATAATAACTATTCTTTCTAAGTTATGACGATTTCCTACCTCAAAATCGTTAGGGTCATGAGCTGGAGTAATTTTAACGCAACCAGTTCCTTTTTCCATATCAGCGTGTTCATCTGTTATAACTGGTATAGGTTTATTAACGATTGGTAAGATGACATTCTTTCCTACAAAGTTTTTATATCTTTCATCTTTTTCATTTACAGCAACAGCAGTATCACCAAATAACGTTTCAGGTCTTGTTGTAGCAACATCTAAATATTCTTCACTACCCTCAAGTTTATATTTTAAATGATAAAAAGCACTTTTTTCTTCACTATAAACTACTTCTTCATTGGAAAGTGCAGTTTGAGCTGCAGGATCCCAGTTTATTATTTTTTCTCCACGATATATTAATCCTTCATTATAATAATCTACGAAAACTCGTTTAACTGCTTCTTGTAAACCTTCATCTAATGTAAAGCGTTCTTTTGAATAATCTAATGCAATTCCAAGTTTAGCCCATTGTTTTCTAATAATATCTCCATGTTCTTTAGTCCAATCCCAACAAGCATCTAAGAATTTTTCTCTTCCATATTCGTATTTATCAATACCTTTATCTTTTAATCTTTTAACAACTTTAGCTTCTGTTGCAATAGCGGCATGATCCATACCTGGAAGCCAGAAAGCATCATAACCTTCCATCTTTTTATAACGAATAATTATATCTTGTAGTGTTACATCCCATGCATGTCCTAAATGAAGTACACCTGTAACATTTGGTGGTGGAAGAACTATACAAAATGGTTTCTTATCACTATTTTCATCACATTTAAAATAATCTTTTGATTTCCAATTTTCATATTTATTTTCTTCAACTAAAATATGATTATATTTTGTGTCTAACATATCTATTCCTCTTTTCTATTTATTTCCAGTTGATCCAAAACCATCTAAACTTCTTTCACTATCATCATCAAATTCATCAATAACATTAATATCTAAGTTTAAGTATGGTTGAACGATCATTTGAGCAATTCTTTCTTTATTTTCAATTGTTTGTACTTTATCTGAGTCATTATATATAGGAATCATTAATTCTCCTCTATAATCACTATCTATAACACCAACACAATTTGCTGGTCTTAGATTTCTTTTTGATGCTATGCCACTTCTTGCATATATTCCTGCAAAATATCCATCTGGTATTTTGTAACATATTCCAGTGTGAATCATAAGGGTTTCTCCTGGATTAATACTTACTTTATCACTATCTAAGTATGCATATACATCATAACCAGCAGATTCCTTAGTCCCCTTTTTTGGGAGAATAGCATCATCATATAATTTTTTTACATTTAATTCTAGTTTCACTTTAAAAGCCTTTCATTTATATATCTTTTCAATTCATTATAAACATCTTCAAAGACCTTGTTATCTTTTATCTTGTCGTATAAATCATCATAATATTTTGATATTTCCTTTAAACTAAATTCATAATTTATATCAAAGACATATGAAAAATAAACAAGTATCCAATAATTTTTACTATTTTCATATTCCCAAGATACAAGCTTATGGTCGAAATATTCATCAAGAGCTTTTTCTTCAAATGGAATATCAACAGTAGTTAAGTCTGAAATACCAAGATTTCCAGTTAAATATATAATATCAACTTTATCAGCATCTCTTATTAATTTAGCGTGTTTTAATATTCTTTCATCATTAGTTTTTTCTAATGATATTTTATTATGGTTTTCAATAGCAAATTTAATTAATTCATAATCACTTTCGTCATCCCAAATTTCTTTAATTAAACCATCTTCAAATAAAATTTTTGAACTAAGCATTGCATGATCAAAACTATTTAAATCACTAAATGTATCACACTCTTTAATTTGTTTAAATCTTCCAATATCATGAAATAATCCAATTAAACCCGCAAGCTTAATATCTTTTTCATTAAAATTTAGTAATTTTGCATATTTTATGCATAAATCCATGACTCGAAGTGAATGATCATATTTAAGCTTTATTTTTTCATTATCTAAATCAAAATCATTTACATAATTTATAAATACATCTTTCATATTTACCTCCAAAAAAAATCACATCCATATAAGGACGTGATTTACGTGGTACCACCTTAATTCGTAATATTTAAATTACCTCAATTGCCTTAATGCGGCAAACACAATATATCTTACTTTTTTACTTTTCAAATATATAGCTCCCAAGCTACCTTCCAAAAAATTATTTATTAACTTTCACCAAACGTTAACTCTCTACAAAATAAACTTTTTTGTACTCCTCTTGTTCATTGCTTTTCATGTATTATAACGAACTATAAATTAGAAATCAATAGTTTTTAATACTTGATTACCCTTATAGATTTCTATTTTACTATCGTTAAATCTTGCTCTTATATCAAGAGATTGATCAGTTATTTGATAATCACCTAATATAACTGTTCCATTTCTAAAATCATATATTCTATATAAATAGCTATCTGTTATTACACCAACAAAGTCACCAACTAATTCAATATATAATCTTTTTGAATTAACATATTCTCTTAATAATTCCTTATTTTGGAAATCAAAGATATGATATTCTCCATTATCTGATTTTGTAATAATATATTTGTCATTATACTGAACAATTTGTGCTGAATAATCAGGCGATAATTTAGTTCCCGCTTCATCAGCAATAAATGATGCTGTTGATGTTGTAATCATATACTGATTTGCAATACTATTATATTCAATATGTTTATACTTTGTATCAAAAACATCACTTATTTCTTCATCTATATTAATAAGACCATATAAGCCACTTGTATTCATTACAATGTATAGGTTTCCTGATTCTTCAATCGTTTTATAAGTTCTTTCAACCTTATTTGTATCTTTATTATATATAACTGCTTTATCTTGTCCATCTGCAATAATTTCAATAGATTCATTAGTAATATTTGATGAATTTATTTTTTTACAATTTTCATTGCTACATTTGTAACCATCAACCACCGGAAGATTTTTGGGATCTGCCGGAGGGTTATTTGGATTAGGATTAGGTTTATTAGATGAACTACTATTTGTGTTTTTAGCACTTACATCATAAAAGTTTAGAAAGTGATTACTAGTTGCAAAAATAGCAACAATAACACATAAACTAGTTATTAAACACATTGAATAAAAATATGCTTTCTTCACACTATCACTCGTTTCTTTTTATTTAATTATCATTTTGGTTATTGGTATTACTTTCTAACTGTGGTTGAATGTCTTGTTTTTCATAATAAGACTTATCACCAACTGTTACTTTTATTAATGAACCTTCCTTAGATGCTGTAAAACCTGGATTTTTCTTCCATGAATCACTTGCTTTAATATTAACATTTTCTGTTAAAACATTAGTATCTGGTGCTGTTTTACTTACTTTATTATATTTATATGCACCTAGATAACTATTATTTGTTATACCTACATAGAATGTATCATATAATTTAATATATGAATAATCTCCTGATGAAATTTTTTCACCATTATAATTGTGAACATTATAGTTATTATTTGTTTTAACAGTAAAATATTCACTGTTATAACTCATAATTTTTCCACCAACATCTTTTGTTACTTCTTTACCAGCATTATTAAATAATACGTAAGTATCAGATGATTTACGGCCAACATAATAGTCTCCAATATGTTCAAGTTCTCTTAAATCAAAATTTAAAATTATATCAACGCTATTTTGATTCACCTTTAAAAGTCCAAATAAGTTTTTATTATTTTTAGCTATAAAATATGTACCATTTATGTCTTTATGTGATATTGCATCAGATATAGAATCAATAGCTTCTACATCAGTATATGGGCCTAATTTTTTATTTTGACTTAAATCATATAAATATATACCACCCGTTGTTAAAGTATCTTTAATAAATGCATAGCGTTTATTAAGTATAGGAATAACACCTGTTGGTACATCATATGTCATATCATTGTTTGATATTTGATTTGATGTAGAAATATTACAGTGATCAAGTTGTCCTGATGTGTTTTTATTTCTACATGTATATTTACCAAGTAACTCATCTTTTTCAACATCACTATAAATATATAAAATTCCATTAAAGTAATTTATATATGGTTGATCTTTATTTGCTTTAGCTTCCTTTATAGAAAGTGCGTCAACAGCTTTTCCTCTTGTTATAGTTACATAATCATCATTTTGTTCAAGTTCAAATGCAACTTCTGTATTTATAACTTGGTTATTAGCATCAAAAGTATATACCTTATTATAATTTGTTGTAGAAAGTCCAATTGGTATTTCATTATATTTTAATCCTTCATTATCATATACAATAATTCCACTATCTGATAGTGCAGCATAGTATTTATCGATTAATTTAATGAAAATAAATTTTGATTTTGGATGTAAATCATTTCCATCAAAATCAAATACTTTATATTCTCCATCAACTGATTTAGTAACAATATAATTATCGTTATAGTCTACTATAGGATTTGAAAAACCTGGGCTTACAATTTGATCAGTAAAATCTGATAAGTAATATTTGTCCATTTTTTTAACAGCTGCATATTTATTAGCCATTTCGGTATTGATTAAACCAGCATAGTTATTTGAAAAAGCAATTGCAGTTGCTGGTTCAGCATCAGATAAGTTTAAAACACCATATTTATTATCTTTAGTTTTTAAAACAACCATGTTTTTGTTTTTAGTATTTTGTTTTACTAATGTATATTCATCAACATTAGATTTAGAAGTGATACTATAAAGAATAATATCATCATTACTTCCTTTTTTATTATCAACTATAAATACATAATTATTATTAACGATTGCTGAACGAAGAGTTAGTTTATTACCTTCTTCATCAACATATATGTCACCAGAGAAATCATCTTCGTTACTTTGGAAAGCAACATAGCATTTCTTTTCATCTTTGTTTTTACAAGTGTATTTACCAATTTCTTTTTTCTCTGCATCTAAGAATGTTAAAACACCATTTTCATATCTATAATTATCTTCAACAAGAACAACATCTGGTTTCTTTTCTTCGGATTTATTATCTTTTTTAAATATTAATAATAAACCTAAAACTAATAAAATAAGAACAAGCACTAAAATTATTATAGAAATAATTTTCTTTGCCTTTGTTAAACCCTTCCACCACGTAATAATTTTGTTTATAGGTTTAAATTTCTTTTTTCCATTTTTTTGCTTTTTACTAGTTTTCTTTTCTGCTTTCTTATTATCTTTTTTTTCAACATCAGATAAAACTTTTACTGGAGAAGTAAAATCAACTACTTTATTTTTTTCACGAATAACATTAACTTCCTTCTTATCGCCACTTTCATCCAACGCAAAAACCATTGTATCATCAAGTGATTCAATTTCTTCTAAATTTTCTATATTATTACCCACGAGCAACCACTCCTATTATCATTATTGATTATAACATAATTAAATATTTTTAAGCAATAAAAGATTAAAAAAATAAACCACAAAAATTGTGGTTTATTTAAATAATTCTTACGAGAATTTCATTCATTATGTATAACTTTTTAGGATTTACAAATAAATAATTATCCTCTACTAATAATAGTTTTTCCTTAATTAATTTTTTAATATTTTCATTAACCTCTAGGTTCTCATGATACTTTAAAAACCACTCATTTAGATTAATACCTTTTAATAGTCTAAGACCAAGCATTAATTTATTTTTCTTTTCATCTTCAATAGATACAAGTTCTCTTTTATTAATGTATTTACCGTCTAGGTATTTATTAATATTTTTAGTGTTTTCATATCTTACTTCATGAAGATAACCAGATGCTCCTAGACCAAATCCATAATACTCACCATTAAGCCAGTAAACCAAATTATGTTTCGCATACTTGTTTGGTTTTGCATAATTACTTACTTCATAGTGTTCATATCCTGCTCTTGAAAGCATTCTTTTTATTGATTTATACATTTCGTATTCTTCATCTTCTTCAACTGTTTTTTTATAGTGAATGTACATTCTTGTGTTTGGCTCCAAAATTAATCCATAAGCACTAATATGATCTGGTTTTAACTTTATAATCTTTTTAATATCATCTTTGGTTGTTTGCAAGTCTTCTTTTGGTAAAGCATACATAAAATCAATATTTATGTTATCAAAACCTTTACTTCTTGCCATTTTAATAATTTTATTTGCTTCATCAAAAGATGCTTCTCTACCCATTAGTTTTAATTTAGCTTCATCAAAAGATTCTATTCCAATACTTAATCTATTTACTCCCATATTTTTTAAACGAGTTAAATATATATCATTTAAATCTGATAAATTAGCTTCGAAAGTAAATTCACAATCAGGAGATAACGTGAACAATTTAATAACTCTATCTAATTGCTCAAGTTCAGATTCATTTAACATAGATGGAGTTCCTCCACCTATATAAAGTGTTTTAATCATTTCCCCTTCATAGAGATTTTGAACTTCATCATATAAGGCATCAAAATATTTATTTGCCCATTTTTTTACATAAAACATTTTGCAAAAATCACAGTATGAACAAATTGATTTACAAAAAGGAATATGTATATATACTGATCTTGCCATAACTAATCACCACTTAACACTGCAAGGAATGCCTCTTGAGGAACCTCAACAGATCCAACCATTTTCATTCTTTTTTTACCTTCTTTTTGTTTTTCAAGGAGTTTTCTCTTACGAGATACATCTCCACCATAACACTTAGCAAGGACATTTTTCTTCATTGCTGATATATTTTCTCTAGCAATTATTTTACTTCCTACACTTGCTTGAATTGGAACTTGGAACATTTGTCTAGGTATTAACTCTCGCAATTTTTCAACAATTGTTTTTCCTCTTGGATATGCAAAATCTTTATGAACAATAACGCTTAATGCATCAACTTTTTCTCCATTTAGTAAAATATCCATTTTAACTAAATCAGATTCTTTATATCCACATATTTCATAATCAAATGATGCATAACCTTTAGTAGATGATTTAAGCTTATCAAAGAAATCGTATACTATTTCTGATAAAGGTATTTCATAATGTATATTAACTCTTTCTTCATCAATATATTCTAATGATTTATATATTCCCCTTTTGTTTTGACATAGTTCCATAATTGGTCCTATATACTCAGCTGGAACAATAATATTTGTATATATATATGGTTCTTCTATTTTAGAAATATATGTTCTATCTGGCATTTTATTTGGTGAATCAACTTCAATAACAGTTCCATCGGTTTGTGTAACTTTATATATAACACTTGGACTAGTTGCGATAATTCCAATACCAAATTCTCTTTCAATTCTAGACATTATTATTTCCATATGAAGTAAACCTAAAAATCCAGTTCTAAACCCAAAACCTAAAGCATCTGATGTTTCAGGTTCAAATGATAATGCAGCATCATTTAGTTTTAGTTTATTTAAAGCTTCTTTTAAATCTTCAAATAAGTTTGGTTCTATTGGGAAAATACCTGAATATACCATAGGTTTCATAGGCTTATAACCATCAAGTGGTTCTTTTGCCGGATTTTGTGAAAGTGTAATTGTGTCACCAACAGCAACTTTTGATATATCTTTGATACTTGCACATATCCATCCAACTTCTCCAGATTTTAATACTTCTTTTTTTACTTCTGATGGAGTTCTTACTCCTAATTCAATAATTTCAAAGTCACTATTACTTGCCATCATTTCGATGTTATCTTTTACTTTTAAGATACCATCTACAACTTTAACAAGAAGGATTACACCACGGTATGGATCAAAATAACTATCAAAAACTAAAGCTCTTGTTTTTTTATTATCATCAGCAATTGGAGGATTTATTCTTTCTACAACAGCATCTAATAACTCTTTTACGCCCTCACCTGTTTTACCACTACAAAGAAGAATTTCCTCATCTTTAAAACCTAACACTTTTTTAAGTTCTTCTTTTACTTTAGGAACATTTGCATTTGGTAAATCTATTTTATTTATTACAGGAATGATTTTTAAATCACTATTTAAAGCAAGATATAAATTAGCTAAAGTTTGAGCTTCGATACCTTGAGCAGCATCCACGACTAAAATAGCACCTTCACAAGCTGCTAATGATCTTGATACTTCATAAGAAAAGTCTACGTGACCTGGAGTATCTATTAAATTTAATAAATATTCTTCATTATTGTATTTATATTTTAGAGAAACAGCATTAAGTTTAATTGTTATTCCTCTTTCCCTTTCAAGATCCATATTGTCTAAAAGTTGATCTTTCATATCATGTTTAGAAACAGCATTAGTAATTTCAAGTATTCTATCAGCTAATGTTGATTTTCCATGGTCTATATGAGCAATAATACAAAAATTTCTGATTAAATCTTTTTTCATATTTAACACCAAAAATATTATATCTTAAAATCTTTTATTTTAAAAGGTTTTACCAAAATAATATTTTTGCAGTTTTTTTCACACCTTTTACCCCTTCAAAGATAACCTTTCCAAATGAATATGTTAATGCATTACCAGCTTTTGTAACAACATTTGAATAGTTTTCATCTTTTTTTATATATCCAGATGTTTTTATAAGTTTTCTATTTTTTATACTACTTTCAAATTTTTTTATTTCATTATCAGTTTTTATAGTTTTTTTACTTACTTCCTTTGGGTAGTAACCACTTTCATGTGCTATATAAAACGAAATAAATAGCAAAAATAATATAAATAATATTTTAAAAAATGGATTTGTTTTATTTTTTTCTTCCATTACGTTTCATCCTCCCTAATAAAATCTGAAATTACTTCTGATAATATATCTACTGTGTTATATACTTCCTCAATTGTATTATTTTCTCCTCCAACTTCTATTAATATAAGTCTATTGGAAAAATCTTCATTATATACTCCGTTAACATATTGACCTTGCTTTTGAATTATTCCTTTTGATAAACCTTTAAGTTTGTTATTTATGCGAGCACTTAAATTTTCAGCATACTCTTCGGTTACTGCATA
>Ga0310786_10001235_pt1 | contig 41099 bp, 34 predicted proteins | sample AusTroGonzalo_MG_FD_203881 | JGI IMG/M metagenome (GOLD analysis project Ga0310786, IMG submission 203881) | Bovine rumen microbial communities from tropical cattle in Woodstock, Queensland, Australia - Gonzalo_03 (v2) (version 2) | ecosystem: Host-associated > Mammals > Digestive system >... | reverse complement strand
CGGAACATTTCAACACCGGTAACAACTGATTTCAGTTTTTCAGCGCCCATACCGATGATATCAACGGGATCGCCAGTGTGAACGATACCGGTTTCAATTCTACCGGTAGCAACGGTACCACGACCGGTGATTGAGAACACGTCTTCGATAGGCATGAGGAAGTCTTTATCTTTGTCACGGCCAGGAAGCGGAATCCAGCTGTCAACTGCATCCATGAGTTCCATGATTTTCTCAACCCACTTCGGTTCTTGGTTCAATCCACCAAGAGCAGAACCGCGGATGATAGGAGTATTATCACCGTCGAAACCATAGAATGACAACAGTTCACGAACTTCCATTTCAACGAGGTCTAACAATTCGGGGTCATCCACCATGTCAACCTTGTTCATGAAAACAACCATTCTAGGAACACCTACCTGCTTTGCCAGAAGGATGTGCTCTCTTGTCTGAGGCATAGGACCATCGGTAGCAGCAACAACCAGGATAGCACCGTCCATCTGAGCGGCACCAGTTACCATGTTCTTGATATAGTCAGCGTGACCGGGGCAGTCAACGTGAGCATAGTGACGGTTAGCAGTCTGATACTCAACGTGAGCAGTGTTAATGGTAATACCACGTTCCTTTTCCTCGGGAGCGTTATCGATAGAATCGAAGCTTCTTACTTCTGACAAACCTTTGGCAGCCAATACAGTAGTGATAGCTGCGGTCAGAGTGGTTTTACCGTGGTCGATGTGACCAATTGTACCAACGTTTACGTGTGGTTTCGAACGATCAAATTTTTCTTTTGCCATTTTCTTATAAATTAAGGTTTTTAATAAATTATTTTGCTGAATGAAAAATCTATAAAAAAAGAGCCGTTGATGAGATTTGAACTCATGACCTCTTCCTTACCAAGGAAGTGCTCTACCCCTGAGCTACAACGGCTTATTAAATCACATGCAAAGAACGTGCCCTAAAACTCTTTCTTTTTGGGTCTGCAAAAATACATCTTTTTTTTTACTTGGCAATATGTCAAGTGATTTTTTTTCACTTTTTTCAGATGAAAAATCTTAAATTATTGATTACCAATCTTTTGCATACATTTCTGCAAACTATCCCGCCATTGGGGGATTTCAATGCTAAAGTCTTGAATAACAGCACTTAAGTCAAAAACAGAGAAAGCAGGTCTCGGTGCAGCAGCCCCGTATTCGGCCGTGCTAATCGGCATCACTTTGCACGACAATGAGGCATTTCTCATAATCTGACGCGCAAAATCGCACCACGACACGGCTCCCTGGTCGGCAAAATGATAGATTTTTGTTCCTTCGATAAAATCGCGCTGCCGCATGATGGTCAGAATCAGCTGAGCCAAGTCACCGGCATACGTAGGACCGCCAATCTGGTCATCCACCACCCGGAGCTCATCCTTCTCGCGACCCAAGCGCAACATCGTCTTCACGAAATTGCCACCATATTCAGAATATAGCCACGAAGTTCTGATAATCACCGCATGGCAGTTTGCAGCAAGGATAGCCTGCTCGCCAGCAGCCTTTGATTTGCCATAAACCGACTGCGGATTAATCGGGTCCTCGGGTTTGTGAGGGATATCCAAGTTCCCCTCAAACACATAATCGGTAGAGATATGCACCAGAAAAATCTCGTGGCGTTTGGTCACCTGAGCCAAGTGGCGAGTCGCCTCGGCATTGATCAGGAAGCAACGCTCCTCATCCTGCTCGGCCCTGTCCACCGCCGTGTAGCCCGCCGCATTGATGATCACCTCAATATCATGCTTCGACACATAATCCTCCACCTGATCCAAACTGGTGATATCCAACTCATCCACATCGGTATAAAAATAGTGGTTCCGCTCATCACCATGCGACAAGTCCCGCAAGCAACAACCCAACTGTCCGTTGGCTCCTGTTAACAAAATATTGCCCATTGCTTTTTTTTCGTTTTAAAATGCAAAAATACGAAAAATAATTAGCAAATTAGCAAATTAGTTAATTAGTTAATTAGTTAATGTGCTAATGAGTCTATTCGTGGAGACGCTCACGCCGTGAGCTCTTCAAGACATGCACTTGTGCACTCGGGAAGACGGGAAGACGGTATCGTATAACCGAGTGAACGAAGTGAACGACTCCTCGAGCGAGCGCAGCGAGCGTCTTCCCGAACGAGCGCAGCGAGTGTCTCCCCGTATAAACGTATAAACGTATAAAACAAAATACCACCAATTCAATATTTTTCATTATCTTTGCAAGCTAAATAAAATAAGTATGAAAGTCAGTGGAAAAAACATTCATGTGCGAGCCAGCAACCGTGACATTTACGACAAACTGTGTAATTTAAGCTATTTCGAAAAATTTCTTCCCGAGCAGGTCAAGGACTGGGAAGCGGGCGAGGACTACTGCCAATTTGCCATTCCAGGAGTCGCCACCATGCGACTGACCATCGCGGAGAAGACTGAATCCAAAATCGTCTATACCGCCAGCAACGACAAAAACATCCCTGTGAGCATCGCCATTTTCATGGATGGCAAGGAAGACGGCACCGACCTGCACGCCGACATTGATGCCGAAGTTCCGATTTTCTTGAATGCCCTAGTGAAGAAGCCTTTGCAGAATCTGGTGGATATGATTGCCGACCGGGTAAAGACGGAAACTGAAAACTGACCCCTGTAACCTGAAACCTGTAACCTAATATGATAAGTACCATCCGAACTGATAACTTAGTCAAGCAATACAAGCACCGTACCGTGGTGAATCATGTCTCCATCAATGTAAAGCAAGGGGAGATTGTGGGACTGCTCGGTCCCAACGGTGCTGGCAAAACCACATCTTTCTATATGATTGTGGGGCTTATCCAGCCGTTGGAAGGCAAAATTTTCCTGGACGACAACGACATCACCGGCATGGCCATGTACAAACGGGCACAAATGGGTATCGCCTACCTGCCTCAGGAAGCCTCGGTTTTCCGCAACCTAAGTGTAGAGGACAATATCATGGCCATCTTGCAATTCACCGACATGACCAAGGCTGAGCAGAAGGACCGCTTGGAAGAGTTGATTTCGGAGTTCAACATGCAGAAAGTGCGAAAGAACAAGGGTAGCAACTTGTCCGGTGGCGAGCGCCGCCGCTGCGAAATCGCCCGCTGCCTGGCCTCCAACCCTAAGTTCATCCTTTTGGACGAACCTTTCGCAGGTGTTGACCCCATTGCGGTGGAGGACATCCAGACCATTGTAGCCAAGCTAAAGGACAAGAACATCGGCATCCTCATCACCGACCACAACGTCCATGAGACCCTGTCCATCACCGACCGCGCCTACCTGCTTTTCGAGGGCAGTGTGCTGAAAGCCGGCACTGCCGAAGAACTGGCCGCCGACCCGCAAGTGAGGAAGGTTTATCTGGGAAGTAATTTTGAGTTGAGGAAATAGTTATCAGGGATCTGGATTCAGGGGTCAGGGATTAGTGATTAGGGGTTAGGAGGTTAGAAGGTTAGAAGGTTAATAGTTTAATTAGCACATTAGCACATTGATAATTGGCACATTACTAATTAATATCGCAAATCAAAAAACACTAAAAATATGAGATATACCCCCCTTTGTCAAGATTTTTACATCCGCAACAGAAAGCGTCTGATTCAGGAAATCGAAGAAGACTCTATCGTGTTGCTCACCTCCAACGACGAGTATCCCCGTTGTGGCGACACCACCCACCAGTTCCGGCAGAACTCTCCCCTACTCTACCTCTGCGGCATTGACCAGGAAGAAACCTGTCTGGCATTGGCCCCCTGGCATCCCAACAAAGCCTATCGTGAGGTGCTGTTCATCAAGAACCCCAGTCCCGAAATGATTACATGGTTCGGCCACCGCTTGAGCAAGGAACAGGCCACCGCTATTTCCGGCATCCAGACTGTGGTATTCACCGAAGACATGGAAAGCGTGATTAACGAACTGTTCTTCTATGCTAAGAACGTATATCTGCACCTGCCCGAAAGTTCCCGCTCCAAAAACACATTTCCCACCCAGGAGGTACGCATGGCCGAACAATTGAAAAAGGACTATCCTTTGCACAACTATCGCCGTCTGGCCCCCATCCTCAACCCTCTACGAGCCGTGAAGCAGCCCGAGGAACTGGAAGCTTTGAAGAAAGCCTGCGACATCACCGCCAAGGCTTTCAGACGCGCCAAAGCCGTGGTCAAACCCGGCATCTACGAGTACGAGGTGGAAGCCGAACTTATTGGCGAGATGATACGCAATGGTGCGTCAGGGCATTCCTTCGCCCCGATTTGCGCCTCCGGAGCCGACACCTGCATCTTACATTATATTAAAAACGACAAGATGATGAAGGATGGTGATATGCTGCTGATGGATTTCGGTGCCGAATATGCCAATTATGCCGGTGACTGTACCCGCACCATTCCCGTCAACGGGAAGTTCACCACCCGCCAGCAGCAAGTATATGATGCGGTACTATCTATATATAAGGATACCATTCCCAAGTTCACCCCAGGCATGACCATCCATAAAATCAACGACTTCGTTTTCAAAAGAATGGATGAGGAACTGATTAAACTTGGGCTATACACCGAAGAAGACGTGAAGAAGCAGGATCCCTCCAAGCCCATGTTCAAGAAATATTACATGCACAACACCAGCCATTTCATCGGTCTGGACGTTCACGACGTAGGCGAGCGCGATTGGGTATTCCAGCCCGGCATGGTGCTGAGCTGCGAGCCCGGCATCTACATCGCCGAGGAAGGCATCGGCGTCCGCATCGAAACCGATGTCGTCGTTGCCGACAAACCAATAGATTTATTTGAAGGATTAGATCTATAGCAATCCCTCATACATACAATTGTAAAGACAGTTTGCATTACAGACTAAAGCGTCATCAGCTTGAAGCCTTCAGGGATTTTGATGCCCGTAGGGCCAGGGGTGTTGAATTTCAAGTTTTTCACCTGAGCGTCAAGCTTTCGCTGCCCGCCATTCATGCTGATGCTGAAATTGTCGAAAAACGGCCGCTGATCAGCAGGATTGATATATGAATGATAATTGAAACTGAAATCGCTATATGTCCTGAGTTTGGCCTCGTCACCATTGAAAACGGCCTGCAAGGTGTAGAAATCTGCTTTCGCTTTCAGATATTTCTCCACAAAACTGTAATCGCCCTGATAATACTCGCTCGACAATTTATTGACAAAAATCACCTCCTTGGGTGTGGCCACCAAACGGGCAATCTCAATGCCCATGAAATTGAGATTCAAGTACAGGATACTGTCGGTCCGGTTAACCAAATAGTAGTTACACTGATACTTCTTCCCGTCGAAAACAATTTCGGCCGGACCGCGATAACTCACCCAATTATAGGACGCTGAAGCTTTGGGTTTTGCCGGGGTTTTGGGTTTGGGATTCGCAGGCACTACAACTTCCTCGGGTTTTCCAGAAGGTTTCACCACTTTTTCGGTCTGCGCCTTTTGTGCCTTGCGCTGCATATGTTTTGAAGTCTTACAGGCAGAGAATAAAACAGCGAACGCAAGTACATATAATATAATCCTTATCGCTTTCATCATCATCAACGATTAATGATACTATAACGTCATAGTCCCATTTTTATTATTTCATCTTCTCTCTATTCGGACGCGATGAATCGCGTCCCTACAATTATGCCCTAACGCACACTCTTATCAGGATATCTTCCCGTCTCCCCGAATGCACGCAGTGCATGTCTCCCCGTCTTCCCGTCTCACCGATAGGCTCCCCTCGAGTGCGCAGCACGAGACTCCCCTTGGGCGAAGCCCAACTCCCCTGCGTAGCACTCCCCTATATCTTCGTCTTCCCGAACGAACGCAGTGAGTGTCTTCCCGTCTCAACTTCTCACCGACATACTATATTGATACATCAAAATCGCTGCCGCCACTGATGCATTGAGCGACTCCGCCTTGTCACCGGATTTTACAGGACTGTCAATCAATATTTTGGTATTGATTTTTCGGGCGACAGCATCGGTAATGCCATTTGCTTCATTACCGATAACAATCACATCGGAAGGCTGGAAATCAAATCGCTGAACAGGGGTTCCCTCCAAAAAAGCGCCCAACACCCTTCTTTCTTTCAGATTATTATCAATAAAAGATTCCAAATCTGTATAATACACTTTCACTCTGGTAAAAGAACCCATAGTGGCCTGAATCACTTTGGGATTGTACAACTCCACCGTGGTTTGGGAACATACCAACTGACGGATACCAAACCAGTCGGCCGTGCGGATAATCGTGCCCATATTGCCGGGGTCACGCAAATCGTCCAGCATCAGCAACGGCTGGTCTTGCCGTATGTCAGCAATATTATAATGCGGAATCCTAGCCACCGCCATCACCGACTGCGGGTTTTTCCAAGCACTGAGGCGCTCCATTTCCGCAGATGTCACCAAGGTTAATTCAGCAGCGGCAGGCACTTCGTTTTCATGCTCCCCCACCCACGTGTCAGTTGCCAGCACTTCCTCCACCGCAAAAGAAGAGTGCAGCAAGTCACCCACGGACTTGATGCCCTCCACCAAAAACAACCCGCTTTCATCTCTGAATTTCTTCTGATGCAAGCGGGTTATAGATGATATTTTGCCCTTTCCAATCATAAAGGTGATTTACGGGGTTGGTTTTTGTTGTAGAGATGCGCCATGGCACGTCTCTACATTGCAAAAAATTAAAATTCGGCGTTCTGGGGCGTTCTCGGGAATGGAATCACGTCGCGAATGTTGGTCATACCTGTAACGAAGAGCAGCAGACGCTCAAAACCCAGACCGAAGCCTGAATGCGGAGCGGAACCGAACTTACGGGTTTCGAAATACCACCAATACTGTTCCTCTGTCATACCCAGTTCATGCACACGGTTCAATAATTTCTGATAATCGGCCTCACGCTCTGAACCACCGATAATCTCACCAATAGTGGGGAACAACACGTCCATGGCACGAACGGTCTTGCCATCATCATTCTGCTTCATATAGAAGGCCTTGATATCCTTCGGATAGTCGGTCAAAATCACAGGACGTTTGAAATGGTTCTCCACCAGGTAACGCTCGTGCTCTGACTGCAGGTCAATGCCCCAAGAAACAGGATAATCGAATTTCTTGTCAGCTTTCAGCAGAATGTCGATAGCGGAGGTGTAGTCCAAGCGGACAAAATTCTCTTTCAGCACAGACTCCAGACGCTCAATCAGGCCCTTGTCGAACATGTCGTTGAGGAAACGTAGGTCGTCCATATTGTGATCCAACGCATATTTGACCAGATATTTGATGAACTCTTCGGCCAAATCCATATTGTCGGTAATGTCGTAGAAAGCCATTTCCGGTTCAATCATCCAGAACTCTGCCAAGTGGCGAGGAGTGTTGCTATTCTCGGCACGGAAAGTCGGGCCAAAAGTATAGATGGCACCCAAAGCCAATGCACCGAGCTCGCCTTCCAGCTGACCGGAAACTGTCAGATTGGTATGTTTTCCGAAGAAATCCTTCTTGAAATCCACCTGACCGTCTTCAGTGCGAGGAATATTGTTCAGGTCGAAAGTGGTGACATTGAACATCTCACCGGCACCTTCCGCATCAGAAGCAGTGATGAGCGGGGTATGCAAATAGAAGAAACCCTTGTCATTGAAGAATTTGTGGATAGCGAACGCCATAGCGTGACGAAGACGCAACACGCAGCCAAAGTAATTGGTGCGGGGACGCAGGTGGGCAATCTCACGCAGGAATTCCATGCTGTGGCCTTTCTTCTGCAAAGGGTAAACCTCGGGGTCGGCGGTACCATACACCTCGATCGTGTCGGCCTGAATCTCCACGGTCTGGCCCTTGCCCTGAGATTCCACCAAGGTACCTGTCACGCAAAGGCAGGAACCCGTGGTGATCTGTTTCATCAGCGCTTCGTCAAATTGGGTCGGATCAGCCACCACCTGGATGTTGCTCACGATAGAGCCGTCGTTGATGGCGATAAAGGCCACGCTGTTGTTACCGCGCTTGGTTCTCACCCAGCCTTTCACACACACTTTGTTTCCCAAACCCGTTTCCTCGGGACGTTTGAGCAAATCTATCACTTTGGTTCGCTTCATAGCTATAGTATTTTTCTTATTATCAATCAATTATCCTAAATAAGATTTCAGAATCTTACATTTTGACGTGTGTTTCAAGCGGCGAAGAGCTTTTTCCTTAATCTGGCGCACACGCTCACGGGTCAAGTCAAACTTCTCACCGATTTCCTCAAGGGTCATCGGGTGCTTGCTATCAAGGCCGAAGTATAGTTTCAGGATATCAGCTTCGCGCTGTGGCAGCGTGGCAATCACACGGTTGACCTCGGTTTTCAAGGATTCGTACAACAAGCCCTTGTCGGGAGTAGGAGAATCCTCGGATTTCAGCACATCGTACATGTTATTGTCCTCGTCCTGGGTCAGGGAGGCGTCCATGGACAGGTGGCGAGAGGAATTGCGGAGGGAGTCTCTCACCTCAGCCTCGGTAATATCGAGCATCTTGGCGATTTCGTCTGCTCTCGGTTCACGCTCCAATTCCTGTTCGAGGTAAGCGTATGCCTTGTTGATTTTGTTGATGGTACCGATTTTGTTCAGGGGCAGACGCACGATACGTGACTGTTCGGCCAGTGCCTGAAGGATAGACTGGCGAATCCACCAAACGGCGTAGGAGATGAATTTGAAACCACGGGTTTCGTCGAAACGCTGGGCAGCCTTGATCAGACCGAGGTTACCCTCATTGATCAGGTCAGGCAGGTTCAGGCCTTGGTTTTGATACTGTTTTGCCACAGAAACCACGAAACGCAGGTTGGCTTTAGTCAGCTTTTCCAAAGCGGCCTGGTCTCCGTTTTTAATCTTTCGAGCCAGCTCAACTTCCTCTTCGGCGGTAATTAGTTCAACTTTTCCGATATCATGCAGATACTTGTCCAACGAGGCGGTCTCTCTGTTGGTGACTTGTTTAGTGATATTTAATTGTCTCATTACAAGTAGTTTATATTGACTAAATCAGCTTCTTTTCCTTAAAAAATTTGCGACTTTTACCCTCTCGAAAAAAAGTTTGCAAAAGTACAAAAAAAAAAGACACGCTCGGCGGTCTTTTTTAGGGTACAGGTTTCAGGGGACAGGGGACAGAAAAAAAACTGAGACCTAACACCTGTAACCTGTAACCTAATCACGGAACGGGATCATAGCCACTGCCACCCCAGGGGTTGCAGGAGAGCACCCGTTTCAGGGTGAGCCAGCCACCTTTGAAAGGACCGTATTTGCGGATGGCTTCCAGTCCATAGTTGGAGCATGTGGGCTGATAGCGGCACTGCCGGCCTATCAACGGAGACAGCGTGATCTGATACAACTTTATCAAGCCGATCATAATAGCCGCCAAGCCTTTACAGAAACAAAACCAGATTTTCTTAAGGAATTTCAACATATTCATTCGTCGGCAGAGACATCTCATGAAATGTCTCTACATGAAATTGTACGCAATACTTCAACCACCGCCTTTTCTATCAGGACAAAAGACAACTTCTCCTTGCCCACGCATACGAAAAGCACATTTGCCACCTTATCTTTCTCTTTTAAATTACTGTACAATAAATGTTTATTCAGTCTATACGCTTCTCTCACCCACCTTTTGATCTTATTCCTACCCACAGCGGTTTTCTCCAATTTTTTGGGCACACTGACGGCCATCTTCGAGACGGGATTCTCGTCCGAAAGCGGCAAATGCTGAAAATAGCATTTCAGCGGATAAGAAAAAACAGACTGTTTGAGCGAAAGGAGCTGTTCCATTTGCAGGCGGGAACAGAGTCGCTCTTTTTTAGGAAAGGAGAACGAAACAGGCTTATCTTCTCCGGGTTGCATGATCCTTCAAAAATAAATCCATGGCGGTTGTGATAGAAGGAGCCTCTTTGGTAGGTGCCTTCACATTCACTGTAAAGCCTTCTTGTTCCAGTGCGGAAATGACAGCGGGACCAAGGGCACCGATGGCGAAATTCTCATCCTGTTTGAAATCAGGAAAGTTGTATTTCAATGATTGTACACCCACTGGGCTGAAGAATACCAACATGTCATACTTGGTGATGTCAACATCATTTCTCACCTCTGCAGGCACTGTCTTGAAAACAATGGCATGATTGTATTCTATTTCATTCTGGTCGAAATACTCGTCGAACTTGCTACCTTGTGAGTCAGAAGAGCAAGGAATCAGATAAGACAACTCCTTGTTCTTGGCAAAAAGGTCATAAATGCCATTAGCCATGGTGCTCTTCGGGAAGAAAATCTTACGCTTTCTGAACTGAATGTATTTCTGCAGATAATGCGCTATGCTTTCGGTGGTACAGAAATACTTCATTGTTTCGGGAATATCCACCCTCAGTTCCTGTGCCAGATGGAAGAAATAATCGATAGTCACCTGACTGGAGAACACGATAGCCGTATGACTGAGAATATTCACCTTGGTCTGTCGGAACTCCATACCCGTAATGCCTTCCAACTTGAAAAATTTGTAAAAATCTATGTTGATGCTATATTTTCTCTTCAAATCCGCATACGGTGATTTCTCGAAATCTGCGGGTGCATTCTGCGAAATTAGGATGTTTTTGACTTTCATTTGCAAAAAACGAATTAATTAATTAAATGCTAAAACTCCCTGATTGCCAAACAAATACAACAACTTCAATATCACCAGACAGGGTAAAATTTCAAGCGTGCAAAAGTACATAAAAATTTGGAATAAATTAACCCGCTTTGATTTTAAAATGAAACTCTTGTATATCTTCAAAATGTAAAGTCCTATGAAAATCAATAAGATAAAATAATAAAAAGGATAAAAATTTGTATTTTGAACGACCATTTGACCCAGCATTAGGGCGAGAGAACAATTCAGCAAAAAGGAAAAATTGAGGACATGAAAATCATATCTTTTTTCAGAACAGTCGAAAAACTCAAAGAGGAAAACATTGAGGAGCATCTTCAACAGAAGAAATGCCGCGATGAAGCCGGCAATAAGCCCGAAGAATTGTATAAAATTCAGTGTCACAAACATATTCGGGAAGTAATGAGAGCCCAACTGCAGGAGGCTTAACGACCACGTAAGCAGGATAAAAGGCAGCGAAAAAATAAACGTTCCTTCGCTAAAAAACTTCCCCTCCTTTGACACCTGAGAAAAAGAGCGTTTGGAATACAAGCTCTGAATAGACAAGACCAGATTACGACGATACATCACCGCGTTGATTGTAAGCAACAACAACTCCACGATAATAATCAAAATTGCCCAATTACTATTGGTGAAAGAAATGGTGGAAAAATCAAAAGCGCCGCTAACCTTCTCCATCACAAGCCTCCCATCTGAATGGCGACCGTCATACTATTTCACAAGCAGTTTCTTGGTCACCAAGGGTCTACCATCAGCCTCGATGGAATAGAAATAGATACCTGCAGGGTATTCAGACACATTCAGCTTCACCCTGTTGGAATTCACATCCAAATTCCTTGTATATAGAGTACTGCCCAGTAAGTTCTTGACAACCAGCTGTACCTTGTTGGCATTGCTAGAAACAGCATATTCAATCGTCACATTGTCAGATGCGGGATTCGGATAAGCACGCACTTTAGTGGCATTGAGTACTTCTTCAACACCTGTGGGATCATACACCAATTTGAAGGTTACATTTACACGATCATCGTAGTTCTCATAGTTGGCAAAAGTGAACATTACGTAAGAGGTTCCACCTGTTGAAGTCTTGTAATTCAAATGGAAGGCATCTCCTGAACTCGTGTGTGACAAAGTGGTGTGAGCCGCAATAACAAAAGGATTCGATGACATGGTGGATGACGGGAAACACAGTCCTCCAGCGCAAAGTGACGCAGTAGCACCTTCCGCCATATCCAACTCATTCTTGTAAACTATCACCGTGACATCATTATCTGTGACATTGGTTAAATCCAGATAATACTCCAATGTGGAATTCAATTGCGTAACCATCACCTCCAAGGTGTCACCACTATTAACGGAAGCTCCTTCGTAAGTCATACTCAACGACTGAGCGTAAGTCACTACAGTCGCTAACATTAATATCAGGGTAAATATCTTTTTCATAGGCCGTAATTTATTATCAATAATACAACCTGCAAAGATACGAAAAAAATTGATATGGATAAGGGGTTACGGAGAAAAAAATTCAAAATTCAAAGTTCAAAATTCAGAATTACCCCAACATTATTCTTGAATTCTGAATTTTGAATTCTGAATTCTAAATTCTAAAAATCTATGCCTAAAAGCTAATTCAAAAACACTATTCCAGACGGATTGATTTCCACCTCAAAAGAAAACTTCTTTTTGCCGTCCTGGCCGAAGCAATACACATCCCCATTTACAGTGAAATTGTACGCATCGGTCACATAGACATCCCCGTTTCTCGGATTGACCGCAATACCGTATGGAGTGTTCAAGCTGGTATTATCCGAAATAAAATGCTCATTAACAATCGTTTCAGAGGACAAATCCATAACCTGAATCGTATAGGCCTGCGTACTATAATTGTAAGAATACAGATATGCTTTGTTGCCAAAAATAGCCATGTTTGTGATATCAAAATCGAAAGTCCGCGTCACCTCGTCCGTAGCTGTGCTAATTTTCTGGAGGCGGGGGCTCACATCATAATAATTTCCATTGGAAATCAGATAAACATCCTGCTGATTGGGAGCCAGATACAAACGATTGGGGTTCTCCAACACACTAATGTTTTTCACAACTGAAAATGAATTCAAATCGATCACTGAAACGGTGGTTCCGTAGTTCGGGGCATTGTAGCCGCCCGTGTTGGCCACATAGAGTTTGCCATTGGTCACACATACTCCTTCCGGATTCGGCCCCACGGCCACCGTAGCCTCCACCGACAGCGAAGCGGTATCGAATCTCACCACCGTACCATCAAAGCAGCTCACGTAGGCCTTCGGACCATCAAAACAGATTCTGCGAGGCGATTTACCCACCAACGACACCGTGCCCACAACTTTGGCCGTATACAAATCCATCACTTGCACGTTTTCGGAGGTGTTCACCACACAATACAGCTTGGAGCCGTAGCGTTGCAGGTCGTTGCCAGTATCGCCCAAACCGCGATTGTTCACCGAAGTGAAAATGTCGGCGGTACAGGTATTGTTATCCAAATTATAATAGGAAATAGAGCTGTTATTATGCTCCCATACGCCTTCATTCAGAATATACAAACCATTCATTTCTATAGTGGGATTATCCGGAGTGACTGGTTTCTTCTTGCAAGCCGTAAAAGAAACAGCCAATATCACGAGTAAGAAAAGTGATTTTTTCATCGTGCGAAATTTTTGGCAAAAATACGAGATAATTAGCAAATTAGCAAATTAGCGAATGTGCTAATGTACTAATGTACTAATTATCAATTAACTAATTAACCAATTAACTAATTTGCTAATTATTTTTGTAATTTTGCCTTCCCAAAATAAAAAAAAAATGACATCGAAACAAGAACTAAGAGCAAGCATCAAACTGCTGAAAAAACAGCACAGTATGGAAGAGCGGCAGGCACAGTCAGACATCATCATGCGGAAGCTAGAGCAGCACCCCGACTTCATCAAGGCAAAGATAGTTATGCTTTACAGCTCGCTACCCGACGAGGTGCAGACACAGGGCTTCATCGAAAAATGGAGACAGCAAAAGCGCATCATCCTGCCCACGGTGGTGGGTGACGACATCATCCCGGTGGAACTGACCCCTGAGACCGATTTCGTGGTGGGCGACTTCAACATCCTGGAACCGCAGAACGAAGCTTATACCGGTGGCTACGACCTCATCATTGTCCCTGGAGTAGCCTTCGACCGCCAAGGCAACCGCATGGGACGTGGACGCGGCTACTACGACCGCTTCCTCTGTCAGCACCGGAATGTCAAAAAAATAGGCATCTGTTTTGACTTCCAACTTGTTGACAATGTGCCTGTTGAGACAAACGATATCCCAATGGATGAAATTATTTCAAAATAAAGTGTAGTTTTCCAAAAGTTTCTGCGTCTAATGGTTGAATTTGATTCTGAAACAAGACACAAACATTCACAAAATGGAAAAGGAACAGGAATTTGAACAAATCGTCAAGAAGCACAAAAGCACCATTTACACGGTATGCTACATGTTCTCCAAGGACGATGACGAGGTGAACGACCTCTTTCAGGAGGTGCTCATCAACCTGTGGAAAGGTTTTGGGGATTTTAGGGGCGATGCCGCCATCAACAGCTGGATATGGAAAGTGGCGCTGAACACCTGCATCTCCTTCGACCGCAAAAAGAAACGCCAAGGAGAGAAAATTCCCTTGGAAATGGCCGGCAACTTGTTCACCGACGAGGATGACGACAGTCAGCAGATCCGGATGCTGTATGACCGCATCAACCAACTGAACCTTGTGGACCGTGCCATCGTGCTTCTGTGGTTAGAGAACCTCAGCTACGACGAAATCGCCGCCATTGTCGGCATCAGCGTCAAGAATGTCAGTGTCAAACTGGTCAGAATCAAACAACAGTTAATCAAGATGTCTCACGCTTAAATCACAAAAATCATGGAAAACACAAATACAATAACAGAACACGAGGAATTAGAGACCTTACGCTCCCAGATGGATTTGCTCCGCAAAAAACTGGAGCAGGAAACTATTGTCAATGAAAAACTGATGCGTGAAACCATGAAATCACGTGTATCCACCATCAACCGCCAGGGATGGATCAGCATAGCTGTCGCTATCTTCATGGTGCTGTGGTTTCCGCTGTGTTTCAACACACTCTCTACCGCCTTCATCATCACCACCATTGTATTCATGGCAATCGATGCTATTGCCACCTGGATTATCCATAAACAAGTTGATGAACGTCAGCTGATGAGTGAGGATATGCGCACCGTGGCCAGCAAAATGAAGACATTGAAAAAAAGCTATCAATGGAGCACAATAATTGAACTGCCTCTGGTCATCGCATGGTGCGTTTGGTTTTGCTATGAAGTCATACAGACGACAGGAGAGTCCTGGCAACTCATGGCTGGCGCTGTCGCCTTCGGAGCCCTCATCGGCTTCTTCATCGCCTTGAAAATGTACCGCAAGGTCATCGATAACTGCGATGCAATTATTCAGCAAATTGAGGAGTAAACAATGTGCTAATTATCAATGTGCTAATGTGCCAATTAGAATTAGCAAATTAGTTAATTAGCAAATGTGCAAATGATAGGGATTAGTGGATAGGGGGTAGTATTGAAATTTGAATTCTGAACTTTGAATTAAATCAATTAGCACATTAACTCATTAGCACATTAAAAAATTTTGTACCTTTGCCCCCTTAAAATTAATATAAGAAATATTCAAACTAACATATTATCAACCAAAAAATTAAAACCAAATGAAAAAATTATTCTCAGCATTGATGGTGTTGATTTTTTCCATGAGCATGGTTTTTGCCCAGGATTTGAATGCACCCATCAATCCCGATCCGAATGTGAAGATCGGAAAACTGGACAACGGAATGACCTACTACATCCGTGCCAACAAGAAACCCGAAAATCGTGTGGAATTCCGCTTGGCGGTTAACGCCGGTTCATGTCAGGAGAACGAAGACCAGAGAGGTCTCGCCCACTTCACCGAACACATGGCTTTCAACGGTATCAAGGGTTATCCCCACAACACCATGATCAGCGAACTCCAGAAGATTGGTGTGACCTTTGGTGTTGGTATCAACGCTTACACTTCTTTCGAGGAGACCGTGTATGAAATCACCATGCCCACCGACAAACCCGAATACATCCAGATGGGTTTGAACATCTTGAACGGCTGGGCCAATGGCTTGCTGTACGACGGTGATGAAATCGAATCTGAAAGAGGTATCATTGCAGAAGAGTACCGTATGGGCTTGGGCGCCAGCGACAGAATGCAGAAGAAATGGTTCCCCGTCCTGTTCCAAGGCTCACGCTATGCAGAACGCGTTCCTATCGGTCTGATTGAAATCATCAACGGTTTCAAACACCAGACTATCAAAGATTTCTACAAAGACTGGTACCGTCCTGATTTGCAGGCTGTCATCGTTGTAGGCGACATCGACGTGGATGCTATGGAGAAACAGATTATCAAGCAGTTCAGCAAGATTAAACCCGTGAAGAATCCTCGTGAGAAACTGCCGAACAACATCCAGCCCAATAAAGAACCTCTTGCAGTAGTAACCACCGATAAAGAAGCTATGGGTAATCAGGTGCTGATTGTCCGCAAATTCCCCCACTTCGTGATGAAGACCGTAGGCGACTATCGCACCAACCTGATGTATGAACTCTACAACACCATGTACGACTCACGTTTGAGCGAAATGACCCAGAAACCGAGCTGTCCGTTCTTGAGCGCCAGCTGCGGTTATGGTGAACTGATTGGCAACACCGACATGTACGGCTGCCAGATGGCTTGCAAGGAAAATAAGATTATCGAATGTATCGAAGCTATGATGCGTGAAGATCAAAGAATTCTCCAGTATGGTTTCCTGCAGACCGAGTTGAATCGTGCCAAAGAGGAACTGCTGAACAATTATGAAGTTGCCGCCAACGAGGTGAAGAAAACTGAATCATCCCGTTTCGCTAGAGAATATGTGGCCAACTACCTGCATCAAGACCCCATCCCTGGTGCCAAGAGAGAATACGCATACGCCAAGAAATACTTGGATAACATCACATTGGAAGAAGTCAACGCTCTGGCCAAGAAATGGATCACCGACGAAAACCTCGTGGCTATCGTGATGGCTCCCGACAAAGAAGGTGTGAAAGTGCCTACTGAAAAAGAAGTGCTGGCCGCTGTTACCAACCCTGACAACAAACACGTTGAACCCTACGTTGACACCTACAAAGACAAAGAGGTTGTTGAAAAAGACCAGCTCAAAGCCGGTAGCATCATCAACACCAAGGAAATTACCGAAATCGACGCAGAGGAACTGACCTTGAACAACGGTATCACTGTAGTGTTAAAGAAAACCGATTTCAAAAACGACCAAATCCTGTTCAACGCACGCAGCAAGGGTGGTATGAGCCTTTATTATGAATGCGATATACCTGCTTTAAATTTTGCTTGCCAATTTGTTGACCGCGCTGGTATCTCCGATTTGGATTACTCTTCTTTAGAGAAGAAAATGAAAGGCAAAAAAGTGGGCGTAAGTCCTTACATCAGCCTGTTCAGCGAAGGTCTTAGCGGCTCTTCCACTCCTAAGGACATGGAATTCTTCTTCCAGTACATCCACGCTTTCTTCACCAGCCCAAGAAGAGATTCTACCGTAGCCGAATTGGTGACCAGCGAATATCTGGAACAAATCAAAATGCTGAGTGCCAACCCCATGTACAAGTTCATCTTGGGATTCATGGACATCACCACTCAGAACGACCCCTATCAGAAACAATTAATGTCTGAAGAAGATGTGAAGGCTGCTGACTACAACAGAGCTTTCCAACTGTATCAACAACGCTTCGCTAACCCCGCCGACTTCATCTTCACTTTCGTGGGTAACTTCGACGAGAATCTGATTAAGGAATACATCGAGCTGTATCTTGGCTCACTGCAGACCACCAGCGAAAAAGAAACCCCGAAATACGACGTAGTGAAAGGTTTCCCCGAAAATCAGATTATCGAGAACATCTATGCTGGTGAAGAAGAGCAAAGTTGGGTGGGTATTGCCTACGAACATGATATGGAATGGACTCCGAAAAACACTATGATTGTCAGCGAGATCAACGAAGCATTGCAGATTGAACTGATTGCCACCATCCGTGAAAAAATGAGCGGTGTTTATTCACCTATGCTGCAAATGTCTCCCGACAGAGAACCCAAGCCCTCTTACAGCATGATGATCATGTTCAGCTGCTCACCCGACAACACCGACAAACTGGCTGACGCTGTTTTCAACATTCTGAAAGATTTCACCGAAAAAGGTCCCTCTGCAGAGACATTGAGCAAAGTGAAAAACCAGATGATCAACGACCATCAAACCTCTATGAAGCAGAACAACATGTGGTTGAGCTATATCTCCGGTAAATACCAGACTGGTGAAGACATCAACAGCATCAACACCTACGAGGAAAGGGTAAACGCTATCACCATTGAGGATATCGTGAAATTCATGAAAGAGAATTTCGACATCAACCAATACGTGAAAGCTTATCTGTATCCTGAAAAGATGAAGAAATAATGCGGAAACGAAATTTCCCTTCTTTAGAAGGGGTGCCCGAAGGGCGGGGTAGTAACATAAAATATATGACTACTCAGTCATGAAGACAAAACGTCTTTACAAAGACAACATTTTGAAATAACGTTTTATTTCAATCTGCATTCTCTCGAAACTCCCGAAGCGCACCGCTTTGGGAGTTTCGCCTTTTTTAAACATCACCATGCCAGCGGGCAGGTCTTGAATATAAGGCAGCATATCCACATGGGTTACTTCGTTGAGGGTAAAGTCGTGCACAGCCACATCACCGAAGCCCGTTTTCACCTCTTCGTAAAACACATGGCGGTCTTCGCAGAAAGCCTGCAACATCTCTATGACATTGTCCCATTCATCGGGCTTCACATTTTCCTTGTAGAAGAACACTACCGCGCTGTATTCTGGCACCGAGTCGTTGACCTCAGTGCACTCGAAACGACACAAATCATTGATGGTATAACGGTCCACAAAATAAGAATGGCGCTGATACTCGTTGATGTCACTCTGGGTGGCGTTCGTATCCAGATTCTTAATCCATTCATAGTTTTTATGAACGATAAAAGAGCCATCTGACTCACGATAAGTCTCCCAGATTTCCGTTTCCAGCACATCCTTGTCCTGAAGCGCCAGATTCACCGCCACGGGCACCATGTCAAGAATACGCTGGGTACCGAAACCAGAGGTAATGACTAAATAAGCCCACTCACGGTCCATCGAGCGCAGCAGCCACAGCTCACGGCCTTCTGGCAGTCGTTCCACACAGGAAATCCCCCATTCTACTGGCAATTTAGTAGCGATAGTGATATGTTTTCCTTCATATTCGGCCACTCTTTCCATAAAATCTTCCAAAAAATCATCCGTCACAGGATACAAGTCCGACTGGTCGCGGATATCCGCCAGAATAGTATCGGCGATGATTGAGGTCGTGTAAGTCATCGGATCATTATTATTGTATTCCGTATCCTGCTGGCTTTTCGGGCGGCAAGAGGAGAAAAAGACAGCCAAACAAAGGCAAATAATGGTTACAATGCTGGTTTTGGTCATGGTATTTTGTTTTGGGGTTAGAAGGTTAAAAGGTGAGAAGGTGAGGAGGTTAGAGGGTTAGGAGGGGGTCTTGGGGATCATTTGTATGGCATCCTCTACCTTGAATTCACCGATGCGAGTGCGGCGGAGGGCGGTGAGGTGTGCGCCGGAATCAAGCTCAACGCCGAAATCACGGGCGATGGAGCGGATATAGGTGCCTTTGGAGCATACAATCCTGAAATCGATATCTGGCAACTCAAAGCGGGTAATCTCAAAAACAGGTATGGAAATCTGTCGCGGCTGGATAGGAGCTTCCTCTCCCTCACGGGCCATTTCGTAAGCCCGTCGACCACCCATACGGATAGCCGAGAACTGAGGCGGCACCTGCTCAATATCGCCCAAAAACTTTTGACAAGCCTCTTCCACCATCTCTGCAGTAATATGCTCGTAGGGATATACAGCATCCACAGGCTTCTCCAAATCAAAGCTCGGTGTGGTAGCTCCCAAACGAATCGTGCCAGTATATTCTTTCTCTTGGGCCTGATAGTTGTCTATCTGCTTGGTAAAACGACCCACACAGATAATCAGCAAACCGCTGGCTAAAGGATCAAGTGTGCCCGCATGGCCCACTTTGACCTTTTGCTGGTATTTTCTTTTGATATACTGACGCACTTTACCCACCACATCGAAAGAGGTGCAGCAGTAGGGTTTGTCCACAAGAAGCACGTCACCCTCTGGATTGATCTCTATTTCAGGGAGTTCAAACTGTGCCTCATGAATGACCTTATGGTTTAGCATAAACTATAAATTAACACGGCCGCGCCAAGCACCGCGCAATAAACGGCAAACCAAATCAATTTGCCCTTCTTCACAATATTGATCATAAACTTGCAGGCGAAGCAGCCTGAAATGAAGGCGGCCAAAAAGCCGATGACAACCGCTGCCACTCCCAAACCGTTCTGAATCAACGACGGATCTTTGACAAACTTGATGGTATCGAGGAAGGCCTCGCCCAAAATCGGGATAATCACCATGAGGAAAGAGAACTGGGCCAGCTTTTCCTTTTTGTCGCCCAGCAGCAAGCCCGTAGCGATAGTGGAGCCTGAACGGGACAAACCCGGCAACACCGCTACCGCCTGGGCGATACCTATGATGAAGGCATGTCCGTAAGAGATATCCTCGCGCTGACGGGGTTTGGCGAAATAGGAAAATGCCAGCAGCAGGGCCGTAATCAAGAGGCAGACGCCCACAATGGTCAGACCACTACCGAAAATTTCCTCCACATAATCCTTGAAAAACATACCCACAATGAACACGGGTATCATGGAGACCAGAATCTTGGCCACATAGGTTTTCTCCTCGTTCCACTGGAGCGTCGTGAAAGTACCTTTGAACAGCCATTCGATTTCCTTCCACAGAATCACGATGGTGCTGAGCACGGTAGCCACATGCACAATGACGTCAAACTCGAGCTTGGCGGCATCGGAAATTTGCAGTCCCATAATGTCTTGCATAATCGTCAGGTGACCGCTACTGCTCACAGGCAGGTATTCCGTCAATCCTTGCAGAATACCCAATAATAACGCTTCCCACCAACTCATGCTTACTCAGCTTTTTCCTCGTTTTGGTCTTCCTTCACTTTCGGGCGCCACATGATGGCGAAAATCTCCGTCACCAAACCCAAAAGGATGAGGATGGGAGCCACCACAATACGGCGGGTGTTGAACACCTCGGGATTAAACTGTTCAGGACTTTCGGCAGCGCCGCCGGAAATGCAGAAATAACCGATAATCAGCAACACCACACCGATGATCATCAGGATGTAATTGGTCTTTCTGAACAAAGGAGGTTTCTGATCCTGGCGCACCGGCTGCTTGCCAGAGGGATTGGGGGTTAACTTTGTCTTTTGGTTGTTATTTACTTGTGCCATATCTTTTGGGGTTTTATTTGTTTAGTGGTTTAGTTGTCACCCCAGACTCCCGTCTGGGGTTATTGAGATTATGCCTCTTCGAGGCATGGACTTTACAGGTAAAGTCTTTCATCCTTGATTCTGATATATCGGTTCACCGAAATAATCGAGACCATCACCGTAAAGAAGATGCTGAAGACAAACACCGCCAACAGAATCAGGGAGACATAGATGATTTGTGAGAAATCAACGAACTGCGGGAAGAGCAGGTTGCCTTGGTAGAGCAGCAAGCCCAGCAGAATCACAGCGATAGCACCGCCCCATACCCCCTGGCTCAAACCTTTCAGCACAAAGGGACCGCGCACAAAACTACGGGTGGCCCCAACCAGCAGCATACTCTTGATATTGAAACGTTTGGCATAGATGTGCAAACGTATCGAATTGGCAATCAACAGCATAGAAATCAGCATAAACACCGCGCTGATAATCAGTACCACCCATTGCAGGGTGCGGAAATTATTGCTGATGGACTTCACGAGGAAATCGGGATACTGCACATCCTGCACAATCTGTTCCTTCTTGATACGTTTGGAAATCTGCTGCAATGAGTCGGAGTTGGCATATTCGGGACTCACGCTGATAATAATGGAAGCGTTGATAGGATTGGAGATGATATCGGTATAGTTGTTACCAATGGTCTTGATGGCTTCCTGGGTGTTCTCCTGGCGGGAAGACACGCGCGAGGCAGCGATAAACGGCTCCATCTTCATGCGTTGCTCCATCGATACGATGTCAGCCTCTTTCACATCGGCATAAAACAGGATTTCCATCTCAATCTTTTTGGAAAGATTGTGGATGTACTGGGTGGAAAAGAAAGCGAAACAGGCCAAGGTGCCGATAAAAAACATGGTGAGGGCGATGCTCACCACAGAGCCGAATGCTGAAAAACGCAGTCTCGCCTTGGTGATTTTGTCAATAGTATCAGGATATTTGCTCATAATACAACACTATAAATGTAATTTGCAAATATATAAAGATGTATCGAGACAAAGCCACCGTATTCTGAATATTTATACACAGCGGATTGGGGATAACATTTTTCACTCTTTCCACGGATGGAAAGTGTGCAAAGATCCTTTCCGATCTTTTTCTCCACACTTTTCGCTTGATCGAAAAGTGTGCAAAAGATCAAGCCGACGGTAAGTGCAGTTTCTTTTCCGTCCCTTTTCCCTTGATGGAAAAGGAACCAAAAGATCAAGCCGACGGTAAGTGCAGCCGCACAAGCCCGTACCCCCCCAACCGTCGGCCTTGCCCCCGCACGCAGCATCTTGGCAAAATCTCCCTAAATACTTCCGAAATTTCTGTCCCTCCCTCCCCTACTTCATCCTGGGTTCCAAAAATCTCATCAGCTCTTTTTTTGCCACTTTTCGCACACTTTTGTCCACTTTCTGACCCAAAAGTGCAATTTATTAAACTATTGATTTTTAGCAAATTAATACACTATTTGCTATTGATTTTATGATTTGGATGGCGTAACTTTGTGGGCAAAAACAAAAAAACTATGGAAGAAAAGCAACTAGTTACAAACGGAAAACAACTGTTCAGTGATGCATGCCAGATTATTGAACAGGCACAGGCTGTCGCCTATCGTCAAATTAACGAAACACTAATAAAGCGTAACTGGCTGTTAGGAATGCGAATCCAGCATGAGGTGCTAAAAGACAAACGGGCCGAGTATGGCGAGCGAGTGGTGGCAAATCTAGCCAAAAACTTGACAGACAAGTACGGTGAGGGCTTTATAAAAAGGAATCTTCATCATTTTGTCGATTTCTATCTTAAACATCCTAACTTTTTCTACACGGAGATTGGAGCACTGGGGGTTGTGAACGCAGTGAGTTCACAATTGCCCACAATGGCTGAAAGCAACATTGTGAACGCAGCGAGTTCACAATCTTCTGCCATCGAAACTGACATTTTCTACGCAGTGAGTAGAAAATCTGCAAACATGGTGGAATCCCTTGTGGCAAGATCTCCCATTCGTCTTTCATGGACGCATTATCGCATTATCCTTCAGGAGAATAGTAAGGAGGCTCGCGACTGGTACGAACAGGAGGCGGCACGAGAGATGTGGGGTACACGCACCCTGCAACGCAATGTTAGCAGCCAGTATTACCATCGCCTGTTGCAGTCGCAGAACAAGGCTTTGGTGCATGACGAGATGGCGAAGGTGACCAAACCATTGCAAGACCGGCTGGAGCATCTGAAAAGCCCTGTGGTGGCAGAGTTCCTCGGATTTAAGAACAACACGAAATACACAGAGAGCAAATTAGAAGAGACTATCATCAATCACCTGATACCTTTCATGATGGAGCTGGGAAAGGGCTTTGCGCTAGTAGACCGTCAGAAACGCATTCATACCGAGAAAGACGATTACTATATCAATATGGTATTCTACAACTACAACATGCGGAGCTTTGTACTGATTGACCTAAAGACCACGAAGCTTTGCCATCAGGATGTGGGTCAAATGGATATGTACGTAAGGATGTATGATGAAATGATGTGTCCGCAAGGGCATAACCCCACTATCGGGCTTATCCTTTGTGCAGACACCGATGACGATGTGGCACACTATTCTGTGCTGAATGGTAGCGATCAACTCTTTGCCGCCAAGTATCTGACATACATGCCAAAGCGGGAAGATCTGCGACGCGAGATTGAACAGCAGAAAGAATTCTACCGCCTGCAACACAAACAGATTGAACAGGAGAGAGACAAAAAATTGGAGTGTTAGATATACTGTGTGTATTCAGACCTTTGTGATTCTCAAAGGCACGGCTGCACCGTAACACTTACGTCACTACCCCGGCCTCCGGCCACCCGTTGGAGGCTACGCCTCCTTTCTCCTCCTCATTCCGCAGAAAGATGCCTCGGACTTGACTCGTCTCTATCAGGCACTTCATTCGGCCGTTCTTCGACAAAACACGCCTTTGACCGAATGAGCTCCGAATGAAGGCCGAATGAGCTCCGAATGAGCTCCGAACAAAAGACGAAGTGAAGCGTGTAGACCTCCGTACCCCATCCGTACCCCCTCCGACGATGTAGCGTAGATCCTCCGAGGATGTAGCGAGGATCCTCCGTACCTCCTAGCTTGATCTCTGCTTAATGTCGGCTTGATGTCAGCTCATACTGATTAGCTTGACAGACTTTCTCCATTCGTACTACCCAGCTTGTCATGCCATACTGAATCGCTTGACAACCCATAGCACAAAAAGCCTATAAGGACACTCTCAAACATGAACATGGGTTCATAGCCACATGAAGCCTGCTGGAATGGTCCACGAACATAGGTTCATTGGCCATTCCAGCGGGCTTCTTTTTTTGGCCATTTCTCCGCCTACGCTACGCCTAAGGTACAAAATAGGTGTTTTGCTGACTACGTTGACTTAGATTTTCACATTTTGTTTTTACGACTGATCCAAGTTGACGGGTTAATAATTGACGACTGGTTTAAGTTGTCAGTCTGTGTGTGTTTCGTGGCAGGTGGGTGTCATCATCAGGGAAAACCAGACGGGTGCCGCGAGGGTATATGTGGCATCTTCTCCCATGGGCGTAGCCCCTGGTCTACCAAGCCCCGCTGGCCTGCGGCCTGCACATTGCTATGACGCTGCATGTAGACACATTCAATGCTTCCCTACACATAATGCCTCGCAACATCTGGACCAAAAACTTCCAAAATTTCAGTCCACCTCCCCCTTTGAGTGCGACATCCTCAAAACTTACATTATAACATTTTTGCAATTTTTTGCCCAATCAATGCAACTTTCTTTCTGAAAAGTGCAATTAATTAAATTATTGTTTTTCAACAAATTGCATTTAATTTCAGTATTGATTTTTCAGTTAGGATGTCGTAACTTTGCAGACAGTAAAAACCTTAAATTATAATAGTATGGACAACAATTTACTTCCCGAAGTGGAAAAGAAAATCATCACTCTGCGTAATCAGCAGGTGATACTGGATTCAGACGTGGCAGATCTGTATGGTGTAGAAACCAAACAGATTAACAAATCAGTTAAAAACAACCCTGAAAAGTTTCCTGAAGGATATGTTTTTGAACTATTGGATACGGAGAGAGATGAACTGGTGAAAAATTTTCACCGGTTCGAAAAACAAAAACACTCTACTGTTGTCCCTAAAGCTTTCACCGAAAAGGGACTCTACATGCTTGCCACTATTCTGAAAAGTCCTAAAGCGGTGGAAACCACCATTGCTATTGTGGAAGCATACGCCAAGTTGAAGGAACTTTCAAGGGTATTAGTGGAAGTTCCTCAATATGAGGATAAAAGTACAGAGCAACAAGTCCTCCTGCACCGCGGCGGTCAACTGGTAGAGGACATCATTAGCGACATCCTACCAAAACAAAGCAGCGAAACCTCTTTTGAGCTGAACCTGGCAATGTTCAAGTTCAAACACTCAGTAAAAAGGGAAAATGATGATGAAATTCAGAGATTAAAGGAAGAGGTAGCAAAGCTAAAGAAAAAAATGAACCCATAATGCTGCGTGCGGGATACTAGATGGTACGGCTTCGCCGTAAATATTAACGTCACTACCCCGGCCTCCGGCCACCCGTTGGAGGCTACGCCTCCTTTCTCCTCCTCGCTCGGCATAGCCCATGCAAGCATGGCTCTGCACTCGCTCCTTCGTCGAATCTAATTGAAGGGGAATTGTAAATGCCCGTCAGGCCAAGATATGATGACGCGTGCGGGGGCAAGGCCGACGGTTGGGGCGTACGGGCCTGTGCGGCTGCACTTACCGTCGGCTTGATTTTTTGGTTACTTTTCTATCAAGAGAAAAGTAACCAAAAAATAGTTATAATATAAATAAAAAAAATAACCAAGTCAGAGAATTTCTAACTCTGATGTAACTCTGACCTAAGTCTGACTTAACACTGATGTGAATATAACCCGGATTTGGTTATAATGGATTAAATAAAATCGGTCGACGGTCAATGGTCAATTTTCACGAATTTCACAAGCTCACGGTGACCATCGGGGTATGTGGCCTGCAGAAAATAGACTCCGGCATTCAAATGGGTGATATCAAGCCTTGCGGGACAAGTACAGAGTCTCTTCATGACGAGAACGCCCCTGACATCATAAATCTCCACCCAAAGAGGAACGTCACTATCAGTTTCTATGATGAGATAATTCTCCGCAGGATTGGGACGAATGTATAGTTGATAGTTGACAGTTGACAATTGAGAGTTGGGAATAGAGAGGGAGGCGGTGTCGATGACATAAACAGTGACTGAACTGCGGGGGCTGACACACAGCAAAAAGTCGTCCTGATAGTGCTCTTCGAGATAATAGCTTGTGGTGTCGAAAAGAACGGGTGTGGTAAAGGTGTTGCCGACGGCGATGGCTTGAGTGGCGGTATCGGAGTCGTACCACCAGACCTCGTTCTGCGAGAGTGCGACGACTGTCGTCTGCATGCCGGCAAGGATATACTGGTCGAAGGCCACCGGCTCTTCCACCTGCGGCAGGAGCTCCACATCATGCCTGATGCCTACCCCAGGACGGGTGGTAATGGTGAAGGTGGCCGTCTGGTAACAGGGAGCGGAAACCTCAACAGTGTAAGTGCCAGCCATAATGGGACGGTGATAGACGCCCAACGGCAAATGCGATAAGACCTCGGAATGGAAATAGTCGTGATTGACAACCTTAATCATCGCCTCCACTGGCTCACCGGTAACAGCGTCGGTCACTGTTCCCCAGAAACCGTAGCTGCACTCAGTGGCATAACTCAGCAGCGCATCCTTGCTTTTGTCCCAGAAAGTGGGTAGCACAAGGGTATCTGTAATCACCGACAAGTAGCTCATCTCTATGGTTACCTCACGGCAGCGCTGGTAGTAAGTCATATAATCCTGCCGGCTGCCGAAAACATCGCTCCAGTCCGCGCCTTCAATAACCGAACGTCCGCGGTAATCGCCATAAAGATAGGCAGTGTCGATGGCCTGACAAAGCGAGGCGTAGTTCTGGCCCGTGTATCGGAACCAGTCGGCATCGGCATGAGGGCGCTGTGCGGTAGTCCATGCATCCCACGGGTAGTTCACGATCTCGGCACCGCAATGGAAATTCACCGACATGACGAAATGTATCGGTGTAACCCAGTCGATGATGGCCTGCGTCTCGGGTTGAATGTTAGCGGCTCCCTCTATACCCGGCAGATACGGATAATTGCAGTTGAGTTGCACATCGTTGTAGTTGTGGTAGGTGGAATGGATGCCGTCTTTCAATATCAGGTCATTGTTCAGATGATAGGTACCGTCAGGGTTCTCAAGCGGACAGATGTAAAGGTCCACATTGTCCAGTAGCCGCTGCACTGCGCTATCAGTGGTAGCATTATGCAGGATATAGTCAGCCAGACGCAGCATCGTGTAATAGCACACCACCTCCCAGCCATGTATCGTTGACGAATAAAGAAAGGCCGGCTTGGTGGTGGTCTGACCCAGCGTGTTGCTGATATGGATAGCAAAGATGGAATGGTGCAGGTCGGGGTGCGGCGTAGTGTCGAGGATGGTGTCAATCTGGCAGAGGTTGGGGAAGGAGTCCTGGAAGTGCTGCAACAGCTGGGTGTACACCTCGTAGGTCGGGAACTTGTTCCAGCGTAGCATCTCCTCCAAGGTGGTAGCCATGTGGTGGGTGGTGAGGTCTCTGCTGCCATCCAAATTTTCCGGCACTATATTAACGTCTCTATCCTGCCGACGGTCCAGCTCTCTCTCCTCCGATATCGACTCATGACGGTATGCGTTTCCGGACTGTTCTATGCTCCGTCGTCCTCGGATGGTGAGGTCGTCCAAGCAGAACACATATTGGTCGTGCGACACACAATGCACCGCCACATACTTGGCCTGTGCGGGCACCATGAAGGAGTATTCCGTCCAAGCGGCAGTCGTGGTAAATGTGTCGCAATGCAAGGGGATGAAACTCGCAGCAGTGGCATTGGTGAGCGAATAGGCCACCACGAACTTCTCATCGGGGAAGCGGTCGGCGAAACTGCGGGCAAAGAAGGAGAAGGTAAATGGCTCACAGAAATTCAGCTCTGGACTCACAATCCAATCGTCGTTAGCCCTGTCAGAATGATATGGGCTTCCAAAGAATTTGTGACCCGAATGCGCCGTGGTGTTGTATTGGTTTCCAACGAGGAGGTAGTCATCTAACACGACAAAAGCCATCGGGGACCCTTCGTTGGGGAAATTCAGGAGATTGTAGGTGGCCGTAGGGGCCGCATCACCGTCAATATAACTCCACCCCACCGTTCCCGGGGAGTTTACCGCACCAAACTCATGTCCTTCGACATCATCGAAAATCACCACCTCTTCAGTGGTGGAGCTGCTGTCTGACGAAGGCGGGGTTACGATGATGCCATTAGGCAAATGTAGGTCGTCAATCCACACACAATCGGAACCCTTGCTTTTCGTCTGGTTCTTTGTATAGCAGAATTTAAGGGTATGGAAACCGGCAGAAATAGGACATTGGAACTCGCTCCATTCGACATACCCAGCCAGCGATTCGCGCAACTCGCCGTCAAGCCAGAAAAGAAAGCGACCACTTCCCTCTGCTGAGAAAACTTTACGGTAATAAGAGAGTGTGCCAGGATCCGTCAAATACACCGCCAGCTGCAGCTCCGACACCGTGTTCAACGTGTAATAGTTGCCGCTGCGGGCACAGTAACGGCCACTGTGGGCTCCCTCGCTGGTGACCTCCCAACGGTATTGCGTTCCCGGACGCTCCCACGCCAGTCCTGTGAAATCGCCACTTTCCCAATCCTCCGTCAACGATGAATCCATCTGCGCCGCCAAAGGAAGCATCCCTGCGGTAATCATGAATAGCATGAACAGAACCCTTTTCATAAATCCGTGAAATTTTGATTATGAAAGTGCAAAGGTACTCATTTTTTTATCATTATCAATAAAAACATTTATGCTAACAATGACACCAGTTCATCGCTGATGTTGTTGCCAATCTGACGACAGACATCCTGGCTCCAGCGTTGCGCCATCTCGATGCGCGAGGCTTGGTCTTCTGAACCTTTCATCATAGCATAGATGTATCCAGCATTGAAATTATCGCCGGCACCGACCGTGCTGACCGTCTCTATCGCTTGCACAGGATAGGTCTCGCAGTTGTCAGGCGTAAAAATGCGAATTGAACGAGCCCCATCGGTCAGTATCAGCGTGCTGCAAAAACGACTTACCCGCTCGTAGATGGACTCACCATCGTGCAAACCATACAGATAATCGAAATCCTCCATCGAGCCTCGCACCACATCAGCCAGCCGCATGTTTTCCTCAATATTCGCCATCACGTCCGGTATATCCGGTATATGTGTTTTGCGGAAATTGATATCATAATAGAGCCATGCACCCGCTTTACGCGCATTATGCAACATAGAGCTGACCGCAGGACGAATGGCAGGATTGATGGCGAAGAAGGAGCCGAAGAGCACCACATCATCATGTTGTATTTGCGGCAACTTACCGTCCAATGCCACAGAAGCATGGTCTTTGTAAAACACATACTGTGCATCGTTATGCTCGTCCAAAAATGCCAGCGTGATATGCGATTTAACCCCTTCGTGACGACACACAAACTCTGACGAAACACCGTTTTCTACCAGAAAGCGACAAATGATGTCACCTATATGGTCGCCGCCCACCTCCGTCACCATAATACAAGGCACACCTGCCCGTCCAAGCGAGACGATGCTGTTGAATGTCGAGCCTCCTGGCACGGCTTTCTGCGGCTGGTCATCCTTGAACAGGATATCCAACACAGTTTCTCCTATCCCTATTACGCGATTTTTGGTCATAATCAGCTATTTCATAAATCGGGGAATCTGGTTCTTTTATCACGTCCTCCGTGCGGGGCAATGGCTATTCAACCTTCATCCAGATGCGGCAGACCTCACGCTGGTCATCAGCGGCATATACCGAATGGATTGAACCTGTCTCATCCAGTTGCTGGTGACCCATAAAATATTGGTTTCCAGGAAATAATTGCGAAATAAAATGAACCGAAACTTCCTGGATATCATGATGCAGGAAGAAATCATGTCCCATCTCATCCATCACCCACTGCAAATACTTGGTATTGTTGACATGCTCGTTGAGGTCAATATCGGAATGCTGCACCTTATGATACACTGGATTTTCAGGCATTGGAGCAGCGGGAAGGCGGGGGAATGACTTCACAATCATGGCATCGTCCTTGAGGGGAAAACGGTCATCACGGTCAAAATCCTCCAACTTCACTGGCTTCGACTCTTTATCAATGATAGCCCAAATGGAGGTGCCCCTGACAACAATCTCCCCCGCTTCGTCAAACACCAGAAAATCACGAGGTTGAGAGATGAAACTATGAGGTTTCTCCCAAGTCTTGATGGTCAGTTTCTCATGCCATTGCGGCATTCGCTCCACATGCACATGCATGCGGGTGAGTACCCAAAACAAGTTATAAGGTTTCAAATCTATACCACTCAAATGAAAGTGGTCGCAATGGGCGGCAGCGGATTCCTGCAAAATGCAAAACAACGACACTGGTGTCATTTCCACACGGCTATCCACCATGTGAATCGGCACCTGTATCGGCATAACAAACTTTCCTTCTTCTATCATTATCTCTTAAATCGAATCTATCTTCTCTTGAACAGGGCTATCAGCTCTTTCACATAATCCCTGTCGGTATAAAAATCCGCCATATCCACCCCTACCTTTCTGAACAATTCGGCATTCTTCTCCTGCTGGCGTTTCCACCAATGCTCGTAGGCCATACGGGTCAGCCGGTCGGAAGTATCGGTGAGGCTGTACGTGCCGGTTTCAGGGTCTTTAAGCTGCATGAGGCCCAAATCGGGCAACTGTGACTCGCCACGGTCCATCACATGCAAAGCCACGATATCATGCTTCTCTGAAGCAATCTTCAGCGCCTGCTCGAAATCGCAATTCACGAAGTCGGAGATGACAAAAGCGGTGCATTTTTTCTTGATGGCATTCGTCAAGTAGCGCAACGGCTCTGCCAAATCCGTCTTGGCCTGCGAGGGTTTATAATTTACCAACTCTCTGATGATACGCAAGATATGCGAACGGCCTTTCTTCGGAGGGATGAACTTCTCCACACGATCGCTGAAGAAAATCACACCCACCTTGTCGTTGTTGTTGATAGCGGAAAACGACAGCACAGCAGCCAACTCGGTAATCAAGTCAGCTTTGAACTCATTGCGGGTGCCGAAGAGGTTGGAGCCGCTCACATCGATGAGCAGCATGACCGTCAGCTCGCGTTCCTCCTCAAAAATCTTGACATACGGGTGGTTCAGACGGGCGGTCACATTCCAGTCGATAAAGCGCACATCATCGCCATACTGGTACTCGCGTACCTCGCTGAACGCCATACCTCTGCCCTTGAACGCACTGTGGTACTCGCCCGCAAAAATCTGCTGCGACAGCGCCTTGGTGCGTATCTCTATCTTCCTGACTTTCTTTAATAATTCCGTTGAATCCATCTTTTTGATTACAAGATTACAAGATTACAGGATTTAGGTTTTAGATTTTCTATCACCTAATCACTATTTTCTGACCCCTGACCACTGATCACTATTAAGGAACTTCTACTGTATTCAGGATTTCACTGATAATATTGTCACTGGTAATGTTCTCGGCTTCGGCCTCGTAGGATAAACCGATACGATGGCGGATCACATCGTGGCAGATGGCACGGATATCCTCGGGAATCACATAGCCACGGCGTTTGATGAAGGCGTAGGCCTGAGCCGCCAATGCCAAGTTAATGGTAGCACGCGGAGAAGCACCATACGAAATCATATTGGTAAACTTATCCAACTTATAATCAGCAGGATAACGGGTAGCAAACACGATATCTGCAATATAGTTGGAAATTTTCTCGTCGATATACACCTCTTTCACTATCTGGCGGGCCTTGATGATATCCTCGGGTTTCAGCACCGTGTTGGTAGTGGGGAATTTGTTTTCCAGATGCTGCGAAAGGATGTCTTTCTCTTCCGCTTTGGAAGGATAGGAAATCACCACTTTCATCATGAAACGGTCCACTTGAGCTTCGGGAAGCGGATAGGTACCTTCCTGTTCAATGGGGTTTTGGGTAGCCATCACGAGGAAAGGCTCTTCGAGTTTGAAGGTAGTCTCACCGATGGTCACCTGACGTTCCTGCATAGCCTCCAACAAAGCGCTCTGCACCTTAGCGGGGGCACGGTTGATTTCGTCGGCCAGGATGAAATTGGCGAAAATAGGGCCTTTTTTCACCACAAAATTCTCATTTTTCTGGCTGTAAATCATCGTACCCAGCAAGTCGGCCGGCAATAGGTCGGGGGTAAACTGGATACGGCTGAACTTGGCATCAATCACATTAGCCAGCGATTTGATGGCCAAGGTTTTGGCAAGGCCCGGCACACCTTCCAGCAGGATGTGTCCGTTGGACAGCAAGCCAATGAGGAGTCGTTCCACCATCGACTTCTGACCCACAATCACCTTGCCCATTTCCATGTTGATGATATCAACAAAGGAACTTTCACGCTGAATGCGCTCATTCAATTCTCTAATGTCAATAGTATTATTCATAGTGATATAATTGAATTTTATTCCAAAGAGTATAAACGATATTCCGCATCGAAATATTTTACAAAAGTACAAAAATATTTAATGTGAAAAACTATCACTACGCTTCAAGCAATTCTGGCTCCGACAGGAACTCGTATATGCCCATCATCACAATGCCGCTCTCGTCGCGACGCAGCTTCATGCGCTCGCCTACGACAACAATCTTCTTGAACGAGTCGCCAATCTGCTGCAACGACCGTTTCTCTTGCTGCACCTTTTCGTCGTCGGGCAAACGGTAGGCCGACTGTAGGTAGTAGCGGCGCGAACCAAGGTTGCAAACGAAATCGACTTCCAAGGTCACCCGGCGCAGCTTGCCCTCTTCGTCTTTCACTCGAATGCCAACATTGCCCACATCCACCAGAAATCCCCTTTGGCGCATCTCATTGTATACAACGTTCTCCATTAAGTGGTTCTCTTCAGTCTGGCGGAACGACAGAATGGCATTGCGCAGCCCCAAGTCCTTGAAATAATACTTGGGGGTGGTGCCAATATACTTCTTTCCTTTGATGTCGTAACGCTCTGACTTCTCAATCATGAAGGCATTCTCAAGATAGCCGATGTAAGTCTCGATAGTCTTGTCGGTGATGTCGTTCAGCCTCTTCACGCTCTTGAAGGTGTTGGCCAGATTGGTGGGATTGACGGGACTGCCGACACTCGAGGCTAGTATGCGCACCAATTCCTCAAACTCAGCCTTGAATTCGATATCATAGCGCTCGTATATATCGCTTAGATAGACGGTGCGGTATAGGTTGCGCAAATAGGCTGCCTTCTTGTCGTCGCCCTTAATGGAAAGTATTTTCGGCAGGCCTCCGTAGGTGTAGTATTCCTGCCAACCATCGACAATATCGCCTTCATAGGCTGTCATGAACTCGCTGAAGTTCAGGGGCCAAACGTGAATTTCATCGCCGCGTCCACGGAACTCGGTAGCAACATCGTTCGACAAGAAATGGGAATTGGAACCTGTAACATAGACGTCGGCATTCGGCATCTCCACCAGCGAGCCCAACATATCCACGAACTCATCCACCCGCTGCACCTCATCGATGATGATATAATACTGCTCATCGTCCTTCATCTGGCTGTCCACCCATTTCAGCAGGTAGTCGGGGTCTCGGAAAGCCTTCCTGCGTCTGTCTTCCAAGTCGATGATGAGGATATGGCTCTTCGGCACACCCGATTGCAGCAGGTAATCCTTGAATAAAGTCTTCAGCAGATACGACTTGCCCACCCGTCGCAAACCAGTCACGATTTTAATTAGCCCATTGTCTTTTGAGTCGACAAGTTGATTAATATACTTTTTTCTTTCTATCTTCATTTATATCAATTATTTATATTTATAAAACATTTTTTTATTCCGAATTTATGGTAAATTTGCCACTTTTTCGGAATGCAAAGATACAAAAATATTTAATGTGCCAATTAATTAAAAAGGGGAGTTTCGCACTTTGTGCTCAAGGGGAGTGATGCTACGCATCAGGGGAGTCTCGCTACGCTCGAGGGGAGAATATTAATGTGCTAATGAGACAATGTGCCAATGTGCCAATTAAATTAAGGACTAAGAATTAAAAGTTAAGAATGTTGATTCGTTGAATATTTTTATGCGATAAAATCAAAATAAATTTATTGACATTAACTCGCGACCGATACGATGTATTTCTGTTTGTATCTTTGAAACCTGCTTTTCAGACACATACTGTCCCTGTTTATACTGCCGCATAAGTGACGGATTAATCCCTGCCAATTGTGCGAATTTGGTGATATTCAAAAAATTGAAATGATGGAAAAAGGATGGCAGGTCATATTTGTATTCAAAAGACACATTTTGTAATTCATCAGGTATCTTTTCCCCGTCTTCCTGATAAAATCTCAATAATTCCGCCACAGAGTTTTCAAAATCCGATTTTGCTTCTGCCACGGTGGTGCCTTCTCCGATAATAGTTGCTTCGATATCAATAGTATAAACACTGAAACTTCCATCTTTTCCCATCTCTATTAATGCTGTTTTTTTCTTGTTTTTCATATTTTCTCTAGTTCATTAACACTCAATTTGTTTAAGTTTTCTGCCAATCTCCTCAATTCATTCCATTTCATTTCCTTTAGAAATTTCGCTGCAAATATATAACTTTTTTGCAATATATTCACCTGGTTCAACAATTATTTTCCGTTACATCAGAACGCCTGCAAAAGCACAAATAGTTTTTATATATTCAATAATTGTTTTGTAATATTTTTACATAAAATGAAATTTACAAAAATATTTGCATTAGCTAAAATGCCTCACTTTCGCGGCGGGCATTTTTTGCTTCGGTGCATACGACACCTTCGCCGCGACTGTCTACGACTGCCATCTCCAACCCAGGGTAGCGGCGCTCGTACCTCGCACCTCACCCTGGGCTACCAAGCCCAGCAGACCTAAAGGCCTGCATAAAGCCATGTCGCTGCGTGCGTGGACAAAGCCAACGGCAATATAGAATGTCAAAAATTTCCGAATGGAAATTTTTACCTTAACACCGCTTTTGCGAATTGCTTGCTTGGAAAAAAGCGGAGTATGGAGGCTAAAAAGACGACTGTTTGAGCTTGCTTCAGCAAGCGAGTTTCGGCTTTTTAGGCTACAGACGACCGTTTTTCAGCAAGTATATTCGTATGCGGAAAAGCCACTTTTCTTTGCCTCTTTGCATAAACTGCTATCGCTCGAAAGAGAAAACAAGTTTTCTCTTTACTCGCTTACCGCAGTTTTCTTTTGTGGCTGCAAAAGAAAGAGGGTATTAACTTATCATCCCCCAGAAGACATTGCGGCGCATGAGCTCGGCGAGATAGCGGGCAATGGGGGCATTCTCCGGTTTGGAAAGATCAGGATCGTTGTCAAGCAAACTCATGGCCAGGTTGCGGGTATAAACCACCAGCTTCTCGTCTCTCACCAAATCGGCAATCTTAAAGTCCAAAATGCCGCTCTGCTGCGTGCCTTGCAGGTCGCCTGGGCCGCGGAGTTTGAGGTCAATATTGGCAATCTCGAATCCGTCGTTGGTGGATACCATCGCGTCGAGGCGCTGCTTGCTCTCGGTGGTCAGCTTGTTGCCCGACATCAGGATGCAGTACGACTGCTCGCCACCACGGCCTACCCTACCACGCAGCTGGTGCAACTGCGACAGGCCGAACCTTTCAGCATTCTCCACCACCATCACCGTGGCGTTGGGCACATCTATACCCACTTCAATCACCGTTGTAGATAGCAGTATCTGTGTTTCGTTCTTGATAAAACGCTGCATCTCGAAATCCTTCTCTTCGGGCTTCATCTTGCCATGCACGATGCCCAAGGCGTATTCGGGCAACGGAAACGCCTGCGACATGGCCTCATAGCCCGCCATCAAGTCCTGCAGATCCATTTTTTCCGATTCCTGAATCAAGGGATAGACTACAAACACTTGACGGCCTTTACTGATTTCCCGCTTGAGGAAACCATTCAAGCGCAACCGATCCTTCTCAAAATAATGAGCCGTAATAATCGGTTTGCGGCCTTTGGGTAGCTCATCGATGACCGACAAGTCCAAATCGCCATAGAGGGTCATAGCCAGTGTACGCGGAATCGGGGTGGCGGTCATGACCAGTATATGCGGCGGGATAATATTTTTCTTCCACAATTTGGCCCGCTGCTCTACGCCAAAACGATGCTGCTCGTCAATCACCACAAAGCCCAGGTTCTTGAACTGCACCTCATCCTCAATAAGGGCATGGGTGCCTATCAAAATATCTATGTCACCGTTCCGCAGGCCCTCATGAATCTCGCGCCGTTTGGCGGCTTTCGTTGAGCCGGACAGAAACTCCACCCATATGTCCATAGGGGCCAGCATACGCTTCACCGTCTCGTAATGTTGCGTCGCCAATATCTCGGTAGGGGCCATCAGGCACGACTGGAAACCATTGTCCTTGGCAATCAGCATCAGCAACAAAGCCGTAATCGTTTTGCCGCTACCCACATCGCCTTGCAGCAGGCGGTTCATCTGCCTACCGCTGCCCATATCGGCACGGATTTCCTTGATGACCCGCTTCTGCGCATTCGTCAACGGGAAAGGCAAATAGTTGTGATAAAACGTATTGAAATTATCTCCCACCACCGAAAAAACATGACCTTTGTATTTCTTTGAGGTCATTAATTTCAGCTTCAGCAGTTTCAGCTGCGTAAAAAACAGCTCATCAAACTTCAGCCGCAGCTGGGCATCCGACAGGGCTTGCATATCGGCCGGATAATGGATATTGCACAGCGCCTCTTTCAGCGGCATCAGCTTAAGATGCTGGAGGATATTCTCGGACAAACGCTCCCTGATGACATCCTTCACCTGCGGCAACAGGGCCATTACCAGCTTGGATATTGCCTTAGAATCCATCCCTGCACGTTTGGCCTTCTCAGAGGTATTATACAGCGGCTGGAAATTGGTGGGCACCAGCGACTGTGGCTGGTTTTTGGGGTCTATCAGCTCCGGGTGGGTGATATTCCAGCGACGGTTGAACTGCGTCGGCTTGCCGAAAACAATGAACTCACGGTTTTCCCTCAGCATATCCTGCACCCACTTAATGCCATTGAACCACACCAGCTCGAGGGAGCCCGTCTCATCCACGAACTGCGCCACCAGTCGTTTGCCTCGCTGCTGTCCTACCATTTCCACCGAAACAATCTTTCCCTTCAACTGAATATAAGCGCCTTCTGTCTGGATATCAGCAATATGATAAATCTTCGACTTGTCGATATGTCTATAAGGATAATACAACAACAGGTCTTCAAAAGTGAAAATCTCGAACTCTTGCCGCAAGATGTCCGCACGCTTCGGTCCCACTCCTTTCAGGAATTCAATAGGGGTTTCAAGAAGGTCAACCTGGGTCATATAATACCATCATTATTGGAAACGCAAAAATAGTCAAAAAAAAAATACGAAGAAAGAAAAGAAATCATCGAATTCACTAGAAGAACAAAAATAGGAATAATGGTAATAAAAATGCACAAATAATTTAAATTATTCTAAAAAACTATGTTCTTCTGAACAAATTTTAACTTTTTCTTCTTTTTCTGAAAAAAAAAAATATAGAATTGAAAAAAAAGTAGTATCTTTGCAAACTTTCTTTGTAATTGATGAATACTGACTCTACCATGAAACTAAAAAAAGATTATTGGAAAGAAACTATTAATCTAAAGAAACTACTGCTGTGCATGATCGTTTTGTTATCAGTGTCGCTGATCAATGCACAGACCGGCTCTCCCAAAAAATATGCTCACGGTTTCAGTACCGCCACGAGCAATGCGGGAAATGTGAGCTACACGCTGGGACTGCCCTTTGCCAAACAGCTGGAATCCAACTCTTACTCCGTGGACGAAGGGGTGATGCAGGCCCAGCTGATCCGCCTGGATATGGTCCTAGCGGGAGTCCAAAATGACTCTTTGGCCGTCAGCCCCACCCATGTGCAGGACACCTCCGGTTTCTTTTTAGGCTATGATGGTATCGAGAAGATTTTCAATGGAAAGGTGATTCGGGTCTTCCCTGAAGGGCATTACGACTCCACTTCCACCGCCACAGGACATTACAGCTGGAAGGCGGCTTTCAATTACGACAGCCTGAGCACCCTGGTCATGGATATCTGGTCCATCTATGAGCTGTTCGACACCTTATACCTCGACTCTGTGGAGATCCTGACGGATTATGCGCACAATGTGCTGCTGATTCCGGACACTATCAACCAGCCCTTGCACGGCGGTCCCAACACTTACTTCCTGAAAACGGTGGAACATCAAGGGGATAGTATCCGCCATTTCTTCGTCAATTTGTGCGGTGGTCTAGTGGCCGATGCCGACGGGAACAGGTACGCCTCCCTGTATGTCGGTGACCATCCGGAGAAATACTGCTGGACCAAGTCCAACCTGAAGACCACCACTTATGTGTCGGGAGGTGATGTGCCCAACATGATATACAATGGCGGAAACCATACGAACACTGCGGCGAACCTGGCGGTTTACGGCCGTCTTTACAACTGGTATGCCGCGGTGAATCTGCCCGCAGGCAGTCCCGATGATCCGCCAACCACCGTCAACGGCGGTTTCGTGACGGGGCTTTGTCCCGCCGGCTGGCACATCCCGGATTCTGCCAACATGCACAGCCTCAACAGCATCAACAGTTTTGACCTGATGTCCGACATCCTGTGGATAATCCCCGGCAACGACACCGGAGCGGGGTTCTATGCCCTGCCCGCCGGTTACTTTAACGGTACCAAGCACCGCTTCGAGAACTTGCTGGGTGAGACCCACTTCTGGAGTTGCGTCCGACATGGCGTTGACATGGGATGGGTGTGCTCGCTGGTGTTCGGGTGCAACCATTGGCTGGAAGACGAAATATTTGTGGAGAACGGCCTGAGCGTGCGCTGTGTGAAAAACCAGGTATACGATGAAAACGGCCATGAGCTGAACAATTAATCTTGACTACAATAATCAATTATATGATGAAAAAGCTTTTCTTACTGTTCTTTATGTTTGTGCTGGCCTTGACAGTCATGGCGCAAAGTACACAGAAGATTACGTATCAGGCGGTGGTCCGTGACGGTGCCAACCGATTGGTAGTCCACACTCCCGTCAGAGTGGATGTGACCATCACGTATTCATCGGGAAGTTATTTCGAAAGCCTGAAGGACACCACCAATGCGAACGGTCTGATGTACGTGCTCATCGGCGGCAATCCCGGCTTTGAGTCCATCAATTGGGAGAACGCCCTCATCAAGACGGTGGTGACCATCGATGGCGGCGAAACGGTGACCGACGAAGTGCTCATGACGGCAGTGCCGTATGCCCTGCAAGCCAATTACACCATGAATGTGAGCCCGACAGCCCCGACCATTGTAGCTGTCTATAACCAGTTGCAGGCCGACAGCCTGGCCTTGGCGAACCGCATTGCGGCGGAAAGGGCCCATTTGGATGACACACTGAACAATTATCTCACGATTAACGCTCTTTGCGACAGCATCGTGAACTGTGACATCATCACCAACCTTCAGCATGCGGACTCTGTGTTAAGCACCCGTTTCGCCAAAGACAGCATAGCTTTGTCGGCAAAGATACACAGTGACAGCATATACTTCAAAGGGCTGATTGACTCCAGTACGACGAACATCACAAACAATACGACGAATATCACGAACAACACGACGAATATTTCGAATATCACGAACTACATCACCCAGCTTCAGGCTACTGACTCTGTGTTAAACGCCCGTTTCGCCAAAGACAGCATAGCTTTGTCGAAGCGATTGGACACACTGTTCACGCATTTGTGCGACAGCATTGAACAATGTGAGCTTATCACCAACCTCCAGAGGGCGGACTCCCTATTGGGTTCCCGCATCACAGCGGACAGCACCAATCTAGCCAACAACTATTACAACAAGGGCAAAATCAACGACACGATCAGTCACCTCCTCAACCAGATGGCCAACACCTCCGGTAACTTGAACAACAACTACTACACCCAGACGGAAATCAACGACACGTTGGGCCATTACACCACCAGCAACAGCATTGACAGCTTGCTGGGGGACTACGAGAAGAAGGCAGAGCTTTGCAACGACGTGATGAGCTGTGCTGGAATTCAGACGATGCAGACCAACATCACCAATGTGGCTAATAACCTCGACAGCTCGAAGGTGAACATCCGTAACGAAATCAACAACAAGGTCACCATGCTCCAAAATGCTGACTCTGTGTTGGCAGCCCGCATCACTAGAGACAGTATCCTCTCCTACAGGACAGACTCCTTGTTGAGTATGCGCATCACCAGAGACAGCATCTTGTCCTATAAAACGGATTCCATACTTGCATCCCGTATCACTAGAGACAGCATCTTGTCCTACAAAGCAGACTCTGTTCTTTCTGCCCGTATCACAGCGGACAGCACCAATTTGGCCAATAACTACTACAACAAGGGCAAAATCAACGACACGATCGCTCACATTCTCAACCAGATAGACAATACTTCCGGCAACTTGAACAACAACTACTACACCCAGGTGGAAATCAACGACACGTTGGGCCATTACACCACCAGCAACAGCATTGACAGCTTGCTGGGGGACTACGAGAAGAAGACAGAGCTTTGCAACGACGTGATGAGCTGTACTGGAATTCAGACGATGCAGACCAATATCACCAATGTGGCCAACAACCTTGACAGCACGAAGGTGAACATCCGTAACGAAATCAACAACAAGGTCACCAAGCTCCAAAATGCTG
>Ga0310786_10001234_pt1 | contig 41111 bp, 28 predicted proteins | sample AusTroGonzalo_MG_FD_203881 | JGI IMG/M metagenome (GOLD analysis project Ga0310786, IMG submission 203881) | Bovine rumen microbial communities from tropical cattle in Woodstock, Queensland, Australia - Gonzalo_03 (v2) (version 2) | ecosystem: Host-associated > Mammals > Digestive system >... | reverse complement strand
CGAGGCTGCGTACATTGCCGTCGCGCTCGGCTGTGGCTTCATTGAGTTCCGTCTCAAGGCGCTTCCTGTCGTTACGGCCTGCTGTTGAAAGGCTGGTTTCTATGCCGCTGATCTCATTGTCGGAGGCCGTTATCCTCTGTTCATACTCCGTCTGGAGCGAAACAGAAGTTTGTAGTTTTTTTGTATCTACCTTATTTTGAGCATCATCGATAATATTTTGAGAAACAACATCTGCATCGTTTCCAGAATTTTGGATTTCGTTATTATTCGATGCATAATTATTTCTCTTAAAATCGCTTATTTCATTATGAAGTGAAATTATAGATTCGGTCAAAGCATCGGTTGACTCCACCTCAGATTTATTAGCATGCGAAACAATCTGCATAAGTTCCGAACTTGCCTCCTTCATTTTTTTATTGGCTTCCGACAACAATCTCATCTTCTCGACTTCATCAGAAGACGACTCTGCCATCTGCCTATCCTCCAATGCAGAATAATATACAACATCAGCATGCTGCTTCCTAGACTCGTCTAATTTACTACTTTTTTCATATTTTTCGCTCAAAACATCATAAACACGACTTTCAGCATCATACTCTTGCGACAATGCTACGATACGTTTCTCCACAGCCGCGTCAATCTCTTTTTCTGCCTCAATCAAATTGTTTTCCGACTTCGACGAACGCTTTGCTTCCTCCAGTTTCTTAGTTGCCGAATTAAAGTTCTTATTAATATCAGCCTCTGCTGCCTTGGTTCGTACAGACGAGCGAATATTGGAAATCTCCTTGGTCAAATCTGCCAGTTCCTTACTTTCTGTTTGCTGATATTTAATTATTTCACGCATTGCATTGACATTCGAAACAATCTGACCATCAATATCAGATTTTACTTTTTCAAGCAATTTCACATCCTTATCATTTGCTGTACCCGAAGTTGTTTTTTCGCTTACCTTAGCTTCCAAAGCTTTCGATTTTTCAATCAAATCCTGTGTTGAAGACACTACATCCCGCCATTCATCGGAATTGACCTTAACCAGCTTCATCGAATTGTAATCTTCAATAGCTCCTGAAACATAAGGATTTGTCTCATAAACCAATGCAGCCTCAACAGTCTTCTCATTTTTATCTATTCGCGCTTGCGTTTCGTTTATCTGCTTAATAATTTCAGCCTTATCTTCATCGGATTCAGTCTCATCAAAACGACGTTCCAATTTAGCCTTTGCTGTATACAACGAATCAGTTTGCGCCATAGTCTCAATAATCTTTGAAGTGGATTCTGAAACATTATTCTTCATAGAAACGACATCACGAGCAGCAGATTTATTAGTCTGCTTAGTAGTTGTTATAGACTCATAATCGATAACTTCAGAATACAGACTTTCGTCATTCTCAACCATATTTTCATATTCTTCCTGAACTTTGGTTTCCTCCTCGCTAATAAAGTTCTGCAAATCTAAAATTTCGCTTGATCCTATTTCATCAACTTCATCCAAATCATTCAAATCAATTGTAGATATAAATTCGTCAACACTTTCGAGCATTTTTATAGCCTCATCGGCCTTTTCAATCATAGAATTCAAACGTCTAGCCTCAACCTGCATTTTTTTCATGCTATTTATCGCATCAACTTTTGAATTTTCCAACGCCTTATGCTCATTTATATAATGTTCCTTGAGTTCTGGATCAGTTTCATTCTGTATCATCCGCATCTTTGCGTCAAGCTTCTCGTTTATTTCACGCAAATTCTTTTGATCCTTAGCCATGCTCTTATTGAACTTTTTCAAAGCATCCTCGGCATTTTTCTTATCGTTTTTCTTTTCGGCAATAAGAGCCTCAAGCGGTGACTTTACATTTACCTTTTCAACAGCAACATTTAAATTCTGCAACTTAAATTCATATTGACTGCTTCCTGTTTCAAGCGAATCAAGAGAACTCATCTCCTTATTACAGTTTTCTAGAGTCGGCTTTGCCGTATTGTAAACAGAATTGAACTTCTGCGCCAAATCGTAATATGTAACAACAGAATTAGCCATCTTGGTCAGTTCCAAACCCGATGTACCACCCTCATCCCGCAATTCTCTGATTTTAGCAGATGTTATTCGTGCATACGCGCCTAATTTCTTTGAATAATCCAGATAATCAGAAATTGCATCAATCTTTTCGTCGAGCATTGTCTTTGTTGAAACAAAAATGTCTGTTGTATCAACTTCGTGCTGTATAATCTCCTCCTCATGATTATCCGAGACTACTACAGGAGTGGTATTTTCTTTATGCTCCTGCAAAACCTTTTCATACTCTGCTTCAGCACCAGGCGTTACAGGCAATTCTGCTTGCTCAGCCAATATCTCCTCAGTTTCAATTTTCACCATCTCAGGATTTGCTTCGATGACATACCGGCATACCATCACCATTCCATCCTTTGAGGACCTGTCAGATGCAAAAAATGCAGAACCGCCATTCGACTCTATGGCATACATAAAATCATCGTATGGTGTATTTATGGGGAAACCAAGATTTTCCGGTTCCATCCACTCTCCTGTTGCTGCATTATATTCAGACTTAAAAATATCATATCCACCTATGCTGTTATGTCCTTTCGAGGCAAAATACAACGTCCCGTCTGACGAAAGGAAAGGAAACGCCTCATCGAAATTAGTATTAACGTGACCTTTCAGCGGTTGCAAAGATGACCATCCCTCATCACCTTTTTTAGAAATATAAATATCAAGGCCAGACTTCATATCGTTACCGTATGAGCTCACAAAAGCAATGGTATCAAGCACATAAACAAGATCTACATCCTTATTGTTCTTGTCGTTTTTCAATCGGAAGAAATCCGGTTTCACAACAATATTTCCATCAAGAATCTTTCTGCCGTACGAAAAATGGAAATTGCTACGCTTCACCTTGCTATTAGACATAACCTTCAAGACGTATGAATACTGTCCCAAATCGGAAGCCTTTTCTGCTATTGATTTCAATGCATCCACTTCTGCTATCTTAGGAGACTTGCCCTTGGTTGTCTCGACAAGATATTTCCTATACCTGTCATAGTAGGTAATTGCCTTGGTAAACAAGTACTTTCTATGATAAGCAAGCCCTGTATAATAGTCGGCTTCGTACAGCTTGTTGTCGTAGGCAAGAGCAAGACACTTTATAGCCTTGTCGTACTCCGAACGCATCATAACCATTGTCGCGCCACAATAAAAACTAAACACAGGATCGTCCCAATAGTTACTATGCAACTGCGAAAATCCCATATATGCGTTGACATAGTCGGCCGTCTCAAAATATGCAACGCTTGCACTGAACAGCGACATTTCAGACTTGGAGTATTTCTTGACATCCACAAGCTTTACATACTGAGCCGACAGATTTCCGACACAGACCAACAGCAAAAATGCCAACGAAACAAATATTTTCTCTAACTCTTTCAACAAGTTACAATTTTGCCATTATAGCATATAATACAATGCAAAGCTATTGAAATAAATTTAATTATCAACAAGTTTTCAACAATTATATTTTATGAGAAAGGGAAGTGACAATCTGCTGCATAAATTTTTGAATCTTCGAATCTTCAAATTATCAAATCTTTCCTTACCTTTGCACCCGATGAACAAACTTTCAGTAATAGTTCCATGCTTCAACGAGGAAGCCGTACTGGAGAAAAGCCCGGCAATCATCCGCGAAAAGATAAAATCGCTCGCCGATTCGGGAAAAATATCCAGCGACAGTTTCATCCTTTTCATTGATGACGGCAGCACCGACCGCACATGGGACATCATATCGCAGCTTTGCCACGATGACAAAACTTTCTGCGGACTGAAACTCTCGTGCAACAACGGTCACCAGAATGCCCTGCTCGCAGGATTGCAGTTCGTAGCCGACAAATGCGATACCTGCATCAGTATCGACGCTGACCTTCAGGACGATATAAACGCAATGGACTCTATGATCGACAAATTCGACGAGGGCTTCGAAATCGTCTATGGCGTACGCAACTCGCGCAAAACCGACAACTTTCTGAAACGCTGGTCGGCACGATTCTTCTATTGGTTTATGTTGCTGCTCGGCACAAAGACCATCCCCAACCATGCCGATTTCCGTCTGATGTCGAAAAAAGCAATTGGTGCCTTGCTCAACTACAAGGAGAAAAACATTTTCCTTCGCGGAATAATCCCATCAATGGGCTTCCGAAACTGCTTCGTTTACTACGACAGACAAAAACGCATTGCAGGGAAAACGAAATTCTCGCTCGGCAAAATGACAAACCTTGCGCTTTTCGGCATAACATCATTCAGCACCAGACCATTACGTTTGATTTTCCTTATCGGTGTATTAAGTTTCTTAATAAGTATCGCCTCATTCATTTATGTGCTGTGGTCGTATCTTGGTGGCGATAGCGTCAAGGGCTGGACTTCACTTATTGCCTCCATCTGGTTTCTCGGCTCAATAATAATAATGTCGATTGGCATCATCGGCGAATACATAGGCCGCATCTACAGCGAAGTGAAAAATCGTCCGCCATATAATGTGGAAAGAGTGATATATGAGGAAGAGAAAGAAGATGATTGAGGTGGTTTTAATGAGCTAAATGGCTTGAATGCAAAAGGCTAATTATCGAGCAGAAGACCTGTCTGACAACCAGCCAGACCCTTAGACTGCGAGGCTGTTAGCCAGCAAGACCAAACCATAAACATAGAAACATTCAAATGGGCGAAGCCATTCAAACCCAGAAACGGCGAAGCCATTGAAACTTAGAAACGGCTTTGGCCATTGAAACGTGAAACTTTCAAACTCTCCTACTTTCCTTTCCCCGATTTCACCTCAATCTTCAGACGCTTGCCCATAAACCTACGGTTCTTGAACACCCTGATAACCTTTTCCTGTAAATCGGAATCGACCTCAAAGAAAGTATGTCCTGTAAGTATCTCTATCTTACCGACCTCAGCACCAGCAAGCAAATCACTCGAATTGATGACATCCATCAACTTCATCTTGGTAAGACCATCCTTCTCCCCTACCGTAATGAAGAATTTTGTATATTTCATCTTGCGACTGCGCTTGTCAAACTTATCATCACCCGACCTGCGTGAACCGCCTTTCTTTTCGTCTTGCTTGCGGCCTTTGCCCTTCTTGTCCTTGTCGTAGATGTTAATGTCGGCTGCACCCTTGTAGTAGTTAAGGAAGCGGTTGAACTCAGTGGAAACAAACCTCTTGATTAGTTCTTCCCTATCGAGCGACTGCAATCTTAGCATAATGGCAGGAAGAAAATCCTTTATCTGGTTGTCGATTGTCTCTATCGCCATCACCTTGTCAATCATTGACATAAGCTGAATCATACAGATTTCCTTGCCATCAGGAATTTTCTTGCGGACAATTTCCTTCTTGAGCAACTTTTCTATTTCACGGATTTTGTGTTCCTCGCGAGTATGGACAATCGTCACGCACATTCCACGTTTACCTGCTCGACCTGTTCGTCCGCTTCGGTGGATATATGTTTCGCGCTCGTCGGGAAGATTATAGTTGATGATATGCGTTAGGTCGTTGACATCGATTCCGCGCGCAGCCACGTCAGTAGCCACAAGAATCTGCAAATGTTTGGAACGGAACTTTGCCATTACCATGTCGCGCTGAGCCTGCGACAAATCGCCATGCAGCGAATCGGCATTGTAGCCGTCCTGTATCAACTTGTCGGCAACTTCCTGAGTTTCCTTGCGGGTACGGCAGAAGACAATTCCATAGATGTTCGGATTGATGTCAACTACGCGCTTTAGTGCAAGATAGCGGTTCTTGGCACTGACGAGATAATACACATGGTCAACATTTTCGGCACCAGAATTTTTCTTTCCCACCGAAATTTCCATTGGTTGCATCATGTAGTCCTCGGCTATGCGACGAATGTCGTCAGGCATAGTAGCCGAAAACAAGAGCGTCTGCTTGAAGTCGGGCGTAGTTGACAGAATATTGTCCAAATCCTCCTTGAAACCCATGTCGAGCATTTCGTCTGCCTCATCGAGAACCAATGTCTTTATTTTGCCGATTTTCAAAGCTTTGCGTTCAATCAAATCCATCACGCGGCCAGGCGTTCCCACCACGATGTGCGCACCAGCCTTCAGCGACTTTATCTGCGGTTCGATTGAAGCGCCACCATACACGGCAACAATCTTCACTTCGGGCAAAAATTCGGCAAACGAAATCAAGTCCTTGGCAATCTGAACGCAAAGTTCGCGCGTTGGCGAAAGGACAATAGCCTGCGTCTGGTTTAAATTTGCATCGATGCGTTCAATTATCGGAAGACCAAAAGCAGCGGTCTTTCCTGTACCGGTCTGCGCCAATCCTATAATATCCTTCTCGGACGACAGCAACTGCGGTATAACTTTTTCCTGTATGGGTGTTGGATTCTCGAAACCGCGCTTTTTTATTGCGGCCAATAATTTTTCGTTCAGCCCAAAATCTTCGAATGATGACATAAAATTTAATTTGGGCACAAAAATACAACTTTATTTACGATTGACGAATTACGATTTACGATTGTGGCTGACAAGATGCAAACGGATTGACGATTTTGTATTGACTCTCATGGTCATTCTGAACTTGTTTCAGTACCTTCAGCTCAGCGAAGCTAATCTGACAACATACAAGAAGAAAGGGAATTGACGAGTTACGAGTTACGATTTTAGATTGCCATCTTTTCCAATCAATTATCCCTAACACACCTTAGACTGAATGGGTTGCTTAGATTAAATCTTTCATACGTCATATTTGGAGAAGAAGTTGACAACCATATGCAATAAATTTCTTCGTTGTCATACATTGTTGTACACCAGAAAAATGCATAGTGACCAAATGAATATTCATTATAAGGATCTCCTGCAGGTAATGCATTGAAATTGGTTTCGCCGAAATTCCCACTTGATGTAAGAAGGCCATCTGCCCATAGGTCAGCCCTTCCTGCTAACTTTGAACCTGCATTACCATACGTGCCACCAAGAGTATTGTTCAGACGCGACCATTCGCCATAACTTGGTACATGCCAGCCATCGGGACAAATTCCCTGAACACCGCTAGGACTGGTACTGCTCGACTCTGCTCCATTCATAATTGCTGGCCAGTTGTACAGATAACCATATAGTTGCACATTAGAAGAACTGTTATTGGGATAATAGCGTAATGGATTTGTGTCATCATCAGAAGAATATCCCAAAGGAATGCTCCCTTCGTAACGCAAATTCTCAGCCATCCATGTTTGCTGTCCTATGGTAACGGTGGCATACGTATTGCCATCGCGCGTATCGGTAAACGAGCCTTGTGGATAAGTAATAGTGTCGTTGCCGGTATCTCCGCCGCCTCCACCTTCGCCAGTATCTCCTCCGCCATTCTGCGACGGGACATACACTGGACGTATTACCATTCCGTATGCCCTGCCAACGCCCCTCAATTCACATGTAGCGTCACTATAATAATACATATAAATCGCACCTCTTGGGTCTTCTGTATATAATGAGCTTGTCCAATAATAAGCCTCATCAAAAAGTGGCGTATATTCGCTATCATCGTACCTAATATCAGATATTGGAATAAATATCTTGTTGCCATTCGGTCCTATGAAATACATGCCATTCGTATAATTTATTGATGTCCACTGATGAGTGCAGTTGCTTATCAACTCGTTAAATTCCTCGGCAGTAGGCATTCTCCAATTTTCTCCTAGATTTACCGTTGCAGCATCGTCCGATGGTTCTAGAACAGTAAGCGTATCAGTAAAACCATTGTTTCCGTACTGCGACATACTGCAATACTTGGTCAATGTATTATATGTTCCGTTGCAATAATCATATATGCTCCAATCGAATACCGACTTTGCAGTAGTCTCTCCCCATGCAAAATAATCTCCATACCCTTCGGGAGTTTCCGCGCCAAGATTGCAAGTTGCCCAAAGAGTTCCGCTTGGCAATCCTAAGTCAATGTACGCGGGGATTTCTGGTGGTTGCACTCCGCCGTCGCCGAAATTAATGTGGCGAGCCTCCCACTTTCCTGTCCTTCCGTTATATACTAGCACATCGCCATCCTGCGGATTCTCAATGTCAACCTCAAAGTTTGGCAACTTCTGGGCGGTAATAGCATAATTTGACGTAAATGCATAAAAACCGCTTGCAATCTCAACAAATCCGAGACTGATAAAATCGCCGGCAATATCGGTCTGATACTCTACCTGCATCCAATAATTGCCATTCTGCCACGGAATTTCCTCGAAAGGCACATTTGTAGAGCCGTTGCAACCACAGGCAAGCACATTACGGTTAATCATAAACGACATAAAACCATTCTCGTTGGTAGTGGTCTGATGGATAGCACAATACACAGGAGTTCCATTCTGTCCGCCCTCGTAGAATGTCACACGCACGGTAACGGTTCGGTTTGCCAACGGCACATTGTCGGAATCGCGCACCGTAGCGGAAAAATTTACAGTCTGCGGAACGCCCTGCGAAAAAGCAGCGACAGCAGAAACTATTATCATAAACAAGAATACCAATCTTTTCATAATCAAAACTTTTTGCGATTAATTATTTCGTACACACCTCACACTAAAACCATAATTTTTCGAATAATCCACTTTTTCAAAATTTACATTATTATAAATTATAATCCAATCTCCAGCACGGTCATCAGTAAACTCGGTTGCCGACCAGAAATTGGTTAAGTGCCCCAACGGCCAACAATTTTCATAGTTACCGCCGAAACCACTTACTCCCAATGCATCAAATCCACTAGAACCAAATTCCGGGACTTGAGTTAGAGCCCCTTGCTCCCATACATCGGAAGCACTTGCAAGTCGAGAAGCAACATTTTGACCTCCAACTGCAAACTGTAAAATAGACCATTCTGCATTGCTTGGCAGATGCCAGCCTTCTGGACAAATTCCTTGCACACCGCTAGGCACTGCATTAGAACTTGATTCCCCATTCATAGCCGCTATCCAGTTATACAGATAACCATAACGACGAACATTATTTTCATCGCCGACAGGATAATACCTATATGCCGTTGTATCACTTAATCCTGTACCCAAAGCAATATCGCCTTCGTAACGAAGATTCTCTGCCATCCAAGTCTGGTCTCCAATTGTAACGGTAGCATATTCGTTGCCATCGCGGCTATCGACTAAAGTTTCTCCTGGCACACCATTATGAATCGGACGAACTCCGTGAGTTGGGTCATATATTGCACGCACAGGATACCCATATTCACGCAAACGTGCATTTGATATCTGACAATAATTTGGATACCATTGAAAAACCCAAGCGTGAGGAGGATAACTATAATCGAGATTACTTGTCCAATATTCGCTCCAATCATCAGGGTATAAATCAAGGTCGTCACCATAATAAGTGCCTGCAAATGGCAGAAATATGCTATTGCCATTTGTACCAGTAAATCTCTTACCATAAACACCGTTCACGGTATCATCAGAAAAAGTACAGCAACTCATCAGTTCGTAATAATCTGCTACTGCAGGAGTTCTCCAGTTCGGCCCCCAATTTACGGTGGCGGCATCATCCGACGGCTCCAACCAGGTAAGGCTGTCAACAAAGCCATTGTAGCCCATTTCCGGGTCTGTGCAATATTTTATCAGATTATTGTTGTTCGCTTCCTCGCAATAGGCGTAGGTGCTCAAATCGTAGTTAGTCTTATTTGATGTTTCGCCCCAAGCATAATAGTTTCCTCGCTCCTCAGGCGCACCAGCACCGATATTGCAAGTTGCCCACTTATTTCCACTCGGCAAACCCAAATCCACAAACTCGCGCACATCGGTAAGGACATTTCCCTGAGTACCGTTGGCATTGTCAATTTCAAAACGGTGCGATTCCCACTTGCCCGTGGCACCATTATACACAAGCACATCGCCATCGCCTGCATCCGACACATCAAGGTCGAAGCCATCAATTTTTCCTGCCACCAAAGCATAATTGGAAACCAAGGAATAGAAACCACTTGCCAGTTCAATATACCCCAAATCGACAAAATCTTCCGCCATATCGGACTGGTACTCAATATGCATCCAATAGGCACCATCGCCCCACGATATTTCATCAAAACCAATGCTTGGAGCATCATTGCAACCATATGCAATCATATCGCGGTCGAGCCGAAGAAGCACATTGCCATCCGAATCAGTTTCCGTCTGGTATATGGCACAAAATATCGGTTCATCATCATTATCAGCATCGTAGAATGTCACGCGAAGATTGACTGCCGTATTTGCTACAGCCTCATCGTTAGCATCGTGGATAGTAGCAGAAAAGTTTACCGACTGCGGAAATTCCTGCGCCATCGCCTGCGAGCAGACTAATGACACGCAGAATGTCAACACGACTAAATATTTTATGTAATTACAATTTTTCATATTCTGCCCATTAATTATCAACCTTTTATCATCTTTACACTTTTGCTGCCCACCTTTATTATATAGGTGCCCTGCGGAATGTGCGACACATCAATGGCGACTTCCTCCGCAAAACTCGACATTTGCACAGAATGGACAATCCGTCCACCCATATCATATATTTCGACCTTCTTGTGAGTGTCAAACGTTTCGGGATTCTCAAACACAAGATACACAATATATTCGGCGGGATTCGGATAGACGGAAATACCACTTTCCAACACTAAATGACCAGTTTCCGAAACTATCTCGTTGTGAAAATCACCTTCGCCGTATTCCGACGTAATAGTCAGCGAACCATTTGCTCCACTCAACGAAATTCCAAACGACGAACCTGCCGTAACACTTACATCTCCGTTACTGACCGCAACCTGCGGAAACGACAAGCGTTCCAACGACTGCGAATGCAAATCAAATGAAACAACCGCCAGAATTATTGCACCAACTATATAGACTAACTTATTCTTACCCATAATACAATATTTACTCAACTAATACTTAAAAATATTCAATGGTCAAAATTAACACTTTTTGTTTCACACAAACAAACTTTTTATGAATATTTTACAATATGTATTCTTCCAAAAAATTCAATCTAAAATCGCAAATCGTACTTTATAAATATTCCTTATATTTGCCGAAAATTAAAAAGCAAAACATTAATAAAATTTAAAACACAATTTGAAATGAAAAAGGTTTTAGTAGCAACCGACAAACCGTTTGCAAAAGAAGCAGTTGACGGCATCCAGGCAAAAGCAAAAGCTGCTGGATACGAGGTAATTTTACTTGAAAAGTACGGAACCAAAGACAAACTTTTGGCTGCTGTAGCAGATGTTGACGCAATGATCATCAGAAGCGATGTTGCAGACAAGGAAGTTATCGAAGCAGGCAAGAACCTCAAGATTATCGTTAGAGCAGGTGCTGGTTTCGACAACATCGACCTCAATGCAGCAACAGCTTGCAATGTAGTTGCAATGAACACTCCTGGTCAGAACTCGAATGCAGTTGCAGAACTTGCTATAGGCCTCATGATTATGGCTGCAAGAAACAACTACAACGGAAAGTCTGGTTCGGAAATCCACGGAAAGAAACTCGGAATCTACGGTTACGGAAACGTTGGTCGTCTCCTCGGCAAGTACGCTATGGGATTCGGCATGGAAGTAGTTGCATACGATCCATTCCTCACAAAGGAACAGATTGAATCGACTGGCGCAAAGCAGTGCACCAACCTCGACGACCTGTTTGGCACATGCCACTACATTTCGCTCCACTGCCCCGCTAACGACGAAACAAAGAAGTCAATAAACATGAGCAAAATTGGTAAGATGCCTAAGGGTGCAACTCTTATCAACACAGCGCGCAAGGAAGTCATCGACGAAGACGACCTCAAGAAGGTTCTCGCTGAAAGACCAGACTTCAAGTACATGGCAGACGTTGCTCCAGAATGTGCAGCTGAACTTAAGGAAAACTACGCTGACCGCGTATTCTTCACACCAAAGAAACTTGGGGCTCAGACAGAAGAAGCTAACGTTAACGCTGGTATCGCAGCAATCAACCAGATTGTTGACTACTTTGAGAACGGCAACGAAAGATTCAGACTTAACAAGTAAAAATTAATTCATTGCACAAATAAAAAAGCCGCTAACCTGCGGCTTTTTTATTTTATCACTGTTGAGCATAACTATCGTACCATATTCACCGTACCCTGCTCCCTGTGCGGTATTCCATAAATATCTTCAAACTGGCAATACCAGAAATATATTCCATTTTCCAATACTTTGTCACCCTTGCGTTTGCTTCCCATGTCGGTTCCATCCCATGAACCTTCCGAACATGCATCGCAGGTAGCACTCGGGAAATAGTCTGTCGTAGTGAAAACTAGCTCTCCCCAACGATCGTAAACTGTAAGAAGGAAATTGTTTCTCGAAATGCCATTTCCACAAATTCTGAAGCAATCGTTAATACCATCACCATTAGGGGTAAACGAAGTTGGCGCATAGAATGAGAATTGGCTGTAAACAATTATTGTTCTTGACGTGGTATCCACACAATGATATTCATTCTCTGCCACAAGCACAACCTCATATTCTCCCATTTCCGGATATAGATGTCTTGGACTTTCGTATGTCGAACTATCCTGATCGCCAAAGAACCAGAAATATCTGCTTGCATCTATTGACCTGTTGTTGAAAAGGACTTCGGCAGAAAGTACCGATACCGACTGTACATCTGCATCAAACAAAGCCTTTGGCACTGGATAAGCGTGAATTAGTTCTGGAATTGTCTTGTCTATCTTACAACCGAATTCACTCCAAACCGACATAGTAACATCATAATCTCCTGGATTCTTAAATGTATGCGTTGGAATTTCATCTTCCGAGAAATCGTTGTCACCAAAAGTCCACAAGTACTGCGTTCCATTAATATTCAGAGGATTAAACGTTACTGTCAAAGGAACACAGCCTTCCACATTGCTTGCAGTAAACAACTCATCCGGATAGCTATGTACAAATATTTCAATCGAATCCGTTACCGATGGAGTTCCACACATATCAGTCAATGTAATATAAAACATTGTAGTTGTATCTGGATTTACCGTAAATGGTGACGGAACAACCCTACCATCCTGCAAAGTCAACGTATATGGGCCTCCATTTCCACCATCTGCCTCCACATATATAAGAGCATCTTCGCCCGGACATATCGTATCGTAACTTGTTACTACAGAAGCTATCCTCAAATCTGGATTTACCTTAACAGTTACTGGCGCCAATTCCACAGAACAACCATGCGAATCATAAATCGTAAGCCTGTAGGTAGAAGTTACAGTTGGCGAGACTTCATAACGAATACCATTATATGTAACACTATCTGGCCCCATCCATCTGTAATCATAATATGGAGTACCACCCGTTACCTGCGTTGTCAGTATTGCCGACTGTCCGTTACATATCGTTACATTATTCATTGGCAAAGCCATTATAGGAGTTGGCTCTGGAATATTGAATTCCTCAGTATAACGACAACCATAACTATCAAGTACTGTAACAATGTAAGAACCAGCCGATGTTGTTAGAATATCTGTAGTATTTCCATTAGGCCACAAGTAAGTGTATGGTGGAGTTGCTCCATCAACAAATATTCTTGCCTGACCATCATCGCCGCCATTACACGATACTGAATCCATTGACCTTGAAATCACGAAATCGTCGGGCTGAGTAATCACAAAGCTTCCGATAACCGAACACCCGATAAGATCGGCAACTGTTACAGTATAAGCACCGCTACATATACCATCATATATAAAGGTATCGGACGGCCAAGAATACTGCAGAGGAGGAAGACCGCCTCTCATAACAAGCTCGGCACGACCATCGCAATGTCCGTAGCATTTAATTTGACGCAATATAATACTATCTATCACCATCTTAGGACTTACCGTTACCGTCATTGTCTGCATATCGCTGACACAACCGTGCGAATCACGGACGTATGCTGTATAATGTGTTGTTGCTGTCAACAAAGTGGATAGTTCTGTACTTGCCTCAAACTCACCATTTCCGTTATTCCAAATGTAATGATACGGAGCTGTACCGCCAAAAGCGTTTACACGAACCGGCGTTGGCTCGCCCTCACACACAGCATAATCGGTAGTCATCTGTATCAGAAGCTGTTCGGGCTGGGAAAGAGCAACGTATGCAGTTGTACTACAGTTGTTGTCATCACTTACAGTAAGATAATACTCGCCAGCCGATAGGTTGATTCTATTTTCGGGGCCATAACCAACATCAGACCACAAATAATGCAACTCTCCAGTACCGCCACCCGCGTACACCGAAATTGAACCATCATGCGAAGCATAGCAAGTTAAATCTTCAGTCTCTATTGTCTGAACAACAACTTCTGTAGGTTCGGTAATAACATACGGAGCCTGTGCTACGCAACCATTTGCATCAGTGATTGTCAATGTATAGCTTCCAGCACCTACATTAAGCAATTCTATTCCTGGGGCAGCCCATGAATAAGTTATAGGAGCTGTACCACCATGATGTGTAACGATAGCAGAACCGCCATTGCTATGATAACAAGGATCATTTACAACAGATATTGAATCAATGATAAGACGTTCGGGGTTAAGAATTGATACCAAAGTATCATTTGTAACACATCCATTATTATTTACAGTAAGCGTTACTCCATGTGTACCAGCATCTTGCCATGTAAGAATGAACGGACCTATTGAATTCGGATTACCTTGCACAAAAGCTCCATTAAATGTCCAAGTAAATTCAGCATTTTCGTCCATATTACCGGTATATGTTACCGTAGTTTCACCGCCGAAGCAAGGTATTGGAGTATAAACGAAATTATTTGTAGGCTGTTGATAGAACGTTGTTGTAACTTCCGCAAATCCAGTACAATCGTCACGTCCTATATAATTTTCCGTCCATCGGAAAGTATAAGTACCCCAACCATTTACAGTAACCTGAGTATTAGGAGCATTGGGATTTGTAAATGTCACAGAATTGTTCACATCATCACCATTAGGATATGCTGAAACCGTCCATTGTCCAGTATTTCCATTAGGAACATTCTGTGCTGAAAGGTTTGTTCTGTTTGAACATATCAGGTCAGGAATACTTGCTATAGTTGGAGTCGGCTCTATACAGCAACTTGCATCGGTGAAGTCGCGGACTGTCACATATACTGTAGTATCGTATGTACAACCGAAGTTATCCGTTGCCGAGAAAGTGTAGGCCACCTGTCCGGGTGTAGTCGGATTTGAAATATTATTAGCAGCATTGCCTTCTGTCTGAACAGCTTCTCCTTCCCACCACAAATCGTCACCGTATGTATTCTGGAAAGAGATAATGTTATCCTCGGCAGGAATAATGTGATCGGCGAAGTGAAGCTCGGTCTGGAAAACCGTTCCATCATCAATACTCATATTATCGACAAATATTACGCACCATTCACCGTTGATTGGACATCCGACCAAAGCACTGAAATCATCAACCGGCTGATAATTTCCTGCTGGCAAGATACTAACGCTTGAGCAGTTTGCCGACATCAAACCTCTATTATTGTCATGTGTCCAATAATAATCGTATCCAACACCGACCCACTGGTCTCCATCATTACAGGATCTTCCATTATCATCGTAATCAACAGCTTCTCCGAAATAAGTTCCACCGCAGGCTTGCGTAAACAATGTCATTCTCTGTCCATTAGGACATTGTATATATATGTCGAGGTCACCCATATATGAATGCTCCATACGCATACCGATAGCCTCGATATCGGATGCCGACTGAATAGTCTGTCCAGGGAATGCCGCATACGTAAAACAACTCAACTGTTCTTCATCAATATGGTCATCGTCAAAGCAGTGCTGCTCATAGTTGACCTCCTGAATTGTCATCTGCCATTCATCGGGAGGGTTTACTACACCAGTCAAATTGACATCCTCGCCAGGACATACAATTGATGTAATCGTAGTTCCATTAAAAGTTGGCGGTACGGATATATACACCGTAACTGTATTTGATATTACCTGACATCTATTTGCATCGGAAGTCGTAAGAGTGAAGAAATATGCACCTGGAGCAAGCGGTTCCGAAAGTTCGTTCATACCAAGTCCGGCAAATGTCTGAGTTCCCTGATCAGAAACTGCCAACCATGTGAAATTTGTATTATCGATTGTCTGCTCGTAATTTTCATTGTTATGAAGGAAATTGAGTTCTGCAGAAACAATACCACCGGAGCAACCGAGATAAGCCTCTTCCGTTGCATCATACACAGCTTCGGGAGTAATGTTCACCGTATAGTCCTGACATGGGAAACCACAACGGATACTAAGTTCAAACCCATCGTATGAATGAACCGATCCGTCGCTACGCCATGTTATTGTAATGCAGTTACCCGAAGCCTCATATTCGGTCTGTGTCGGCATAGAACCGCCCAATGTCGCCATTAAAGTTCCACCGACAGTTGGTCCATCATACAGTTTGAGGTAATCATACGACACACTTTCAGTTCTTAATGCTACCACTTCAACGATAATTGGTGCATTAGCTGTACCGCAGAAAGTTATTGTGTAATTCTCGCCATCAGAATACTGACCATTTGGTCCTCCTGAATCGTAAAGAGTTGCGTTACATGTGGTGACGGTTGTACCATTGGAAGCTGCATTAAGGGTTATTACATCCTGAGAATAACCAGAAATTCCTAACAGCACAAATAATAACGATATATATATATTCTTGCTATTCATGGCCCATAAATTTATTGTAGTTTTCAACTAATTTGCGTTGCGAATATACATTAACAACATATCCTGTTTCGCCAATTCTATACGAATTTACCCTATCTGGAAGAATTTCAAAGTCGTATGCCATGATATTAAAGCTAACCTCATCATATCCCACTTCTTCTTCAGCAGCAAGTTTTGTATCCTTATCAAAAAACTTCAGAGTCGGGTATTTTCTTGCTCGTTCTGGGGTAGTTCTTTTTACCACATATCCATTGTAAGCAAACCAATTCCAATAGACAATCTCTTGTGGCATTTGGCTTACCAAGTTATTGATATCGTCGGACTGAAACTTTGCATAAAGTTTGTTGTCAGGGACGACACTACCCTGCTGCTGAGCGTAAACACCAGCAAAAGCGAGGGTCAAAACCAGAATTATCAATATCCTTTTCATCTTTCTGAAAATTTTAAATCAACTGTAAAACGTATAAAATGTCTTGGGGTTGCCTCTTTGTGAAAAAAATTTTTTATTTTTTTTACAAAAACATAATACACTATTTTACAATCTGCAAAGATAAGAAAAAAGTTTTGGCAACAAAAAAAAAGGGACTGAAATTTCAGTCCCTTTTTTTATTAAGGTCAAAGCATCAACTAATTGTTATCATCTCTAGCTGAATAATTGATTTTCAAAGCACTTGCCTCTCTTAACTTCTGCTTCACATCACTAATTATACCCATTTGAGTCTTGGTATGAACCTTTAGTGATGTTGTCATAAACGGAACTTCTGACTCATCTCGCTTCTGACGTTCGTCAAGAATGAACCCTTGTATATCGGACAATTCTGCAAATTGAGAGTTCAATTGTATCCTAGGTTCGGTACCGTACTGGCTCTCATATTTTTTCATTGGTTTTCCGATGTAAATATAACTAACAAGAGATTTCTTTTCCAACTTTTTGATTTCAGATGCTTTGGGCAAATCTTTTCCTGTCAATTCCACCATCATCTCAACTTCACGCATAGTCGTTGAGACCATGAAGAAGAAAAGAATCATGAACACAATATCAGGTAGTGATGCAGTTGAAATAGCACCAACCGTTTTCTTTTTCTTTTTTCCCATTACTGCCATTACTTCTTTCCTCCATAATTTTTAGGTTCAGCTTCAGAAATACGTTGCGGATATATTTCCTTAATTGCAGCCTGCTGTTCTGGGTTTAGATTATCAAAAGACTTATTGAAATACTTTCTGGCAGCTTCATCTCTCATTTCATTATATGCTGCCACCAATTCGTTCTGCACCTCAATGTACCTACCATACTCAGTACCACGGTCATTCTGCAAAGAAATAATACCCTTTGAAACTTTAACTATAGTCTTGATACCATCGATTTCTTTTTCTTCCAATTCAGGAAGTTCTGGGTCATCTTCCCTATCGCTATTAATAAATCTCTTGGCATCAGCGCGCAAATCCCTTATGTCGTCCATTCTTTTTCCACGAACAAACAGAGACCCCTGCGCACTTACAAGTACCTGATATATATTACGCTTGTTAATCTCAACATCGGTTTTCTGCTTTTCTTCAGGTATAGGAGGCAACTGTCTCTGGATACCAGTATCTACATCCATAGTGGTTGTCACCAGAAAGAATATGAGAAGCAGAAACGCAATATCCGCCATTGAGCTAGCGTTTATTTCTGGGGTTTCTCTTTTAGCCATAACAAAAACTTTTTTAATTTATTACTTCCACAATCTAGATACTGCGCCATAAACCAATGCGAGAAGAGCAGCTCCACCACAAATATATATCATATACAAACCAGCATCTGCCCAATGTACATCATTATATATTATTTCTTTACCAGACGCATCGTATCTAAAATAATTAACCTTTTCCAATCCGACTGTCTGCGGAACATCACCACTAGACAAATGATAAGATATAAGGATAATAATTGCTAAAGACACTACAATAATCAACGGTTTGATCAAAGTCTTAGGAGAATATATTGAATCTGCAACAATAGACCCCAAACCGAATACAAGAACCATAATCAAACACAATATTGCCAAAAACTCACAAGCGTACAATATGAAGCCATTCCACAATGATGCTACATAACCAACAGCCTCAATTTTCTCAGCACCAGTTTTTCCTTCCAAATTATCTGAAACCGTCTGGAGATCGGATGCGCCAAAGAAAGAAACAGAATCCTTAGCAAGAGCTATAGAATCTTCCAATCTTGCATGTAGTACTGCATACAAAGAATCAGATACATGATTAACAATAGAATCATACACCTGTCCAAATATAGAATCATGTACTTGAACTTTTACAGATTCGATTTCATTAGTTTTAATGGCACTAAAATCAATCTTCTGGTATTTTTGTTCTACAATGTCGCTTATACTCTTATCCAACTTTTGAACTTCTTCACTATCAGCGCTCAAATATGGAGCCTCAAGTTCGTCCTTTATTGCTTTTCTCATCCTTGACAGTCCGACTGTTACTGTCCAATCTTTTTGACCGACAACATCAGCGACATAAGCAACTCCATTTGTTTCTTTATTTTTATAACTATAAAGAACCTTTGGAATTTCAGGTTCACCCTCGGCGTTCATGAAAACCAAACCATTACGGTTTATTGTTTCCTTTATTTCTTCTTTTTCCGATATTTTTTGAGCAATGGGACTACCATTGGTTGGTTCTACCTCCTTATCATTTGACGCTGGCCAAAAGAATAAAACGGAGATAACCGCAGCTGCCGCCAGGACTACCCATCCTATTATTTTAGAAACTTTCTCTAACATCTCAGTAAAATTTTATTGACAACAACTTATTATTTTTACTTTCTATTGTAATCTACAAGAATATCAACAAGTGATATTGAAGCATCCTCCATGGTGTTAACCAAAGAATCTATCTTACCTAAAATGTAATTGTAGAAGAACTGAAGGATCATAGCACCGATCAAACCGCCTACGGTTGTAATAAGAGCGACCTTAATACCACCAGCCACAACAGCAGGATTGATATCTCCAGCAGCTTCAATTGCATCGAATGCACCGATCATACCGATAACCGTACCCATAAATCCCAACATAGGAAGAATTGCTATACACAACGATACCCAGGTCAAACCTTTTTCCATTTGACCCATCTGAACAGAACCGTATGAAACTACAGACTTCTCAACCATTTCTATACCTTCTGAATATCTAGAAAGTCCCTGATAGAAGATGCTAGCTACCGGACCTCTTGTATTACGGCAAACATCCATTGCTGCATCTATTCCACCTTCATTCAATGCAGCTTCTATCTTTTTCAATAACTTTTTCGTATTTACTGTTGCAAGATTCAAGTATATAATTCTTTCAAATGCTATAGCCAAACCAAAAATCAAAGCAACGAGCAGGAATCCCATGAAAATAGGACCACCTTCGATAACTTTTATCTTTAACTGCTGATGGAATGGAGTTTCTGCACTTTCACTTTCTCCTTCTTCAGGAACTTTAACATCACCTGCCACTGATTTTTGCATTTGTTCTTGTTCAGCTTGAGCTTCAACTGCTTCTGTCTGTTCTGGAGCAGCCTGATCTACATTTTCATCTTGTGCAAATGTTGCAGTTGCAAAAGTCAGCAAACCTGCCAATGTAAGTAACGAGATTAACTTTTTCATGACTAAATTCTGTTTTTAATTTAATTAATTCTAATTCTTATTAATATACCTATTTAATTTTAAATTTATTCCAATCATTCCATTCTCAGGCGGAGAGAGTGGGATTCGAACCCACGATACGGCTTCACGCCGCATACACACTTTCCAGGCGTGCGCCTTCAACCGCTCGGCCATCTCTCCAGTGTGCCCAAAAAAGGACTTGCAAAGTAATGAATTATTTAAGTGAAATAAAAATTTTTAATGATTTTTTTTTCATAAACAATACAAATATATCGTTCACACGATATTACTTCCAACGCAACAATTTGGCAAACAACCAAATAACCTTATATTATACAAAAAAGTTTTTTGGCATTGCAAGATGTAATATCACACACCTCGTCATAATCGCGCGACAATATCAAAGACAATTTTTCTGCGATACATGCTATATATGCAGACTCGTTTCGCTTTCCTCGGTGCGGAACTGGTGCAAGATATGGAGAATCTGTTTCTAGCAAAATACTCGTAAGAGGAACTTTGGCAACAACTTCTGACAACGTCGATTTCTTGTAGGTGAGCACGCCGCCAATTCCAATGAGGAACCCCATATCCAATACTCGCTTAGCAGCTTCATAATCTTCCGAGAAACAATGAAATACACCTGTCAACCCTACCCCCTTGTATGCATCTAGAACATCCATTATCTGAGGAAACGCGTTACGGCAATGAATGATTACCGGAAGATTCTTGCTTTTTGCATAAGACAGCTGGTAATCAAATACATATTTTTGCTCTGAAATATATGTGTCATCCCAATATAAATCCATACCAATTTCGCCTACAGACACTATATTAGACAACATCTCTATCGTGGAATCCGAAAAAATAACGTCAAGTTCACTCCTATAATCTGAATTTACAGAAGTAGGATGCAAACCATTCGCAACATAAAAATAAGAGGTATCGGATTTTGCCAAAGAAGAAAGTCTTTCTATAGACGAAGTATCAATATTTGGCAATATAATATGCGAAACGCCAGCTGCCTTCGCCCTTTCTATAGTCTCTTTTCTATCTGTATCAAACTCTTCGGCGTATATATGCGAATGTGTATCTATAAGCATAACAACTAACGTTTTAATGAGAATATCTTTCCCGGCAACGAAACTATAGCACCCTTCATTTCAAGCTGCAGGAGTATCAGGCTCAACTCGTTGGGCGTCATCTCTGATTGCCGACGCAGATTATCAATATCAAGGAACTCGTACTTGCCAAGCACATCAGCAACCCTTTTTTCATCTGCGGTCAAATCGGACTTAAAGTCCAAAGTCGGTGCCTTAAAGTCACTCCTCGATTTCCAATTCATTATATATTCAAAATCATCAAATGACTCGCACAGATTTGCTCTGTTGGTCTTTATCAACTTATTACAGCCTCGACTATACTGAGAATTTATGTTTCCAGGAAGAGCAAATACATCCTTGTTATAATTGTTAGCGATATTTGCTGTAATAATCGAGCCACCTTTTTCTCCAGACTCAACAACTACAAGAGCATCGCATAGCCCAGCTACAATCCTGTTACGACGAACAAAATTTGAAGGATCTATCTTTGTTCCATGCGGAAAGTCAGATATTAAGGCTCCGTTTTTTTCCAACATTTTGTCGGCTACTTTTTTATGCACAGAAGGATATATTGTTTCAAGGCTATGCCCTAAAACCGCCCATGTTTTCAGATTGCCATCAAGAGCAGCCTTATGTGCTGCCACATCAATACCATAGGCCAACCCACTCACTACGACTGCATCAGGATATTTTGCAGCGAGTTCAGCAACGAAAGAATTACAAAATTCAACGCCATACTTGGTTGCATTTCGCGTACCGACTATGCTTACAATATGTTTGGATGCGAAGTCGGGTACACCTTTATAATATAATATAGATGGAGAGTCGGCACATTCGCGCAATCGTTCGGGATAGCTGTCGTCGGCGAAAGTCACAAATCCGATATCATTTGCATATATGTATTTCATTTCTTCCTCAGCAGCCATAAGTGCAGCATCAAAACCTGCATAGAGGCGTGAAGCGAACAGTTCACCTATACCTTGCACAGATTTCAAATCCTTGTATGAGGAAGAAAAAAAATCTTTAGCGGAACCAAAATATGAAATTAGTTTTTTGGCGTTAATATCGCCAATTCCATGAACAAATGTGATGGCGACATCATAAAATCTGTCGTCGTCAAACATAATTATCTTTTTAGAGATTCGAAATCGTTCATCAAATCATCCAACTCCTTTTTAGACAATACGGTAACACATATCGGTTTAAATTTTGCAATGCCTTGCGGAGTTTTAACATATATCAAAATCTTTTTTCGCAAACCAAATATAGATTTTTTCAATTCAGCACGTATGAAATCCTTCTTAGGTATTTCTATTTTATAATTTCCAGCAGAAAGCATTCCAAGCGATGTATATTTCATTATTATCTTGAATCCATCGGAATTATAATTAATATATGTATATTTCTTTATTATCATATATGTCTCAAAAAGCACAAACACCACTGCTACAATCCAATACAATAATACATTAACGTCTTTATCATTAACCACTTTACTATATATAAAGTCGAAGAGAGCAACAGCTGCAAGTAATACAATTACAATCATAGATCCGAGCTTAATCCGCGCAGAAATTTCCTTAGTATCAATAACCATGACAACATCAATTAAACAATTTACAAAACTAATACATTTTTTCGGAACAAAAGCACTGCACTATCAACAAAATTAATTAACCATCCATTTTGGAAAAAAGAAGAAAAAAAATTTTGTTAATAAAAATATTTGTATTTACTTTGCCGTCTGTATCATTAAAAGTCTAATTAGAATTGTTTTAATATGAACGCAAAGAAATCATTGAGTTTAGCAATCGCCATTCTGGTGGTTCTTCCAATAGTTTTTTCAGGATGCAAGAAGGGACCAGAGGATCCATTCCTCTCATTTAGAAGTAGAAAGGCAAGAGTATGCGGTACTTGGACAGTTACGAATTTAAAATCGGAAGTTGTCAGAAAGCAAAATAATGTCAACACCAAGACTGTAACTACAGTTGAGGGTGAGTCATGGAAACAGGTAATAACAATTGTGGGAACCGATAGTATAAGAACTCTTTCTGGCAAAATAACAAAAGAGCCGAATCAATCAGAAGGTTCCTACACATTCTTTTTCGATAGCAACGGCAAAGCTACTATGACTTACAAATACGAATTCGAAGAAGACTTGTCTGGAGAAGACGATGATGTTAGCACTGTCCGCCAAACAAAAGTTACAGAAGAAATGACTGGTACATGGAATTTCCTTGACGGTGTTGACGCATACAAAGACAAAGAAAGACTTGCATTTGTAATAGAAGACAAAAAATCGACTACCTACGAATATGAATTAATAACAAGTGACGATGACGAAGGTGGTGTCAGCTTGCCTCGTCTTATCTCTACAAATGTCGTAAATGACAGGTACGCAAACGGTGAAATGTGTACTGTATATGCTATCATTGAATTAAGAAACAAGGAAATGAAACTTCACCAGGACATTAATACATTCTACCTAAGAAATGATAATGGAAGCGGTGCTTCATATCAGGACAATGGTTACGAAGAACTGACTCTCCAGCCAAGACAGAAATAATACCATAGTTGTTGATAATAAAAAGAAAAATGCTCGGATTTCCCGAGCATTTTTCTTTTTTACTAAAATCAATTACTTTATTATATTGTAGTTCCGATATTGTCCTATTGACAAGCCCATTTTTTCAAAGAAAGATTTCATCCTATCTTTAAAACTTGTCCTATTGCAGGAAAGATCATAATCAAATTTCCAGTTTAGACGAGCAATTCTGTCCAACATAACATGAGGGTGAGTACAATTGAACCTGCTCAACGAATCAATGTTAGAATAATCAAACTGGTCGGCTTTCTGCACATTCTGCTCTATCCATTTTTCGTCATGCCACAACTTGTTGAAATCTTCCTGCTTACGCTGCATTGCAAAAGGATCCTTAACCCAGCCATAATGATAAACGTATGCATCAATAGGTTTTACATTCAGTTTTTTGTCATCATCCTTGCGAAATCCCTGCGCATCGCGATATGAATAAATATTTTTGTTGTTCCGCACAATCCTGATTTCGTTTCTGTACCAATGATATGAGGTTCCTACATAATCGTATGATCCATAAAAGTGCATATACTTGAATAGAAGCCCATCAACACGCTCGTCATTCAGATTCTGTTCCATAGCGGCCTTGATTGTGGGCAAATACTTTTCGTGTACAACCTCATCGCCCTGAATGTAAAAACACCAGTCGTAGCTGTCATCAATAGCACGAAATGCCTTATTAGTCTCAACGGCAAGAACTTTTCCGCCCTCACGAAGCGAATCGTCCCACACTGTATCGACGATTTCTATCTTTTCGGGACAAATTTTTTCTATCAAATCCCGCGTACCATCTTCCGAATTTCCTACGGCAACGATAAACTTGTCACACAATGGAAGAATTGAAGTAATAGCTTCTACTACAGGATAATCATACTTTATCGCATTGCGAATAAATGTAAAACCGCAAACTTTCATTTCAATATTTCGTTAAGCATACAAAGGTAATCGTATTTCCAATTAGGATCGTAATATATGTCAGAAAAATTCACCTGTGACAGATCTTTTTGAGTAAAGACCATAAATCCAAATTTTTCCTTGAATCTCGCTGCTAGATACTCCTGCTCAGGCTGACGAGGTGTAGGCACAAGCACTGCTCGCCTACCAAGAGCAGCAAGATCGCACAATGTACTATAACCACTTCGACAAAAAATCCGCTGCGACGACAATATTAGCGAGGCGATCCTGTCATCTGAAGGGCAACTATCGTAAGTTATGTTCGACGGAAGCGATAGTTCAGCGTCACTATCCACTCCCCTTATTATATGCAATCTCAATTCGTCCGACCCCGAATACTTTTGAATGAAAATATTTTCGAGGATAGTACGCTGAGGTTCAATACCTGACAAAATAAGCAAGTCGAAATTGCCGTCAACAATCTGAAAATCCTTTCCATAAAAACGAGATAGCGGTCCCAAATGCCGAACTTCGATTTCAGAATCGGACAAGCTTCCCGACAACGACATTTCGCCTTCGGTATCAGGAACGAAACAATACCTAAACTTATTTATATAGTGCAGATGTAAACGTTTCATCATTTGCGCAGAGGTACGATTCAAGAATTCTGAGTCAAAATTAAGCTGATGCGTCATATAATATGAAGGTACTGACTTTGAATACAAGCCCAACCTATTGTCCGAAAAAACATAATCAATCGAATAATCGGCCACTAACTTTTCCAATGCAGAATGTTCCCTGCGAATATTCCGCGCAAATCGAAACATGGAGACAATAAAAGGCAATGATAACATTCCTCGCAGACCATAATTCATCTTGGCGGATGGCAGTTGCACAGAAACAAGTTCGGGAAATCGAGACCTCAAATATTCAAGAGAATCGCCACTGCCACCTATTATTACATCATAGCCCTTATCTACAAGAAATTGCACAACAGGAACACACCGAGAAGCGTGACCAAGCCCCCAATCTAGAGGCGCAACCAGTATAGTTGAACCTGCCTTCAAGCTACGGAGTTACAAGAACCTTAAAACCAAATTCACGGATACTCTCTCCTATCTTTTCAAGTTCAATAGGCGCAACATTCTGCAATCCCGGAAGCGGAGTTTCACGCGCTATTGAATATACCATGACTAACGAAGGAGAGAGAGATTTGAGTGTATCATAATAAACATCAAGTGATTCTGCCCTTGTATTGTCAAAAAAAGTCCCATTAATATTGCCACGCATGAACATAGTCTGAATAATAGGATTAGCAAAGTTCCGAGAAATATCATCAACAATAGAAGTGATCGAAAGTCCTGACACTGGTTGGTTTATCAATTCAAAATCGGACTGGATAAAAGTATCGATTTTCAAAATTGGCTCATCAATCATCTTCAAAGCAGACACCACCTTTTCATTTTTCAGATTCGAAGCATTTGTAAGAACCGAAATCTTTACATTCGGCATATACTTGTCGCGAAGACGTACTGTTTCAGCAACGATTTCTGGAAAATCAGGGTTAATTGTTGGCTCACCATTACCAGCAAAGGTTATAACATCAAGCGGCTGCTTATTCTCAGAAAAATATTTCTCCATCGCTGGAACAATATCGCCCAACCGAGGGAGTTCGATCTTCATGCCTTTAGTATTCCAACCACATTCACAATAAACGCAATTGAAAGTGCAAAACTTTGCATTTGTCGGAAGCAAATTTATTCCGAGCGAATTTCCCAATCTTCTGGACTTTACTGGTCCAAAAATAATATTATCGAAAAGAAATGTAGCCATAACAAAACTTATATTTCACGCAAATATAACTACTTTTCACTAGCAAGACGAATGATTTTATCAATAAAGTTAAGAGTTTTCAACAAGATGCAAAAATGTCCAAGACAACACTAAAACAGAATGGCATTCAGCGTGATGATTCAGCATACTGGCACAAATGTACATCGAATACTAGTTTGCATTATACTCCCTTAGATAATAATCGGCTTTCTCCACATCTCCTTTTCCCTTGAAATAGTTATACAGGGTAGCCGCAATGTTTTTGTTACCCTTATATCTATCGTAGGCTATCTCCCAGTTTTCGATTGCATTGACAGTATCACCCGAAAGCATATAATAATTTCCGAGATCAACGTAAGGCAAATCAGCCTCTGGGAAATGGCTAACTTCCTGCTTACCTAGCCGTATGCCAAGGGCATAATCCTTTGTAATTTCAATGAAATGTTTTAAGTCAGGCACCGCATGCTGGAAATTCTCACTTTTGAGACTATCTATACAAAGTCCATAATATTTTTGCGCCATGCCGCTATTGCCAATCTCAAAATATGATTTGCCAAGGAAGAAATATGTAAGGTCATAAAATTTTTCATCATATACAGTTGCCGACTCATACTTCTCCAGATTTATTATAGCCTCATTGTGCTTGTTCTTCATCACCTTAGCCATTCCGAGAAAATAATAGCTGTTGTTGAGTGTACTATCATATTCCAACGCTTTCTCGAACATTGCTTCTGAGCTGTCATAATCTTGATAAACAATCTGTCTGAGATATGCCAGATTGTACCACGCATTTGCATAAGTTGAATCAACTGCAAGGGCTTGCCTATAATGTTTTTCTGCCTTTTCAATATTTTTCTTGTACTTAACATTTGTCGGAGAACTTGCAAGTTTTTCGTATGCATTTCTACTCAACAAGTTGGCATACAGCACATTTGCTTTAGCGCTTTCGGCAGAATATTCTATATCGTGAGCAAACAGCGTTTCGCGATCTTTCCAGTCTTTATTGCGGTTTACAGCAATCAACGCATTAGGAATTACAATTATCGATGTCAACATGAATACTGCAATTTTTTTCCCTTTGGCGAATCCATTTTCCGACTTTGAAAACTTAACTATGAGATATGCCATTACGATTGCAAATCCTATGCTCGGGGCAAAAAGCATTCGTTCTCCGATAATTCCTGTAAACGGGAAAAACAAGTTGGAAAACGGAAATATGCTGATAAGGTAGAAAATTATACCATACGAGATTAGGTTGCGCCTGTTGAAGAGCCATATTGAAATGACAATTAGTGCAATATGCACAATAATGGAAATTATTGCAATTGGATTGTCCAGCCCAACGTCGGGAATCAGGCTGTAGCCGTAGTAGTAACGCAGAGGAAAAGGGACAAACAGCAGTTTTAAATAATAAATTAGGCTGTACATTGCTATTGCGAAGTGATTAGCCGCCGACTCCTCCGCAAAAATTGGGTTTTGCCATTTCGACATTACCGCATTGCTTTTCGGAAGTATTGATTCGGGAACATAGTATGCAATTGCTATTACCACAGCTGCAATTATGAAAATAATGGCGAAAGGTAGTACAACTCTTATATTTTTCCACGTATTCGACACTTTTTCCTGAGATTGCAACTTGCCTATAGCCGTATTACCCGACAATGCCACTAATAATAGTACCGTTGCTGCAAGTAAAGCCCAATATTGCCACAACAATGTCAAAACCAATGCAAACAACCAGAGAATTATATTGCGTCGGCATAGAGTTTCATTGTTGCGACGAATAAACTTTACTATTGCATACGAAATTAGAAATACAAAATATACAGGCCTTATCACCACCCCATTGAGAAATGCTGGCATGAATTCAAATTTCCAGTTGATTATCAACCTTGCAGCAATCAATGCAAAAACCAAAAATCCAAAAGTTGCCAGGAAGGTGTTTGCCTTGAAATACGAAACAATGTTTTGCCAAATGCTTTTTAGGGGCGGCAGTTTTAACTTTATATCTGTACGGAAAAATATAATTGACAACGGAATAATAGCGAGAAAAACAATAGCTGATTCCTTGGTAAGGAATCCTACACCAAGTAGAATTATGGCAAAAATTATGTCAATAATTTTCCGTTTGTCGTAATAGCGCAGAGCCAGCATAGCCGATAGCAAGCAGAAAATCAAGCATAGGATTTCTTCACGGTTCTTGAGACTCAATACCACTTCGGAATGAATTGCATGAGTCATAAATATTAGCGTGGCAATTGATGAAATAATTAGGCTCGAGGAAGCGAATTTTGTTTCAAACAACTTGCGAAGAAAGAAAAAGAGAATTATGCAAACAAGAATGTAGTATATTACATTAAAAAAATGCCCAATCGCAGTCGACTCTCCAAACAACTGATACTCAACCGCATATATAGCTACCGTAACCGGACGATAGCCAAACATTACTCCTCCACTATTATTGTACCTCGATGCAAAAATTTCGGGGATGCCATTAAAGCCTTGCTTTACAAGCTTGTGGTTCTCGCATACATAATCGTCATCGAGATTGTACCCATTTTGCAATGAACCGCCATAAAGCACAAATCCCGCAACAATTATTGCAGCAATTATCCATATTGTGACTATCCGGTTATTTTGCTTTTTCATCGTAACAATTTAAAAATCATCAACATCAAGCAGTTTGTTCATCACGGCATAAATCGTCAAACCGGCGATACTATTGATGCCCAACTTGTGAGAAATGTTCTTGCGGTGCGAAATCACCGTGTGGATTGAAATATTGAACTCGTCGGCTATCTCCTTGTTGGTCTTGCCTTTGGCAACAGCAGTTAGGATTTCGCGCTCGCGTAACGAAAGTTCGTTGCTATCGTCGTATGTTTCCTTGTCGGATGTGTTCTTTTGGGCTACCGACAGTCGCTTTTCAATCTGTTCTCGCGTGTTGAATATGCTGATGTAGCCATCGTAGCTGCGGAAAGCGTCCTCATCGTATGGACCGTAGTTTATCGCCATTACTGCAGTGTTGTCGTTTGCTTGCAAAAGACTTCTCGGATCAGAACTGCCAGTATCACTGACTATCATCGGATTAATGATTATGATGTCGGGATTGCCGTTTGGCATTTCGCCATATTCCTGCAGGGTGCTGAAAGTTTTTACCACATTGAAACTGCCGTTCTGTTCGATTAGCCGTTTCAGTCCTGTGGTGACAATTTCCGACGGTTCTATTATCGTTATCTTGATTTTTCCGCTCATGTTATTCGTATTTAGAAACCAACGGAATAAGTATCTTGTTTTCGATTACCGAGTGCTTGTTGAGGTCGTTCTCAATCTTGAAAATTTCGTTCAGCACATTTATGCGCGACTGCTGCGAAGCACTTTCAGGGAGATACTTTATAACAATGTTCTTGAGATCGTGCAGCTTCTCCTCTATATTGCTGTGATTCTCCTCGAAGTCTTTGATACGAAATTTGTTGGCAAGATCTTTTTTACCCTCACCGAGAGAAATAATGTACGGAAAAACTGTATTTTCTTCGTAGTCAAGATGCTTCTGTATTTCGTCGTCGTAGTCGTCGTAGAACTTATTGAGAATCTTTGCACTTCTTTCGTCGCACGACTCAAGCATCGTGTGAATATTGGTATGCAAATTAGGGAAGAAACTTTCAATCCAATATTTGTGCGTGCGTTGCAGATAACCGATTAATTTGGGAATGTCGCTTTTAGTTAGGTTGCTAATGTCCGGAGCAAATCCGTCGATGGCGTACACACGGCAAATCATCATGAAGAGATCTGTTGATAGATTGTGCCGACGACAAATTTCGTCAATACTGGCATCACCGAATCCCAACTTTATGTTTAGCCTATCTATGATTGTTAGAAGAGAGTAATCTGTAATTATCTCGGCCATTTTTGTCTTTGCCGTGAATATGTGGTTGTTCATTAGCGTTATGTTTAATTTCGATATGCAAAAATAGTTATTTTTTTTGAAAAGTAATTAGGACAGCGGCTGGCTGTCCTAATTAACGTTTATGGCTATAAAATCAGTGAACATTAGAATAAGCTGGCAATAAGATATGTAACGTACGCTGCAATCCATGCTACTGCCGTGTTGTAGAAAACAGAGAACAATGCCCATTTTATTTTCTTTGTTTCACTTGCCACTGCGCCTATGGTCGCTATGCAAGGGAAGAACAGCAGCATGAATACCATCAGTGCCAATGCTGAAGCATTGTCAAGGTCTCCAGATTTTTGCAAAGCCTCGCCGAGATTGTCTTCTTCGCTTCCATAAAGTACGCCTAGAGTGCTGACCACAATTTCCTTTGCTGGTATACTCGACAAAACCGCAACGCTTATCTTCCAGTCGAATCCCATTGGTGACATTACAGGAGCAATAAACTTCCCTATCTTACCAAGATAGGAGTTCTCGTACTGAGATTCCGCATCATTATTTTCTACAATTTCTTCATTTTCGGCAAGTACCTCTGTTTCAACCTCAACCGTACTGGTGCTGGAAGATTCAGTATGCGGAAAATAACTTAATACCCAAATTATTACCGATGCGAGAAGTATTACTGTACCTATTTTCTTTATGTACTGATAGCATTTTTCCCAGATATGCTTCAAAGTTGCCCGCAAGGTTGGCCAACGATAAGGAGGAAGTTCCATTACAAATGGAGTTTCATCATTCTTGAATGCTGTCAGTCGCAGAAGTTTTGCAGTAAGTACAGCTACAACTATTCCAAGGAGATACAAGCATATCATTATTGTGGCAGCATAATTTGGGAAGAACGCACCTGCAAGAAGCAGATATACAGGCAGTCTTGCACTGCATGACATGAACGGCACTACAAGTATTGTTATCAGACGGCTACTTTTGCTTTCGATAGAACGAGTTGCCATGATTGCAGGAACATTGCACCCAAATCCCATGACCATCGGAATGAACGACTTGCCATGAAGCCCCATTTTATGCATCATCTTGTCCATCAGGAAGGCTGCACGCGACATGTAGCCGGAGTCCTCCATAAGCGATATGAACATGTATAGCAATATTATGTTGGGAAGAAATTCTGCAACAGCACCAACGCCACCGACTATTCCATCGACAATCATTGAGCACCATGCCCCATCGGGCATTATTCCATTGAGATAACTGCCAAGCGCATCAAATCCTGCAGCAATCCAGTCCTGCGGATACGCACCCAGCCAGAATGTTACCGAAAACATAAGCCACATTACAAGGACAAACAACGGAAATCCTAACCATTTGTTTACTATAAGTTTGTCTAGACGACGTGTCTTTTTGTTGGCATCTATGTTACCTTCGACGTAGGTTTCGTGCAAAGCTCCGGAAATAAACCCATACTTTGCATCACTGATGGCGGTTTCTGCATCGATATCAAGTTGCTTTTTTACATCGTCGGATGAAGTTGCAGCTTGTTTTTCAAGCTTTTCGTATGATTTGCTTGCTTTTAGCAATTTGGCAACTTCCTTGTCGCCTTCCATCATCTTTATTGCCCAGTATCGGGCAGGAAACTGCTGTGGAAAATCTTCGCTTTCATGAAGAATATCAGCGAGTTTCGTAATTTCTGGCTCTAGAATTGTACCGTAGTTGATATGCACGTGCCTTGCCGACTTGTTGTCACCTTCGAACATATCAATTATAGTATCAAGAAGTTTGTCAAGACCTTTCCCTGTTTTTGCAACAGTTGGAACCATCGGGATACCTATCATTGAACCGAGGTTGTTGTAGTCGAGTTTTGCTCCTGTAGCTTCCAGTTCATCGTACATGTTCAGAGCAACTACTACGCGCTGGCTCAAGTCGATGAGCTCGGTTGTGAGGTATAAGTTTCGTTCAAGATTAGATGCCACCACTACATTTACAATCACATCGGGCATGGATTCAAGCAAATTGCGACGAACAAAAAGTTCTTCGGGAGAGTAAGCCGACAGAGAATAGGTTCCAGGAAGGTCGGTAATGTTGAAATGATAGCCCTTGTAGTTGAAGTGACCGGTTTTTACATCAACAGTTACACCGCTGTAGTTACCAACATGCTCGTTGCCGCCCGACAATGCATTGAACAGCGATGTTTTTCCGCTGTTTGGATTACCAACGAAAGCGATGTTTATGATGTTGCGCTGTGTAGTCTTGCTGCGTTTGTGACTGCACGACAGGCCACAAGAGTCACAGTCGGTGCATGCGAAGAAGTTTGGCGCCTTTGCATCTTCGGCAGAGAGCATTGCATTTGCTTCTTCTTCAGGTAGTACCTCAATGAGTTTAGCTTCGCTACGGCGCAACAGCACATCATAGCCCATTATGGTGTATTTTATCGGGTCGTTGAGAGGTGCATCAATAACTGATGTAACCTTGCGTCCACGCACAAATCCCATCTCCATGATTCTTTTCCTGAATCCACCGTGACCAGAAACCTTAACGATCACGGCCGATTCTCCATTGTGCAGTTCAGACAGTTTCATTACAATTCCAATTTACGCTGCAAAAGTATTGTGGAAAAATAATGTGTGCAATCGCTATTTGTTGGGATTTTTTGGGGGGTAAAAGGCTAACAGGCTAGCAGGCTAAAAGTCGGCTTTAAGCCTTTGTGACTTTGAAACAAAAAATCCATAAACAAGCATTAGCTATAGAAACTATTTGTTGTTTTTTTGAATTGATAATAGATGATTTATAGGGGCGCAATGCTTTGCGCCTCTACAATTCATTGAATTATAATGTCTACAGCGAAATTTTCACACCGAAATATATGCTTCTCGGCAGGCTTGGACCGTATATGTAGCCGGCATCGCGAAGTTCGCCTTGGTCGAAGTCGTTCTGGTAGCTGTTGAATATGTTTTTCATGCCGAGACTTGCTTCAAGGTTAACCTCATCCTTTATATTAAAGGTGTACGAAAGTTTAAGGTTCATGTCGAGGAATGGTTTGCTGATGGTTTCGGCATCCTCGCTAATGTATCCTGCGAAATGCTGGATTAACATTTTTCCCGTATATGTTCCCGAAAGTGCAATGTCGAAGTTCCTTAGCGGACTATAGTATGCCGTCAGGAAGCCGTAGGTGTCTGGAGTACGGAACATACGCCTTTGTGCCACAACAGTTTCGCTCCATTGCTCTGGTTGTTTGTAGCGGCTTTGCTGGTAGGTGAATCCTGCTTGGATTTCCACTTTTTTTATTGGAATGTACTTTAATTCAAAATTTACGCCGGCAACAGTTGCTCCGCTGCCATTTGTTCTGGTTAGCAAAATGTTGCCATCAGCATCGTGACCATTTTCTTCAAGCACAAACACATCGTTCAGCACGGTGTAGAAGCCTTCGACGAGGAAATCTATTGCGGAGTGCGACCACTGAGTATTGAAATCTATAGATGCATTTGCCGAATGCGACTTTTCTGGTCTTAATGCAGGATCGATGCTGATGAGCGAAACTTCTCCACCGACAGCTGCAATGTGCAAATCCTCGTTGAATGCCTGTGGAGCGCGGAATCCCATTGCGTAACCTGCTCGCATCGACATCCATTTTAGCGGTGAATACCTTATGTTGCAACGCGGACTGATTATCGGACTCTTTATCATGTTGTGCTTGTCGATTCGTCCGCCAATGAGGAAGGACAGCTTTGTTATTTTCCATTCGTTCTGTATGAATGCGCTGTAGATGTTAATTTTCTGCTCGATAATTCTGTTGTAACCCAGCGATTCGTCGTAAAGCGAGTTGTAGTTATACTCTATTCCTGTTGTAAGCGTGGCGGGCATGAACAGGAATTTATCCATGAAGAATACATACTGGAATCCACTTACCGATGCAAAATCCTTGGTATTGCCGTACGCATTGGGGTCTTGCCCCGTGCCATAATAGCTGCTGCGGTTTATGTTTTGTAGCGACGAGTATATTTGAAACCAATGCTTGCTGTTCTTCGAGAAGATGTCGTACTTGGCGCCAGCGCAATGTATGTTGTGATCGGTTTGTTCGGTAATATCGGCTTCGTGGGCAGGTTGTGTGAGCTTGTTGCCTCCGCGACGGAATTCGTCCAAAGTGTGGTATTCGACAGTGAGTTTGGTATAGTCGCCAGTCTTAAGGTATCCACGGAAACCAATATTTTTTGAGTTAACCTTGCCAATTTCGGTATATCCGTCGCCATCATAGTCAAACGGACTGCGTTGACGGGCAGCTGCGAAAATTGTTATGCCTGCCTTATTGTCGTTAGAAACTACCGAGGCGTTGAGCGTTGTATTAACATCGGCTTTCTTCATTCCTATGAGCGTGGTGGTGTTGCCAAGCGAAAGACTATTGAACTGCGGTTCACGTGTAAGTATGTTTATTGTTCCGGCAACGGCATTTGAACCGAAAATTGCAGAACCGCCACCACGAATAACCTCAACCTTCTCGATCATGTTAACAGGCAACTGCTCAAGACCATAAACTTGCGACAATGCGCTGCTTACTGCCCTTCCATCAATAAGAATCTGAGAATAGGAACCTTCTAGACCATTTATGCGAACCTGTTGGAATCCACAATTCTGGCAGTTGGTTTCCAGTCTTAATCCTGGCTGAAAGTTAAGACCTTCGGCAAGGCAAACAGAGTTGGTGTTCTCGAATGTTTTCGGAGATATGACTCCTACTACAACAGGAGCTTCCATTCTGCTAGTCTGGTTTTTGTTTGCAGAAACTACGACATCGTTGAGCATTATGGCATCTTCCTCAATTTCGAAGTTAAGTTCAACAATTTTACCTTTTGTTACGTCCACAATCTTTTCCTGCGACTTGTATCCAATACTTTGTACTACAATTGTATGTGTACCAGTGGGAAGATTGTTGAGATGAAAGTGTCCGCTTGCATCGGTAGCAGTACCTATTGACGTACCTTTCACCATTATGTTTATGTATGGCAAGTGTTCTCCTGTCTGTTTATCAACTACATGACCGAATATATTTGCATCGGTCTTTTTATCGGTCTGTGCCATAAGGCATATACCTACAGTTAGCATTACTGCTAACAAAATATATTTTTTCATTTTGTGCTTTTTGTTAAATATTCCTATCTATTGCCTTGCAAGACATTGATTACCACTTGTTATAAGATGGAAGCAACGATAGGAGGATCACGCGGACTGGAAAACAGCACACCATTGCCTTGAATGTGGCAAGGAGTGTATTTCTTCTGCACAAACTCGCTTGGAGCTAAAAAAACGAGAAGAGATTCTTGCGTTTCGACTCCAATTACTGGACAATTTGCCAGAAAAGCTATAAGATTTATTTCGTCGTCACTATGTTGGTGCTTTTCTGATGAAAAAGGATTATACGGATGCGAGTGTACTATCATTATTCCCCTAACGATATGACTATGAGGAAATATTGTATTGCTTAGGAACATTCCTAGAAACAATGCAAGAAACACAGCGCATAATATTTTCCGCAACTTATTCATGACAAAATTAGCGCTGCAAATATCGTATTTCCGTTACCAAATTGCAATATAAATTTGTTAGGAAAAATATAAATTTATGCGTACCTGTTGCCATTTGCAATTTGCAACTAGCCTAAATATGTGTTTTTTAGTGTAAACGCCCAGATTCCAAACCGCGCAAAAGACTATTATACAACAAATTACACCCAGAAATAAAATTTATCAAAAAAAGTTTTGTGTATTTGACACAAAGCATTACCTTTGCACTCGCAAAATCAGCTTAGCGGTCCGTAGCTCAGTTGGTAGAGCACCTGACTCTTAATCAGGGTGTCAAGGGTTCGATCCCCTTCGGACCGACGAAAATCTCGCAAAAGCGAGATTTTTTTATTTTATATATTAATCAAATAAAAGAGGGACAGCCGACATATCGGGTGGAGTTAAACGATAAGAATATCTTATCAAACGTGACAGAAAATCATTGCCTGCATGTTTTTATAACATTCCGCTCCAGCCGCGGGGGCTTTTACTTTTTTGTTGGCAAAAAAGTAAACAAAAAACCATGTCCGCTGAGTCTGCTTCGCTAAAAATCAGAAACTTGTCTCCGTTTTACTCCGCCTTCGAGCAGTCTGATTTTTTACGTTTCGTTCCGCCGATTTTCTTAACACTCACCAGCCAAGGCGGCAATCAAGGTATCGCCAAAGGCGATGAGTAAAAAAACGAAATCCGTCTTCGAGAAAATCCGTTTTTTAGCATTGCCAATATAAATTTCCACCTACCTTTTCCATTGTCCCATAAAAGACAGGGACAGCGGAAAAAGTTTAAATATTGTTCCAATAATTTAAAGGCATTTAATTTCTTTATTCAAAAATTCGATAAATATTTCTCTAGTAGGCAACTGCAACAGATATTTTGACACGAAAAGATTCTCGTCCATACCTGCCGTTGCATATTTTACCATTTCGGTTGTGGCATCTGTGCAAAGCAGTATGCCGATAGGGGCATTATCCCCATCTGTTATCATATTTTCGCGATAATATGACACATACATATTCAGTTGTGCCATATCAGCATAGTTGAACTTTTGTGTTTTCAGTTCTACAAGCACATGTCATTTCAATATCCTGTGGTAAAAGACCAAATCAACGAAAAAATATTCATTGTCAATTAGAATTCTTTTTTGTCGAGCCTCGAAACAGAAACCTTCTCCCAATTCAAGAATAAAGTCTTGGATATGAGTTATTAGCAAATTTTCGAGGTCACTTTCTTCAACAACATCCGAACTACGTAGTCCTAAAAAATCGAAAATGTATGGCGATTTTACAATATTGGATGGGGTTGCCGTATCGGCTTTTTCGTTAATAAGAGCAATTAGTTTTTCCGGGTTTTTACTGATGCCAGCCCTTTCGAAGCAAAGCGAATCTATCTGATGTCGGAGTTCCCTTACGCTCCAACAGCCCTTTATTGTCTCAATCTCATAAAATGCTCGTTTTAACTGATTATCAATCGAAAGGAGCTCCGCTATGTGAGAAAAGGATAGGCAGTTGAAAATCTTATCGCGATTAACTTTTGGTAAAGGAGGTTCATTATTTGTAACCACCAATTCTGCGCCAGAAGATTTTCCAGACAGTGTCTGGATTATTTCATTTTGCTGATTATTATATGATCACAGACTGGATTATTTGTCGATTATTATTTGCCAACAAATATTTTGCAATTTCTTTGCCGATTTCGGGATATACTTTATAAAATAATCGGCATAAATTCAACATAGATCGTCCTAGACCTTTAATTTGGACTGATTTTGCCAATTCAGAAAGCAACTTATCACCATATTTTGCCCTGTCTTCACCATTCTGCTCAAATTCTATAATCCAATAACCCACCAACCAATTGCGAGCTGTTACATTTTGGTTTATTGCCCTTACTGCATTTTGCTGCAATACGTTGTGAGCTGTTTGTATATTCGTTGCTAATTGAGGAAAATTCATTGCTTAATTATTAATCTGCTGTAGAAACAAATCATGAAAACTTAAATGGATAAATATAGCGATTTTGGGGAAAAACTACTATTCGATTGATACTATGTCAATTTTTGCAATAAAAACGAAAAGCACATCGTCTAATGTGCCTTTCGTTACAAATATCGTGTTCGTTTATTTCTTCAAATGCTTATCCAACCATGCCTTGAATTCGCGCTGCCACAAAATGCTGTTCTGCGGTTTCAGAACAAAGTGTGTTTCTTCGGGGAATACCACCAACTTGCTCTCTACGCCACGCATCTGCGCCATATTGAATGCCTGAAGGCTTTCGGTATATGGAATGCGGAAGTCCTTGCCACCAGTGAAAATCAGGATCGGTGCATTCCAGTTCTGTACGAAGTGGTGAGGCGAAGTTTCGTATGACTTCTGTGCTGTTGCATTGGACTTTTCCCAGTATGGTCCGCCAAGGTCGTGGTTTACGAAAAACATTTCCTCGGTCGAAGCATACTGCGATTCAAGGTTAAACATTCCGCAGTGTGCGATGAAAGCCTTGAAAAGATTGTTCTGGTTGTGACCTGCGAGCCAGTAAACCGAGAACCCGCCATAGCTTGCACCGACTGCACCAATATGGTCTTCGTCGATGTAAGGTTCGGTCTTTATTGCGTTAACTGCCGAAACATAGTCCTTCATGTTCTGTCCACCGTAGTCGCCCGAAATCTGAGCATTCCATTCGGTGCCAAAACCAGGAAGGCCTCTACGGTTAGGTGCGATTACGATGTAGCCGTTAGCTGCCATAATCTGGAAGTTCCAGCGGTACGACCAGAACTGAGAAACAGGGCTTTGCGGACCGCCTTCGCAGTAGAGGATTGCAGGATAAATCTTTGTAGAGTCAAACTTCGGCGGATAAATTACCCAAGTAAGCATCTGCTTGTTGTCGGTGGTCTTTACCCAGCGTTCTTCTACGCGACCCATTTCGATTTTGTCGTAGATGTTCTTGTTTACATTGGTGAGCTGGCGTTCCTGACCATCCTTTCCAACTACGAAAAGTTCGGTTGCCATCGACATCGAAGTCTTGGATGCAAGAAGCGAGTTGCCACATGCTGTAAGTCCTGTATAGTCGTGCTGCCCCTTGGTGAGCTGTGCTATTTCGCAGGATGTCAGGTCAACAGAAAAAATCTGGAAGGTTGCATTGAGAACGGTTGTGAAATACAATTTGTCTGGATTTTCGTTGTCCCATACTACATTCGAGCAACCGTAGTCCCAATTTTCGGTAACGTAAGTTTTTTCTCCCGATTCGAGGTCCATAACAAATAGACGTTCCTTGTCCGATTCGTAACCTGGAGTTTCCATGCTTATCCAAGCAAGTTTTTTCGAGTCTGCCGAGAAAACAGGGTACTTGTCGTAACCCATCATGCCTTCGGTAAGATTCTTAACAGTGCCGTTCTCGAGATTGTATAGATAAATGTCTGAATTTGTGCTTACAGCGTATTCCTTACCGCTAAGTTTCTTGCAAGTGTAGGCGATGCTCTTGCCGTCGTTACTCCAAGCGATTTCGGCATCGTCGAAGTATGGACTAAGCGGTGAATCAAACTTTTCTCCTTCCATAATGTCGGTAGCCGCGCTTATGTTGTCGTTGAAGTCGGCAACAAAGATGTGCGAGTACTTGTAGTCATGCCAGTCGTTCCAGTGACGGTACATAAGGTCTGTTGCGATTATGCAGTTGGTGTTTGGAAGGTCGGGATAGATTTCGGCAGGAGTTTCGTCCATCTTCACATCGGCGATGAGCATAATCTTGTCGCCCGTCGGTGAAATCTTGAACGAGTTAACATCGAATGCTAGGTTCGAAATCTTTTTGTTGTTTTTGCCGTCGGCTGTCATAATCCATACTTGAACTGCGTCATCTTTGTCCGACAAGTAAGCAATTTTTCCGTCCTTAGTCCAGCGCGGATTGAAGCAAGATATGCTTTCGTCGTTGGTAAGTCTCGTTGCTTCGCCGCCTTCTACTGGAATCGAGTAAATCTGCGTGTTAGAACCGTTGGTTTCTACGCTGTAATATGTGACAGTGTAAAGTACGGTCTTTCCATCGGGGCTGACCTGCATATCGCCAATTCGTCCGAATTTCCACAGCACTTCGGGGGTAAGGATGCCGTTCTGGATTTCCTCTTCGGTCAGGTCGCGCTGATATTTCACCGAATTACTAGAATTGCTTGATTCAGCAACTTTGTCGGAATTTTCTTCCTGCTTTTCAGTCTTGCTACATGATGCAAAAATCATTGCAAGGCAAACTAGTAGTAATGATATTTTCTTCATATTCGTATATATTTTATTTGGATTGCAAAAATAAATCATATTCAATAAAAAAGAAACAAAAAATGTCCCTATAAATTAGTCTCCAAATCATCAATACAGCATTCCGAATGCCCACAATGGTATCTTGTGGAAAACTGCGCTATCAATATCATCGGCGGCGATGTAGGCGTTGTGTTCAAATAAGTGTTTTTTGTAAAATACAAAAATATATCAAAAGTGTTTTTTATAAAGAACACTTTTGGAATAAAAATGTATTTTGTAAAGAACACATATAATACATAAACATTTAAATGGCGAAACCATTAAACATTGAACGTGAAACATAGAAACGGGCGTAGCCCATGAAACCCAGAAACAGCGTAGCGAGAAACGCCGCAGGCACTGAAACGGCGCCAGCCATTCAAACCTGAAACCAGAAACAGCGTATTTCGACTGCGCACACTTCGACTTTCGCTCAGCGCATCGCAGCACAAGTAGCGAGAAACGATGTCAATGCCTGAAATAGGTTGACCGTTTTTATTCACTAAAAACAGTAAAATAAAAAGAGGTCAACAATGGAAAAATTAACAGTAGAAGAAAGGCAAAGAAGAAGCTTCAGCGAGAGCTTCAAGCG